>ERZ1034365.1594-NODE-1594-length-11261-cov-3.322335_pt1 | contig 11261 bp, 11 predicted proteins | sample MGYA00520615_ERZ1034365 | MGnify/ENA primary metagenome ERZ1034365 (study PRJEB33736, sample SAMEA104284505) | Azolla filiculoides | biome: Urban; feature: Water surface; material: Ditch water | place: Netherlands | collected 2015-10-28 | depth 0-0.1 m ... | reverse complement strand
CGGCTCGAGCGCCTGCTCGACGAGCTGCGCGCGGCCGGCGCAAGCGCGACCGGCCTCAGCGGCGACATCACCGATCCGGCCCAATGCGCGGCGCTGGTCGCGCAGGCCCAGGCCGATGGCGGCGACCTCACGGCACTGGTCTGCAACGCCGGGGCTTCCGGCCCGGGCCAGCTGGCCGACCTGCCGGTTGCGCAGTGGGACCTGACCTTCAACCTCAACACCCGCTCGGCCTGGCTGATGGCGCAGGCGGCGCGCGAGCAACTGGCGCGCACGCGCGGCAGCATCACCGCGATCGCGTCGATGTCGGGCCTGCATCCGCACCCGGGCTACGGCGCCTATTCGGCGGCCAAGGCGGCGCTGATCATGCTGTGCCGCCAGCTGGCGCAGGAATGGGCGGCCGACGGCATCCGCGTCAACACGGTCTGCCCCGGCATGACGCGCACGCCGCTGACCGAGGCGGTCTACCAGGACACCGAGACGCTGGCGCGGCGCGAGGCACTGGTGCCGCTGGGCCGCATCGGCCGACCGGAGGACGTGGGCGCTGCGGTCGCCTACCTGAGCAGCGCCGGCGCAGCCTATGTCACGGGCCAGAACCTGGTGGTGGACGGCGGAGTGGCCGACCACATGCTGGCCATGATCCCGGGCCGCCCGGGCAAGCCGGCGCAGTCCTGAACGCGGCGGCCTGGAAACGGGCCGCTTGCGGCTCGCTCACGGCCGCCGGCAGACTACAGGCTCGTCCGGATCATCGCTGCCAGCCTGGTTGATCTGGAAAGTATTGAGCGCAGCGCCAGCTCGCGCCCCAGACCGGAAAAACCCCGATGGCGGCCTGGTGCAGCGGGCGCACCAGCTGGCTGTGCTGGACCGCCCCAGGTTGGCTGGTGTACTCGATCCGGATATGGGGCATGGCGGTTGTTGCTGGAAGATTACATCTTGCACAACGGCGACGCGGCTGGCATCAGGGCCGGAGCGAAGGTCTGCTCGACCACCGGGCGCAGCATGCCGTCCACGGTCTTGGCACGGGCCACGAAGTTCGGGATCATCAGCTGGTTGTCGGCGGCACGCATGGTGACCTTGCCATACACGGTATCGAGCTGGGCCCCGCGCAGCGCCTTGCTGATCTCCTCGGGCTTGACGCTCTTGGCCAGCTTGACGCCGTCGAAGATGACCTGGGTGCCGTTGTAGGCCTGGCCCTCGTTGTCGGTCGGCAGGCGATTGAACTTGGCCTTCCAACCGGATACGAAGGCCTTGTTGCGGGCGTTGTCCAGGTCCGGCGTGTAGGCGGTGTTGCCCGGCGTGCCCTCGAGCGCCTTGCCGGTCGCGCCGATCACGAAGTTCTGGATCAGGGCATGTCCGATCAGCTTGGTCTTGGGGATCAGGCCGAACTCCTCGGCCTGCTTGACGAAGGCGATCAGGTCGCGGCCGGTCTCGGCAACCCAGATCGCATCGACGTTGGCCGCCTTCAACTGGGCGATGTAGGGCGAGAAATCCTTGGTGCCCATGGGGACGTAGAGGCTCAGCAGCACCTTCTTGCCCGAGGCTTCGACCGCCTTCTTGAACGATTCGCCCGAATCGCGACCCCAGACATAGTCGGCCGCCAGCACGGCGTAGTGGGTATCCTTCAGGCCCTTCGCCCACTCGTTGATCATGGCGATGTCCATGGCGTCGGAGTGGTTGGTGCGGAAGCTGCGCAGCTTGCAGGTGTCGCCAGTCAGCTTGTCGCTCTTGCTGGCGACGGCGAAGTAGGCCGCGTCCCAGCGCTCCAGGTTCTGTGCGATCGCCAGCGAGATCGACGACGGGATGGCGCCGATCAACAGGTTGTAGCCGTCGCGTGCGAGCTTCTCGGCCACGCGGCGGCCGGCGTCGGGCGTGCCCTCGTCGTCGGCTTCGGCCACCTCGACCTTGCGGCCATCGATGCCGCCCTTGGCGTTGGCCTCGTCGATCGCGAACCGGATGGCGCGGATCACTTCCTCGCCCTGCTGCGCGAACACGCCCGACTTGGACGACACCAGGCCGACCTTGACCGGCTCCTTGCCCTGGGCCTGGACGGCCAGCGGCAGCGAGGCGACCAGGACCACGCCGGCGAGCAGTTGGGTGAGGGTGTTGGCTTTGAACATGCTTGTCTCCTGTTATGAATCACGCCGGATACGGTCCGGCAACCGTTGCAAAAATGCGAGGCGCGGGACGGCGGATCAGACCATCACATGGGCTTCGAGGTCCTTGAGGCCCTCGCGCGAGTTCTCGACCCGTCCCTGCGCCACCACCGAGCCCTTGGCCATGGCGCAGTAGCGTTCGGCCACGCGCGCGACCAGGCTCATGTTCTGCTCGATCAGCAGCAGCGCCGTGCCCTGTCCGGCGACCTGGTTGAAGATGTCGGCCAGCTGATCGACGATCACCGGCGCCAGGCCCTCGGTCGGCTCGTCGAGCAGGATCAGGCTCGGGTTGGCCATCAGTGCGCGACCGACCGCCAGCATCTGCTGCTGGCCGCCCGACAGCGCCGTGCCGGGGGTGTGGGCGCGCTCCTGCAGGATCGGAAAGAGCTGGTAGATCGCGGGCACGGTCCAGGGCCCCTTGCGGCCGACGGCGGCGCCGAGCTGCAGGTTCTCCTCCACGCTCAAGTTGGCGACGATGCGCCGACCTTGCGGCACCACCACCACCCCCTGCTGTGCAGCCTGATAGGTGCGCGGGCGCGCCAGCATCTGGTCGCCGACTTGCACCTGGCCGCTTTTCAGGCTGGCCAGGCCCAGGATGGTGTTGACCACCGTGGTCTTGCCGACGCCGTTGCGACCGATCAGCCCGACGCGCTCGCCCGGCGCCACCGTCAGGCTCAGATCGTGCAGGATATGCGCCGCGCCATAGCCGGCGTTGACGCGTTCGAGTTTGAGCAGGGTTTTCATGCTGCGCTCCCGAGATAGGCTTCGCGCACGCGCGGATCGGCGCGCACGACGGCCGGCTCGCCGCTGGCGATGACGCGACCCAGTTCGAATACGGTGACGACATCCGAGATGCCGAACACCACGTCCATGTCATGCTCGACCAGCAGCACCGAGACCTTGCGGCGCGAGGTCAGCGCCTTGAGATGCCTGGCCAGATCGTGCGATTCCTTGACCGACAGCCCGGCCATCGGCTCGTCGAGCAGCAGCACGCTGGGCTGGCCAACCAGGGCCAGCGCGAGATCGAGCCGGCGCTGCTCGCCGTAGCCCAGGTCCTCGGCGGTGACGTCGGCCAGGTGCATCAGCTCGAGTTCCTGCAGCACCGCGTCGGCGTCGGTCTCGGAATCGGCCACGCCCATCTTGTGCGAGGCCAGCTCGACCTGCTGGCGCACCTTCATCTGACCGAAGATGCTGGTGCGCTGGAAGCTGCGCGACAGGCCGCGCATGCGGCGCTCGGTCGGACCGAGCTCGGACACATCATGTCCGTCCAGCGAGACCTTGCCGCGCGTCAGCCGCCGCCGGCCGGTGATGGCGTCGATCACGGTCGACTTGCCGGCACCGTTGGGGCCGATCAGGCCGCGGATCTGGCCCTGGGTCAGCGTCAGCGACACGCCATCGACCGCCTTGACGCCGCCATAGTGGATGGCCACGTCCTCGGCCTGCAATACATAGTGGCTCATGCCTGTCTCCTGTGGTTTTTCTTAGTGGGCAGTGCCCGTTGCCACCACCGGCCTCGCGGCGTCTGCGGCTGGAACGGAGCGCTGCGGCCGGCCCTGGAACAGGCGACCGAGCAGGCCCGCCAGGCCAGTGGGCGAGAACACGATCACGCTGATCAGCGCGACGCCGAAGATCGCCATCCAGTGGTTGGCCAGATCGCCCAGGATGTCCTTGAACAGGAAATAGACGATGGCGCCCAGCGCCGGCCCCCACAGGGCCTTGGGACCGCCGACCACGACCATCATCAGCGCCACGCCCGACAGGCTCCAGTGCAGGTTCTCGGGCGAGACAAAGCCGGTGTTGAGCGCCGACAGCAGGCCGGCCAGTCCGGTCACGACGCCCGACAGCGCATAGACCGTCGCGCGCGGCACCAGGGTGCGGATGCCGATGAAGCGTGCACGCTCCTCGTTGTCGCGCACCGCTTCGGTGATGCTGCCGAAGCGGCTGCGCAGCAGCAGCGTCAGCGCCAGCAGCACCACGACCAGCGTGACCCAGCACAGCAGGAACATGTTGCCGGGCTTGAGCAGCTGCGACTGCGCGACGCCGAACAGGGTGGACGGCCAGTCGATGTTCATGCCATCGGCGCCGCCGGTCAGGCCGCGCGAGCGCGAGGCGGTCAGGAAGGCCATCTGGCCTATCGCCAGCGTCAGCATGCCGAAGGCCACGCCCGGCACGCGCACGATGACCAGGCCGATCACGAACGCCGCCAGCGCCAGGCCGGCCAGGGTGACGAGGATCGCGGCCTCGGCTGGCATCAGCTTCAATTGCAGCAGGATGCCCAGGCCATAGCCCGAGCTGCCGAAGAACAACGCGTGGCCGAAGCTGACCATACCGTTCTGGCGCAGCAGCAGGCCGACGCCACTGGCGAACAAGGCGTAGATCACGGCCTGTGTCAGCAGCGAAAGCAAGGTGCCCGAGCTCACGAAGCTGGCGACGGCGACGCCCGCGGCCAGCGCGACGAGCGTGACCAGACTGAGTGGTTGGTTTTTCATCTTGGGTCTCCTGAGGTGGGGGTCCGTCGGGGATCAGGTGCGGCTGCCAGCGAAACCGGCCGGCTTCCAGATCAGGATGGCCACCATCAGCACGAAGGGCAGCAGCATGGCCAGATCGGGCAGGTAGACCGCACCGAGCGCCTGCACCATGCCGAGCACCATCGCGGCGATGAAGGCGCCCGCCAGCGAGCCGAGGCCGCCGACCACCACCACCACGAAGGAATCGATGATCACGTCGCTGCTCATCGACGGCGACAGCGACAGGAAGGGGGCCGCCACCACGCCGGCCAGGCCGGCCAGCGCCGTGCCCAGGCCGACCACGCCGGCCGACAGCGCATCGGTGTTGACGCCCTGCATCGCGGTGGTGGTCGGATCGGTGCTGGCGGCACGCACGAACAGGCCGTAATTGGAGTGGCGCAGCCACAGGCTCAGGCCCAGCGCGACGGCGGCACCGACCACGATCACCGCGATCCGGTAGGCCGGCACCGGGGTGCCGAACAGATCGACCGTGAAGTTCAGCAACTCGGGCGTCGGCACCGACAGGTTGCTCTTGCCCCAGACCGTCTGCACGAAGTCCTCGATCACCAGCAGCAGGCCGAAGGTGACCAGCACCACGGTCAGCGGATCGCGGTCCTGCAGCAGCCTGAAGCCATAGCGGTCGAGCAGCACGCCGAACAGCGCCATGATGGCCGGCGCCGCAACCAGCGCGACCCAGAAATTGCTCTGGGTCGCGATCGAATAGCCCAGATAGGCGCCCAGCATGTAGAGCGAGCCGTGGGCGAAGTTCACGACCCGGCGCAGGCCGTAGATCAGCGCCAGCCCCGAGCACATCACGATCAGCAACGCCCCGTAGACCAGGCCGTTGAACAGGTTGATGGTCAACATCTTTTTGTCTCCTTGCAATGAATCCCGGGCGCCTCAGAGCGGCGCCAGCATGCTCTCGGGCGCGCCGAGCGCGGTCCAGCCGCCATCGACGCTCAGGGTGGCACCGGTGACGAAACTGGCAGCGGGCGAGGCCAGGAAGGCGATCGCCTCGGCCAGCTCGACCGGCTCGGCCATGCGCCCCAGCGGCGTGCGCCGCGCGATGCCCAGACCATCGATCGCGCCCTTTTGCGCCAGCTCGGCCACCAGGGCGGTCGCGACATAGCCGGGGGCGACGGCGTTGACGCGGATGCCTTCGCGCGCCCACTCGACCGCCAGGGCGCGGGTCATGCCGAGCACCCCGGCCTTGGCCGCGCTGTAGGCGTTGCGTCCCGGAATGCCGCCGAAGCTGGCGATCGAACCGATGTTGACGATGGCGCCGCGGTTGCCGCGTGCATCGCGCGGCTGCTGCCGCATGCGGTCGATCACGGCCTGACTCATCAGGAAGCTGCCACGCAGATGCACGGCCAGCACGCGGTCGAAGGCCGCCGCGCTCTGCTCCAGCGTCGGCGCGGTCTGGTCGGCGATGCCGGCGTTGTTGACCAGGGCATCGAGGCGGCCGAAGCGGGCCGCGACCGCCGCCACGGCGGCCTGCACGCTGTCGCCCGCGCTGACATCGCAGCCCAGCCCCAGGTGCACCGCCCCCAGCTCGGCGGCGCGCGCCACGGCAGCCGGCTCGCGCAGGTCCAGCAGCGCGACGCGCCAGCCGCGCGCGGCCAGCAGCCGGGCCGTGGCCCAGCCGATGCCGTCGGCGCCGCCGGTGATCAGCGCCACCGGCGCGTCCTGGGCGGCATTCGCCCCGTTACCGATTGAATCTGTCATCTCTTGTCTCCTCTGCGCTGCGGCATCCGTGCGCCGCCGCTGCATCAAATCGGAATCAGGCGCTGTGCGGCGCCCAGGCCGACAGCTCGACCGCCTTGATCAGGCGCGTTTCCTGCGCCGTGATCAGGTGGCCCGACGCCGCCAGATAGGCCGGAAAGTCCGGATGGGTGTCGCGCGCGCGGCAGCGGCACTCGTAGTCGGCCAGGTCGTCATAGGCCCACAGGTGCACGAACTGGTTCTGCGGCCCGACCAGGCTGGTGTAGAAGCCGACCGGATGCCCCAGCGTCTGCAGCAGCACCGGCAGTGCCAGCCGGTTGAACACCTCGAGGAACTCGGGCATCTTGCGCAGCGCGATGGTGTAGATCCGGTGATCGACCAGGGTCTTGCCCGCCGGCGGCAGCCGCGCGCTCATGCCTGGACTCCGGCCCGGTCGGCAATGTGATTGGCCGTGACGTAGCCGAAGGTCATGTTCGGCCCATGGGTGATGCCGGCGCCGGGATAGTTGCCGCCCATGATGCTGGCGCGGTCGTTGCCCACCGCATACAGGCCGTCGATGACCGAACCGTCGCGTCGGAGGACTTCGCCGACCACGCTGGTCTGGATGCCGTCGAAGGTACCGAGGTCGCCCATGATGACCTTGACCGCGTAGAACGGACCCGTCTGCACCGGGGCCACGCAGGGATTGGGCTGGTTCTCGGGGTCGGCCAGGTAGCGGTTGAACGCCGTGCTGCCACGGCCGAAGGCCGGGTCCTGACCCTTGGCCGCGCCAACGTTGTACTCGCGCACGGTCTGTTCCAGTGCCGTGGCGTTGATGCCGGTCTTTTGCGCCAGCTCGGCCAGGGTCTTGCCCTCGAACAGGTAGCCGTTCCTGATGAAGCGGCCGATCGGCATCGGTGCCGGCTTGACGAAGCCCAGGCCGTACTTGCCCAGCGTCGGCTTGTCGCAGATCAGCCACATCGCCGTTTCCGGCTGACCCTTGCAGGCCGCGACCATGGCGGCGCCGACGTCGTGGTAGGAATTGGATTCGTTGGTGAAGCGCTTGCCGTTCTTCAGCACGCCGATGATGCCGGGCTTGTAGCGGTCCAGCAGGTGCGGGAAGACGCCGATCTCGCCGTTGCCATAGTCGACCTTGGTCACCGGCATCCAGGCTGCGCTGTCCTGGAAGCGGATATCGACCACCGCGCCGGCAGCCTCGGCCATGTTGACGCCGTCGCCGGTGTTGCTGACCGGCGTCGGCGACAGGTGCTGGTGGCCGCGCTTGAGATGCGGGTAGGCCTGGGCGATGCGCTTGACATCGTGCGGAAAGCCGCCGGCCGCCAGCACCACGCCATGACGCGCAGTGATGCGACGCTCGCCGTCCGCGCCGCCCGCGAGCACGCCGATGGCCCGGCCGTCCTCGATCAGGACTTGCTGGGCTGGCGTGCTGGTCAGGATCGGGATCTCCAGGTCCAGCGCCGACTTGGCCAGGCGCGCGGCCAGCGCGTTGCCGCTGGTCACGTTGATGGCGCGCCGATACAGCGCCAGCTCCTTGAGGTGGTTCGCCAGCCGCTTGGCGACATAGACGAACGAGGTCAGCGACTTGGTGACATTGAAGAAATGCTTGAGATCGGCATTCGACGAGTTGAACATCATGCCGATGAAGGTGATGGTCTTGAGCGGCGGCTTCAGGCGCGCCATGTCCTGACCGAGGCCACGGATGTCATAGGGCGCGGCCAGGATCGAGCGACCGATCTCGGCGCCACCCGGCTGGTTCGGGTGGTAGTCGGGGTAGAGCGTCGGGATGAACGTCATCGAGGTCTCGCGCTCGAAGAACTCCACCATCCTGGGCCCGTTCTCGATGAAGGCGCTGACGGCCGCCTCGTCGTAGAACTGACCGGTCTCCGCCATCATGTAGCGGCGCACGGCCTCGGCGCTGTCGGCCGGATTCTGCTGGCGACCGTGGTGGTTGAGCGGAATCCACAGCACGCCGCCCGACAAGGCGGTGGTGCCGCCGAAGACCGGCTCCTTTTCCAGCACGACCACGTCCAGGCCACGCTTCTTGGCAGTGATCGCGGCGGACAGGCCGGCCGCGCCAGAACCGACGACGATCAGGTCACAGACAAAGTTGTTCGACATGGTGTTCTCCCAGGGAATCAGGCGAGCTTGTTGAAACCGGGACGCGGCACCATGTCCATCAGCATGGAACTCATGCCGCCATCGACCACCAGCTCGGCGGCATTGACATAGGCCGAGCGCGGGCTGGCCAGGAACAGCGCCACATCGGCGATGTCCTGCGGTTCGCCGATGCGCCGGCTCGCGGTCACGGCGGAGCGCTGGGCCTCGAAGCCCGGTTCCTCGTAGAACTTGGCCGACAGCGCGGTGCGGATCATGCCGGGGCAGATCGCGTTGCTGCGCAGGCCCAGCGGGCCCCACTCGACCGCCATCTGGCGCGACAACAACAGCACGCCGGCCTTGCTCGCGCTGTAGGCGCCACTGCCGGTCTGCGGAAACAGGCCCGAGATCGACGCGATGTTGACGATGCTGCCCTGCCCGGCCTGGCGCATCGGCGCGGAGAAGGCGCGCGCGCACAGCAGGTAGCCGGTCAGGTTGACCGACAGCACCGCGTTCCAGTCGTCCAGGCTGACGTCAGCCAGGCGGCCCGAGCGCAGCAGGCCAGCGTTGTTGATCAGCGCCTGGGTGGCGCCAAGCCTGGCCTGCACCTGTTGCGCCGCGGCCAGCACGCTGGCCTCGTTCGAGGTGTCACAGCCGACCGCCAATGCCTGCGCACCCTGGGCGCGCAGTGCGGCGGCACCGCGCTCGGCGCCTTCGACATCGCGGTCCAGCAAGGCCACCCGCGCCCCGGCGGCCGCCAGGCTGCTGGCCACCGCGGCACCGATGCCGCTGGCGGCACCGGTCACCACGCAGACCTGGCCTTGCAAGCCCAACCACTCCTGACCACTGCTCATGAAATTGTCTCCTGCTCTTGATGGAGCCCATTGTCGATTTTGGAATACCATTCCACACCGACGATTCCTGCCGTTGACAGGACGATTCGTGCAGAGCGAGGCCAGCATGAGCTATCACAGGGCAATTCCCAACTACGACCTCTACGGTGATCAAGCCTCGTCCTCATGGTCGGACTCGTTCAATTTCGAGTGGATTCCACAGCGCTCGCAGCCCTATAACTGGGTCATCCAGCCGCATCGCCACGACACCTTCCTGCAGCTGCTCTACCTGACCTCGGGCCAGGTCGAATTCCTGCTCGACAACGCAGAATGGCAAGGCCGGGCCCCCTGCCTGCTGGTGGTGCCATCCGGCCATGTGCATGGCTTTCGCTTCAGCCATGACGTCAACGGTCCGGTGGTCACGGCCTCGCAGAAAACGCTCGAATCGGTGGCTGCGGTGGCGATGCCGGAGCTGCTGCCCACGCTACGCAAGCCACGCTTGATCGGTTGGCAGGACGAAATGCGCTATGTGGACCAGCTGATGCCGCTGTTTCAGACGCTCGAGCAGGAATCGCGCGCGCATGCCCCGGGCCATGTGGCGGTCAGCACCTCGCTGCTGCTGGCACTGATGGTGCAGCTGCATCGCATCGTCGGCGTGCTCGAGGCCAGCGGCAGGGCGCCACACCAGCCGATCACGCGCCAGGCGCGCCAGATCGAGAAATTCCGCTCGCTGGTCGATCGGCATTACCGCCAGCAGAAATCGCTGCAGGCCTATGCCGACCAGCTCGGGATGACGCCAGGACAGCTCTCGCGTCTGTGCCGCAAAGCGCTCGACATGTCGGGGCTCGACGTGATCAACGCCCGGGTGCTGCACGAGGCCCAGCGCGAACTGGTCTACACCCACATGCCGATCAAGCAACTGGCGGCCGAACTGGGCTACAGCGACGACGCCTATTTCAGCCGCTTCTTCCGCAAGCACACCGGCTTGAGCCCGAGCGCCTTCCGGGCCCAGGCGCTGGCCCAGCTGCACCGGCAGCACCAGTCAACGACCGGCTCCGACTGAGGGTTTGCGAGCATGGTCAGCGCCGGACCAGGCTCCTATACTCGCCATAATGAACGAACCAGTACATTCATTACTGAGCACGAAGCGGGTTGAACGGGCAGCCGTGCGGGAAGCGACGCGCACCAACGACCCCGAGCGGACCCGGGGCAACATCCTGGCGGTCGCCGAGCAGGAGTTTGGCGAGAAGGGGCTGGCCGGCGCGCGCATCGACGAGATCGCGGCCGCGACCCAGACCAGCAAGCGCATGATCTATTACTACTTCGGCAGCAAGGAAGGGCTCTACCTCGCCGTGCTCGAGGAGTCCTACCGCAAGATCCGCCAGGAGGAAACCGACCTGCACCTCGAGGATCTGGCGCCCGAGGCCGCGCTGCGCCGCCTGGTCGGCTTCACCTTCGACCGCCATCTGCGCAACGAGAGCTATGTCCGGATCGTGATGTCGGAAAACATCCACCGTGGCCAGTTCATGCGCCAGAGCCAGTACATCCAGGACCTCAACGTGCCAGCGATCGACGCGATCCGCGGGCTCTACGAGCGCGGCGTGGCCGCTGGCGTGTTCCGTCCGGGGCTCGACCTGCTCGACATCCACGCCTCGATCTCGGCGCTGTCCTTCTTCAACGTCTCGAACCGGCACACCTTCGGCCTGATCTTCAAGCAAGACACCTTGGAGCCCGGCTATCTCGAGCGCCGACGCGACAGCGTGATCGACATGGTCTGGCGCTACTTGCGGCAGTGAAATGCGCCGATCCAGGCCGGCAATCCTAGGGTTTCCCCCAACACCAAAAAAACTAACTGGTTCGTACAATCCGCCACTTCAAGGAGAAATTCCCCCATGCTTCAAAAACTGATAGACCAGATCTCGCGGCTGCTGTCGCTGCTGATGGTGGTGTCGCTG
>ERZ1034365.1592-NODE-1592-length-11274-cov-2.319461_pt1 | contig 11274 bp, 20 predicted proteins | sample MGYA00520615_ERZ1034365 | MGnify/ENA primary metagenome ERZ1034365 (study PRJEB33736, sample SAMEA104284505) | Azolla filiculoides | biome: Urban; feature: Water surface; material: Ditch water | place: Netherlands | collected 2015-10-28 | depth 0-0.1 m ... | reverse complement strand
AATCAGGAGATTGTTGTTTTTATTACGGCTTTTGTCTTAACGATATTTAAGTTCAAAACAATAAAAATTATGGTACAGTAAATTTAACAGGTCCAGCAAATGATGCTCCTTCACAAACAGGTTTAGGTGCAAAAGCTACATTAGAAAGTAGAGGATGGACAGTTAATGTTAATACATCTAGTGGAGTAAAAACTAAGTTAATGTATTATGCAAGAGGATATGATCCTTTAATAAAAACCATGATGTTCTTAAATTATTATTATAACTATAATAATACTAATGCATATGCAAGATGGAATGTAGCTGAACCTAAAACTGTGTATTATACAGGAACATTTGGAGAAAATACAACATTATTTACAAACCCTGAATTAACACAATTTGTTCTTAGTCAACAATATGGTTATCCAAACTGGGCAGGTGTATTTGTAGATGCAACTTTAACTGATTATAATATATCTCCTGATATATCTATATACTCATTTGATTCACAAACAGGAGTTATTCTTAATAATGTAGGAACAATTGCTAATTTATCATACTGGTATGAAAATGCTAGAAGAACAAGTAATCTTTCAGAATTTTGTGATAATTACGATGCATGGAACTCTGAAAGTGCGTATTATCCAGCAGGACAAAATGGTCCTACTGTAGGTGGGTATGCGTATAGTAACTTTGATACTTCTACAGGTCAACCTCAGAGTAGTTATTTATATCCTAGGTTTAAACAATCAGATAATGCTACAACTGTATATTCGGTTAATTACAATGGTTTAATTACTGCAGCTAATCCTTGTACATACATTCCTACATGGAATGCTTCATGGGGAGCTACTGCACAAGAGGCAATAGATGGTACAAATCCAATTTCTATTAAACCTACAAGTGGTGACTCAATGATAACAAATAGATATATTATAAAAGCAGACGAATCACCATTTTATGATTTACCAAATCCTTTTTATATAGCTTATGATGGGTATGTTAGAGTGTTTAATAATCAATATTGGGAAGCAGGTTGGAATGATTCTTATCCACTTGAAATTATAACTCCACCAGCAAGTCCATATTCAATAGTTCTTATTCCTACATCATGTTGTTCATGTTTTAGTGATCCAAATTATGATTCACAGAAATTTACAGCATATAGTAATTTCCCTACAATGGGACCTGGAACTGCTATATATGCAGATGCAGCATTAACAACACCTTTACAATTTTATCAATACTATACAAATGGAGTAGTTTATTTTACTACAAATGAACCTAAACCATATCCAAGTAACGTTAATAACTGTTAAAATTTAAAATAGAAAACTCATAAAACCAACTACATAATGAAAGATTTAAAATTCATTCAGGCTTGTCCTGATGACGCATATTACACTTGGCAAGTGCATTTGTGGCTAGAGAGTCTAAGAAACATAGGACAGTCTGATAAGGCTATCTCCTTAATCTTTACTCCTAAGAATAGAAAAGTTAATCCAAAATGGAAACAAGTCATTGATTTGTATCCAGAAGCAGAGTTCCACTTCTATATGGATGTGGATAATGTGAGTGATTTATTAGGAATCTATATTCCTATTCTACGTCCTTATGTGCTTTGGAAACACTTTAAGGCATTCCCAGAGCTAAGTGAAAAAGCAATCTTCTACTGTGACTCAGACATATTGTTTACAAAAGACTTTAATGTTGAGCAGTTCTTAGAAGATGAAATATGTTATCTTTCAAATACAAATAGTTATATAAACGCAACTTACTTTGATAGTAAGGTGCATCAAGTGCTTCCAGAGAAGCTTGAAGAGTATAAAACTAGAGACATCCTTGGGGAAATAACTAGTGTTATTGGTATTAACAGAGAAATCTGTGAGGCTAATAATCTTCATTCAGGTGGAGCACAATATCTTTTAAAGAATGTAGATGCTTATTACTGGAGCAAGGTTATGAATGATTGTATAATCATCAGAACTTATCTTCAGACAATAAACAGAGAGTATTTTAAAGATGAGAATACAGGATTCCAAAGCTGGTGTGCTGATATGTGGGCTGTACTTTGGAACTTATGGGCTAGAGAACAAGAAACTAAAGTTGTTAGTGAACTAGACTTTGCTTGGGCAACTGATCCAATTTCTAGATTAGAAACAACATCTATCTTGCATAATGCAGGAATAGGTGCTACACAACAAAATGGACACTCTTGCTTCTATAAAGGTAAATACCATATGGGAAGTGATCCAACAAAAGATCATCATTTAAACATTGTGCTTAATGATGAAGAATCAAAAAAATATTGTACATGGTATTATGCCAATGAACTAAAGAAATTATCAAACAAATATAACCTTAATTATTAATAACATGGCAAATCAGAGAAATCTAAAAGCATTTGTCCGCTACGATGGTAGTGGAAGAGTTGTCGCAGGCAGCTTAGTTCTGAGAAAAAACAAACCTAAAGTAGGTAGATGGGAAGAAATTTTAACATATGAATGTTGCAATGACATTCCAACAACTAGTACAACTACAACTAGTAATGCAGTACCAACAGCACGATTTGGTCAAATATCAAACAATGGACTTTCGTTTCCATCATGGGCATGGTATGCGTGTAATGGTTTTGGTAGCAGTACGATAGTGTATACTAGTACTAATGTTACACCAATTCCTCCAGGAACACCATTATATACTAATCCATCATTAACAACGTTACTTTCATACCCAGATGCAGCATTAAGTATAGAAGGAACAGTTTACTACGTTTCAAATGGTTATACTAATGGATCTGGGCAAAGTTGTTCAAGTATTACTACGACAAGTACAACTACTACTTCTCCTAGTACATATTATAATGCAGGACTTGTTTCTGATGGGACAACTGTAGTTTGTAATAACTCAGGTCCATATAACTTACCTTTAGTGGTTGATCCAAATGCTTGTTCTAATGGAAGTATTTCATTAGTTAGTGGAACATATGCAGATTATGGAATTCCTAATAACTCAACAATTTACATCAACCTTAACAATGGTAACGTACTTCAATGTCAAACATTTGGTAGTAACATAATGAGTTTTGGATGTACATCTTGTAGTGGAACAACAACAAGTACAACTACTAATTTCTATTAATAAAAATGGCACTTCAAAATAAATTAAAAGCGTTTGTTCGATTTGATGGTTCAGGTCGAGTAATCCCAAGTAGTTTGATCTTGCAAAAATCAAAACCAAAGGTAGGTAACTGGAAAGAAATCAATGCAACACAATGTTGTAATGATACTCCTGGTACAACTACCACCACTACAACAGTTAACGTAAATCAAGTAAATGGAATTGGGGCATTTAGTCAAGTTAATGCATGTGCAGGAGCAGGAACTTCTTTTACTTTATACTATTCTGGTTCATTAGGAACTGGAACAGCTTTGTTTTATGATGCAGGTTTAACTAATGCATACCAACCAAGTGCTCCTCCAAGTGGAAGCGGTACTTATATAAAAATGTACTTCAATGCTGAAGATCAAGTATGTGCCATGAATGGAAACATTATTGAAAGTTATGAAGCTTGTTCAAGTATTACAACTACAACCACTTCTACAACTGATCCATATTTCTATTATATAGCTGACCAGTATGCTTGTCCAGATTGTAATACTGTTGTGGGAACCGCTATGGCAATTAAATCAGGAACCCCTGTATCTATAGGATCTTGGATACCTCGTGTTATTGGCGGTAATCTATATTACTTTAATGTAACATCTCCATCAGGCCCTAACTACATGGCAACAGCAGTTGATGGAGGTGGAGCTGGTTCAACTTGTGGTTGTCCAGCATAGTATTTAATATAAATAAAAAATAAATGGCATTAAAATCATTATTCCCAGAGGATATGATTAGCAAAGGAGCTGGTAGCGAACTCTCATTAGAGAGTATCGCTGCTAAGCTTACTTACTTTCATGAGCAACTACATTTGTTGCACTGGCAAACTACAAGTTATGCACAACATCAAGCTTTAGGAGGACTATACGATTATGTACATGACTTTAAAGATGGTGTCATTGAAAAACTTATGGGTTACACAGGTAAAAGACCTGGAGCTTATAAGATTGAAGCTCTTGGGGGATCGCCTGCAACAACTGTTGTAGATAATCTTATGAGTTTTGCTTCAGAGTTGAAAGCATATGGTGAGAAGAATTCTTACCACGATGTTTGTAACTTAGCAGATTCATTATCAGGAGAGGCAGCAAAAACTAAATATTTATTAACATTGTCATAATGGAGATAAGCAAGAAACATTTTCCCAAAGTTATGCAAGACAATGATGAAGTGTTCCTTGCGCATTTAGAAGGGGTGATATCATCAGTAGATGAATTGTGTAGTCTTGAAATTACAAAGAACACACATAGTTATAGATTTAGAATAGCAGCTAGCTTACCTAAGTATAATGAAATGCTACTGGAAGAAATACTGAAGTTTTGTAACTTATTCAAGATCAAGCTAGATATAAGTAAGTCAATCAAAACTACTAGTGTAATAACATTTGAAATAGATTTGTAAGTGTGGCAATTATAACATATATTTGTTGCTCAAACCAATTAAAAACATTACATTATGGCACAGTATGATGCAAACAAACGTTACACTTGGACTCCTGAAGACACATTTACATTGTCTGGAGCTGAGTTTGGATTAATCCTTAACACTGTTAGAGCTTATTTAGCTTCAGAAGAAGCTGCAAGATTTCAATTAATGGTTCAATCAAATGAAGCAATTGAAAAAGTGATGGCTAGAGCTGTAGAAGCTAACGTTGTTAAAGAGGTTGAAGAACCACAACCTGCAATGCAAGTTGTAGAATAATAATGTAGCTGCTGGGTGACGAATAGCAGCTGTTTTCAAACAAAAGCACCTATCAATGATAGAAAAGGGAGTGGATTAACTTAATGATTAATCTATAAAACAATACAATGGCAACAATTAAAAAGTATGTAGGAGGTGGATCAGTTCCTACTAATTCAAAAAATACAAAAAATACAAAACCTGTACAACCTGTACAAAAACCTAAAGAGACAGTAAAAAAACCTAGGACTGATCTCCAAAGAATAGGAGATATCACATTAAGAGATATTAAAAACGCTGGTGAAGATGCTCTTAACCTTTCTACTCTTGGTTTATATGGTAAAGCAAAGAAAAAAGTTAAAGAGGTAACTGGTTTAAAAAACGGTGGATCTTTGTCTGGCCTTAAAGCTTCTAAAAAAAGAGCTGGTTCTGTAGATCCTAAAGGAGCATACACTAAAGTTCAAAAGAAAACATTAGCTGGTGCTAAAGGAAAAGCTTCTCTTACTAAAGACAAACAACTTGGTGCTACAAGAATGGCTAAGTGCGGAGCTAAAATGTCTAAAAAGAAATAGTCATGGCTACTGCAGCATGGACTCGTAAAGAAGGTAAAGATCCTAAAGGTGGTCTTAACCGCAAAGGGGTAGCATCTTATAGACGTGAAAACCCTGGAAGTAAACTTAAAATGGCTGTTACAACTAAACCTTCTAAATTAAAACCTGGAAGTAAACCAGCTAATAGACGTAAATCTTTTTGTGCTAGAATGTCTGGTGTAAAGGGTCCAATGAAAAAAGATGGTAAACCTACAAGAAAAGCTCTTGCTCTTCGTAAATGGAATTGTTAACAATTAAAAAATATAAATCATGGCAGTAATTAAAAAATCTACTAAAAAACCTATTGCAAAGGCTCAGAACGGTCGTAACTTTGGTTTAGCTTTAGCTGATAAAGCTCAATCTAATTATAATCAAAATGTTTCTGATGTAAAAAGCAAAGACATGTCTTTAAATAGAAACAAAGATAACAGTGATAACTCTGTTAATACTAGAATTAAAGACAACACTGATAACTCTGACAACAGTAGAGTGAAAGACAAAAGTGATAATTCTACTGTTAATAGAACTAAAGATAATTCTAAAACTAAAGATAGTAGCAAGAATAAAGTAAAATACAAAATAGCTAAAGGTGCTATTGTTAATTTTAACACTCCACCACCCGCTAAAAAAGGTGTTTCTGTAAAAAAAGCTGCTCCTAAGTTGAAAGCTGGAGGTATGATTAAACGTGCTGATGGTTCTACGTCTAAAAAAGGACTTTGGGATAACATTCGTGCTAATAAAGGATCTGGAAAGAAACCTACAGCTGCTATGTTAAAACAAGAAAAGAAAATCAAAGCTAAAAAATAATGGCTACGCTTAAAAAGCTTATTCAGAGTGCCCCTAAAATGAGGGGCTCTTTGCCTATTAAGGCTAAGAAAGGTACTACTATCAAAAAAGCTCAATACGGAACCAGAGAGCAAGAAGCTAGATTAGATACTTTATACACTAAAAAAGATAAAGTTGGTAACATAAGTACAAACAGATATGTAGGTAGAATGCCTAACGGTAGTCTTGAAATGGGTAAAGTGACCAAGACTAGAAATGCTGATGGAAGAGTGCTTACTAATAAAGACGCTACTCAATCTGCTATTTTAGGAAGAAAATATACTGATGATGATATTCGTAAGTCTATGAATGAGAAAAAGAACGGTGGTAAGATAGCAAAAGCTCAAGTAGGCATTAAAGTACCTGTTAAACGTAAAGTTGATTACCCAGGTTATAGACCACCACGTATTCCTTCAGATAGTTTACCTAAAAATGAGGGAAGTATTCGAAATATAAAAAAATTATATGATGATGGTGTATTTGATGGTAAGAAATCTGAAAAACCATCAAAAGCTAAAAATGGTAAGTGGATGCAGAAAGCTGCTGCTTCTATTAAGAAGCGTGGTACTGCAGGTAAATGTACTCCTATTACTAAACCAGGATGTACAGGTAAAGCAAAAACTCTAGCTAAAACATTCAAGGCTATAGCTAAAAAGAATAAGAAATAATGTACGATACTTGTCCAATACATCTTGTAGAAAAGAATGATGAGAACATGTGTCCTAAATGTTTAATTGAAAGTAATAGATAAATTATGAAAAAGATCATACAATTATTAAAAGATTTTCACACAAGATATAATGATTCAATCACTATTATTTTAAAATTTGGTATAATGTTAGGATTTCTAGCAACTATCTATGTAGTTTTTAGACCTGATCTTAACAATCATTCAAATGTAAAGTTACCTGATGAGATTCAATGGCGCAAAGTGGGTGATACTATGGTGATCACAAAGATCAATGATAGTATCCACGTACAGTTCATTAATAAGGAGTAATGAAAGTCTGTTCTATAGGATCTTTTTGTCAGAGTTCTAGATTGTTACAACGACTAGAACTAAAAGAAGAGTCTTATCCATTTGATTGGATACTTTCTAATTCTGAAATGGTAAAGCATTGTATAGAAGATGACTTCAAATGTTTCTTAGATAAATCACAATACACATTTATTCCAACTAGTGCCTATACACATAAAGTGTGTGGGCACAGTTATTATTCAGAGGTAGTAGATTTTACAAATGAGAATGTTCCTGGAGGTGTATTTATGCATCATGATCTTGCTCAAGATGAAGAGGATTATGCATATTTTGCAAGATGCGTTGATAGATTTAGAAAGTTAATAGCTTCTGATGAAGAGAAAGTATTTATATATTTTTGTAGAAACTACCCAAAGGATAATATTCAAAATGCTTTGTCAGAGGGATTGGAGTTTATTAAGTTTTTAGATGAGCATGTTACTAATTACAATTTAATATTCATACATCATTCAGTAGGAGAATTAAATCATTATATAGGAAGCTTTGATAATCTAAAATTTGTAACTTTGCATGCATCCCACAGTGATGGTTTACAATTCACAGAAGATTCACATAATGTGTATCTAGATAATATAATTAAAAAGTTAATAGATGAAATCAGGAAAACCTAGAAAAGCACCAAAGGTGAAAGCACCTAATCCTAAGAAGCCAAACTTCATGAAAGAGGCTGATACACCTAGTAGATTAAAGAGCCCTATGGCCCCAATGAAACAGAAGAGGCTATCTAAATAATGAAGGTGTTAGTAATAACTCCTACATTTGGGAGGCTACCATTTTTAGGGAGATTGGTAGCAAGCTTTTTAAGTCAGACATATGATGATAAAGAATTAGTTATTATCAATGATGACAAGAATGTTAAAATAGCATGTGACATAGATAATGTAACATGTATTAACATTGATAAGAAAATACTGGTAGGACAAAAGAGAAATCTTGCTACACAGTTAGGATATTATGATCTATACATGCACATAGATGATGATGATGTCTTTCTACCAGAGAGAATATCTAATCATGTTAAAATGCACCAGGATCGTCCTGAAATAAATCTTTATAGAAACACTGCTAGTTACAGAATCTATGGTGATGCATTTGAAAGAGCTGGTGTTGATGCTGGGATGAACTTCATCTCTTATAAAAGACAAGCATGGTTTGATGTTGGAGGGTGTTTTAAGGATAATAATCTTGGAGAAGACAGAGAATTCTTAGAAAAGATGCCTAATGTTCTTCAGTTTGAAAACTTTGACCAATTAGATTGTGTATATAATTTTGGAGGAATTAATTATCACTTAAGTGTAAAAACTCCTGAAGAAGAGTTACAAAGAATTGCTCATATACAACGTGAGTCATTAAATCTTGTAAATGGTGTATTCAACATTGTGCCTGATTTTACAGAATACAATAAGTTTATTGAATTAGATAAACGATATAAAGCAATAAATACCAACAAAACTAATAACCCAATACATGTAATTCATAGAGGATTTGCAAAACTCGATTTAAAATGAGAAATGAAATAAACCAACTAACTACAGAACTTCCTTTTACTCCTGTCACCTTTATGGAAATAGGTAGTAGAGATGGACATGATACTAAAGCAGTAGCAGACTATTGGAACCTGGCTCCTGATAATTGTTACATAATAGAAGCTTATCCAGCTTTATGTGATAGAATTAAAGCACAGTATCCAGAATTTAATACATTTGGATTTGCTGCTTCTGATAAATTAGGGACAGTAGAATTCAATGCTGTACCTTTAACTGATCATGATAACAACATAGGTATATCTTCTATATTAGAATGTACTGCATATGATGTACCCTCTGACAAGATAACTGTACCAACAAACACTATATCAAACTTCTTAGGTGAAATAGGTTTGTTAGGAGTAGATCTTATTAAGATAGATGTAGAAGGATTTACACAAGAAGTGTTGAATGGGTTTGGAGACAAGCTTCAAAACATTAAAGCTCTACAGATAGAAACTGAAAAGAGTGAGATGTGGAAGGGTCAAAAGATCCACGATGATATTGTAGAGTTTATGGAATCAAAAGATTTCACTCTTCTGAACAAATATGATGCATGGGGTAATCAATATGATTGTCTTTTTGTAAATAATAAAGCCTCTAATTAAAGAGGCTTTTTTTATTGTCTTAAGAAACTACCAGTAGAAATGTTCTTACCATGTATGTGCCATATAATCTCGTCTTGATTATTCACAGGCATGTGTTTTAAACCAACATCTTCCCATTTGTATCTCCATAGAAGATCATCATTCCAACCGATCTCTTGATCAGGTATATTAATAATAGTGTCAAGAGCTCTGATGTTAAAAGCAAATGTCATAGGCATGTGGTAAAGACTATTATTAGGATTACCTCCTAAGTTATCATAGTTACCTGATACCATCTGTATCCCATTTAGCTGATGGTTGATTCTTGTAGATACAATATCTACATCTGGATTAGCTTGAAACATCTCTACGATGTTCTTAACATAGTCTTTCTTGTATATGTCATCATCATCCATTTTGATGAACACATCATACTCATAGTAGTTAGGAATGTTTTCTATAGCAAGCATATTATTAATATGTATGCGATCATTAATTCCTGTTCTTACGATAAGTTTATCATCTAGAAGATCATTGTATAGAGGAAGGAAGTTTTGATCCTCCCCTCCATCTGATACAATGTTTACTGTGTGTATACAATTCTCATACGATTGATTTTTTGCATTCAACATGCATTGTCTCAACATATGAGGTCTATTGTATGAACATGTAAATATAAGTGCTTTCATTACCAGATCATGATTACATCAAATGGTGACACTAATAATACATTCTGATCGTCAGACAATGGAATTAGTGGTGCTTTCTGTAAAGCTGCTGGATCAATCAATACAACATCTCCAGGTTTAACATCCATGATAGATGTACCAACACTGTGTACAGTTAACTTAGACATTTTCTTAAGCATTTCTTTTTCCAATGCTTCTTTAGTATTCTCATCTACAACAAGTTTACTTTCTTCTTTCTTTGGTATCTCTAAGTAGATACGGTTTCCTAATAATTTCATGATTATTTGTATTCAGTTATTTCAATAAATCTTTGTGCGTCCTCTGGAGTTAATTCAATTTCTGATTGTACAGTTTCACGTACAGTCTTGAATCCTTTCATCTTGTTAGTCTTAAGATCAATGTCTGGTTGTTTAGACACTCTCTCATTGAAATCATCTAGAATAACAATAAGTCCTCCTTCGTCATTAGCTAATGATCGAATAACTTTGTTGATGTTCAAAGAAGCTTTATATTGCTTCTCATTCATCGTCACTGTGTAAAAAAATTGGTTTTTCATATTGGTTGTTTTTAATTATATTTCTTTTGCATCATTAATCTCTGTAAGAATAGCAAGATATTGATCTTTAGAAATAGCTCCAGTTTGTCTGTGCACTTCTTTACCGTTCTTTTTAAAGACTAACAATGGTACATTTCTAACATTGTAAGATCTAGCTGTTTCCATATCTTTATCAATATCGATACTAGTTATACCTTCTACTCCTGCTAGGTTTTGAGCTAACACTCTACATGGACCACACCATGTTGCACTAAATTTTAATACTTCGATGTTCATAATTTGTATTTAAGTTTTAATTGTTCACGTCTTTTGTTAACCTCCTCATACCTATACATATCATTTTCAACGTTAGAATGCTCCTCTAGGGTCAAAAGTATAATATTTTCCTCATCCAGACAAGCTTCAGGATATTTTTCTTTAGCTAGTATATGGTGAAAATATGTAGACATAGCTTCACTTCCTAAATAAGTACCACTCACTTCTGATTTGTGTGGCTTTTTCTTCCATATGCCTAAAAACATCTCTCTTTGTTGGATATACCCATCATTATCCTTCTTTTTGGTAGTTAATGATGGTTTTATCCTACTTTGTTGCAATGTTTTTCTAGGTTTATGCTGAAAACAATAGTCACTATCTGA
>ERZ1034365.1591-NODE-1591-length-11277-cov-2.719911_pt1 | contig 11277 bp, 12 predicted proteins | sample MGYA00520615_ERZ1034365 | MGnify/ENA primary metagenome ERZ1034365 (study PRJEB33736, sample SAMEA104284505) | Azolla filiculoides | biome: Urban; feature: Water surface; material: Ditch water | place: Netherlands | collected 2015-10-28 | depth 0-0.1 m ... | reverse complement strand
TTCTTCTTCATCGAAGTCGAAAAATGAAAATCGCAGTAATGACATGCCTGCTTGCAAAAAGGGATATGAATATAGATTCCGCTCATTTATTAGTATTCAGTGGTCAGCTTCTTAGTGTTCAGTCTTGAGAAAGTGTTCAGGTGGGAGTTGTTTAGTAATCAAATAAGTACTGAATACTAATAATCCAAAAACTAATCACTCCTTTTTAACTCCAAACTTTTCAGGGTTCAATATCATATAATTAACTAGTTTTCCAATTTCTAAACTTTCAGAAATAAATTCCTGATAAATAGCTTCCGAAATATATTTACAAGACACGGCAAACTCTAACCAAACTTGCGTTTCTGAATTTTCTCCATCAGAATCGGTCAACTTACTATAAAAATGTTTTGGGTAAATCCTCTTTCTATATGCTTCAGCAATAGTCGCAGGAACACTTCTTGAAGAGCGCCGAATTTGATCCGTTAATGAGTAGGTTTCTTCCTTTGGAAATGTTTTTGTTATTTCAAAAATCTTCATTGCTAATGCAAACGATTTTTTATAGGCTAATAAATCTTGGAATCTCATATAATACATTTTAAAAAACCGAACACTCTAATTTAATCAATACTACTGAATACTAAAAATTTGAAAACTAACCACTTTTATCTGTCCAACACAACTGAATACTAAAAACTGACCACTGATCACTTTTTTATTCGTTCTTCGTTTTGTTTTACAAAAGCATCCCAACCGGTATAACTTTTGGCTCCAACCACTTTTCCGGAATTGAAAAAATGACAAACTGCGGCTGCCAATCCATCAGTTGAATCTAGGTTTTTAGGTAGTTCTTTCAGTCCTAAAAGTTGCTGCAGCATTTTGGCAACTTGTTCTTTGCTGGCGTTTCCGTTTCCGGTAATCGCCATTTTTATTTTTTTGGGTTCGTATTCCGTAATGGGAATATCTCTCGAAAGTCCCGCTGCCATTGCCACGCCTTGTGCACGTCCCAACTTCAGCATCGATTGCACGTTTTTACCAAAGAAAGGCGCTTCAATCGCAATTTCATCTGGATTGTGGGTATCAATTAACTCAATCGTGCGTTCAAAAATGATTTTCAGCTTTTGATAATGATTGTCGTATTTGGACAATTGCAATTCGTTCAGTTGCAAAAACTGCATGTTCTTGCCAACAACTTTTATCAATCCAAAACCCATAATCGTCGTTCCGGGGTCAATTCCTAATATGATGCGTTCGTTTGCCAATTTTAATTTGTTATTTTGCAGTAATGATTACAATTCCACACAAAACTAAGCAATTCCTCGTACTTCTAATCAAACTTTTGATTGTGGGCGGTGCGTTTTATTTTATTTACAATCAATTGGCCAATAACGACAAACTGGATTGGCAAAAATTCATTGTTTTATTCCAGAAAAATCAATCCATTGGCGGAATCGCCTTTATTTTGTTATTAAGCGTTCTGAATCGGTTTTTTGAAATATTGAAATGGCAAAATTTGGTTGGATTTATCCATAAAATATCTTTGGGAGAAGCAACAAAACAAGTTCTTGGCGCATTAACCGCGGGACTTTTTACACCAAACGGCGTAGGTGAATATGCTGGAAAAGCATTATTTTTTGACAAATCAAATACTAAAAAAGTCATTTTCCTGAACCTGATTTGCAACGGAATCCAAATGATATTGACCGTTATTTTTGGAATTTTCGGATTGTTGTATTTCAATGCACTGTACAATGTGATAACAACAAAAACGGTAGTGTTGCTTTTTGGATTTCTATTCCTCCTTTTCATTATTTTATTTTCGGTCAAAAAAATCACAATTAGAGACTATTCCATCGAAAAACTGATTCATAAAATTAATGAAATCCCAAAATCGATTCATCAAAAAAACATCTTTTTAGGCATTTGTCGTTTTCTGGTTTTTTCGCACCAATATTACTTTTTGTTCTTGGCTTTTGATGTTGACTTACCTTATTTAATAGCCATTGCCACGATTACAAGCGTTTATTTTCTAGCTTCCTCTTTGCCCACTTTTCAGTTTTTGGACTTTGCTGTAAAAGGAAGTGTGGCAGTTTATTTCTTTGGAATTCTTGGCGTAAACGAATGGATAGTAATTTTTATAACTACACTTATGTGGTTTTTGAATGTGGTTCTGCCTGTAATAATTGGCAGTTATTATGTTTTGAATTTTAAAACTAAAAATCCAATATGATTTTTGTTTTGTACTTCTTTATAATCCTGTATTGCATTGCGATTGCCTTCTTAATTTATGGTTTCACCAAAGTAAATACTATTGATTATATTGGCTTAACGCCAAAAACAAAATTTTCCATTATTGTTCCTTTCCGGAATGAAGCTAAAAATTTACCGATTCTATTAGAGAGTTTGTCGAAGCTGAATTATCCGATGGAATTGTTTGAAGTGATTTTGGTTGATGATTTTTCTGAAGAAGAGTTCAACATTCCATTGTCATCTCGAGCGCAGTCGAGAGACAATATTCAAATAATAAAGAATATTCGGGTTTCGAATTCACCCAAGAAAGATGCGATTGTAACTGCGATGCAAATTGTAACTACAGACTGGATTATTACTACAGATGCTGATTGTGTAGTCAATACAAACTGGTTATTGACCTTAGACAATTACATTCAGCTTCATGATGTTGCGATGATTGCCGGCGCGGTAACGTATGATTGTGGCAATTCGTTTTTGCACCATTTCCAACAGTTGGATTTGGCGAGTTTACAGGGCGCAACCATTGGGAGTTTTGGAACCAACAAAGGGTTTATGTGTAATGGCGCCAATTTTGCGTATACCAAATCGTTATTTTTGGATGTAAATGGTTTTGAAGGAAATGACAAAATTGCCAGTGGTGATGATGTTTTTCTGTTGCAAAAAGCAATTGCAAAATCGCCTGAAAAAGTGCATTATTTGAAATCTCGAAATACGATTGTTACAACTAAACCTTTGAATGACTGGAAATCGTTGTTTTACCAACGCGTTCGTTGGGCATCTAAAACCAGTTCGTATCAAAGTACTTTTGGAATCCGATTAGGACTGTTGGTTTTTATAGGAAATTTGAGTTGGGTGTTGGGTGTTGGGTATTGGGTATTGGGTATTATTCCGTTTCAAAATATGATTTTACTGTTCCTTTTAAAATTTCTTGTCGATACTATTTTGATTTACAAATCGAACCGTTTTTTGAATAAAAGTAAAATGCGTTATTTGATGTTGAGCAGTTTGTTTTATCCTTTTTTCAGTACCAGTGTAGCTTTGTACTCGTTGTTTGGAAAATACGAATGGAAAGGCAGAACATTCTAATTTACACTAAAGCCCTAGCCCAGATAGTAGTGAAAATCCTTGTTTGCCGGGTTTCGGCAGACAAGATTGCAACGAATAGCTGGAAATAGCTCCTCCTTGGACTGTGCTGAGGATAAAAATTATTCGACTTTGAGAATGACCGGAAGTATAAATTGAGTTTTTACCGGAATTCCGCGTTTAATGGCTGGATTCACTTTTGGAAAATCAACTAAACGGGCTTTGAGAATACTATCGATTTTTATGGTGTCATATGCGACCGAATCTTTGGGAAATTGGGGTTCGAATTGCATGGTTGCATCTGGAAAAATAGTGACTCTGACCTCGATGGTGTCTAATTCGGGATAAAGAACCGAAAGCGTGTCGGTGCTTAATTTCTCCTGAATGAGCTGGGTTAAAATCTCAAAAAAACATTGTTGGCGTTGTTTTTTATCTTCTATTTTTTCACAATCGACTAGTGATGGGTATTCGTCGACTTCTTTCCAATTGATGGCCTTTAATTCCTTTTGCAACAACTCCTTTTCCGAAGGAATCTGCTTGTCGAAATACTGACAGGAATTAAAAAGGATACAAACTAAAAAAAAGGAATAATGCTTCAATGTACTGTGGTTGTTTTAATCTAATTTTTTATAAAAATACAATTATTTTTTTTGAGTTGCTTTAGAAAGGAAATAATCTTCACGGGACTCTGAAAACCATTTCTTTTGTTTTGGATATAAAGCAACTGATGCAATTGTTTTTTCCTGTTTTGAATATGGAATGAATTTTGTTTTATATTCACAAAATTACTAAAAATAAATATATGGATATCGTTCTTTTAATTCTTGGTTTCATTTGTATGATTGTTGGGGTTTTCGGGAGTTTTATGCCTGTTTTACCTGGGCCAGGCCTGAGTTGGATTGGTTTACTGCTACTCTATTTTACATCTGCTGTTCCTGCCAATTATTGGATTATAGGAATTACGCTATTGATTACCATCCTTATTTCTGTGTTGGATTATATCATTCCGGCTAAAGGAAATAAGCGATTTGGGGGGAGTTCGTATGGGGTTTGGGGAACTAATATTGGTTTAATCGTTGGGATTCTTGCTCCAATTCCTTTTGGATTTATTATTGGTCCGTTTGTCGGTGCATTGGCGGGCGAACTTCTTTTTGATTATAGAGATCATAATCGGGCGCTGAAAGCGGCAACAGGATCGTTTATTGGTTTTTTAGCCTCGAGTTTTATGAAGTTTGTGGTTTGTATGATGTATTTGGGATTTTTTGTTTGGCTGGTTTGGAAAAATAAATCGGGATTGTTTTGATATATAAACAGCCCTAAAATCAAAAATACACCTTTTATGTTTTCAGTATTTTTATTCCGCATCTGAAATACTATTTCGTTTGGTTTTCTATTAATTTAGCCTTTAAAAATCAATTATTTACAATTATTTCACAATAAAAAACAAAAACTTAATTTCTTTAAATAAAGTCATTTACAGTTAATACTGTATGATAAGAATGTCCTGTTTATTTCTTTTTTGGACATATTACGAATCTTATTGACGTTCATAACAATCAGACTCAAGTAAATTTGCAGACTTATTAATTATTAAGGTTTGTAAACATGAAAACAAAATTACTTTTATTGTTTGTATTTATTTCTTCCACTTATTGCTATTCGCAATTAAAAGTAACCTCTGGAGAAGAAATTCATATTTCTAGTTCAGATTTTCTTTACACTGCTGAAGGAATAGTAAATGATGGCACTATTACTTTAGGAAGCGGAAAATTATATGTTGCAGGCGACATAGACAACAATGGAACACTAACCTTGTCAAATGGAACACTAAATGTTTCAGGGAGCAATACTCAAACTTTTGATTTTGGAGTATCTGATACTACTAAAAGATTGGAACTTGACAAATCTTCAGGTACAGCAACCATAAATTCAGGTAAATTATCCATCACAGACGGCTTATTAGCTACCCAAGGCACTATTGACGGAGGTGAAAAACTAGTTATGAAAAGTGTTGTTGATAAAACTGCAATTGTTGAACAATCAACAGGAGGTACAGTTGACAACATTGTAATTGAAAGGTATATTCCTGCCAAAAGAGCTTATCGCTTATTAAGTTCACCGGTAACGACATCAACAACGATTAAGTACAACTGGCAAGAAAATCAAAACAATACATCGACATCTTACGCAAACAATTCTAATACTGCAGCAGGTTATGGAACGCACATTGCGGGTTCTACAACTGGAGCAAATGGATTTGATGCCACACTATCCGGCGCTGCTTCGTTATTTGTTTTTGGCAACACAGCACAAACTTGGTCCGCTATTACGAATACTACCGCCACAAATGCGCTAACTGCAGGAGCTCCATTTCGATTAATGGTAAGAGGGGATCGTTCTATTGATATGTCTACTAATACACCTACGCCTACAATTACCACTTTAAGAACTAGCGGAACTTTAAAAATTGGTTCTTACACAAACACTAATATAAGTTCAAGTGCCAATGGCTATAATTTCATTGGAAACCCTTATCAATCTGCTGTTGATATGAGCGGCGTATTGACTAGTAGTTCTAATTTGAATTCTAATTTCTATTATGTTTGGGACCCAAAAGTAGGAGGTACTAACGGAAGAGGAGCCTATGTAACCTATACTTTTGCAGGAAATACCAATAGTGTAGTAGGTTCTGCGGTTAATCAATACTTACAACCTATGCAAGCGTGTTTTGTAAAAACATTAGATAATGGAGCAGCAAGTATCACATTTAATGAAAGTGATAAATATGTAGCTACAAATGAAAATGTATATAAAACTCAAGCTGCAAAAACCAATACGACTACCACTTCATTACGATTGACTTTATATGAAAAAGAGGCCTTCACTAATTTACAAACTCCTGCTGATGGCGCCCTTTTATTATTTAACGACAACTATTCTAACACTGTTGATTCGAATGATGCCAACAAAATGTCAAATCTTGATGAAACCATATCTGTTTTTGTAGACAATACAAAACTGAGTATTGGAAGTTTTCAACACCCTCAAGAGAGTACTGTATTCCCTATAATCATTGACCAATATCGCTATACCAATTACACTTTGGTTGCAAAACTGGACAACTATAGTGGGTTAATTCCTTATATACACGATAAATTTTCGCAAACGTATACGGAAGTTAATTCATCTGTAAATTATACCTTTTCAGTTGATGCAAGCAATGTTCAATCATCATCAAACAACCGTTTTGAAGTGGTGTACAAAACAGGTTCATCTTTAGGCATTCCTGATTTCACAACAGAATCCGTTTCATTATATCCTAATCCTTCTACAAATAATGGATTTAACCTGCAATTGCCACTGGAAGCGAATAATGTAAACATAAAAATATACAATATACTGGGTCAAGAAATCGCTGTGAAATTAAATGACATCAACTCCAATACTATACATTGTGAGACTGCATCATCTCTTTCTCCTGGACTATATCAAGTTGTAATTACTAAAGAAAACTCAAAAATTATTAAAAAATGGATAAAAGAATAATTATGAAAAAGTGTAAACTAATCGGTGTTCTACTATTTATATTCTGTTTGAATTCATTAACCATTTTCGCACAAGAGGCAACAGATTTTAACGATGACGTAGAAGATGTACCTGCAGCCCCAATCGACAATTGGATTCCCTATGTAATAGTATTAGTTGTTGTATTTGCATACATTATGTTGAATAAAAAAACAATCGCAGCTAAATAAAATTCAGAATATTAAAATATATACTCATGAAAAATAAATTATTGTTACTTGTATTACTGTTCCCTACAATGTTTTTTGCTCAAGTAGGAATAGGAACCACCACGCCTGATACTTCCGCAAAATTAGAGGTGAATGCTACAAACAAAGGCTTTTTGCCTCCAAGAGTTACGCTAACCGGAACTGCTGACATTACTACAATTGCCAGCCCTGCCACTGGTTTATTTGTATACAATACTGCCACTGCAGGAACCGCACCCAGCAACGTATCTCCTGGATTTTATTATTATGATGGTAGTAAATGGCAGCGCATCATCAATCAGCAACCAGATGCAACGGTAGAATTTGACCAAGCTACACCTACAACAGGAGGTGTCGTTTTTACCCCAAACAATCCAGCCAGTAAAGATTATGTGTATGTGAGCACTACCAATAATTCGCAATGGACTTATAATGGTACTACTTATGTAACCTATACACCACCGGCAAGTACTGCTTGGTATCTTTCTGGTGGAACTACAGATGCTGGAAGCAACAAAACAAGTGGTATTGTTCGTTCTGGCAAGGTGGGTATTGGATCGGGAATTACTACTCCTTCTAATATTTTAGAAGTAAATGGAACAGGAGGAACTGGAACCGGATTAAAATTAACTACTGGAGCAGGCTCCGGCAAAGTATTAAGTTCTGATGCCAATGGGAATGCCTCTTGGGCAACCAATGTGGCAATTACACCTGCTGTAGTTGGTACATTAGGTGCAGGGGCAACTTTTACTACTGGAGGAAATTGGCAGATGTACCTCGGTGGTTCTATAGTGCTGCCTCCCGGTAAATGGTCAGTGCAGATGAATATATTATTAGCTCCCGGTGTGAATGGTACTACCCCCCCACAGTGGTGGGTTTCAATCGGTTTAAGTACATCATCGTCGTCATGGTCAATGCCGTCAAATACTATCTTACCTTATTCTAAGCTTGTTTCCGGATGGTGTTCAGGCGCTACATATGGATTAGCAACTGGCACAATTGTCGTAAATAATACAACTGGTTCTAATATGACTTTATATCTTTGGACTACTAATTGTGCGACTATAGGAGGTAGCTATAGTTCCGCCTCCCTTAATAATATAGGCAACTCGGGTTCAGGAGAGAATCAAATTATTGCCTATCCAATGAACTAAAACATAAAAATACGCATCAATTCCGTAGCGTTATCCTATCGCTACCCCACTAGGTTAAAAAACTTATTTATCTCTATTTAATAGTTAAAACATATGAAAACTAAAAATATAGTACTTGCATTACTGCTATTCCCAACCCTGTTTTTTGCTCAAGTAGGAATAGGAACCACCACGCCTGATACTTCCGCAAAATTAGAGGTGAATGCTACAAACAAAGGCTTTTTGCCTCCAAGAGTTACGCTAACCGGAACTGCTGACATTACTACAATTGCCAGCCCTGCCACTGGTTTATTTGTATACAATACTGCCACTGCAGGAACCGCACCCAGCAACGTATCTCCTGGATTTTATTATTATGATGGTAGTAAATGGCAGCGCATCATCAATCAGCAACCAGATGCAACGGTAGAATTTGACCAAGCTACACCTACAACAGGAGGTGTCGTTTTTACCCCAAACAATCCAGCCAGTAAAGATTATGTGTATGTGAGCACTACCAATAATTCGCAATGGACTTACAATGGCACTACTTATGTTACGTACACGCCACCAGCAAGTACCGCTTGGAATCTTTCTGGCGGAACTACAGATGCAGGAAGCAACAAAACAAATGGCATCTACCGTGACGGAAACGTAGGAATCGGTACTACAACACCTGGCAACAAGTTGGAGATTAAAGCAACAACAGCCAACCAGTCTGGTTTAAAGTTAACCAACTTGACTTCTAGTTCACCAGTTTCTAGCGGGGCAACTTTAGGCGTAGATACCAATGGAAATGTGGTAACCGTTCAGGGGTCTTCCTTTTCTCCAAAATTCGGTACCGCGTACCCTGCAAGTTCAATTAGTATTGCTGCAGGTTCTCACGCGCTACTGGCTAGTGTAACTATTGATGAAAAAGGCACTTATCTTATTAATTATACTATGCGGGTACAATCTAATTCAGTATTAGGAAATCAATATGCAGTAGGGTATCTTTCTACAGCCGACAATTCTTCCTCAACTATTGCAGGAACAGAAATTTTAGGTGCATTCACAGCTCCGGCTTCTGCTATTGGACTCGGGGGTAATTATTCCGGTTCACATGTAATTACCATAACCAGCGTGCCATATACCATTTATTTCAGAGCTAGCGCATCCAACAATCAAATGAATTTCACTAATGACACTAACTGAAGAACTAAAATTTCTTACGTAAAAATTTCGCCTTAATTATCTACACCATTACACACAAAAAACACATGAGAATTAAAATCATATTAATTGTATTACTGGCATTTCCTTCCTTATTTTTTGCCCAAGTAGGAATAGGAACCACTTCACCTGATGCTTCGGCAAAGTTAGAAATAAATGCTACTGATAAAGGTTTTTTACCTCCCCGTGTGGCACTTACCAGCGCTTCAGACGCAGCTACTATTGCTACACCAGCAATAGGATTATTTATATATAATACCGCCACAGCTGGTACTGCACCGAACGATGTAACGCCAGGGTTTTATTATTATGGAGGTAGCCAATGGCAACGCATCATTAACCAACAAGCTGATGGAAATTTAGGAATTGGTACTACGACACCAACAACAAAATTGGATATTCGCGCAAGTTCTCCTGGTACTGGTTTTAGATTAGTGGATGGTTCGCAAGGAGCAAACAAAGTGTTAAGCTCTGATGCTGACGGAAAGGCAACTTGGGCAACCAATGTAGCAGTAACACCTGCCGTTATTGGGGTTATGGGTGTTGGCTCAAGTAGTACATCGCAAAATAGTTGGACGGGTGCCTACATTACCTTACCCAACGGAAAATGGTCCGTACAAGTCACCATGCTAGCTAGTGCTTTAGTGGATATTGCAAATGATGATGTAATTTGGATGCGTACCGGTTTTTCTACTAGTAGTACGGCTAATCAAATGGCTAGCGGTAGTGCTACAGTAGGACCATCACTAGTAGGTGGACTAATTAGAGATAATGGTAAATTAAATATGCTTACTGGAACCATCATTATCAATAACACTAGCGGTGGTGATGTGACTTATTATTACTGGCTATTTAATTGTGATTACCCAGCCGCTACATTTTCTAGTTTGGGAAGAAATGTATGGGGCGAAAACTCAATAGTGGCTTATCCTATGAATTAACCTCAAAAGACAACAAACAAATTCAAATAAACAAATTCAAATAAACAAATACTCATGAAAAATAAATTATTATTACTAGCATTATTATTCCCTACCTTATTTTTTGCCCAAGTAGGCATAGGAACCACAACTCCTGATGCTTCGGCAAAATTAGAAGTAAGCGCTACAGACAAAGGATTTCTGCAACCCAGAGTTGCGCTAAATAGCACTAATAATGCTGACAATACCATTAGTAATCCCGCAACTGGATTAATGGTTTACAACACCGCAACCGCAGGGTCTGGTGACACAGCTGTAACTCCTGGTGTTTATTACAATAATGGTACTGCTTGGCAACGTGTGGCTAATCAAGCAGAAGTTGCTGCTACCACATCTGCAACCACTACATTTGTTGAAGGTAATTTAGGTGGTCAAAATTACGGTGGTGGAGAAGCTATTGCACCATTTTCTGGATCAAGTAAAAATTTTGGAGCATCCATAATATTACCTCCAGGAAAATGGGAAGTGAATCTCAATTTATATTTTAATATAGCTCAATTTGTTTCTGGTTATCAAGTTTTAGGAGTGGAAACCGCTTATTGGCTATCAGATGATATGGGCGGAACACCTTTGACTTACTCGTATCCAGTAACACCTACTGATATAACTGCAGATGTGCTATTTCCAGGTGGCGGTTTATTCACACAAACAGCAGGTGTTGGAGGAATAGGTACCGTACATAAAGGTTCCTTTTTTATTCATAATACAACTGCTGATCCTAAAACGTATTATTTGTTTTTTCACGAAGGAGCCGACACTGATTTAGAATATAATGATGGACCAGAACCAATGTATAAAAATTTAGGAGGAACTTCCTGGAAAGGAAATAGATTTTATGCCGTTGAAATCAAATAGATTTAACAC
>ERZ1034365.1590-NODE-1590-length-11279-cov-4.052848_pt1 | contig 11279 bp, 10 predicted proteins | sample MGYA00520615_ERZ1034365 | MGnify/ENA primary metagenome ERZ1034365 (study PRJEB33736, sample SAMEA104284505) | Azolla filiculoides | biome: Urban; feature: Water surface; material: Ditch water | place: Netherlands | collected 2015-10-28 | depth 0-0.1 m ... | reverse complement strand
TGATAAGAGTTTGCTTAATTATTTGACTGCGCGATAGCCAATATCTTTGCGATATTGCATGCCATCAAACTGGATCTGAGAAATAGCGTCGTATGCTTTTTGTTGTGCACCACGAACAGTATCTGATAGACCCACTACACACATGACGCGACCGCCCGAGGTGACAAGCTTGCCATCTTGCAGCTTAGTGCCAGCATGAAAGGTCAATTGATCTTCAGTGTCAGCTGGTATGCCAGTAATCACATCGCCATTACGCGGAGTATCTGGATAGTTGTATGCTGCGAGCACAACACCTAAAGCGGTGCGACGATCCCAATCCAATTCCACTTCATTGAGTGTGCCATCTACCGCATGATCGAGTGCATTGACTAGATCACTGCGCAGGCGGGCCATGATGGGTTGTGTTTCTGGGTCACCCATGCGGCAGTTAAATTCCAAAGTTTTAATCTTGCCGTCTGGAGAAATCATGAGACCTGCATAGAGGAAGCCAGTGTAAGGAATGCCATCAGCCTCCATGCCCTTCACAGTGGGCATGATGACCTCGCGCAGTGCGCGTGCATGAATCTCTGGAGTGACAACTGGGGCAGGGGAGTAAGCACCCATGCCGCCGGTATTAGGACCTTGATCAGCATCGAGTAAACGCTTGTGATCTTGGCTGGTAGCTAAAGCTAAAACATGTTTACCGTCTACGAGCACAATGAAACTAGCTTCTTCGCCGGTTAAAAATTCTTCAATGACAACACGTGCGCCTGCATTGCCGAGTTTGTTGTCGGCCAGCATCATGTCGACAGCAGCATGCGCTTCTGCTAAGTCCATGGCTACAACTACACCCTTGCCAGCAGCTAAACCATCCGCTTTAATAACGATTGGCGCACCTTTAGCGTCAATGTAGGCATGTGCCTCTAATGCATTTGAGAAGGTCTGGTACTCGGCAGTTGGAATGCCGTGGCGTTTCATGAATGCTTTGGAGAAATCTTTTGAGGATTCCAATTGAGCGGCCAGTTGAGTTGGTCCGAAGATGCGCAAACCATTGTTGCGAAATACATCTACGATGCCTGCAGCTAATGGAGCCTCAGGACCCACTACGGTGAGATGAATTTTTTCACGCTTGGCAAAGTCTGCTAACTCTTGAAGACCGGAGATGGGGAGATTTTCAATTCCTGCAGCAGTTTGTTTCGCTGTGGCAGTACCGCCATTTCCAGGCGCTACATAGACGGTTTGAACTTGTGGGGATTGAGCCAGCTTCCATGCCAATGCATGTTCACGACCACCAGATCCAACTAAAAGAATTTTCATGACGAGCTAAGAAATAAGTTAATAAATAGGATTTATAAATTCGATGACTTACAGGGATGCATTCGTAAATACTTCTTGAACATCATCTAAGTTTTCAAGTGCATCCAATAGTTTTTGCATGCTTTCAGCTTGCTCACCCTCGAACTCGGTTTCGGTTTCTGGGCGCATTGTCACTGTGGCAAGTTCTGCTTTTAGGCCTGCTTGGGTGAGCGCGTCTTGCACTTTAGAAAAGTCAGGTACTGGTGTGAGCACTTCGAGTGAGCCATCGTCATGGGTAATGACGTCTTCGGCGCCAGCATCTAGGGCGATTTCCATGAGTTGATCTTCATTGGTGCCAGGTGCAAACAGCATCTGTCCGCAGTGTTTGAACATGAAAGCAACAGAACCTTCTGCACCCATGTTGCCACCATTTTTTGCAAATGCATGGCGCACTTCAGCAACGGTGCGGGTGCGGTTATCTGTTAAGCAATCAACGATGATGGCGGCACCATTGAGGCCATAACCTTCATAACGAATCTCTTCGTAGTTCACGCCCTCAAGTGAACCAGTACCACGCTGAATTGCGCGCTGCACGTTGTCATTAGGCATATTGGCATCTTTAGCCTTATCAATTGCCAGGCGCAAACGTGGGTTTGTAGCGATATCGCCGCCGCCCAATTTAGCTGCAACCGTGATTTCTTTAATGAGTTTGGTCCAAATCTTGCCGCGCTTTTCGTCTTGACGTCCTTTGCGGTGCTGAATATTGGCCCATTTCGAATGGCCGGCCATACGGGTAAGTCCTTTTGAGTAATGTGGCTTGAAGACCTCATTTTAAGGGCTTCTGAGGTCAAGAATGGGGGTGCTGCAACTTTTTTGTTACACTCTCACCTCTTAGTAAGCTTCAATGCAGTTTTTCCACTGCAAACACCTGCCCCGGTGATGGAATTGGTAGACGTGCCGGACTCAAAATCCGGTGCCGCAAGGCGTGGCGGTTCAAGTCCGCCCCGGGGCACCATCTCAAATTGGCTGATTTCTACACCTTTGAGATGCTCTCAATCTCAAATCTCGTAAGTTTCTGATTCGCTATTCATAGCTTGCTCAACAATTTTCTTAGTGAGCGTTGGTGAGAACAATTCGATGAAGGTGTAGACGAAAGAGCGCAAATAAGCACCTTGCTTAACACCCAAATGCGTCACGTTATTGCCAAATAAATGCCCAACCGGAATGACTCGTAGATTGCGATCTCGATCTGTGTCATAGGCTAATCCAGCAACAATCCCTACACCCATGCCCGTTTCAACATAGGTCTTAATGACATCGGCATCAATCGCTTCCAGGATGATGTCGGGGCTGAGATTGCGTTGCGCAAATGCGGCATCAATCTTGCTACGACCAGCAAATGCTTTGTCGTAGGTGATAAGTGGATATTTCGCAATCTCCTCTAGAGTGATTGTCGACTGATTCAGTAGTGGGTGACTGAGCGGCACCATCACAACGTGTTGCCACTGGTAACCTGGAAGCGCCAGTACACCAGGAGTATTGGCAATGCCTTCGGTTGCAATTGCGATGTCAGCACGATCATGAATGAGCAGCTCTGCAATTTGCCCTGGGCTTCCCTGTTGAATGCTGACCCGAACTTTTGGAAAGCGTTTAGTAAATTCAGTGAGGACTTTAGGTAAGGCGTAACGGGCTTGAGTATGCGTCGTGGCAATCACAAAATTACCCTGATCCTGGCTGGCAAAGTCTTTACCAACTCTTCTCAATGTTTCCACTTCGTCCAGAATGCGCTCAATCGAGGCAAGGATGCGTTTACCTGGCTCAGTCAGCGAGCGAATACGTTTGCCATGGCGTCGGAATATTTCTACTCCAAGCTCATCCTCAAGCTCAATAATGGCTTTCGAGACTCCAGGCTGAGAGGTGAAGAGCGCCTTAGCTGCCGAAGTGAGATTGAAGTTCTGCCTTACGGCTTCGCGAACAAAACGAAATTGGTGCAAATTCATATGGATTCCATTCTTTATATCAACTGCGATATATCAATGGGATTCTATATGATTTTGGGGTATTAAGCTCTAGATACCCAACGTAAACCCACAATCGCCAAAATGAAATAGAGCAATGGAGGTGTGAGGGCGGTAAGTAGAGTTGGCCATGAACCCAGAAGCCCCACATTCGAGAAGAGGGAGTTGAAAAGCTGGAAGCTCATACCCAGCATGATGCCTCCGAACACCTTGATGCCGACACTACCGGCGCGAACCTTGAGGTAAGCAAACGGCAGGGCCAGTGCCAGCATGACGAAGATCGTGAATGGGTAAATTACTTTTTTCCAGAATGCAATGGAGTGCCGCTGCACATCTTGTTTGTTATCTCTTAAGTGAGAAATAAATCGACCCAAACTAAAGATCGACATTTTTTCTGGGCTGACCAACAGTACGCTCAAAATTTGAGGTGTGACTTCAGAATCTAGGCTCACGATTGGGTGCACAAATGTTTGCGCTGAGTAGACTGGGTTTAGGGGGTCAGCCTGCTTAGTTTCTTTAAAGCGAGTTTCTGTGACGTCATCCAGAATCCAGGTTCCAGTTTGATCAAAGCGTCCGGAGACAGCGCTCCGAATAGAGAGCAAGCGGTACGCATCGTCAAACTCGTACATGCGGATATTTTTAATTTCATTATCTTGCTCAATCTTGCCAACGTTGACATAGCGCACCCCTGGCCTCACTGGCCCGCTACCATCCTCATCGCGTAAACGATCTTTTACCCAAACGCCAGTTTTAAATTGCGAGCTATAGGATGAGCCCAAAGCCTTCATACGAATTTGGTCGGACAAGTTTTCGGTATAAGGCCCTAGCCATTCGCTCATCACAAGCGTAACAATAATTAAGGGTAATGAAATCTTTGCGAGGGTAGTTAAACCTTTGCGCATATCTAATCCAGCAATGCGCAGAATCGTGAATTCAGATTGACTGGCCAACATGGCAAATACATAAATACTTCCAATCAAGCCGGCGATTGGAATAATTTCAGAAATGCGACTGGGCGCTTTTAATAAAACATGCAAAAGGGCTAGAGGTAAGGTGTACTGGCCCTTGACTGAACCAAGTTCGCTGAGGATGTCAAAAAATAAAAATAGCGCCACCAAAGCAAAGAGGATGAAACCAAAAGCAGCATAGATCTGCTTGGCTAAGTAGCGTTCATAAATATAAGGGAATAGATATTTCATCTATTGGCCAAGAAGGAGGGGAGTTGACGGCGCCACCATTTCAACGAGGGGTTGATGCGGTTGCGAATCAGTAAAAAAGCAATGCTAAAGGCTAGGGCATGTATAGGCCAAGCTGCAACAAAAACATTCACCTTGCCTTGTGATACAAAGTTTTGAGTGAGATTGAGTAGGTTGCTGTAAATCAAATAAATGAGTACGGCATAAAACATCGCAGTGTAATTGCCTAGCCGGGGATTGACATAGGCCAGTGGAATGGCAATCAATACCAGACCTAAAGCCATTAAAGGTAAACCGATACGCCAGAGTAGTTCGGCGTAATTCGCATTGAGGGCAGCTGGATTGGGATCATTCAACAACTCCAAAACAGTTTTTTCTCGGTCACGCGGCGCTGGATCCAGTACGCTTTTGCTATGAATATGGGTGCTGTACTCGGCAAATTCTAAAATTCTGAAATCCGGTTGTGTAGGGAGTCCTTCATAGCGACGGCCATTATTCAATACGATTGATTTTCCGCCACCCTCTGCATTTTCAATAAAGCCGGTGGAAGCAACGGCAACACTCAGTCGTCCATTTTTGGTTTCTGCGGCAAAGATATTTTTCACTTCACTTTTATCTACATCCAACTCTTCAATAAAAAATACGCGCTCTGCTTTAGCTGACTCTCTAAATTGGCCTGCGGCAACCATGGAGACATCGCTGCGTTGTTGAAAGCGCTGGCTAATGATGGTCGATTCGCGGTTAGCCCAAGGCCAAACAAACAAAGCCAGGAGCGTAATGATGACAATGAGGGGTGCTGCGAAGCGCAATATTGGTCGAATCAGGCTAGCAATACTAAGACCGCTAGCAAACCACACAATCATTTCTGAGTCTTTATACCAACGCACTAGCACTATTAAGACGGCGACAAACAGGGAGACGGTCAGTAGAACTGCCATATAGCCAAGGGTGGCCAACGCTATCAAAACTAGAGCATCCTCTGGATTAACAGCCCCATTGGCTGCAAAGCCCAGAATTCGGATTACTAGAGTGGTAATCATGATGGTGACCAAGACCAAAAAAACGCCACCAGTCGTAAAACTGAGTTCGCGGCGAAGGGCTTGGTGAAAAATCATGAGTAAATAGTAGGCTGGCTGTTATTGGCTCACTCAAGATGTGAACCTGCATCTCGGAGGATAATGGATAAATACCCATTTTTTTCCGTGAATTGACTTAAAAAATACCTCAAGACATCATGACTATTCAATTTAGCACCAAGAATTTCGCGCAAGCCGATCTGAATAACCCTAAGCAGCTCAAGGCGAGCTTAGCTACGCTATTGGCGCAGAGCTCTGATTGCTTGGTTTTGGCCTATTCAAAGGCGGATTTAGGCGCCTTAGCGGCTAGCAAATCCAAGTCTGGACTGTTGGTTGAGTTGGATCGATTGCTTGGTGGTTCGGTCACCCATGCAAATGTGGTGGGTGATCTCGACAGTCAGCTAGCCTCTACCTGTGTAATCCGTGCTGAAAAATCCTGGGCTAGCTCCGGGGTAAAGGTGAAACGTATCCTGCTGGTCTCTTTGGGTGATACTGCTTCAGCTGATGCGCGCAACCTGAGCTCCTATTCAAAAATTGCTCGCGCTGCTTTGAAGCAATTAAGTGGCAGCTCAATCCAAAATGCGTTGTGGTTCATTCCAAGTTTTGCCTTGGGTCATCGCGCTGAGTTTATTGCCGAAGAAGTACGTTTAACAATTCAATATGCTGGTGATCAAGCCTATCGCTTTGGTGTTCGTCAGCCCACCATGAAATTTAAGGCTAAGGACAAGGCTGATACTTTTAATCACCTCATCTTTGCTAGTAATGACTCTTGCGCTCAGGAGCTTAAGCTCGCTGTACCAGAGGGTGCAGCCATGGTTGAGGGGATGAACCTAGCTAAAGACTTAGGTAATTTGCCCCCGAATATTTGCACCCCAACTTATTTAGGTAAGGCAGCGCAAGGCTTAAGCAAGAAGACTAGCCTAAAAGTTGAAGTCTTGGGCCGTAAGCAAATTGAAGCTTTGGGCATGGGCTCCTTTTTATCAGTGGCTCAAGGCTCAGATACGCCGCCACAATTTATTGTCATGCGCCATCAAGGCGGTAAAGCCGGTGAAGCCCCGATTGTCTTAGTTGGCAAAGGAATCACCTTTGATACCGGCGGTATTTCTCTGAAGCCTGGGGAGGCGATGGATGAGATGAAATACGACATGTGCGGTGCCGCCTCCGTGATCGGTACGATGTACGCGACTGCTTTAATGAAGTTGAAAAAGAATGTCATCGGCGTGATCCCGACTTGTGAAAATATGCCTTCCGGTAATGCTACTCGCCCTGGCGATATTGTGAAGAGTATGTCTGGGCAAACGATTGAGATTCTGAATACCGATGCAGAAGGACGCTTAATTTTGTGTGACGCTTTAACTTACGTTGAGCGTTTCAAGCCTAAGGCCGTGATTGATGTAGCTACCTTAACAGGCGCTTGCATCATTGCATTGGGTCATGTGCATAGCGGGGTGTTCTCTGATGATGAAGGCTTAGTCAGTGCTCTCACTAAAGCGGGCCATGCCTCTTTAGATACTGTATGGCGCTTACCTTTAGATGCGGCGTATCACGAGCAATTGAAATCAAACTTTGCTGATGTAGCCAATATTGGCGGACGTCCAGCGGGTAGCGTTACTGCAGCCTGCTTCTTATCGCGCTTTACTGAAAAATATAAATGGGCACATTTAGACATCGCTGGTACTGCTTGGAAGAGTGGCGCTGCCAAAGGTTCAACCGGACGCCCAGTGCCATTACTTGTGAACTACTTGTTAGATCAAAAGTAATTACAGAAAGTAATTCATGGCCCGTATCGATTTTCATAGCAACGTGAGCGATAAGCTGGAATATGCTTGTCGCTTAACACGCAAGATCTGGAGTGCTACAGCTGCTGGTGAGCCTGTCCGCAATATCGTGATGGTGGGCGAGAAAGCTGATCTCAAAAGATTAGATGAACTGTTGTGGACATTTAGTGCTACGGATTTATTGCCGCATTGCTTCATTGATGATGAGGCTGCAACTGATACGCCTATTTTGCTGACAGAGCATTTTTTATCGCCTGCGTTGGCTCAACTCCCCCATGCGGATGTATTGATTCATCTGGGAATGCGCATGCCCTCCGATGTTCCAGGATTGCTTGCGCGCTTTCCTCGCATCGTTGAGGTTGTTACTATTAATGAAGCGGAGCGTCTCGCTGGTCGCGAGCGATATAAAGCCTATCGTGATTTAGGTCATGAGCTGCATAACTTCGACCAATCTAAATCTTGATTTTTACTCCCCTCCAAGTATGTTGATTCATCCAGAATTTGATCCTGCTGCAATTCGGATTGGCTCGTTTGCCATTCATTGGTATGGCTTGATGTATCTCTTAGCCTTCGCCCAGTTTTTGTTGCTTGGTCGTCTGCGCATACGTGCTGCCCGATATCAATCTTTGGGATGGTCATATAAAGACCTTGAAGATCTTTTGTTTGCTGGTGTTCTAGGTGTTGTGCTTGGTGGCCGCTTGGGTTACACGCTGTTTTATATGCCGGGCTACTACCTAGCAAATCCTCTCAGCATCTTTAAGATTTGGGAGGGTGGCATGTCCTTTCATGGTGGGTTGCTCGGCGTTTTACTGGCGCTGCTTTGGTTTGCGTATCGTCGCAAGGTTTCATTCTTTGTGGTGAGTGACTTGGTCGCGCCACTCGTGCCGTTTGGTTTGGCATTTGGCCGCCTGGGTAATTTCATCAATGGTGAGCTGTGGGGTAGGCCAACAGACTTACCTTGGGCGATGGTGTTCCCCATGGTCGACGCTATTCCCCGTCACCCATCTCAGATTTACCAGTTCCTTGGAGAAGGCGTTTGCTTGGGCATCATCCTTTGGATCTATTCCAGCAAACCCCGCAGGATCGGACAGGTTTCAGGGTTGTTTTTGCTAGGCTATGGCATTTGCCGCTTCTTAGCAGAATTTGCTCGCGAGCCCGATGCCTTCTTGGGCCTCTTGGGACTCGGTCTATCGATGGGGCAGTGGCTCTCCGTGCCCATGATAATTTTCGGAATTTACCTTATAGTGAGAGTGAATTCAAAAAACGGTAGGTATCAGTAGTTAAAAATCGAGTTTTCTGGGTCTTTTGTAGTTAATTTCTCATAATTAACCCAATTTCCTGAAAAAGCATTCATTTTTTACCGAACTTCCCCATTTTTTGACTACATTTACTTCATTTGAGGGATATACATGCTGGAGAAGCTCACTAAAGCGCGAAATTTGTCCAAGGCAAATAACGCTATTAAGCGTTTGATATCCGAGCGGGGGGAATCTAATGCGCTCAGCATGGCTGATGATGTGGTCAATAACTATCGCAAATTAGCAAAAGATCAACATGTTTCATTCTTTGCTTTTCTATTCGAGAAGCTCAATCCCCAAGCTGACGCGGTGTTAAAGGCGGCGCAAAATTTTGTAGCTGATTCTAGTGCTCGAAATTACATCCAGCTTCAAAAGGTTTCTGAGTCACCCCGCCAAGAATTCTTCCGTCGCTTAAATCGCGCCAGTCATGGAACTGCAGCAGTAGTTCAGATGCGTCGAGACTTACTTCAGTTGCTTGATAAAAAACCAGAATTGGCTGCTGTGGATTTTGATATGCGCCACTTGTTGTCATCTTGGTTTAATCCTGGCTTTCTTAAGATGCATCGAGTTGACTGGAAGTCGCCGGCAGAGGTGTTGGAGAAATTGATTCAGCACGAAGCAGTTCATGCAATTGATGGTTGGGATGACCTACGCCGTCGTCTACAGCCCGATCGTCGTTGCTTTGCCTTCTTTCATCCGCAACTACCGAGCGAACCCCTCATTTTTGTGGAAGTTGCACTCTTGCCTGAGATCCCTACGGTGATCACGCCTTTAGTAGATAAAAAAGCAGAAACAGTAGATCAGGCTTCTCAGTACAAAGTTGCAGTCTTTTATTCCATTAGTAACTGCGAGCCTGGTCTTCGTGGCGTATCTATGGGTAACTTTTTAATTAAGCGGGTAGCCGAGCAATTGCATGCTGAGTTTCCTGGCATCAAAACCTTTGTCACTTTGTCACCTATTCCTGGGTTTATGGATTGGGTGGCTGCTGGTGCAAATTTAGGTGAGGGCGTTCCTGCTGAGCGATTGAAGCCAAACCTCAAGCTAGCGCGAGATACTGCCCTGACAGTTCTGAAGTTGGAGACTCAGTCTTGGAGTGAGCGATTGGCGGGCGGTTGGCATCCTGACCAAGCTACTGAAAAAGAAAAAGAAGCCTTGCTTTCATTGGCAAGCATGTACTTGGGCTTAGCTTCTACTGGCCGTGATGGCAATCCCGTGGCGAAGTTCCATTTGGGCAATGGCGCTAAGTTGCACTTGGTTAACTGGGCGGGGGATTTGTCGCGCAAGGGATTGCGCCAATCCGCTGGTCTGATGGTTAATTATCTCTACGATTTGGGGAGCGTGGAGGACAACCATGAGCGCTTTGCCAATGGTGAAATTGTTTATTCCAGGGCTGTTGGTCGCTTAATGGCCCCCTAGTGTTTTCCCTTGTATGGACTTTTGCAGCAAGTGTTAAGTGCCCTTAGAATGGTAGCTGTATTTATAAAAATGAAGTCAATCATTAGATTGATACAAAAAGGAGACAAAGATGTTTAATCAAAAACTAAAGGCATCACTTTTTTCTGTGAGCGCTTTAAAGAAATCGTTATTTCTGCTCTGTGCAGCACCTCTAGCTGTCATGGCGCAAGAATGGCCAAACAAGCAGGTTACCTTCCTGAACCCATTCCCAGCTGGCGGTGGAACGGATGCTTTTGCAAGACCTTTGGCCGCTCAGTTGACTGAACAGTTAGGCAAGCAATTCATTATTGATAACCGTGGTGGTGCAGGCGGTACTGTTGGCGCTTCAGTTGCTGCAAAGGCGGCCCCTGATGGATACACTTGGTTTATTGGAGCAACACACCATACGATTGCACCATCAATGTACAAAAATCTCGATTACGACATTGAGAAAAGCTTTATTCCAGTTGCAATGCTTGCCAACGTCCCACAGGTTTTGGTGGTTAACCCACAGCGTGTGAGTGCCCGCAATGCTAAGGAGTTCATCGAGCTCATGAAGAAAAACCCGGGTAAATATAACTTTGCTAGCGCTGGTAGCGGTACCGTTCACCACTTGGCTGGAGAGTTATTTAAGATTCAAACTGGTACCTTTATTACTCACATTCCTTACCGTGGTGCTGGGCCAGCAATGAATGATTTATTGGCAGGTCAAATTGATTTGGAGTTTGATGGTCTTGCAACGTCCGCTCCACAAATCAATGCAGGCAAGTTAGTGGCGATTGCGGTAGCTTCAAATAAGCGTTCAACCGCGATTCCGAATGTGCCCACTTTTAAGGAGGCTGGTTTGCCAGACTACGAGGTATCTACTTGGTACTCCATGTTTGCTCCCGCTGGAACTCCTAAACCAATCGTTGACAAAATGATCGCTGAAGTTCAAAAGGCGCTGAATACTCCAAAGCTCAAAGCAATTTGGGAGAAAAATGGCTCTGATACTCCAAATTTATATGGAGAGGCTTTTGGTAAACAAGTGCGTGCTGACGTAGCCCGTTGGTCTTCAGTGGTCAAGAAATCTGGCGCACAACTCGATTAATTGGTAATAGCAATAGTTAGATTGGTTTTGAGGCTCGAATGAATTTATATTCCTTATTGGAAAAAGGTTTTCCAAAAGATAAGCAGGCGTGTGCACTAGAAACGCATGATGGGT
>ERZ1034365.1589-NODE-1589-length-11281-cov-3.154498_pt1 | contig 11281 bp, 9 predicted proteins | sample MGYA00520615_ERZ1034365 | MGnify/ENA primary metagenome ERZ1034365 (study PRJEB33736, sample SAMEA104284505) | Azolla filiculoides | biome: Urban; feature: Water surface; material: Ditch water | place: Netherlands | collected 2015-10-28 | depth 0-0.1 m ... | reverse complement strand
GGTTGACCTTCATCGGATAGACGAGCCGTTCGGGGTTGAAATCGTCGATGGCGGCGCGGTCCCATGTAAAGCCCTTGCGAATTGAATCGGCCAGACCCGCCAGCAGCCACGGCCCCGCCATTTTGAAAAAACCCGCGCCGATCAGGATGGCGGCGGCCACGCCCAGCTCTTTCGAGCGCAGCACGTCGCCGTTTTTGGCGGCTTCGCGCAGGCGCTTTTCGGTTGGGGCTAAAGTCTTTTCGCCTGCATCATCCGACATGGCGCTACACCCCGATCAGCTTGGCCGAGGCCGCGATGGCATCGGCGCAGAGCAGGGTCATGCGGTCTGAAATCATCGGCGCGGTGACGATAAGCGCTGCAAAGCCCGCCGCGATGCTGGCCGGCAGGCCCAGCGAGAACAGGTTGAGCTGCGGCGCCGAGCGCGACAGCACGCCCGCCACCACCATGATCAGCAGCAGGATCAGCGACACCGGCAGCGCCATCATCAGCCCCGTGGCAAACAGGGTGGAGCCATAGGAGACGATCTCCCAGATGCGGTCTGGTCCGAGCCAGGTCTGGCCGGGGGGAAAGGCTTCGTAGCTTTTCACCACCAGCGCGATCCATTGCAGATGGCAACCAAGGCCGAAGAAGATCAGCGTGAGCACCACGGTGAAATATTGCCCCAGCGCGGGGGAGTGGTTGCCGTTCTGCGGGTCGATCGTGGCGGCAAGGCCAAGGCCCATGCCGCCGCCGATCAGTTCGGCGGCAATGGCGGGCGTGGCAAAGGCAAATTGCAGCACAAAGCCCAGCGCCGTGCCCACCAGCACCTCGCCCGCCACGGCCAACATGCCCGCAAGCGAGAAGATGTGTTCGGGCGCCTGCACCGCGGTCCAGTTGCAGACCAGCAGGCTGATCGCGCCCGCGGCGGCCACGCGCAGCTGGAACGGCACATTGGTGGTGCCGAAGAAGGGAGCCGCCAGCAGCGCCGCGCCGCTCATGCCATTGCCATCGACCGAGACATCCTGGCCGCCGAGCACGAGCAGGTCGCCGTGGCTGCCCTTGTGTGCGCTGTGGCGTTGCTGGCGCGTCGGGCCCGGGTCGGCCTCAGGCGCGTTCAGCCAGGCGTCGGGCGGCATCCGGTCGGCGGCGACACCGAGCCGGTCGAGCCAGACCTGGCCGGCTGCGTCCCGGCCGTCGGCGGTGAACAGGCCGGGCTTGAGCGTCAGCAGCGACAGCGTGTGGCGCGGTCCGGCAGGGCGGGCCTCGAAGGGGTTGCGCCAGGCGCCGCTGTCGCAGTCGAGCCCGCTCGGCAGGTCCACGCACAGCACGGTCGCGCGGGTCTGCTGCAGGGCCAGCATCCAGTCGGCCATCGGGCCGGCGACCAAGCCGCGGCCGCCCAGGCCCAGCAGCGCGTCGATGCCGAGGTCGAAGTCCTCGGGCGGCTGGTCGGCGAATTCCAGGCCGGCGGCGCGAGCCTGTTGCAGCGCGTAGCGGGCGTCAATCGGCAGCCGGGCTTCGTCGCCTTGCCAGCTGACCGTCAGGCGGGTCTGTGGCAGTTGCGCTCGCAGCAGGGCAGCTGCCAGCAGGCCGTCGCCGCCGTTGTTGCCGGGGCCGCAGGCGATCCAGACCTGGCGCGCATGCGGCTGCAGCGCCCGGGCCAAGGCGGCGACCGCGCGGGCGGCACGTTGCATCAGCAGGTGTGGCGGCAGGCCGGCGAGCGCGGCCTGTTCGATCGCCCGACTGGCGGCGCTGCCGTGCAGGGGGAGCTGGGGCAGGCGGGATTCGGTATCTAGGCGCAGCAGCATGAGGTTTTGGAGGTGTTACAATCGCTGGGTTTTGCAAATTGTGGCGCATGCGGCGTCGCATCAAGCAAAGCTCAACCGCAAACAGGTCCGACCAGGTGTCGCTGGCATCACGCCGCGATGATGGACCTGATTTAAGCCCCAACCTCAGGAAATCTAACCATGTCTATCTCCATGCGCGAAATGCTGGAAGCCGGTGTCCACTTCGGTCACCAAACCCGCTTCTGGAACCCCAAGATGGCTCCGTTCATCTTCGGTCACCGCAACAAGATCCACATCATCAACCTGGAAAAGACCCTCCCGCTGTTCGAGGAGGCTGCCAAGTTCGTGCGCCAGCTGACCGCCAATGGCGGCACCGTGCTGATGGTCGGCACCAAGCGCACCTCGCGCGATATCGTGTCGCTCGAAGCTGACCGCGCCGGCGTGCCTTACGTCGAGCAGCGCTGGCTCGGCGGCATGCTGACCAACTTCAAGACCGTCAAGACCTCGATCAAGCGCCTGAAGGACATGCAAGCCCAGAAGGAAGCCGGTCTGGAAAGCATGTCCAAGAAGGAACAGCTGACCTTCACCCGCGAGATCGAGAAGCTCGAGAAGGACATCGGCGGCATCCAGGACATGCCCGCTCTGCCGGACGCCATCTTCATCATCGACGTCGGCTACCACAAGATCGCCGTGTCCGAAGCCAAGAAGCTGGGCATCCCGCTGATCGGCATCGTCGACACCAACCACTCGCCCGAAGGCATCGACTACGTGATCCCGGGTAACGACGACTCGGCCAAGGCGGTCGCACTGTACGCCCGTGGCATCGCCGACGCGATCCTCGAAGGCCGTGCCAACGCCGGCGCCGACCTGGTCAAGACCGCTCAAGCCGATGCTGGCGACGAGTTCGTCGAAGTGCAAAACGCTGCCTGAAGCTGAGCACCCCAGTTGAAAAGGGGCTCGCGAGCCCCTTTTTTGCAAGCAAATTTTCATCTGACAGTGCAACACTGGGTCCCACACTGGACTCGAACGGAGAAACAAGATGGCTGCAATCACCGCTAGCATGGTCGCCGAACTGCGCGCCAAGACCGACGCCCCGATGATGGAGTGCAAGAAAGCCCTGACCGAAGCCGAAGGCAATATGGACAAGGCCGAAGAGATCCTGCGTGTCAAGCTCGGCAACAAGGCCGGCAAGGCCGCCAGCCGCGTGACCGCCGAAGGCGTGATCTCCAGCTTCATCGACGGCAGCACCGGTGCCCTGGTCGAGATCAACTGCGAAACCGACTTCGTCTCCAAGAACGACCTGTTCCTGGCCTTCTGCAACCAGGTCGCCGAGCTGGTCGTCAAGCACAACCCGGCTGACGTCGCCGCCATCGGTGAACTGCCGCTGACCCTGGAAAGCTTCGGCCCGACCGTGGAAGAAGTCCGCAAGGGCCTGATCGGCAAGATCGGCGAGAACATGGCGATCCGCCGCTTCAAGCGCTACGCCGACGGTGGCCAGCTGGCCGCCTACCTGCACGGCGTGCGCATCGGCGTGATGGTCGAGTTCGACGGCGAGCTGACTGCTGCCAAGGACACCGCGATGCACATCGCCGCCATGAAGCCGGTCTCGCTGTCGAGCGCCGACGTGCCGGCCGAACTGGTCGCCAAGGAGCGTTCGGTCGCCGAAGCCAAGGCTGCCGAATCCGGCAAGCCGGCCGAGATCGCCGCCAAGATGATCGAAGGTTCGATCCAGAAGTACCTGAAGGAAGTCTCGCTGCTGGACCAGGTCTTCGTCAAGGCCGCCGACGGCAAGCAGACCGTGGCTGCCTACCTGAAGTCCGCCAACACCAGCGTCAAGGGTTTCACGATGTTCGTCGTCGGCGAAGGCATCGAGAAGAAGGTCGACGACTTCGCCGCTGAAGTCGCCGCTCAGGTCGCAGCCGCCACCCAGGGCGCCTGATACTGATCTGACCCGGTCCGAGGGGCCTAGCCGGCAATATGCCGGCGCCCCCACCGGGAAAATGCACGGCCGGCCCTTCGCGGGGTCGGCCGTTGTCGCACTCAAGCCCTAAAATCCACCGGATATCAACGAGATCCCTGCTTATGCCTGCTTACAAGCGTATCCTCCTGAAACTTTCCGGCGAAGCCCTGATGGGCGATGACGCCTTTGGCATCAACCGCGCGACCATCGGGCGCATCGTCGAGGAGGTCGCGGATGTCACCAGACTCGGCGTGGAGGTGGCGGTGGTCATTGGCGGCGGCAATATCTTCCGTGGCGTGGCGGGTGGCTCGGTCGGCATGGACCGCGCCACGGCCGACTACATGGGCATGCTGGCGACGGTCATGAATTCGCTCGCGCTCGGCGATGCGTTCGAGAAGGCCGGCGTCAAGGCGCGCGTGATGTCCGCGATCGCGATCGACCAGGTGGTCGAGCCCTATGTCCGTCCCAAGGCGCTGCAGTACCTCGAGGAGGGCAAGGTGGTGGTGTTCGCGGCTGGCACCGGCAACCCCTTCTTCACGACCGATACCGCCGCTGCCCTGCGCGGCGCCGAGATCGGTGCCGAGATCGTGCTGAAGGCAACCAAGGTCGACGGCATCTATAGCGCCGATCCCAAGAAGGACCCGGCCGCCACGCTGTACTCGAACATCAGCTTCGACGAGGCGATCACGCGCCAGCTCGAGGTCATGGATGCGACCGCCTTCGCGCTCTGCCGCGACCAGAAGCTGCCGATCAAGGTCTTCAGCATCTTCAAGCCGGGCGCGCTGCACCGCGTCGTCATGGGTGCCGATGAAGGCACGCTGGTCCACGTCTGATCTAGCAACACAGTAGCAAGAGGTTCAAGATGGCATTGTCTGAAATCAAGAAAAACGCCGAACACAAGATGAACGCTTCGATCGAAGCGCTCAAGAACAACCTGGCCAAGGTCCGCACCGGCCGCGCCAACCCGCAGCTGCTCGACACCATTCAGGTCGAGTACTGGGGCTCTATGGTGCCGATGTCGCAGGTCGCCAACCTGACCCTGCTCGACGCGCGCACCATCGGCGTCGCGCCGTGGGAAAAGGGCATGGGCGCCAAGATCGAGAAGGCGATCCGCGAGTCCGACCTGGGCCTGAACCCGGCCTCGCAGGGCGACCTGATCCGGGTGCCGATTCCGGCCATGACCGAGGAGCGCCGCAAGGAGATGACCAAGGTCGTGCGTGGCGAGGGCGAGCACGCCAAGGTCGCCGTGCGCAACCTGCGCCGCGATGCCAACGAGGCGGTCAAGAAGCTGGTCAAGGACAAGCTGGCCTCCGAGGACGACGAGCGCCGCAGCACCGAGGAGATCCAGAAGCTGACCGACCGCATGATCGCCGAAGTCGACAAGGTCATCGCTGCCAAGGAACAGGACCTGATGGCCTTCTGAGGCCGCTCCAGGCGCACTGACCCAGACTCCCTCTGCATGTTCAAGCCAAAAGCCGTCAAGTCTCCCGCCGCCATGCCCCGGCATGTCGCCATCGTCATGGACGGCAATGGCCGTTGGGCCAAGAAGCGCTTCCTGCCGAGGCTGGCGGGGCACCGGCAGGGCTACGAGTCGCTGCGTCGCATGGTCGACCTGTGCCTGCAGCGCGGCATCGAGGTGCTGACGGTGTTCGCCTTCTCGTCCGAGAACTGGAAGCGTCCGGTCGAGGAGGTCTCGGGCCTGATGGACCTGCTGGTCAAGGGCCTGATGCGCGAGGTGCCCAAGCTCGGCGAGCAGGGCGTGCGGATGGAGTTCCCGGGCGAGCGCCAGGGCCTGTCCGAGCTGGTCCGCTCCAGCCTGGAACAGGCGCGTGCGCAGACCGCGCAGAACGACAAGTTGGTGCTCAACATCTGCTTCAACTATGGCGGACGCTGGGACATCGTTCAGGCCGCGCAGCAACTGGCCTTGCGTGGTGAGGCCATCACCGAGGCTTCGCTCTCGGCGGCGCTGTCGATGGCCCAGGTGCCGGACCCCGATCTGGTGATCCGGACCGGTGGCGAGCAGCGCATCAGCAACTTCATGCTCTGGCAATCGGCCTATTCCGAATTCTATTTTTCCGACAAGCTCTGGCCGGATTTCGACGCAGCCGAGTTCGACCGCGCGCTGGCTTGCTACGCCGGTCGCGAGCGCCGCTTCGGTCTGATCTCCGAGCAGCTGGCGGCTTCGTCCGACCTGGCCTGACCCATGCTCAAGCAAAGAATCATCACCGCCTTGCTCATGCTGGCGGTCCTGCTGCCGGCCCTGTTTCACGCCGATCCCCGGCCCTTCTGCCTGCTCACGCTGCTGCTGATCGTGGCGGGCGGCTGGGAATGGGCAAGGCTCAATGGTCTGACTTTTGGCGCCGCGCTGGCCTGTGGCCTCGGACTCGGTGCCTTGCTGGGCCTGGCCTGGTGGCAGTTCGGGCTGGCGCAAGCGCAGCCGCTGCTGTGGCAGGTCACAGGCATTTTCTGGCTGGTCGCCGCGCCGTTGCTGCTGCGCGCCGGTGTCGCCGGCTGGCCCCGCCTGCCGCAGGCATTGCGCCTGTGTGTCGGACTGGCCCTGATCGGACTGGCCTGGTGGGCCATGGCGCAGGCGCGGGTCCAGGGCGTCGCGCTGCTGCTGTCGATCATGGCGCTGGTCTGGACCGCCGACATCGCGGCCTACTTCGGCGGCAAGGCCTTTGGCCGGCGCAAGCTCGCACCGACCATCAGCCCCGGCAAGAGCTGGGCTGGCGTCTACAGTGGCGCTGTCGGCGTGCTGCTGCTGGCCGCCTGCTGGACCTGGGCCGAGCAGCGCTATGGCACGCCGGGCGCCAGCCTCTACGGCCGGCTCTGGGCCATGGGGCCGCTGGCCATGCTCGGCGCTTTGCTGCTGCTGACCGCGATGAGTGTCTGCGGCGACCTGATCGAGTCGCTGGTCAAGCGCAGCGCAGGTGTCAAGGACTCCAGCCAGCTGCTGCCGGGCCATGGCGGCGTGCTCGACCGGGTCGACGCGCTGCTGCCGGTGCTGCCGCTCGGCATGATGCTGGCCACTCTCTAATGCTCAATCTCCGGAGCCCGTCCATGCACCTTACTTCCACGCCGATGCGCCAGCGCCTGACCGTGCTCGGCTCCACCGGCTCCATTGGCAAGAACACGCTGGACGTGGCAGCGCGCCATCCGGAGCGCTTCGAGGTCTACGCGCTCAGCGCCTCGACCCAGGTCGAGCTGCTGCTGGCGCAGTGTGCGCAGTTCAAGCCGCGCTATGCCGTCATGGCTTCGCCCGCGCATGCCGCGCTGCTGCGCCAACGCATCGCGGCCGAGGGTCTGGCCACCGAGGTGCTCTCGGGGCCGGCGGCACTGTCCGACATCAGCTCCTTGCCCGAGGTCGACGCCGTGATGGCGGCCATCGTCGGCGCGGCTGGCCTTGAGCCTTGCCTGGCCGCCGCGCGCGCCGGCAAGAAGCTGCTGCTGGCCAACAAGGAAGCGCTGGTCGTCGGCGGCGAGCTGTTCATGCAGTCGGTGCGCCAGGGCGGCGCCACCCTGCTGCCGATCGACAGCGAGCATTCGGCCATCTTCCAGTCCCTGCCCGAGGATGCCAGTTGCTGGAACGAGCGGGTCGAGAAGATCATCCTGACCGCCTCGGGCGGACCGTTCCGCAGCCGCGACCCGCTGACGCTGGCCAAGGTCACGCCCGACGAGGCCTGCGCCCACCCGAACTGGGTCATGGGCCGCAAGATCTCGGTCGACTCGGCGACCATGATGAACAAGGCGCTCGAAGTGATCGAGGCGCGCTACCTGTTCGGCCTGCCGCCCGAGCGGATCGAGGTCGTGATCCATCCGCAGAGCGTGCTGCATTCGATGGTGCAGTACCGCGACCGCTCGGTCGTGGCCCAGCTCGGTACGCCCGACATGCGGGTGCCGATCGCCTACGGCCTGAGCTGGCCGCAGCGCATCGAATCGGGCGCCGAGGCGCTGGACTTCGCACGCCTGAGCGCGCTGACCTTCGAGCCGGCCGATCCGGCCCGCTTTCCCGGCCTGTTCCTGGCCTGGGAGGCCTTGCGCGCCGTGCCGGGCACGACAGCGGTGCTCAATGCCGCCAACGAGATCGCGGTGTCAGCCTTCCTGGACGGCCGACTGCGCTTCGACCAGATCCACCAGGTCAACCGCGCCACGCTCGAGCATTACCAGCCGGCCGCTCCGCATGGTCTCGATGACCTGCTGGCGATCGACGCCCGGGCCCGTGCCCTGGCCGCCGAACGCGTGGCGCATTGCCACTGAGCCTCGGTCATGCTGACCCTGCTCGCTTTTGTCACCGCACTGGCGCTGCTGATCGCTGTCCATGAATGGGGTCACTATCGGATGGCGCTGGCTTGCGGCGTCAAGGTGTTGCGTTTTTCGATCGGTTTCGGGCCGGACCTGTTGCGCTGGCAGGGACGCAGCGGTACCGAGTTCACGCTCTGCCTGCTGCCGCTGGGCGGCTATGTGCGCATGCTCGACGAGCGCGAGGCCGAGGTGCCGGCGCAGGAGCGCCATCTGGCCTTCAATACCCCGCCGCTGCGCGCGCGTGCGGCCATCGTCGCGGCCGGTCCGCTGGCCAACCTGGTGCTCGCTGTCTTGCTCTATGCGGCGGTGTCCTGGATCGGCCAGCCGCAGGCCCGCGCTGTGCTGTCCGAGCCAGCGGCCGGCACGCTGGCGGCGCAGGCCGGCCTGCGCAGCGGCCAGTGGGTGCAGCGCCTGAGCGCCGATGGCGAGCCGGAGCAGGCCATCGAGTCTTTCGAGCAGTTGCGCTGGGCGCTGACCGAGGCCGCGCTGTCGGGTCAGGACCTGACGCTGTGGGCCGGTTCGGCGCCGCAGTCGGAAGTCGATGACTACCGTCTGCCATTGTCGAAACTGGGGTCGGTCGAGGCCGATGTCCAGCTGTTCGCCCGCATCGGCATCGTCGCGCCCTGGTCGGCACCGGTGCTGGGCGAGCTGCTCGAACAGGGCGTGGCCGCCCGTGCCGGCTTGCAGGCCGGCGACAGGGTGCTGAGCGTCGACGGCCTGGTCGTGCGCGATGCGCAACAGCTGCGTCAGCTCATCAGGGCCGGGTTGGACCGCCAAGGCAATGGCCTGGCACAGACCTGGGTGCTCGAGCGCCGGGGCAACCGCCTGGAGCTGACGGTGCGGCCCGAGCCGCAAGGTGAAGGTACTGAGCGGGTCGGACGCATCGGCGCCTTCGTCGGCACGCCGCCCGAGACCGTGACGCTGCAGGAGGATTTCCTCGGCGGCCTGATGCAGGGCATGCGCCAGACCGCAGAGGTCGTCGGTCTGACCCTGGGCATGATGGGGCGCATGCTGGTGGGCCTGGCCTCGCTCGACAACCTGAGCGGTCCGATCTCGATCGCGGAATATGCCGGCAAGTCGGCCAGCCTGGGGGGGGTGGCCTATCTGTCCTTCCTGGCCCTGATCAGCGTCAGCCTGGGCGTGCTCAACCTGCTGCCGCTGCCGGTCCTTGACGGCGGCCACCTGTTGTATTATCTGATCGAGGGCGTGACCGGCCGCCCCATTCCCGGACACTGGCTGGAACGGCTGCAGCGCGCCGGAATGGCCATACTGCTGGCGCTCATGAGCGTGGCCGTTTTCAACGATATCGCCCGACTGTTGGGCTGAAAATCCTGTTTTCATGAAGAACTCCCTTTTCCGCATGCGTTCGGTCGCCATGGGCGCGATCGTCTCCTCCTTGGTCGCTGCCTTGCCGGCCTGGGCCGTTGCTCCCTTCCAGCTGCGCGACATCCGCCTCGAGGGCCTGCAGCGGGTCGAGCCCGGCACCGTGTTCGCCTCGCTGCCGTTTCGCGTCGGTGACCAGTACAGCGACGACAAGGGCACGGCTGCGATCCGCGCCCTGTTCGGTCTGGGCCTGTTCTCCGATGTGCGGCTGCAGGTCAACGGCGACGAGTTGGTCGTGATCGTCGAGGAGCGTCCTACCGTGGCGGAGGTCGGCTTCACCGGTGTCAAGGAGTTCGACGCCGAGGTGCTCAAGAAGGCGCTGCGCGACATCGGCCTGGCCGATGGCCGCCCGTTCGACCGCGCCTTGGCCGATCGCGCCGAGCAGGAGCTCAAGCGCCAGTACCTGACCCGCAGCCTCTACGGCGCGCAGGTCACGGCGACCGCCACGCCGATCGATCGTAACCGCGTCAACGTCAACTTCAACGTGGTCGAGGGCGATATCGCCAAGATCAAGGAAATCCGCATCGTCGGCAACCAGGCTTTCAGCGACAGCCAGTTGCGCGGCCTGTTCGACCTCGATACCGGCGGCTGGCTGAGCTGGTACACCAAGAGCGACCGCTACTCGCGCACCAAGCTCAACGCCGACCTCGAGACCCTGCGCAGCTACTACCTGTCGCGCGGCTATCTCGAGTTTCGCATCGATTCGACTCAGGTCGCGATCGCGCCCGACAAGGACGCGATGTCGATCACGGTCAACGTGACCGAGGGCCAGCGCTATGTGGTCTCGAGCATCCAGCTCGAGGGCGACTACCTCGGCAAGGAAGAGGAATTCAAGTCCCTGGTCGCGATCAAGGCCGGCCAGCCCTACAACGCCGAGGAGGTGGCGCAGACCACCAAGGCCTTCACTGAATATTTCGGTGGCTTCGGCTATGCCTTTGCCCGCGTCGAGGCCAAGCCGCAGATCGATCGCGTCAGCAACCGGGTCGCGCTGGTGCTCAGCGCCCAGCCTTCGCGCCGCGCCTATGTGCGCCGCATCAGCGTCGAGGGCAACAACCGCACCCGTGACGAGGTGATCCGGCGCGAGTTCCGCCAGCTCGAGTCGGCCTGGTACGACAGTGATCGCATCAAGCTTTCGCGTGATCGCGTCGACCGCCTGGGCTTCTTCACCCAGGTTGCCATCGACACGGTCGAGGTGCCAGACGCGCCCGATCAGGTCGATCTGGTGATCAGCGTGATGGAAAAACCGACCGGCAACCTGACGCTGGGCGCCGGTTTCTCGCAGGCCGAGAAGCTGTCGCTGATCGCGGGCATCCAGCAGGAAAACCTGTTCGGTTCGGGCAACTACCTGGGCCTGAACGTCAACACCAGCAAGTACAACCGCCAGCTGTCGCTGACCACGACCGACCCCTATTTCACGTCCACGGGCATTTCGCGCACCCTCGACCTCTACTACCGCACCAGCCAGCCGCTGACCACGCAGGAAGGCAACTACAAGCTGACCACGCCCGGCATGGCGCTGCGCTTTGGCGTGCCGTTCTCGGAAACCGACACGGTCTACTTCGGCGCCGGCATCGAGCAGACGAAGATCGATCCGGGCAACGGCATGCCGCTGGCCTACAACGACTACATCGCCAACTTCGGCGATTCTCCGACCTCGGTGCCGCTGACCGTGGGCTGGGGCCGTGACACGCGCGACAGCGCGCTGGTGCCGACCATGGGCCGCCTGCAGCGCGTCAACGGCGAGCTCGGTGTCGCGGGCGACACCCGCTACGCCAAGGCCAACTACCAGTTCCAGCAGTACATCCCCTTGAGCAAGAAGTTCACGCTGGCGTTCAACGCCGAAGCCGGCTGGGGCGAGGGGCTGTCGGGCAAG
>ERZ1034365.1587-NODE-1587-length-11284-cov-2.812082_pt1 | contig 11284 bp, 11 predicted proteins | sample MGYA00520615_ERZ1034365 | MGnify/ENA primary metagenome ERZ1034365 (study PRJEB33736, sample SAMEA104284505) | Azolla filiculoides | biome: Urban; feature: Water surface; material: Ditch water | place: Netherlands | collected 2015-10-28 | depth 0-0.1 m ... | reverse complement strand
CAGCCGGGCAGAAGGCGACCAATTTGCCTTCGTTGGCGACGTAGAGCGGATCAAGGCCGAGAAATTCGCAGGCAGCACTGACAACGGGTTTGATGGGCAGCGACTTTTCCTGCAGCAGCATGCCGACACCAGATTGTCGGGCGATCTCATTCAATGTTGTGGCCAGCCCGCCGCGAGTCGGGTCGCGCAAAACGTGCAGGCGTGCGCCGCTGTCTCGCATGACGGCAATCAGGCCATGCAATGCGGCGCTGTCGGAAATGATGGGCGATTCGAATCCCAGACTTTCGCGCTCAGCCATGATCGCCATGCCGTGATCGCCGAGGGTGCCCGAGAGCAGGATCGCATCCCCCGCTTGCGCGTTGCGCCCAGAAAGTTCATCGCCCGGTGCGACGATGCCGACGCCGGTGGTGGTAATAAAAACGCCATCCCCCTTGCCGCGTTCAACGACTTTCGTGTCGCCGGTGACCATGGGAACGCCGGCGTTTTTTGCTGCTTGCGCCATGCTTTCCACGATGCGAGCCAGATCACCGAGTGGAAAACCTTCTTCGAGAATGAAACCGGCGGCGAGATAAAGCGGTTTGGCGCCCATCACGGCAACATCATTGATCGTGCCGTGCACCGATAAACTGCCAATGTCGCCGCCGGGGAAAAACAGCGGCGAGACGACATGGCAATCGGTGGCCATGACCAGTCGCCCTTGTCCCGTAAGGCTCTCAAGAAGCGCGCCATCATCGCCTTGAGCCAGATAGTCGTTAGCCAGATGCTTGATGAACAGCGCTTCAATGAGTTGCGCCATGGCTCGCCCGCCCGCACCGTGCGCCATTTCAACGCGGCCATTCTTTAAATCCAGCGGCCGGATGTAGCCTTGGCGGTGATCAGACATCCTTGAAGCGTCCATAAGTAAAGTGGGCGGCGCAAGCACCTTCTGAGGAAACCATGCAGGAACCGATGGGGTTTTCCGGGGTGCACACGGTGCCAAAAAGTTTGCATTCCTGCGGTTGTTTCAGGCCGCGCAGAATAGTGCCGCATTCGCAGGCCTTGTGGTCGGCGACCGCAACGTAAGCGATGTCGAAGCGTTTTTCTGCATCAAATTCGGCGAATTCGTCGCGAATTTTCAGCGCCGAGTGAGCGAGCGTACCCAGGCCGCGCCATTCAAATTCATCGCGAAGTTCAAGCACTTCGGCAACGATGCCTTGCGCTTTCCGGTTGCCGTCGCGGTCGACGGCCCGGGTGAACTCATTTTCAACTTCGCTGCGCCCTTCATTCACCTGATGAATCAGCATGCGGATGGCTTGCATGACGTCGAGCGGTTCAAAGCCGGCAATGACGACGGGCTTGCCGTATTGGTCGGCAAAGATTTCGTATGGCCGACTGCCGATGATGGTCGACACATGCGCCGGGCCGACAAAGCCGTCGATGGCGATTTTTTCCGGCGCGTCGAGAATGGCGGTCATCGCTGGCGGGGTCAGCACGTGGCAGCAGAGTACGGAAAAATTCTTTAGTCCAAGCATCGCCGCCTGCTTGAGGGCGACGGCGGTCGGTGGCGTGGTGGTTTCAAAGCCGATGGCAAAGAAAACGACGTGTTTATCCGGGTTTTTTTGCGCCAGCGTGACAGCGTCGGTGCTGGAGTACACCATGCGAATGTCGCCGCCCTGCGCTTTGGCTTTCATCAACGACAAGCCATTGGAAGCCGGGACGCGCAGGCAATCGCCGTAGGTGCACAAAATGACCTCTTCCTCCAAAGCCAGCCGGATGGCCTGATCGACGCGGCCAATCGGCAGGACGCACACCGGGCAACCCGGGCCGTGAATCATCTTTACATTGCTTGGCAACAGGTCGGTGAGGCCGTAACGCGAAATGGCGTGCGTATGGCCGCCGCAGAATTCCATGAAGTGATAAGCGCGCTCGGGTCTGGTTTCGCGGTGAATGGCCTCAGACAGACGCTGGGCAACGTCTCCGTCGCGGAATTCGCTGATGTATTTCATCAGTGCAGGAGGTTGTCGCTGTCGCCGGCCGCGCCGAGTTCGGCAAACAGTTGCAGCGTTTTTGCCGCTTCTTCCGGATCGAGTTTGTTTAGCGCGTAACCGACGTGAACGATCACATAATCGCCGACAGCGACGTGGTCGACCAGCGCCAGCGAGATTTCTTTTTTGACGCCGGACAGCTCGACCAGCGCCTTGTCACCCTCGCGCAGTTCAATGACTTGCGCCGGAATGGCCAGACACATTCTTCATCTCCTTGAACATCTGCCGTGCGACCCACGCTTGCCCGAGTGACAGGCCACCATCGTTGGGCGGCGCCTGTCGGGCTTCGAGCAGGGTGATGCCGCTTGCCGACAGATGGCGCCGCAGGGCGTGCAGCAACACGGCATTCATCGCGCAGCCACCGCCAATCGCGATTTGGCTCACTTTTTCGCGGTCGACCGCAGAAAGTACCCATTTTGCCAGTCCGGCGGCCACCGTGGCATGGAAGAGTGCCGCGCCGTGTGCGGTGTCATCTTTACAGCTCAGCAGGGTGAGCAGCAGGGGCGAGAAATCAAGGACGCTGTCGTTGTCGCGCAAGCTATAAGCTTCTGGCACGGCTTCGACCGGTCCGTACTTCGCCGCCAGGCTTTCCAGTTCCATGGCGGCCTGAGCTTCAAATTGAATCAGATCACGCAGACCGAGCAGACCGGCCGCAGCGTCAAACCAGCGGCCCAGACTGGTCGTCGGTGGGCTGCGCAGCTTGCGGTCAAGCAGGGTGAGCAAGGGACCAGCATCGCGTGCCGGATAGTATTGATGCAGCCAGCCGCCGGCGCGATAACTCAGGCCGGCGCCATGCAGCGCCGAGAGCGCCATGCGCCAGGGTTCGCGTGCGGCCCGGTCGCCGCCGGGCAGCGCCAGCGGGCTGAGGTGGCCGAGACGCTGACAGTTGGCGCCATCCAGTCGCAGCAATTCACCGCCCCAGGCACTGCCATCAGGCCCGAGGCCGACGCCATCGAGCGCCAGCCCGAGCAGCGGTTCGTTGATCTGATGCTCCGCAGCGATGGCGGCAATGTGGGCATGATGATGGCCAATCGCCAGTGCCGGAATACCGAGTTTTTCCGAGAGTTGCAGCGCCAGATGGGTCGAGGCGTAATCGGGATGCAGGTCGTGGGCGATGAGTTCGGGCTGCACGTCCAGAATGTCGAGCAGGTGCTCGACGCTTTCTTCGAGGAAGCCGATGGTGCTGGCATTGTCGAGGCTGCCGATGTGTTGCGACAGGAAGGCTTCGCGGCCTTTAAACAGGCAAATCGTGTTTTTCAGATGGCCGCCGAGCGCGAGGACGCTGGGGCCGCCTTTGGCGAGCGGAATCGGTAGCGGCACATAGCCACGGGCGCGGCGAATAAACTGGAAATTCGGCGTCGACCGCAGCACCGAGTCATCGCAACGGATGACGATGTCGCGGTTATGTACGAGAAAGGCATCGGCAATGCTGGCCAGCCGTTCGATGGCTTCATCGTTACGGATCACGAGCGGTTCGCCTTGTGGATTGGCGCTGGTCATCACCAGCAGCAACTCATTTTTTTGCGTCAGCCAGTCTGTGCCAGCGACTTGTCCGGCGGCTTCGTGCCAGAGCAGCAGATGCAGCGGCGTACTTGGCAGCATGACGCCCAGCCAGGCGAGACCGGGAGCAATGCCTTTAAGCTCGTGGGCTGTTTTCTGGCAAAGCACGATGGGCGCGGCGGTACTGTTCAGCAAGGTTTGTTCGCTCGCGCTGATTTGAGCGTAATCGGCCAATGAAAGGGCGTTGAGGCCCATGACGGCCAAAGGTTTGGCTTCGCGTTGCTTGCGCTCGCGCAGTTCGGCGATGGCTTCCGGGTTGCGTGCATCGCAGGCCAGATGAAAGCCACCGAGTCCTTTGATGGCGACGATTTTTCCTGCGCGCAGTAGATTCAGTGTCTGGCTGATTGGGTCGCCGGGCAGCGCTTCGCCCTTGTTGTTGAGCAACTGCAATTGTGGGCCGCAAGCCGGGCAGCACGTGGTTTCGGCATGAAAACGGCGGTCGACCCCGTCAGCGTACTCATTTCCGCACGGCGTACACAACGGGAAATCCGACAGGCTGGTCTGTGCGCGGTCATAAGGAATCCGGTGGCTGACGGTGTAGCGCGGGCCGCAATGTGTGCAGGTGGTAAAGGCATAACGCCAGCGACGATTGTCCGGGTCGAACATGTCGCGGATGCATTCAGGACAAAGGGCGGCATCCGGGCCGATGGCGGTGGCCACTTCTCCGGCCGTGCTTTCGAGAATGAAAAAGCCTTGATGCGGCGGTGCGTTGTCCAGAGTGCCTTCCTGGATGGCATCGATACGTGCCAGCCGCGGGGCTTCCAGCGGCAGACGCTGCATGAATTCGGCCGTTTTTTCGCCGTTGACCGCAATACTGATGCCGGCGCCATCATTGCGTACCCAGCCGTTCAGACCCAACTCATTGGCGAGGCGCCAGACGTAAGGGCGGAACCCCACGCCTTGTACCAAGCCGCTGATACGGAGTTGACGCTGGCTCATGGCGTCATGAACGGGCGGCCAACTGGCGTTCGAGTTCGGCAATGCGCTGCTTTAGCACATCGACGGTTTCCACGTGTCGGGCGCGCTGCTGGGTCAGTCCCTGTGTAATCCAGTCCAGCCACGCGGACATGCCTTCGCCGCGCGTGGCTGAAATACGGAAGATGGTCAGATCAGGATTGACACGGCGGGCATTGGCCTCGGCGAGGTCGGCATCGAAATCGAGATGCGGCAGCAGGTCGCACTTGTTGAGCAGCATGACATCGGCCGCTGCAAACATATCCGGGTATTTGAGCGGTTTGTCTTCACCCTCGGTGACCGACAGGATGGCGACTTTGTGGTGTTCGCCCAGAGCGAAAGCGGCCGGGCAGACCAGATTGCCGACATTTTCGATGAGGAAAAGCGATTCTTCAGCCGGTTGCAGGCGTTCAATGGCATGGCCGACCATGTGGCCATCCAGATGACAGCCTTTGCCGGTATTGATTTGCAGGGCGGCTACGCCCGTGGCACGGATGCGCTCGGCGTCGTTGCTGGTTTGCTGATCGCCCTCGACTACGTTGATTGCCACCGTGTCTTTCAATAACTCGATGGTTTTGACCAGTAATGTGGTTTTGCCCGAGCCGGGGCTGGAAACCAGATTCAGCGCGAAGATTCCGTGTTCGTCAAAATGACGACGGTTGGCGCGGGCGTAATCATTGTTTTTGGCCAGAATGTCCTGCTCGATTTGCACCATGCGCGATTGGCTCAGACCGGGCACATGAGCGCCAGCCGGGCCGGTGCTGTAGTCGAGTTCAGCTTTTGTGTTTGTCGGGCGCGGGCGATATGTGTTCGTTGGGGCATGTGAGTGACGGTGGATCGTGCCATCGGCGTGGACATGCGTGTGTTCATGTTCCATGACCTCCATCTCTTCGATTCGGGTTTCCCCGTTGCCGCAACCACACACCGTACACATTGCTGTATTCCTCAAGCTGATGAAGCGATTTCGATTTCCCTGACGCGCATCTCGGTGCCACTGATGGCTTGGAGTGGATGCTTGCCGCAGTTCGGACAGGCATCGTAGCGTTCAAACATCGGCACATTCGCAGCGCAATGTGAACAATAAGCACTGCCGGCAATGTCGATGATCTCAAGCTTTGCGCCTTCTGCCATGCTACCCCGACTGACTGAATCAAAGCAGAATTTCAGTGCCTCCGGCGCAACGCATGAAAGTTGCCCGATTTCCACCACAATGGTTTTTACCTGTGTGGCGCGTTCGCGCCGGGCGGTTTCTTCGACCAGTTGAAGAATGCCTTCGGCCAGGGACATTTCATGCATGACGTGTGATCAGCGTTTCGAGCGTGGGTGGGCCGCGTCGTAGACCTTGGCCAGATGCTGGAAATCCAGATGGGTATACACCTGCGTCGAAGAAATGCTGGCGTGGCCGAGCATTTCCTGCACCGCACGCAAATCGCCCGAGGATTGCAGCACGTGCGAGGCAAAGGAGTGACGCAGCATGTGCGGGTGAACGTTGCGCGGCAAACCGGCTTTCAAGGCGTGCTGCTGGAGACGAAGCTGAATCATGCGATGACTGATGCGCGTACCGCGCCGGCTGACGAAAAGCGCAGGCTCTTCTTCGGCAGCCATGGTGGTACGGTGGTTTGCCCAGTTTTCCAGCGCTTCGCGAGCTTTGCTGCCGATCGGTACCAGACGCAATTTGTTGCGTTTGCCGAGGACGCGGACTTCGCCTTCATCGCGCGCATCGGTGAGCGCATCAATATTCAATGACGCCAGTTCGGCCAGGCGTAGTCCGGAAGAGTAAAAGAGTTCGAACATGGCGCTGTCGCGCGCGGCGAGGGCCGGATCATCGTCTTCGGCCGGCTGTAAGAGGCGGGCGGTTTCGTCGACGGAAAGAGCATTCGGCAAGAATTTCGGCGATTTGGGCGGGCGAATGCCCTCGCAGGGATTGGCTGCAACCATGCCGCGCAGGCCGAGCCAGCCAAAAAATCCGCGCCAGGCTGAAAGCGTTCTGGCCAGAGATCGCCCGCTCAAGCCCTGGGCGTGTAATCGGCTGACCAGACGCCGGATGTGATGAACACGTAATTCGGCCAGTGGCGTTTCGCCGGCACCGTTGAGTAATTTGCCGAGGTCGCGCCGGTAATTGCTCACCGTGTGCGGAGATTGCCGCCGTTGTTCGGCCAGTTCGGCCAGATACTGCTCAACGGCGGTGGTGGCGTTCACTGGCTGGCTTTGCTGACCCGGGCGAGGGCGGCAGAAACCATTTCGCCGAGGCGTTCGAGGTAAAGCGTTCCCATATCGGCGTAGAAGCGTTGCGCTTCCTCGCTGCCCAGCGCGATCATGCCGATGGTGCCACCACCGTTGCGCAGGGCAATCAGCGCCTGCGAACGAATGTGTGACGCGGCCTCGCCAAACCACGAGGTCGTGCCGAAACCTGCGGTCGACCCACAATAAGGGCGATTAAGCGTTTCGGCAAAAACCTGCAGTTCTTCACTGACGGCGGCAAATTCCGGCAAGTCCTCGACGCCTTCCGGCTTGTGCCAGAGGCGCAGTGCGACATGCGGTACGGAGAAGTCATCGCGCAGGTGAAAGTTCAACAGGTGAATGACGGCCTGGAACGTTTCAGCAGCGATCAGGCCAACGGCCAGACGATGTACTTTTTCGCTGATCGCGTCATTCTCTTCCCCGAAAGCGATGAGCTCCGCCAGTTTGGTTTCCGTCTGACGGTTTTTCTCGCGCAGGGTGAGCATCTGGCGTTCAGCGAGAGAAACTGCGCGTCCGCCGTGCGGATGTGGCAGGAAAATCTGCGACATGAGATCGGCGTATTGCTCAAAAAAGCCCGGATTAGCTTTCAGGTATTCGGCGACATCTTCAGCAAAAGGGGCGCTCATAGCTCAATTTCTCCAGAGAAAACAGTGACAGCCGGGCCGGTCATGAGGACGGGTTGGTCGGGACCGGACCAGGCAATATTCAGTTCGCCACCCCGCGTGCTGACGCGGACGGGGGATTCAAGCAGGCCACGACGAATACCGGTGACAACTGCTGCGCAGGCGCCGGTGCCGCAAGCCAGCGTTTCGCCCGAGCCACGTTCGAAAACACGCAGGCGGATGCTGTGTTGATCGACAATCTGCATGAAGCCGGCGTTGACGCGCTGCGGGAAGCGGCTGTGGTTTTCAATGAGCGGGCCGTGATCGGCGACCGGTGCGGCATCGACATCCGGCACGACTTGGACGGCGTGCGGATTGCCCATGGAGACGACGCTGATTTCCAGTGTTTCATCGGCGACGTCGAGGGAATAAATCACCACATCGTCGTCGTGAATGAAGGGGATTTCTGTGGGCAAAAAGCGCGGCAAACCCATGTCGACCGTGACATTGCCGTCGGTTTCAAGACGCGGGGCGATGATGCCTTTCAGGGTTTCAACGCGGATTTCGCGTTTGTCGGTCAGGCCGACATCGTGCACGAAACGGGCAAAGCAGCGCGCACCATTGCCGCATTGTTCGACTTCGCTGCCATCAGCATTGAAGATGCGGTAGCGGAAATCAACGCCGGACTGGCGGGCGGCTTCGACGAGCAGAATCTGGTCGCAGCCGATGCCGAAGTTGCGATCGGCGACAAAGCGCAGTTGGTCCGGGGTGAGGCTGACGCTTTGACGGACGCCATCAAGGACAACGAAATCGTTGCCCAAGCCCTGCATTTTTGAGAATTTGAGCTTCACTGCCTGCTCCTCTTTGAGATGAAGAAAAGCATAGCAGAGACAGTGGTTTATCTCAAATTCTTAAAGTTTCTTCTCCATCACGAAGTCGTCCATGACGAAGCCGCGGCCGATGTCGTCAACAATCGCTTCACGCACGACGAAACCGTATTTTTTATAGGAGCCAATGGCTTTTTCGTTGCGCTTGTTAACCGCCAGAATCACACAGGGGTAGCCCTGTTTTTTGGCACGGGCAGCCACGTGTTCGATCAACTGACCGCCGACGCCTTTGCGCTGGACGTCCGGGTGAATGTAGAGCTTGTCGAGCTTGAACTCGCCCTTGTAGATCTCGCTGAAGGCAAAACCGACGCGGCGGCCATCGTGAAAAGCCTGATCCAGCCATTTGTGCAGGTCTTCCAGATCGTCGTACAGACGTTCATGGCCGTAACGCTGCTCCAGCATGAAGTCGATCTGATCCTGAGTAATGATGCCCGGATAGGTGGCTTGCCAGATTTCGCGGGCCAGCGCAGAAATGGCAGGCACATCGGGCGGGGTGACGGGACGGATTTCGATATTCAGGCTGTTCATTTGTAGTACCTCTGTTCTCCGGCTGGCCGGGTTTTGAATCGTTTGTGCAACCAGAAGTACTGTTCCGGCATGTTCAGTACCTGGCTTTCGATGAAACGGTTGATGAAGGCCGTATCGGCCTCGACGCTTGCACCGGGGAAATTTTCCAGCGGCGGCATTATGACTGTTTCGTAGCCATCTGCCACCTGGCGGGTAATACAGGCAACAACCCTGGCTCCCGTCAGACGCGCCAAACGGGAAACCCCGGGAATGGTCGCGGCCTGCACGCCGAAAAACGGCACGAAAATCGACTCTTTGGGACCGAAATCCATATCCGGCAGATAGTAGAACTTGTAACCGTCCTTCATCGCCTTGATGATCTTGCGCATCCCGTCCTGCCTTGAGAGCAGTACAGCATCGGTAAACCGAATCCGGCCATCATAAAGCAACTTGTTGAAAACCGGATTCTTCTGATTCGAGTAAACGCTGCAGCCGCGAACGAACATCGAGATACGTGTCGCTCCGGCATCGAGGCCAACGAAATGCGGCGAGAGCATGATCACCGGTCGTCCTTCAGGGTCATTCAGGTGCTCCACCCCGGTAATCCTGATGATCCGTTCCAGGCGCTCTCTTGATGCCCACCAACCTAACGTCCGGTCGATGACCGCCCGACTGAAGGCGATGAAATGATCACGCGCAATCTGTTCGCGCTCGGCCTCGCTTTTCTCCGGAAAACACAGGCGCAAATTGATCAGCGCCACCTTGCGGCGCTCACGCCCGACGGCATACAGCAAGCGTCCGAGCAAGCCGCCGATGGCCCGCAGAACGGGCAAGGGCAACCAGTGCAATAACCACAGGAAACCGACAAGAATATAAGTCAGGAAAATCTTCACGGCAGCTTGACCTCGGCCGGTGGCGGCTCGGCGCCCCCGGGGTGTTTGTAGCGGTTGTAACCCCAGAGATACTGGGTCGGACATTGACGAATCAGCGTTTCAATTTCGCCATTGATCTGCTGCGCTCGTTCGACCGTCCCGCCCGACAAAGCCTGCTGCGGCGGCCCGAAATGCAGCCGGTAACCGCGCCCGCCGGGCAGGCGCTCGCCCCAGGCCATCAAGGTGGTCGCGCCGGTTTCAGTCAGCCGGGCAGCCAGTGTCATCGTGTAGGCCGGCTTGCCGAAGAAATCGAGCCAGACACCTTCGCCGACCTTGGGCGCCTGATCAGGCAACATGCCGACAGCCTGGCCTTTTTTCAGCGCCTTGATCAAGGAGCGGACGCCAGAAAGGTCCGCCGGCGCGAGATGCAGGCGCTCACGCTTGCGACCATCGAGAATCATCCGCTGGATCGAAGCCTGGCGCGGCGGCCGGTAGAGCACCGTCACGTCGCCAAAAGCCGAGTAGTACTGCGCCGTAATCTCGAAACAGCCAAGGTGCGGCGTCAGGAAAACAATTCCCTTGCCCGCCTGTTGCGCTGCTTCGACATGTTCCCAGCCAACCACTTCGGCCACCTGGGCATTGGTCTGCGCCAGCGTGCGCAACCAGATGCGCGCCAGTTCAAGCATCTGCTTGCCGGCTTCAGCCGCCGCCGCGGTCCGCAAAGCCGGGTCGATACCGGCCTGCGCCATGTTCTCGCGCACATGGCGGCGATAGGTCGGCGAGAGCAGATAAGTCAGCCGGCCGAGCAGCCCGCCCAGAGCATGGACGAGGCACAAAGGCAGCTTGCTCAAAATTCTAAAAATGAAAACCATGCGGCTCCGGGGGTTGAAACCCGCCGTGAAAAGATTAATATTATGGGATCGCCGAGTTAAACAGACAACTTGCGGGGCGATTAATAAATGCTGCTAAAGCGTCACCCGCTCGTGGTCCGAAGCCGGTAACGCCGGACCAAGGACCCAATGGAGTTGCCATGAGCGAGTATTTCTTCACTTCGGAATCGGTTTCCGAAGGCCACCCCGACAAAGTCGCCGACCAGATTTCCGATGCCATTCTGGACGCCATCCTGGCCCAGGACAAGCATTCCCGCGTTGCCGCCGAAACCCTGTGCAACACCGGCCTGGTCGTGCTGGCCGGTGAAATCACCACCAACGCCAACGTCGATTACATCCAGGTCGCGCGCGACACGATCAAGCGCATCGGCTACGACAACACCGAGTACGGCATCGACTACAAGGGCTGCGCGGTGCTCGTCGCCTACGACAAGCAGAGCCCGGACATCGCCCAGGGCGTCAATGCCGCCTACGACGACAACCTCGGCCAGGGCGCCGGCGACCAGGGCCTGATGTTCGGCTACGCCTGCGACGAAACCCCGTCGCTGATGCCGCTGCCGATCTACCTGTCGCACCGCCTCGTCGAGCGCCAGGCCATGCTGCGCAAGGATGGCCGCCTGCCGTGGGCGCGTCCGGATGCCAAGTCGCAGGTCACCATCAAGTACGTTGACGGCAAGCCGCACTCGATCGACACCGTTGTGCTGTCCACCCAGCATTCGCCGGATATCAGTCTCGAAGACCTGCGCG
>ERZ1034365.1584-NODE-1584-length-11291-cov-4.482879_pt1 | contig 11291 bp, 16 predicted proteins | sample MGYA00520615_ERZ1034365 | MGnify/ENA primary metagenome ERZ1034365 (study PRJEB33736, sample SAMEA104284505) | Azolla filiculoides | biome: Urban; feature: Water surface; material: Ditch water | place: Netherlands | collected 2015-10-28 | depth 0-0.1 m ... | reverse complement strand
TTCATACTTTCTATTCAAAACTCCATTAAGTTCGTGGAATTGCATATCTGGTATAGTAGCTTCAAAGATAAGTCTTAGATTTTCTCTAGGAGATGTTGCTTTAGCTATATGTTCATGTAAGAAGTCTAAAGAAGGTATTTCACGTTCAGCTCTTGAGCTAAGTTTGCCCCATTTACCATCTATATAGTCAATATACACGAACCAACCATCTAGCTTCTCCATAATAGCATAAGTTCCAAGTTCAAAGTTCTTTTTAGCTTTAGCTTCATTGTAATGTAAAGCTTTTTGCACTGAATAGTTCATAAGTTTTCCTTTTTCATATCATTTAACCAATTAGTTAAGCCAGCCATTATAACCTGCTCAGTTCTAGTCTCTGTCACCTCAATACTTTTAGTGTAAGTAATACCATCTAAAGTAAATTCAGCTTTTATAGTTATAGCAGCTTTTCTGCCAGTTAAGGAAGTATAGCAAACTTCGCCCTCTACTAGAGTTAAATTTTCAACCTTGTTATTACAAGTATTTCCATCTTTATGGAATATTTTACTAGGAGGAAATGAGTTATACTCAAAGAACCAAACTAAGTTTTGTACTTTTATAGAAGTACCCTTTAAGTTAATAGAGATACACCCATCTTGACGCAAACCTCCAGCATTGTCACCTACTCTAACCCTATAAGCTGGAGATTTTACCCATGTAAAAGTCCCCTCAGCTTTGTTATATCGAAGGTACTCCAGTAGGTCTTGTTTAGATAAATCTATCATTTCTCTTCCTCTTTTATAAAGTATGGATGTTGTAAATTGTTCCGTAAGTAATCACAGAAAGTACGCCAATGTTTGTACCTATGGTCATGTCTCTGTGAGTATATATGTCTAAGAACCTTGTAGTTAGTAGTTATAACTCTTTCTTGCAACCAACCCTCTGGTAAGTTCTCTTTTAGCCTAGTTATATCATTATAATAAGGTGACTTAGGACTTTTGTACGAAAGTAAGCACTTATTAAAGGCAGATACCATACATTTAGAAGTTCCTACCTCGAAGTCATCATAGCCTACTATCCTGTTTTTCAATGTGTGCATTGTCGAAGCACTTTGTTTACTAATTCCTACACGGTAAGTATCAAACTCTTGCCAGAAACCTCTTGTAGCTTGTATATATAACTGAACTGTAATGTGTTCGAGCAGCTTATTATGACCACCGTCTTTATGAGCAAGTAACTTAGCTCTTTTATCCGCCTTAGCTATCTTCTCTTCAGTCCACCACTCTTCCAAAGGAGTTATATGGTCGTAGTAGCTTAAAGCCATACCAAGTAAAGCTCCAGAGTAGCCACTTTCTTCTATTATGTTTACTTTCATTTCTTCTCCATTGCAGCTAGAGCTTCATCAAGTTTACCATCTATAAGTTTCTTAATTTTCACTGCTGTTTCAGACTGTAGAGCTTCTTTGCTGTAGGAAGCTCCAGCTATCATGTAGATAGTCTTAGATTCTGGTATAAGACAAGCAGTTACTAAGATACTTACTGAAATCGCTAAAGACTTTTCCCAGAATTTATAACCTTCTTCATATTTTTCAAATCTACTTATTATTGTGCCTATTAATCCTGCAACAGCTACTACACTTCCAGAAATATATAGTAAAGCTAACAGTCTATTCACAGAACCAGCTAAATAAAGCAATAATTCAATACTCATAAAACCTCCTAGATTAACTTCTCGACAAGTTTCTGAACTTCAACCCTCAAGTCCTCCAAACTTCCATTATTATCAACTACAAAGTCACAATCGTTTCGAGTTATAGTTATAGAGGTTGAAGGTTCTGGTTTCTTTCTTAAACTAGCATCTACCCAGACTATACAATCAACTAAACCTTCAACAATCATAGTCTCTAACTCTGCCATGTTTCTAAGTCCGCAGTAAATATCATAGTACTGGAAGATTTCTCTACCTAGTCTAGCTAAGTCTGGTGTGTTGTAAGCTTTAATAAGTTCAAACCACTCTTGTCTATGATTCACTCTATCGTTATAGCAGTCTTCAAAGGTTTTATACTTGTACTTAAGTCTTAAACTAGGATAAACAGCTTTAAATCCTGCCGCTTGGGAACTAGACTCGAAGGTAAACCCATGTTCTTCTTTAAGTAACTGACATACAGTATCTTTTCCATGACGAGCCATTCCTGTAACAACTAGTTTTGGTTTTTTCATATCTACCTCTGATGTTTAATGTTAGTTTCAGCTATCTCTCTAATACTATACTCTGTATGACAGCAGTCACATTCAGCTATATCCCTAGAGTAATAAAGTCTAAAGGTTGTACCTTTACATACAAGGCAGGTAAAGTTAATCTTCATGGTCTCTCCAGAAGAGTTCATAAGCTATAAGTACAGCCAGAATAGCATTAAAGGTGAAAATGATTTTAAGAAATATCATAAAGGTTAGTTCGTGTGTCAACATCTTTAGATATACCTCCGTCTGCACGTTCAGTTACATTGTCAAATTCTTCTACAACTTCAAATTCGTCTTTGGCTAGCTGGAGAACTACGAATTGAGCAAAAGCTTGTAGAGGTTCTATAAGAACTGAAGAAATAGTATTTCTATTCCAAGCAGAAACATACCATTGTCCTTGATAATCGGAGTCTATAACTCCAGTTAAGTTACCTACAACGAGTCCTTTCTTAGCTCCCAGCTTACTTCTAGGAAGAATGAAGGCTACTTTACTTGGGTCGTCAATGTGAATTGCCAAACCAGTTGGAATTAGTTTACTTTCTCCAGGAAGTAGAACTACTTGTTCGGTAATTGCCGCTTGTAAGTCATAACCTGCACTACCGTCAGTAGCTTTAGTTGGTAAGTTTACTCTTGGGTCTAGTCTTTTTACTTTCATTTTACGTCTCCATAGGATTTTTCAGAAATAGCTATACCAGCTGGGATAATAAGTTCTTTTTGGTACTTCAATGGAATCTCCATGTGTTTAGTTATTCTATCTGGTGCGGTTAGGTCGGACTTCAAGTACTGACCGCTGAGCGAATCATGGGTCTGCATAAGTACTTGCACATTCTTAGGATTCTCCTTAGTGTCTATATTCACAAGTCCGTTATTAACTAGAATACCGATTGTAGATTGAGGAATCCAAGCTATAGCCTTGTTATACAGGTTAGCATCACTTCTATCTAAGAAGTAACCTCTAGCTCCAAATACATTCTCTACAAAGCCATACTTATCAACATTATTCTTATGTCGATTCTGCCAAGCTCTAACCTCTGGGCAAGCCGTGAAGTAAAACTTCTGTACTTTCTCTACCTCGGCTACAAGAAGTCCTGCTTTACCTGCAAGAGTAGGTGCTTTCCCTAAGTAGTTAGTACCATGACAGATAGCTTTAAAGAGTTGTCTCTCTTTATCCTTCTTAGTTATGGTTCTTTTGTAATACTCAGTTGCGATTGTAGCATATAAATCAAGACTATCATCACTAAAGATGTCAATAAGAAACTTGCAGTTACTATCATAAGCAACCACACGAGCGTCTGCTCCACTATAATCAATATCAAAGAATACATAACCTTCATCTGGAATGAATAGAGTTTTACAATTAGGAAGTTCAGTAATTCCAGTAGTAGAGTCATCAATAACTACTTCAATCAAGTCTTCGTCAGAGTCAGTAGGTTCTACAGTTGCAAGAGAGTATTTCAAGTCTATCTTACCTTCTTTAGGTACATTCTGTAGGTTCATCCCATTTCCAAAAGCATTCTTCCTACTGGCAAGTCGGTAAGTCTTAGTCCCAGCTACATTATAACTGGTTCTCATTCTACCATCTTCATCTACTTTAGCGGACAAGAATGTTCTAACAAATATACCTATACTTCTATACTCAAGAATCAACTTAATCAAAGGTGCATACATAGGATATTGCTCTAAGTACTCAAGCATATACTCTGAACCAAAGCTTTCTGTACCTGTTTTACGATTAATCTTAGCTTTAACTCCTAGAAGGTCTTTAAATAAGGCTCTGACCTGTGGAGTTGACTTAGGATTAAACTCCTCTCCAATGATATAGCTTAGATTAGATTCAACTGATTTCAATATGTCAGAAAGTTGACGATGTAGTTCCTCTTTCTTCGATAAATCAATCCTAATACCTCGGTTCATAACTCTATTTAAAGCTGGAGCTAGTTTGTGCTGTTGAAAGTCATAGAAGTCTTGAAGCTTTGGACTTTGACCTTTAAGTACTCCAAGAAGAACCTCTGCAATCTCTCTAGTATATAGAATATCTTTGACATTGTACTTCCAGCGGACTTCATCCTCTCCATTCTGGTCGTCCTTCCAGTACTGATAGTTCTCACAATAGATACTAGCTAGAAAAGCTAAGTCTTTCTGCATATTATTATAGAGAGCATGGTGTAGAATCATAGTATCTACTTCTGCATTACACTCTATTAACCAGAACTTTCTAATGAACGCTGAATCATAGCTGAAGTTTTGCCCTGTAATCTTTATGTTTCTATGGTTAAGAACTTTAGAGATTAAATAATAGATAGCAGTTTCTTCTTCTAAGCTCCAGAAGTTAGGATTACTTAGAGTAGAGAATGGGATGCACATCCCAGACTTATTCTCATAAGCAAAACCTATACAGTCAATCATAGCACTATGTCTAGTTTCAATATCTATAGATACAAGTACATTCTCTCTGTTAAGTTTAAATACTAACTGGTCAAGCCATCCAATAACTTGCGTGTAGTCTGTCCCTAAGATATAGTCTCTAACTGGAGTTAGGTAATCCTTAACAACTTTACTACCCTCTTCCAAGTTCTTGAATATATCTCCAACCTTCAAGCAATCCCACTTAATAACTGGAATCTTATCTGGACTTCTCTGCTTAACTATAGCTGGAAGCATAGGAAAGAGGATAATCTCCCCAAGACCTAGACTTTCATGCGTAGTTTCAATAGAAGCTCTATGTTTTACCAACCCGCCTAAAGGTTTCTGATTACCTCCAGAACCTTGAGTCTGACTGTAAGCTACATTTCCAGACAGGAAGAAGTAACTCCACTTACCAGCGACAATAATTATCTTTGGATTAACTTTCTTAATCTCTTCAGTAAGTAATGTAACTTCAGTTGCGAGTAAAGTAGAAACATATAAGTCTTTTTGATGCGGAACAGGAAACCAGAACTGTTCTTCTCCTTCTGGTATGTTCTTTTTCTTCTTAAATTCAGTACTCCAGTCATAGCTATCTTTGTCTGGTCTTTCATAGCTCAAGTAAGTTGTGTGAATTGATTTTTGAGTAATACCTGCTTTAGCTAAGTCACTAAGTAAGGTAAGATGAGAAGCAGCTGACCAAGGATAGTCACGTTCTACTTCATTTTGAATAGGATAGTCAACTATAACTAGTACTGACTTTTCTGAAGGATGTTTAGCTCTGTGCATACTTTTTCTCTCAAAGTAGGTTAATAAGGTGCTGGTTACGTTATCCAGCTTGGCTTTGCCAACGTAAGTACAGCCTACGGGAGGAGTGCTTATGAAGTATGCGAGACCGCATCTGTACTCTCGGATGTTTGCTAACTAGTCCGATTAAAAGTCTGCTTACTGTATGCAGAGATAGCTATAGTCCATGTCAGAAAACTACACTACCAGCTAAGGGCAGGGTTTAAGCGTCTAACTTAGCTACTTTAGTTACAGCAGCTTCCATTCTTGATGGGTCATTGAATGCTTTGCGGTGCGCTACATTAATTAATAGGTCATACCCTGCCAAGGTGTTAGCTACATTAGTAAAGTAGATTTTATTATAATCCCATTGAGTTTCAGCATCATCTGTACCTTCTTTAAAGATGTCACCAGAGTTTGTAAGACCTAAAGTAGCCATTAAAGCACCAAAGTCTGGATTGTTCTTACTGAATTTCTCTGTTTCTTTATCGAAAGATAACATGATTGAACCAAAGACTTTAGGTTCATCCACATTCAAGAACTTACTAACTTCTGCATCTCTAACTGCATAGGTTAGGTTTAAAATTGCCCAATTCTTCTCATCTTTAGTTCCTGTACGAAGTTCAGCTTTAGCAATACGAGCTTCATAAGTACCTGCTGGGCAGATTAATCTTTCTGTAGAAACTTCTGATAAGTCGATGTCGAATCTTGAATTAGTCATTGTAATGTACCTTTTGTTTAAGTTAAAGTTAATGTAATTGCTGGACTTGAGTCCTTCCAGCTAGGACTTTATTCTTTAGCTAAAATTAAATCTTTTTCAGCTATTAATTCTAAAGTATTGGCAGGTATATCTACTCCCTGTACACTGTACCTAGTTATTCCTTCTTCTAACACTACTTTATAAATTTTAAGTAATGGAGGGTTTTGGAAATAAGTAGCTTGCATAGAGATATGTACTAAGTCACCAATACCGAACTTAGATGTAAATGTAGCCATCTTAACCTCCAGCAGTAACGCCAAAGATAGGATACTTAGAGAAGTCTGGGTCTAACTTATCCTCTCTAGGTAATTTTCTAGGCGAAGTAGCTACTCCAGACTTTTTACCTGCCCAGTAAAACCTATCATTATGGTCTACATAAGAATAGATTACTTCTGAAAACTTAGAAACTATTACGTTATTTAAAGCTTGACCGAAGGTTTTTGGATATAGTTTAGTAACTTTATCCTCGTCTGACTTAGGTTGTTTAACTGTTTGGTCTTCTCCAATCGTAGGATGACCTAACATAATCACTGAACACTGACATTGTTCGGTTAAAGGGATGATAATCTTAGACATAAAGTTACTCTGTACATCTCCATAGTCTTTCTGAGTAGTCGCACTTCTTGAACCTTTTACAGTTGAAACTAGGTAATCAACACAAGCTGTCATGGAATCTACAACTAGGATTGTATTAGTATCCCACTGAAGGTAGTCTCCTAGGTTATCTACTTCTCCAGTTACAAAGTCAACACCTTTGAATACAGCTAGACCTTCAAGAATAGCTACAAACTCTGAATGTTTACTTCGGTCTCCAGCTCCAATCTTTACTTTAAGAGCATCACCTTCAGAAAGGTCTAGGAAGTTTTGTTTAAAGTCTCTAACTACATTAGCAGAAGTGTACTTAGGATTGTAAGTAGGTCTGCAAACCATATAGTGCAACTGACCTTTCTTGAGTTCAATCTTATGTCTTGAAAGACCTTCCTCAAGTCCATCTAAGGCATTAGCTTCAGTAGCTAGAAAGCGAATCTTAATCTCTGGGTTCTTGTCTAAGAGTTTGAAGATAGTTGCGATGCTAGCTGACTTGCCAGAGCCACCTTCTCCATATAAAAGTATATTTCTTTTTAACATTCTCACACTCCAAGACCTAAAAGTTGTTTATAATCTACAAGAGAAACCTCTTGTCTGCTTTCTGAATCCCAACAAAGTTGCTGGAAGTTACTCTCAATAAATGTCTCACCATACTTACTCTTACACCCATCTTGGAAAGGACAAGGTTTAAAGAAACTTGTACAACCATGCTGAAAGTCTGGGATGAAACTATCTTTAAAGTCCTTACCTTCCATAGTTTCCTTATACTTATCTACCATAGTCTGTACTTTCACTAACATAGACTTGTACCATAAGTCAATTTGGAAATCAGTAATAGGAACTTCAAACTCTTCTACCTTAATCTCGCGAACTTGAATAGCTACCTTTCTAATCTTAGCTCCAACTACAGTGATACCTTTCTCTCTAGCTAACCAAGCATAGCCTAGGAACTGCCCAGAAGTAGCTAACAAGTCTGCTGTATTCCCTGTAATAGCTTTAGTTGTCTTCTCGTCCACAATGTAAGTTCTGCCCATGTTCTTTGCAAACATATCTAACTTACCTTTGAAGATTAAAGGAACTCCTAACTCTGGATGGAGTATTGGAAGTTCAGCTGTCATCTTATGCTCGATTGCGTAGCTACCATCTTCTAGTTCAGCAGGTACAACTTCTTCATTATCTAAAGGGAAGCGTCTAAAATACTCTTTAAGAGCTAGTCCCATTCTTTCTGGACTTTTCAAAGTATCTGTATCTGCATGAGCTTTAGCCATTAGTTCATGTAAGTCATCAATTACAGTATGATAACCACCTTCTACAGCTTCAGTTGCGGAAAGTTTCTCATTATAATACATTTTTCGAGTAGTTTCAAGTCCTTTTGCAAAACAACCTCCAGCGGATAAGTCTATGTTAAAGCTAGACTTTCTGTAGTTTTGGCAACGCTCTCTAAAATACGTTAACTAACAATTAGACAATGCCGATAAATCAGTGTTACTTAATATAAGCGGAAATAAAGTTGGAGCTGTCATTTTAATTACCCATGTTTAGTAAATTGTTTATGAAGTTCTTCTCTTTTAGAGACTAACCAGTTAGTAGCTTCTGTTAAGTCAGTTGACTGCATTCTATAAGTAGTACCATCTTTACCTACTCTAGCTTCATACTGACCAGATTTAAGAGTTCTTATACCTTTAATAGCTACTCTGTCTTGTTTCTTAGAGTTGCAAGAGTTGTCACTTCTAGTACATTCTCTTAGGTTAGAAAACTTATTGTTAAGTTTATTACCATCTATATGGTCTATAAACCCTTCTGGTATTTTACCTGTCATACAGAACCAAGCTAATCTATGAGCTTGCCATCTCTTACCGCTTAAGGAGATAATTAAGTACCCAGACCTACTTAGAGTACCTGCTCCAATCCTTGGGTTAATAGACTTCCTTACCCTAGTATTGGGAGATTTATTCCAAGTAAAGAGTCCTGTATCTGGGTCATACTTAAGGTAAGCTTTAACTATAATCTGTAACTCATCTTCTGTCATAAAATCTCCTTAAATAAGTTATCTGTAATTTCTTTACTCTTTAAAGTAAGTTCAAAAGCTTTGTACTTGAAACCTAATCTATAAAGGACTAAAGACATTAGTTCTAAAGTTATAGCTTGGAACAGGAGTATAAATCTCATCCCAGCTCTCCAGTTAGAGTAAAGTTCTTGTTCTTCAACTCTTCTTCAGTAAGCACCTCACCTTTCAGCTCTTTCATTATCAACAAGCCTAGAGCTTTCTGGGTTAGTTTCTTAGGTTTCTTAACTCTAGGTTCTCTAACAACCTTCTCCTTAACCACCTTAGCTGGTTTCTGATTGAGAATAAACTTAGTTTCTCTGTCTGCTCTAAGCCATTCAATAACTAACTTCTGGTCATCAAGAGTCATCTCATAACCTTCAGTTTCTACTTTATGTTTCAGAGCATGGAACTTATCGCTAAGTACTCTCTTCTCTTCGTCAGTTAGAGAATGTTCCTGTACAACCTGTACTTCCGTTAAATCAATGGAGAATTTGGACATCTTCTAATACTCCGAAGTCGGTTAAGAAAGTTAGAACTACTTGTAGTGTAGTTATAGCCGCTTGTTCTGTTATATCTAATTCCTCAATAGGAACTGTACTTGTACTAACTAGTTCTGCTCCTTCTCTAAGTACAGTCATTAACTCACTGGCAGAGCCGTAAGTAAACATATCTTTAACTAAATCTGGTACTGTTGCTTTCATTTATAACTCCTAAGTTATTATAGTTAAGCTATCTCTAGCTCGGCTTGCGGCTACATAAAGTAGCTTATGTTTCATATATACATTCTGACACTTCCTAATATCACTCCAACTAACAAAGACATTAGGTATAGTCATACCTTGACTTCTATGAGTAGTAATTGCGTAGCTGTGTTTAACTTTAGCAAATAAACCCATGATGAAGTGATACCTTCGGAAAGCTTTCTCTCTAGCTTGCTTACCACTAAAGGCATAACACTCTTGTCTAAGTCCCGAATCTAGCATAGCTAGTTGTTTCTGGTCTATAGCTACATAGATTAAAGGTCGTAAACCATTTCCGCAGTCAACTTCTAACTCCCAGCAGGGTATATGAAGCACTGTAGTCTGTGAAACCTTTCTAACTACTGCTTTTGTATTCGCACTAAAGGTAACTACTTTGTCCGAACCTGTAAAGTTAGCTATCTTAGACTTGGAAAGTCCAGTTAGCGGCTCTACAAACTGTACTGGTTCGGTGAAGATAATCCTATCCCTAAGTACAAAAGCTGGAAGTTCCTTAGAGTTAAATACTGACTTGCGGATATAGTTGTTAAACTTATCAACTTCTGCATTACTCCAGCAGATAACCTTACTTTCCTCATTCAGCAACTCCTTCTTACCCTCCTTAGAGTCAATATAATCTATCAAGTAGTCTAAAGTTTTGTTATAAGTCGGCTTAACTACTCTAGGTTGTTCGTAGATTAACTTCTCCAGAGCTAGAAGAAACTGGAAAAGCTCTCCTTTGTTTCTTTCTGGAGTTGTTAGTGTGTAAATAGGATACTCCTGCTTAAACACTATACTCTCACAGTCATCAAAGCTAGACAAGTTCTTAACTACTTCGGGTAACTGACTTCTATGCCCAATGAATAAGGTTTTCTTACCTGTTTCTTCAATAGCTTCAAGTAGTTTAGAACCTACCATTGAACACTCATCTATAATCAAGAGGTTAATATCATTCATTATAGGTGGTAAACCTCCATGTTTACCTAAGCTTTTAACTTCTGTACTTGAGTTAAAGTGAAAACCCAAAGCACTATAGGTAGTCTTGATTAAAGACTTAGCTGGAAGTACACCTTCTAGTTGCTTACAAGCTTCATTAGTTGGAGCTGTGTATAAAGGGTCACAACCTGTTAGGTCTTTAACTAAGTGTCTAACTATTGTAGTTTTACCTGTACCAGCAGCTCCTTCTAGGATTGCAAACCTACGGTCAGAGTTCCACCATCTCTTGAAGAAAGTAACTGCGGCTTCTTGGTCTGGGTTCAGAACTATCATAAGCTATCTAAAAAGTTATTAGCAGCTTCCAGTTCAGCTAGAGCTACTTTAAAGTCTTCGTCTGCTTTCTTTACTTTAACTAGAAGCTTATCTGTATATAACTCCTCTATTTTACTACGAGGTAAAACTAGTTCAAAGTTATCATCAAGTACTGTACATACTGAACTTGCTCTCCAAGCTTCATCTTTAGGGTGGATTTCTAGTCTAGTTTCTCCATAAGCAGTAGTTACAGTTAGAGTGCAGTTTAAAGTTACAATTTGTTCTTGCATTGTTTGTTCCTCTTTTTTGGGATTGAATATATAAGGAGTTCCTAAGATAGTTACAGGTATCATTTCTCTTCTCCAACAAGTAGAATGTAATCCCTAATAGCTTTCAACTCTTTCAAGTTATCCTGCGGTCTTATAGGTTTGAACTCAATGAAAGTATCATGTACAATGAACTGTCTGCTGAAAGCTTTCTCGTCAAAACAAGTATAGAACTTATTC
>ERZ1034365.1583-NODE-1583-length-11293-cov-1.669668_pt1 | contig 11293 bp, 9 predicted proteins | sample MGYA00520615_ERZ1034365 | MGnify/ENA primary metagenome ERZ1034365 (study PRJEB33736, sample SAMEA104284505) | Azolla filiculoides | biome: Urban; feature: Water surface; material: Ditch water | place: Netherlands | collected 2015-10-28 | depth 0-0.1 m ... | reverse complement strand
ACATATGCTACTTTCTTAAAACGCGTAGCAGATGGTCGAAAAATGACAACAGCAGAAGTTGATGCCATAGCACAAGGAAGAGTATGGACAGGGATTGATGCGCATAAACTAGGGTTAGTAGATGAAATTGGCGGCTTAAATGATGCCATTAAATATGCTGCAAAATTAGGGAAAACAACTTCGTATAGAACAGAAAATTTTCCAGAATATGAGAAAAATTTTGATGACTTATTAGCAAACTTTACAGGAATAGCAATGTTTAAAACCAAAGAGCAATTATTAAAAGAACAATTAGGTGAAGATGGTTTCCAAATGCTAGAACAAATAAAACGTGTAAAAAACAGAAAAGGTATTCAAGCAATGATGCCTTATGAAATTGAGATTCATTAATTCATTTCTATAAAACACTAAATACCAAAGACAATTTGTTTTTGGGATTTTTTTATAATTTTTACTCAAAATTAATGCGTAAATTTACAATTGGCACTACTTTTGTCTCCCTAAAATAAATCACTTCAAAAAATACAATTATGTTAAAGAAAGTTTTAAAAGGACTTGGGATTTTTCTATTGGTAACCGTCATTGCCTTAGCTGCAGCTCCGTTTTTGTTTAAAGACAAAATCAAGGAAATGATTGCTAAAACCCTAAATGAAAATGTAAATGCGAACATTGCGTTTGAAGATGTAGATTTAAGTTTATTCAAGAGTTTTCCAAAAGCGAACGTTACCATTGACAAACTTAGCATTATAACAAACGCTCCTTTTGAAAAAGACACCCTTTTATATGCTGGAGAAACCAACGTAACCATGAGCATCAAAGAGCTTTTTAAAGGCGAAGGAGAAGCTATGAATCTAGAGAGTTTTAGCGTAGTGAACGGCATCGTAAACATCATTTTTAACAAAGATGGTATTGGGAATTTTGACATCGCTTTAAAAGAAGAAACTGAAAAAATTAAATTATTTATAAAAGAAATTCCTGGTGTAAAAGCCATTCATCAATTACGAACGCGCTCAATTGCAGGTTCTATCTTTTGTGATGTGCACGTTTTAGTTGATCCATCCATTAGTGTTTCGGAAGGGCATTATATCGGCCAAGAAGTCGACAAGCGTCTGATTGAATCATTCCCAGATATTACTGATGTTACCGTTCATATTGATACAGAAGACGATGAATTAATTAATCCCTCTTATAATTTACCTGATCGGAATACCCTACAAAAAATTTTACAGAAACATTGGCACGATTTACTTCCCGAAACAGCCATTAAAACGGTAGTTTTTCATTATTTAGACGGTAAAATCACTATTGACTTGAAATTACCTCTCGTTTTGAGTAACCAAGTTGATTTAGAAGCTCGGTTAAAAAAAATAGTAGAGAGAGAAAAATTTATCACAGACGTTAAAATTTTTTATTATAAATTTGTTTTTTATTTTTATTCGTTTATTTATATTCTTTTTTTTTATATTTTATTTGTTTTTTTGGTTATTTGTTGATTGTTTTTCGTTGGTCGTTTTGAAAAGGTTATTTGTTGATGGATATTCGTTTTTTAAAAAAAGGTTAATTGGTTAACTGGTTAATCGTTTATTGCTATTTGTTTTGAAAAAGGTTATTTGTTGATTTGGTTATTCGTTGATCGATATTCGTTTTTCGTTGGTCGTTTTGAAAAGGTTAATTGGTTAACTGTTTATTCGTTTATTGCTATTTGTTTTGAAAAAGGTTGTTTGTTGATGGATATTCGTTTTTCGATTCGAATACCTTTTTGTTAATTCAATAATATTTAAATTAAATTGATTTGTCATTCTATGGTTTTAATAACGGGAATTACCGGTTTTGTTGGACAGAATTTGAGTGCATATTTATCGGATGCGTATCGGATAAAAGGTATTTCGAGAGTGTCTTCTGATGCAAATCTGTCTTATGCTGATTTCTTTGAAGGAAATCCAAGTTTTGATGCTATTGTTCATCTCGCCGGTAAAGCGCATGATTTAAAGAAAACCTCCAATGATTCGGACTATTATGAGGCTAATTTTGAGTTGACCCAAAAATTATACGATCAATTTTTACAATCCGATGCTCAAACATTTATTTATATCAGTTCGGTTAAAGCCGTTGCCGATACTGTAACTGGTGTTTTAACGGAAGATGCTGTTGCTAATCCTATTACTGTATATGGGAAGTCCAAAAAAATGGCGGAAGACTATATTTTAGCCCATTTGCCGTCTGATAAAAAAGTATATATTTTGCGTCCGTGTATGATACATGGTCCCGGAAACAAGGGGAATCTTAATTTATTGTACAGTTTAGTGTCAAAAGGGGTTCCCTATCCCTTAGGGGCTTATGCCAATAACCGGTCTTTTTTGAGTATCGAAAATCTTTGTTTTATTATTGATCATTTATTAAAAAAGGACATACCCTCTGCTGTTTTTAATGTTGCGGATGATGTTCCCTTGTCGACTAATGAAGTCATCGCATTGGTATCTGAGTCTTTGGGTAAGAAGGCTAAAATTATAGCTTTGCCCAAAGCCATCATTCGTGTTGTTGCCCAAGTTGGTGATATTTTGCCGCTACCCATCAATTCCGAAAAATTGCAAAAATTAACTGAAAATTATGTCGTCAGTACGGCTAAAATTAAATCCGCTTTAGGGATTTCTTTACCGGTCTCTTCAAGAGCCGGTCTTTTAAACACTTTTAACTCGTTTCGTAATTCATGACTTATTTTATTGTTTTGCTTCTTTTGTTTGCCTTGGAGCTTTTTTATTTTAAAATAGCTGACCGGTATACTATTATCGATAAACCCAATCAGCGTTCTTCTCATACCCGTATTACTTTGCGTGGGGGAGGGATTATTTTTCCTATTGCGTTATTGATTGCCTTTTTTTTAGGGCATGTTTCTGCTGTGTTTACCGGAGCTGTTGTTTTGGTTGCTGTTGTCAGTTTCATCGATGATGTTTATCCGCTGTCCACTTTGCCCCGGTTTTTATCCCATTGTATTGCTTGTGGTCTTTTGTTTTTTGAATTGCAGCTTTTTTCACAACCTTTATGGCTTTTGCCTATCCTTTTTGTCTTACTGATTGGTTGGATTAATGCCTTTAATTTTATGGATGGCATTAATGGTATTACGGTACTTTATGCTTTGGTCAGTATTGTTACGTTTGCTTATTTGTATCAAGGTGATGAACAGTTTCCGGTATTGGTTCTGTTGGGTTTGGCTTGTATCGTATTTGGTTTTTTCAATGTCAGAAAACGTGCTGTGACTTTTGCCGGAGATGTCGGCAGTATTAGTATGGCCGTTTTTCTTGCTTATTTTATGGTACAACTTATTTTCGAAAAAGGTCAAATCGGTTATCTTTTGTTTTTTAGTGTCTATGGAATAGATGCTATTGTAACGATTTTGTACCGCATCAAAAATAAAGAAAACATTCTTCAGGCACACCGCAGCCATTTGTATCAATATTTAGCCAACGAACTAGGGTGGTCTCATGTAACGGTTTCGGTACTGTATGCGCTGTTCCAATTTGTTATTAATATTGTTGTATTGGCGTTAGTTGCTGCCGAACAACTGTCGGTATTTGTTTTTCTGGTTATCGGTATGGCTTTGACGGGTGTCTATTTGGGCATTCGAATTAAGGTGTTGCAACGTATTAAACCCAACTATGCCTAGTCCTTTACTTATTATAGGGGCAGGTGGTGTAGGGAGAGAAATTGCCGCTACACTCCGGAACAATGCGTTTAGTGCCTATAGTGTAAAAGGATTTGTAGATGATGGTTTGGCGGCAGGCACACTGGTTCATTCTTTGCCTGTAGTAGGGAATTTAGACTGGCTTTTGCAACAAGCCGAACCGTATGCTGTTGTAATTGCTATAGGAAATCCTAAAATCAGGGCTGCAATCCTTGAACAGTTGCAGGATTGTACTTTTGAATTTCCTGCGATTATTCATCCTAATGTTCGTATTCACGATACTGACAGGGTTCACATTGGCCCTGGATGTTATTTGGCCGATGGTTGTATTCTGACTACTGATATTACTCTTGAAGCTTTTTGTTTTTTGAATACGGCTTGTACGTTGCAACATGATACTTATGTAGAGCGCAATTCGGTTTTAATGCCCGGAGTTCGCATCACCGGTGGTGCCCGAATTGGGACTGGTACTTATATTGCCGCTAATTGTGTCATAACAACTTCGGCTACGGTTGCTCCTCATAGTGTGATTACCCGATCGATTCGTTAGGTCTTATTATACTACCAGCATAAAAAGACCGTGAATTCGCCAATTTTAAAGGTGTTATTTTTGAAAAAAAGTAAAAGTGTTTCATTTTTGAGCGTAAATTATAGGTTTTTGTAGTTATTTTTTTAAACACACTTCGACTTCGCTCAGTGCAGGCTCGATACATCGTTTTTAAAAATAGGTAAAGGCGTTTCACTTTTTGAAAGTTAATCATAGCTCTGTGTAACCAAGAATTGGTCTATCTCGTTCTTTTTTTCTATGTCTCTATGTGTTTGATTTTTTAGTAACATTTTTTTATAAATTTTAGATACATCGTTTTTAAAAATAGGAAAAGGCGTTTCACTTTTTGAAAGTTTATCATAGCTCTGTGTGTGGCTAAAATTGGTTTGTTTGGTTCTTTTTTTTATGTTTGCGTCGCTTTTGGGGCTTGACCCTTTCTACTATTTGCCAACTAACCGGTCCTTATTGATGATTAAACGGCTTTTTGATTTTATTTTTTCACTCCTTGGTTTGGTTGTTACCGGATGGTTGGTGTTGGTTTTTTATCTTTTGGCCACTATTGATACCCGACAAAGTGGTTTATTTGTGCAAGAGCGTATTGGTCAATATGGCAAAAAGTTTAGTATATACAAGCTTCGGACCATGCGATGGAATGCTGTTGGTCAGCCGACGATTTCGGCTTTAGGAGTTTTTCTTCGGAAGTCTAAAATCGATGAATTGCCTCAACTGTATAATGTTTTGGTTGGTGATATGAGTTTTGTAGGGCCCAGACCTGATGTTGCCGGTTATTATGATCAATTGCAAGGAGACGCCCGAACGCTTTTGGATTTAAAGCCCGGGATTACCGGTCCCGCCAGTCTTAAATATTACAATGAAGAGCAGTTGTTGTCCCAACAGGCCAATCCTGTCCATTATAATGACACCGTTATTTTTCCGGATAAAGTTCGGATTAATTTGAACTATCAAGCGCAACAATCCTTGGGATTGGATCTTACTATTTTATTTTTTACTCTATTCAAAAAAAAAGGTCAATTCCTTTCCCTTTAAAAACGGCCCTAGTATTTCAGGTTTTCCTTTATATTTGTGCTCGTTTTAATTGTTATTCGTACATGAACAGTAATACAATTCCGCTTTCGTCTCCACATATGGGCGGGAGCGAACAAAAATATATCACGGAAACGTTAGCCTCTAATTGGGTTACTTCCTTAGGTCCGAATCTGACTGTCTTTGAAGATCGTTTAGAAGACTATTTGGGGGCGGGTGCTGTGGCTGCATTAAATTCGGGCACTTCGGCGATTCATCTTGGACTGATTTTGTTAGGTGTTCAAGCCGGTGATGAAGTCCTTTGTCAGACGATGACTTTTTCCGCTTCTGCCAATCCTATTTTGTATCAGGGTGCGACACCAGTTTTTATTGACAGCGAACCGGATACGTGGAATTTATGTCCAGTTGCTTTAGAGGAAGCGATACAAGACCGAATTGCTAAGGGTGTAACACCTAAGGCTATTATAGCAGTTCATTTGTATGGCGTGCCTTATAAAGTTGCTGCCATTCGGGAAGTCGCTGATCGTTACGGGATTCCCATACTTGAAGACGCTGCAGAAGCTTTAGGCAGTAGTTATAAAGGACAACGCTGTGGTACTTTTGGTGATATTGGTGTCTTTTCTTTTAATGGTAATAAAATCATTACTACTTCTTCCGGAGGCGCGCTCGTATTGCGTACTGCAGCGCTGAAAAAGAAAGCTGTTTTTTATGCCACCCAATCCAAAGACGATGCGCCTCATTATCAGCATAGTGCAATAGGGTACAATTACCGGATGAGTAATGTATGTGCCGCCATAGGCCTTGGCCAGTTGGAGGTTTTAGACGAGCGTCTGAGATTGCGCAGTGCCATGCATGATTTTTATGTTGACCTATTTCAGGCGATTCCAGGCGTAACGGTTTATACGGTTCCCCATGCTGATTATTCTTCGAATTATTGGTTGACGACTCTCTTAATCCGTCCCGAACTGACAGGAGGTATTACCCGAGAAATCGTCCGGCAAGCCTTAAATGCCGCCGCTATAGATTGCCGGCCTTTATGGAAACCGATGCATTTACAACCCCTTTTTGAAAATCAACCGTATTATGGTGGTACAGTAGCCGCCACTCTTTTTGACATCGGACTTTGTATGCCCTCCGGTTCCGCTCTGACGGATGCTGATCGAAGCAGGATTAAAGCGGTGTTGATGGGGGTTGGGTTTTAAGTGAATAGTGAGTTGTGAATAGTGAGAGGTGAGAGGTGAGAGGTGAATCGTGAGTTGTGAGTTGTGAAAGGTGAAAAGCAGCAGGGTTTAGGTGTTGGGTATTAGGTTCTGGGTATTGGGTGAATGGTGAGTTGTGAATAGTGAGTTGTGAGAGGTGAATGGTGAATGGTGAGTTGTGAAAGGTGAGAAGTGAGTTGTGAGAAGTAGCAGGGTTCAGGTACTGGGGTTTGGGCATTAGGTGTTGGGTATTGGGTTTGATACTGTGTGCATACAAAATACTCTTGTTTTTCACTAGCTTAATACTTTGAAAAGGAAAAAAAAGCTTCCAAGTTCTTATCAAAAGCTACTATTTTTATGGCTTTTTATGGGACAGGATGCATTTTACCCAAAGGGTTTTATAAACATATTGTTTGTTTAAAATGTTTTATTGCTATATTTGATACTCTTGTAAGAGTATGTTGAAGAAATTAAATTTAAAAATTACTTGATTTGAATACTAATATCCCCCATAATAAAGCGGCTTCATTCTCTACCTATTTTTCGAGAGCCAATTTGAGATTGAGTATTAGCAATTTAAGCTATTTGCCCCGATGGATTATCGTCGCGATAGACTTTGTAGTATTGTTTATTGCCTTCTTCTTTACTTTTTTATTGTTCAGAGGCACCGGATTGGATTATGTTATCACCCCTCATGAGCTGGGTTTTATCAGTTCTTTTTTTGGTGTTAATGTTTTTTTCTTTTGGCTTTTCAGAACCTACTCGGGAATTATTCGACACTCTTCTTACATTGATGCGGTTAAACTTTTGTTCTCCCAACTGTCGGTATTGGTTTTCTTTCTTTTTTTTAATTTTATATTTGAAATTTTCACTAAAGAGAAAGCTTTTTTAAATACCGCTCTTTTTATCAATGTTGTCCTTTCTTTTTGTGGGTTGTTTTTATATCGTGTGATCGTTAAACAAACTTTTGAACTGTATTTTTCGGAAAAAAACAGCACTAAATTAATCCGTACCATCATTTACGGAACGGATGCCAATGCCATTTCGGTTGCCAATGCTTTGAAATTTGAAACGCCATCCCGTTTTAAAATTGTTGGATTTGTCGATCGGGACAGTCAGAATGCTTCTAAACGGATGTTGGATTTACCGATATTGGTCCAAAAGAAAAAACTACCGGCTTTAATGCGTTCTGTAGCCGCCGAAGGTGTTATCATGGCCGATAAAAGTTTGTCAAAGGAAGAACAATTGATTATCGTTGATCAATGTTTGGAATACAATTATCGGGTTTATACGGTTCCTTTGATTTCTGATTGGGAAAATCAAAAAGAGATTTCGCAAAAAGTAAAGAATATTCAAATTGAGGATTTATTGGAGCGAAAACCAATCGTATTGGACAGTAAATCCATTTCCAAACAATTAAAAGACAAGACCATTTTAATCTCGGGTGCGGCAGGATCTATAGGCAGCGAAATCGTCCGTCAGGTATTGGGGTTTGCTCCTAAATGCGTTATTATGCTGGATCAAGCCGAAACACCGTTGCATCATCTTTGTTTGGAAACCCGTAAGATGGGTTCTTCTACAATCATTCATACGGTTATCGCCGATGTTCGTAACAAAGAGGCCATGAATCGTATTTTTAAAAAATACCAACCCCAGGTTGTTTATCATGCGGCGGCTTACAAGCATGTTCCTTTGATGGAAGAGAATCCTTCTCAGGCTATTCTGACTAATATAGAAGGGACCAAAAATTTAGCCGATTTATCCTGTTTGTATAAAGTCAAAAAATTTGTCATGGTCTCTACGGACAAAGCGGTCAACCCAAGTAACGTCATGGGTGCCAGCAAACGAATCGCTGAAAAATATGTGCAATCCTTACAGTTGAAAAGTCAAAAGGAAGAAAGTATTCCTACCACTAAATTTATTACCACCCGTTTTGGGAATGTATTGGGTTCTAATGGTTCGGTTGTTCCTTTGTTTACGAAACAAATTGCCAGTGGCGGTCCTGTTACGATTACCCATAAAGATATTATCCGTTATTTCATGACGATACCGGAAGCCTGTCAATTGGTATTGGAGGCCGGGTCTATGGGGAATGGCGGAGAAATTTATATTTTTGATATGGGAAAACCTGTTAAAATACTCGATTTGGCTAAAAAGATGATTAAGTTAGCCGGATTCGTCCCCGATCGTGATATTAAGATCGCCATTGTTGGGTTACGCCCCGGAGAAAAACTGTATGAAGAACTGCTTAACGATACCTCCAAAACGATACCCACCTATCATGAAAAAATTATGATTGCAGAGGAAATTCAAGATGAATTTGAAACCTTGCATGCTGACATTGATGAACTTATTGGTATTGCCAATTTCTTTGATAATGATGATATCGTGTCTAAGATGAAGAAAATTGTTCCTGAATTTAAGAGTATGAATTCTACTTATCAGACCCTAGATCAATAACTGTGGGAATCAGCATCACTAAAACAAGAATGCCAAATCTCAATTTAATCCTTACTTTATAATTATATTTGCCACCAAAAACAGACTTACATGAACTATTTTTTGTTACTAAAAAAAACAATTCCTTTTTTATTCGCTCTTTTATTTTTTTCTTGTGCTCCCAGAAAAGAACTCGTTTATTATCAGAATATTGATCGTTTGCCCACAGCAAAATCAAACACTTATGAAGTCACCATTCAACCGGATGATTTACTCATGATTATCGTTTCGGCTGAGGATCCGGAAATTGCAGCGCCGTTTAATTTGACTAATTCTTTTGTTCCCAGCGCAACAAGACCGGATGCAGTAGGCCAACAATCTTCTCAATTGTATTTGGTTGATGCCAATGGTACTATAGAGTTTCCTGTATTAGGGAAATTACAAGTAGGTGGGTTAACCCGATCTGAAGTTTTGAAAATGTTCAAAGATAAAATAAGTGCTTATATCAAAAATCCGATTATCAACCTTCGTATCATGAATTTTAAATTTTCGGTACAAGGGGAGGTCACATTACCCGGTACTTATACTGTAGCTTCTGAACGCATCACTTTGATTGAGGCGTTGAGTATGGCTAAAGATTTGACGATTTATGGTAAGCGTAATAATATCTTGATTATTCGAGAAATAGACGGCATAAAATCGTATAACCGAGTTGATATTACTCAGGCGGACTTTATTAACTCTCCTTTCTATTATTTGGCACAGAATGATGTCGTTTATGTGGAACCTAATAAAAATAAAATTAATGGTGCTGCAATCGGTCCTAATACCAGCGTCATTATTTCGGTTACTTCTTTATTGATAACCTTAATCACCCTTATCATTTCGACTTCAAAATAAATTTTCAATGAATCATACTACGTCAAACGAAGATCAAAATCAAGATTTAAATTTAAAAGCGGTTTTAGATAAATATCTAATGCATTGGAAATGGTTTTTACTGGGGGTCTTTATCAGTTTAACATTAGCCTTTATCTATTTGCGATATGCTATTCCTCAATATCAAGCGGCTACCACTATATTGGTCAAAGATGAGAAAAAAGGAGGGATGCTTTCTGAACTGTCTGCTTTTGCCGATATGGGATTAGGAGGAGGCTTGAAAAGTAATGTTGACAATGAGATTGAAATCTTAAAGTCCAGAACCTTAGTCGAGAGTACGGTTAAAAAGCTTAATTTGAATATCTCTCTAATTGTTAAAGGCAAAGTTATTAATTCGGAACTCTTTAGAAATTCCCCTATAGAGGTGTATTTTGTCAATACTTCTCCTGAATTTTATGAATCTAAAATGGCGCTTGAATTTTTGGCGCTCAGCCCTACTACTTTTGAATTGAAGCAAGAGACTGTTGGAACTTCTCCAAAAGTATTAGTTGGGAATAAAAAATCTTTTCGTTATGGCGAATTGATAAAAACGGTTTATGGGGACTTGATTGTTTCTAAATCGCTTGTTGGTTCCAAACAATTGGATGGGAATACTGCCATAAATATTTTAATACGACCGCTAGAAGATGTTGCTGCCAGTTTTAAAAATAGGCTGAAAGTTACACCTTTGAGTAAAACCAGTAGTGTTGTTGAATTATCTGTAGTGGATCCGGTTCAGGCTAAAGCAGAAGATTTTTTAGATAATCTCGTTCAGATTTACAATGAAAATGCGGTTGCGGATAAAAATTTTATTTCTGAAAATACGTCGCAATTTATTGCCAATCGTCTGAAACTGATTACGCAAGAGTTGGATGGCGTGGAACAAGATGTTGAGCGTTTTAAAAAATCCAATGATTTAACCGATATTGAGTCGGAAGCGAAACTTTTTATTGAAGGCTCCAGTGAGTATAATAAGAAATTGGTGGAGACCGAAATTCAATTGAATGTGGTTTCTTCTATGTTGGATTTTATCAAGAAAAGCACTCCTTCTGATTTGATGCCTACTACTTTAATTGATGGTAAAAGTGATGCTTCCGGATTAATTAATTCGTATAATGAATTGGTTTTGAATCGCAACCGAATTCTGAAATCGGCTACTGCTGCGAACCCTTCCGTAGTAAAAATTGATCAGGAAATCGCTTCGTTGAAAGCTACTGTGTCTTCCAGTTTGGGACGATTGCAGTCTAACTTAAATATCCAAAAAAGAAATCTCAATAGTACCGAAAGTCTTTTGAATGCTAAGATTGGAAAAATTCCGGTTCAGGAGCGTCAGTTTAGAGTGATTGCCCGTCAACAGAAAGTAAAGGAAGAATTGTATTTGTATTTATTGCAAAAAAGAGAAGAAACTGCTATTTCCTTATCGGCAACCGAGCCCAATGCGCGCGTCATCGATTCGGCAAAAGCGTT
>ERZ1034365.1581-NODE-1581-length-11306-cov-3.423902_pt1 | contig 11306 bp, 6 predicted proteins | sample MGYA00520615_ERZ1034365 | MGnify/ENA primary metagenome ERZ1034365 (study PRJEB33736, sample SAMEA104284505) | Azolla filiculoides | biome: Urban; feature: Water surface; material: Ditch water | place: Netherlands | collected 2015-10-28 | depth 0-0.1 m ... | reverse complement strand
GTCATTCACATGTGGCATAAAAAAACCACAACCTCAGACGGAATGAAGTTGCGGTTCTTTTTAGTATATCGACATGAAATAAAATCGAATACTACTCGATATTATTATTCAGTGTATACGGAAGAATGTAAGTGTCGATAGGCTTATTGATAAGACGGTTGTTTAGATTTTTTTGCCAAATGCGGAGCAATCGTGCTAAAAAACCATAAAGAGCCACAAGCTATGCAAGTGCCTTTATCATTTGCTGTGCGGTATTTATGAGCTAAATCACTTCTCGTACTAAAAGAGGTAATTCTATCAATACGTTCTGAATGGCATGCGGGACAACAAATTTTCATAGTCATTTTATTCCCCTTAATTAGCAGGCGTTATTAGCGTTCAATTTGTGATTGTGCCAGCCGAATTGATAAAAATTGCAGCTCCTCCGTACATTTATATCAATACTGAACTGTACACGGTAAAAATTTATCACATTTACTTGTTTACTTACAATACCTTAGTAAAATTTAATGAGATCATATTACGAGTTAATCCGTTCAGTTAAGGTTTAACGTTGCCTGTATAGATGTCATGTTTGCGCGGGTGCGCATAAAGTAGAAAGCGAACAGAGTGTCGACTGAACGCGGATAAATTAAGGGTTTTAGTGTAATTTGCTAGGGGGGACACATGTTCGTGAATTGAAATTTGTAATGACTTAGCGAAAAATAGTTGACTAAATAAGTTGGTTTTAGATATGCTTTACCCAACGTGAAATAAAAAAGATTACGAATTGTTCTGTGAATATTTATTTTAGTGACGTGGCGTATAACTTTTTCATTTCGTGTTAGCTATCAACGAAATTGTTTAGATGGGGTTATGTGATGCGTATTTTAATAATCATTTTGCTTGTACCGCTCGTGTCTTTGATAGGCATTGAGATATTACAAAAACATTTGTCAGCAGCGGCTTTATACGCATTCCTATCGCTGTTACTTGCACCAACGCTGATGAGTAGTTAGGTTTTTGATGTAGCTGCCATAAGCTAAACCATAATATTTTAATAAAAATGAGGAACTTATTTATGGGAATCTATACTGTAGGTGCGTTAGTTCTTGTTATTTTAATGACATTCTCAATCGAATTTTATCTTTTTAAGTTTGAGTTGTTACGTGGTAAAGCTGAGGTAGCAAATCAGCGTTGATATTGTTTTATATGTAATGCAATGGGCTAAGATGCTTCTTTATCGTTGCTATTTCCTCCAAAAATAAAATGCTATTAAGTGCATCTTAGTCCTTGCTCCTTCAATAACTTAGTGTAATGGTATTTATATGAAATTAGATTATCAGTATTCAGATGAGCAACTTGAAAAAATCAAAAACCAAGGATTAGTTTATGCTTGTGTTTGTCCTAGTCAAGTCAGTGAACAAGTTTTAAGTTTGCGATTACTTTTGAATTATCAAGCTCAATGTCAAAAAGACGTCGATGAAAGAACAATTGATACACATAATCTTATTGTAGAGGCTTCGGTGAAGGCACATGAAATTATGGAAAAATGCTTGCATGACATTCTAATTCGTGAGGGTTGGGATTTGCAAACGCTCCAAATGCCAGATAATCTCCGAGATTTAATTACTGAAAAATTATTGGGTTGATTATTTTTTAACTACATGAAGATAATTTTTTGCGACACAATTTTACTACATTGGTTGGCAAGCGAGAGTTTTTCTCAGGTAAGGGAGTGCCTGTTTTTCGCTTGTCTACGTCCAAATGAATTGACGTTGCGAATTGAATTTGATTGATTTAAGTTTTTACCCATCCTTTAAAAGCCCCGCACAGTACGTAACAAGTTTGGCTGAATAAACGCCAACATCACTATTTTCAAAAATTGAAGGTAATGCGTTACGCAATACATCAATACGCTTTTTCACCGCAACGCCTTCAGCTTACAATTCTCTAAGCCTACGATTCTCTAACCTAATTGCTTTTCAGTCCGTTGTTTAACCAATGCACTGCGTACAAAATAAACCGCTTGAATATCCTGTTGAGCAAAACGTTTTGATACTCACAAAACGCATATTAGGTCGGAAAATTCCTTCACAAATAGCTTCAGTATCATTAGTGTCATTCTTATTACCTTTTAAAAATTGTAATAAATAGTTTTAATGTTCAAGTTCAATTGCCTTACTGTATCGAATTCTTTATACTTTAATTACCATGCAATATGGTCAAGATAACAGTATTTTATTTAAGTTTATTAAGCACCTAAATTTAAATTAGATTGTGTCATAATAATAAAAAATAGGGCTGATTTATGAAGTTTTTGTTAATAATATTAGAAAAAAAGTCATTAAAATCTAAGTTGTTATTCGGTTTTGGATTTTGTTCGTTGATAATGCTATTAACTGGTTTTAATACCATACTCAATATTAAAACACTCAATTTTCAAACGCATAGTCTAAACAAAAATTTTCTTGATATTGGACATATAAAAGAAACCAAAATTGCTTTGTTAAGCATTACCAACGATTTTTATCAACTTATACAAACCTCCCCCAGCGACCCCACTTACTTATTGCTCGAACGCAATATTTGGCAATCCTTAACAAATATACAAGAAGAAGTAGCGCTCGTAAGAGAAACTAGCGGCATTGATAGTTATGAAGAAAATAAAAAAAATTGGATAGATTTTGATATTGCTTTTAATGATTATCAAAACAATGTTAAAACACTAATTAATTCCATAAAAAACCAAAAAGAGGAAAATTTAATTTTATTACCCAAAACTAAAGAAGTCGGGGATATTGGGAACAAAATAGAAACCGTATTATCAATAATAAATGATAATAAACAACAGCATTTATCTCAAACTGTTGAATATTTAAAACAAATTGGTGAGGAGGTGATATTTATCACATTAATCCTTTTGCTAATTGGTTTGAGCTTGATGTTAATAAGTAGTGTTTTGATTAGCAAAGCGATTCTAAAACCTATTAGACGACTACAAGATGCCGTTAAAAATATTGCCGCAGGTAAATTAAATGAAGTCATACCTTATACGAATGATCAGAACGAGATTGGAAGTATCGCTCGTACTTTTATAACATTACAAACGGCTTCTCAATCTATAGAAATGCAACGTTGGGTTAAAGAACACTTTGCCTCTATTTCTACAAAACTTTATCAAGTTGAAACATTTGATGTTTTTGCACATACATTCCTTTCTGCTATTTGCCCTATTCTAAATGCGGGCTATGCGTCGTTTTATCAATGTCAAAATAATGAATTACACGTGTTGGGTAGCTATGGTCATTATTTTACGCCTAAAGAGAAGGAAACCATTTTATTTGGGCAAGGGTTAGTTGGGCAATGTGCTATAGAAAAGCAATCGATAGTGCTCAAAAATGTTCCAAATAATTATATAAAAATCGCTTCCAGTTTGGGTGAATCCATACCAAGCAATATTCTGGTTTACCCTGTTTTACGCGTTAACGAACTTTTGGGGGTGATTGAAATTGCGTTATTTGCACCGCTCACAAACACAGAAAAAGCACTTTTAGATGAATTAATGCCTACCGTGGCAATAAGCATTGAGATTCTCGATCGTAATCTTAAAACACAAGTGCTACTGGCCGAAACAAAAACACAAGCAGACAACTTAGAAATACAAGCGGTTCAACTTGAAGAACAAGCCGTTGAACTTGGCGTACAACAGGCAGAAATCAAAGAAACTGAGGCATGGTTTCGAGGCATTATTGAGTCAGCGCCAGACGCTATGCTTGTGGTGGATGCTGATGGCATCATCGTGCTTTGTAATAAAAGGGCAGATGAGATTTTTGGATACGACTCAGGTGAACTGCTATGGAAAAATGTAGATTGTCTTGTGCCTTTATCAATCAAGCATAATCATCCTACGATGCGCCAAAAGTTTATGCAAGAAGGCGGTACGCGAGAGATGGGCGCTAAAATGGATTTACGTGCTATTCGCAAAGACGGAAGTGATTTTGCCGTTGAAATTGGTTTAAGTAAACTACCTGTGACAAATAATAAAATCTTCGTTTGTGTGTCTGCACGTGATATTTCATTAAAAAAAGAAGCTGAAATGATATTGAGTCATGCCAAAAAAATAGCTGAAGATAGTACACAAATGAAGTCTGATTTTTTGGCTAATATGAGCCATGAAATTCGTACACCTATGAATGCTATTATTGGTATTTCTCATCTCATTTTAAAAACTGAGTTGTCTAAAAAACAGCATGACTATATCACTAAAATTCAGAATTCCAGCCAGCATTTGTTAGGTATTATCAATGATATTTTAGATTTATCTAAAATTGAAGCCGGCAAAATTATTCTTGAACATGTTGATTTTAAAATTGAGAAAGTACTCAGTAACGTACTCAATCTGATAGCAGATAAAGCCAAAGACAAGGATCTTGAAATTGTTTTTGATATAGATAAAACGCTACCACTTTATCTCAATGGTGATCCACTTCGTCTTGGCCAAATTCTCATTAATTATGCCAACAATGCCGTGAAATTTACTGATGAAGGGGAAATAGTCATTTGCGTCAAAGTATTAGAAGATAATGAAGACGATATTTTGTTGCATTTCAGTGTTAAGGATACCGGAATTGGCTTAACACCAGCGGCTATTGAGAAACTCTTTCAAGATTTTCAGCAAGCAGATACCTCAACCAGTCGTAAATATGGTGGTAGCGGTCTTGGGTTATCTATTGCTAAAAAACTATCTACCCTGATGGGAGGCGATGTTGGGGTAGATAGCGTATTTGGAGAAGGGAGTACATTCTGGTTTTCAGCACGGCTTAAAAAAGCGATGAGTCATCACCTTCATACAATGCAGACCAAAAGTCTACAGGGCAGACGTGTTTTAGTGGTTGATGATAACGAAATTTCACGCTATGAATTGGAGAATATATTGTCCAATATGGGGCTAGGCGTTACGCAAGTCGCAACAGGTGAAAAAGCCTTGAAATATATTGCAATGGCAGACAACCTAAAAGAGCCATACGAATTAATTTTTCTTGATTGGTATATGCCCGTTATGGATGGTGCGGAAACAGCAAAAGCTATCATGGCGATGCCACTCACACAAAAACCGCAAATTATTATGGTAACTGCTCACGGGCGAGAAGAAGTATTAAGAGAGATAGAGTTAGCGGGGTTAGAAACTGTACTAATCAAACCTGTCAATTTTTCACTTTTATTTGATATCGTGACGCGTTTGCTAAGCGATAAGGATGAGGCTCAAAGTAATGAACACGCTTTATCCGTATCTGAACTAAATGACTTAAGTGAAATTCTTGCTGAAATTAAGTATCGTCGAGGTGCAAATATACTAGTTGCTGAAGATAATTCTCTTAATCAAGAAGTCATTGAGGGAATGTTGAGCTATGAGGGATTTAATGTAGATATAGCTAATGATGGTCGTGAAGCGCTTTATATGCTAGACCAGAAAAACTATGATCTCGTCTTAATGGATATGCAAATGCCTGTAATGGACGGCATTGCTACAACAATAGAAATTCGTAAACAGTCTAAATTCAACCAACTGCCCATTATCGCGATGACAGCCAATGCCATGCAACAAGATAAGGAACGCTGCCTACAAGCAGGGATGAACGACTATGTATCTAAACCCATTCACCCCGAATCGCTATATCTTGCACTACTAAAATGGATTGCGCCTGTAGCCCAAGATGTTCAAAATGATACACCAGTAGCGATATCTTCGAATCAAGACATAGCCTTACCCGTGATTGATGGCCTAGACGTCAATTTGGGATTAAGTCGCGTTGTAGGAAAAAAACCATTGTATTTGAGTATGCTGAAAAAATACGTCGACAATCAAGGTAATGTAGCCGGTGCTTTACACCATGCGATTGCTCAACAGGATTTTACTACAGCAGAACGTATTGCACACTCGGCCAGAAGTGTTAACGGCAACATCGGCGCAATGGAACTCCATGACTTAGCTCAAGAGATCGAGCTTTTAATTCGTACTGCTGCACCGATATCCCAAATTGAAACCAAAATCGATCTCTTTTCGGTACTTCAAACTCCTCTCATTGAGGCCTTAAAAAGTAGCCTTACCTCAACAGCACCAGTCACAGAACGTACCGTGATTGATACATCAACATCCTCTGCTGTTTTAAATCGTTTGATTGATCTGCTTAACGATGATGATACAGATGCTTTAGGGTTTTTAGATTACAACCGTGAATTACTTCTATTTTCGCTTGGAGCAACGTTGTTTGAAAGGCTCGAAAATGCAGTCAATCAATTTCATTTTGAACAAGCACTCGATTTAATTACGACAAAGAAATAATAACGATCAAATCTGACTATTTATAATAAAAATAACAAATTTTGAGTGTCATGGTGAAATCGGACTGTATTCTATTGAATACTGTAGCGTTTTTTTAGATTATTGTTTTCAACGTTAATCTATATTAAAATGTTGAGTAAAATATAATGAAATACGCTATTTCAAGCAAACAGTTAATTTATGTCAACCAATAAATTATTCACGCTAATGCAAATTATCGCTTTAGCTTTTGTGTATTTGTTAAGTAGTCAGTTATGTGGCATTTTAGGTGTACCTAACGAATTTGGTACCGTGATTTGGCCACCTGCTGGAATTTCACTTGCTTGCTTAGTGGTATTTGGCTCTCGACTTTGGTTAGGGGTGTTTATTGGTGCATTTTTAGCTGACTTATATTTCATATTTAATATTGGACAGACACTAACGCCGCTGTCGTACCTCACCGCAGGCATTGAAGCTGTTGGTGCTACATTGGAAACGTTAGCAGGTGTTTGGTTAATGAAGAACCTAGCACATTTTCCTAATCCTTTGCATACAGAAAAGCAAATTGGTTTGTTTATTGTTTGTGCTTTTTTGTCTTGTGTTATCTCCCCTAGTGTTGCGATTGCAACTCTTTCGTTGACCAATCAAATTACCCTAAACACTGCTCAATCACATTGGATTGATTGGTATCTAGGCGACTTTGTCGGTATGCTCATTTTTACGCCTCTGCTGATTATTTGGCTACATCCTTCTTCGTATTTTGCCGGAAGACGTTTAATTGTGACCTCGTCAGTCCTCGTGGCATTGATGCTTGCCGTTTTATTAGTGCGTTTTGAATTTAATGAAGAACATAAGCGCCTACAAATCGAATTCGAAAAAAATACCCATGATATTAACGCAGAAATAGGCAAACAACTCTCCGAACACTTTAATTCACTCAATGCTATAGCCGGTTTATACTCTAGCTCAGAGACGGTGAATCGACGTGAATTTGGTTTGTTTGTTCATCATCTATTTCAAGTATTTAAAGGCATTCAAGCTTTAGAGTTTAGTCAAGTGGTCACGAATTCGCAGCGTAATGCGTTTGAGTCAGCTATTCGAAAAGAAGGCTTTAGTGATTTTTACATTACTGAACGCGATAAAGATAAAAATATTATCCCTGCCGCGCAGCGTGAGCGTTATGTAGTAGTGAATTTTATTGAACCTATGAAAGCGAATGAAAAAGTTTTCGGCTTTGATACGCTCTCTGAAATAAGTCGCAAGCATACATTTAATCAAGCACAAGACAGTGGCGAATTGACCCTTACGCCAAAGTTAACACTCGTGCAGGAGCATGGCACACAATCTGGGGTATTAGCTATTTTGCCGGTGTATCGCAATGATGTGGCTCACACTACAATTGACGAAAAAAGGAAGAATATCAAAGGCTTTATTGTCGGTGTTTTTCGGATTGGTGACATGATTGATTCGGCATTAAATGAAATCAAGCATGAAAATTTAGCTATTCAACTTTATGATAACAGCAGTGTTGATGAACCAGATGTCCTATATGAAACCAAGGATATTTCAGAGCCTTCATTGAATTTAACTAATACATTTAATTTAACGATAGGTGATCGTCTTTGGAAAATGAACATTTCAGCAACTAAAGCCTATTTAGAGAATCATGACGAATTAAGTGCAAATCATATTCATGCCAATTATTCATGGCACATTCTATTAATGGGCTTAATCGTAACCAGTTTAATCGGTGGGGTTGCCCTCATTCTTTCAGGACGAAAAAAATTACTTGAAGATACCATTAAAACCCGAACAGCTCAATTAGAAATTAAAACAGCAAAATTAATAAAAAGTGAAGCAAACTATCGAGCTATTTTTGAAGATATGCCTATTGGCGTTGTCAATATTGCCATGGACGGTTACTTTTTAGATGTGAATGAAAGTTTTTGCCATTTCATAGGTTACGATTTAGACGAACTCAAGAAATTGACATTTATGGAAATCACTCCGCCTGAATTTATTGAACAAGATAGGGAGATCTATAACAAACTGATTAATAACGAAATTACCGAGTTTACTTTTGAGAAAAAATACCGTCGCAAAGATGGTGTTGATGTATGGGCAAATGCGTCAGTTCGCTTAATTTTAAATGAGGATGGCTCACACCAAAAATTTATTGCGGCTATTGAAGATATCGATTTAATTAAAAAATCCCAATCACTCATTACCGAAAGTGAACAACGCTTTCAACTGGTTGCTGACGCCGCGCCTGTGCTTATTTGGCTCTCGGGTACAGACACCTTATGTTATTGGTTTAACAAAGTCTGGTTGGAGTTCGTTGGACGTACGCTTGAACAAGAAATTGGTCATGGCTGGGCAGAAGGCGTGCATTCAGATGACTTTACTTATTGCCTTGATATTTACATCACGAATTTTAATTTACGTCTACCCTTTAAAATGGAATATCGTCTAAAACATCGTAGTGGTGAATATCGTTGGGTACTCGATACAGGTGTTCCGCGTTTTAATTCTGAGGGTGATTTTGAGGGCTACATTGGTTCATGTGTGGATATTCATGAAATGAAGCTTTTGCAATTAGATGAGCAAAAAACGGCACAAACTATGTTTGAAGCTAAAGAGGCTGCCGAAGTCCTTGCTCAATCAAAAACCGACTTTCTGGCGAATATGAGCCATGAAATCCGTACCCCAATGAACGCAATTATTGGTTTATCTCAATTAGCACTTAATGTTCCTGCAAATAAGCAAAGTGATTATCTCGAAAAAATCCTAGGCGCATCTGAGAATTTATTAAGCATATTAAATGATATTTTAGACTTTTCTAAATTGGATTCTAACGCCATAAGAATAGAGTATGCCCCCTTCAACTTAGATGATTTAGTAAATCAATTAAATAGTTTATTTAGCGTCACAGCAAAACAAAAAAATATTAAATTTATATTAGATATTGATCCGCTCATACATCGCCACTTAATGGGTGATGTACTCCGTTTGCAGCAAGTTTTAACGAATTTACTGAACAATAGTATTAAATTCACTCAAATCGGCGTTGTGCAACTGGTTGTTCGCCTTTCGCACCAAGAGAAAGAAAATATCATAGTAAAATTCACCGTAATTGACACAGGCATTGGAATAACTCAAGCACAGCAAAAAGTGTTATTTCAAGCCTTCTCGCAAGCGGATACCTCAATTAGTCGACGTTTTGGTGGTTCAGGACTTGGTCTGGTCATCAGTCAAAAATTCGTCCAATTGATGGGTGGGGAGATTATTTGTCAGAGTACGCCGGATGTGGGTAGCGAATTTTCCTTTACACTCCCATTTGAAATAGCAAAATCGAGTAAAAGTTCAGACGCGAGTATTCCCATTCCACCTAACAAAACACTTGCGCAACGCCTTGCAGAGGCTGCAGAGCCACTTGAAAATGTTCGTGTACTTCTCGTTGAAGACACACCACTCAATCAACAAGTAGCGAGTGAATTCTTGCGTAATGCTAAACTACATGTCATCGTTGCTGATAATGGTCAAGAAGCGTTGACGTTACTTGAACACAATACCTTTGATATCATTTTGATGGATGTTCAAATGCCCGTGATGGATGGAATTGAGGCAACGAAACACATTCGGGAGAATCCAAAATTTTTGCACTTACCCATTATTGCAATGAGTGCTGGGGTTACTTTGGATGAACAAGAGAATTGTCAGGCAGTGGGTATGAGTGATTTTATAGCCAAGCCGATTAATCCTGTACAAATGTTAGAAAAAATTGCTGAAAACATAATGATTCATTCTCGAGTACAACAAATTTTGGAGACTACAATTGATAAGTAAACATGTGAAGTTATTAGTGGTGGATGACAATGAGCTGATTCGTACCTTATTTCGATTATCATTTAAAAGATTTCCTGAAGTTGAAGTATATGAAGCTGAAGATGGCTCGGAAGGTTTTAAGCGGTTTCAAGAGATAAGTCCCGATATTGTCTTCTCTGATATTATGATGCCAGGTGATATTGATGGCTTAAAATTATGCAAACAAATTAAAGCCAGTGTTCATCAGTGTCCAGTTGTTTTAATTTCTGCTAAAGGGCAACCAAGTGACATAGCGTTAGGAATGCAAGCGGGGGCGGATTTATATAAAGTGAAACCTTTAAGCCCTAAAGATTTAATTAGTATTGCAGAGAACTTTATGACTTAAGTACATCGCATCATGTATTGGTTAATAAAATGTTAATGCGTGATGGTTAAAGTATGTGTAAATATGGACTTAGTCCTTATTGGCATAATTATGCCAATAAGGATGGGATTGAGGTGATTGGGGAATGACTTAAAGATAATCCAAATTTGCTATTTTCGTTATTCCATAACAGCTAATTTAAAGTTAGATTTTTCAGAAATATTGTGCGTGAAAGGTGTTTTTCAAAAAAATTCACATATCAAAAACGGCACAAAGTTATTGATTGGACTTTAACTTTGCTACTGCATCTCGCCAATTTTTTCAACCGTTAAATAATCACCTATATAGGTGATGTTTCTTCCTCATATTTCATCCAACGGTCACCCCAAGGCTCGGGAATTGGCCCGCCTTCCCAAATTAGTTCGTTGCAGGAATCCTCTCCGTTTTCGTCGGCGCACAATTCCCACGCCAATGATTCCCATCCTTCTCCACCTTCCCACGCCAAAGGCTCCTGCTCTGGCTGTGCCAAGGCTTCTTTGATGGCGGTGATGGCATCAAGGCAGTAGCCTTTGACCATGTGCGGATACTGTTCGCCATGTAACTCCAACGCCTCCAACGCCAGCTTCAATACTTCTTTAGTCATAGTCCTAAATCCTTTAATGCTTTTTGCAATCCAGCCAAACCACCTACTCTTTGGTCACCAATGAATATCTGTGGCATTTGTTTAGCATCTGGGTAATTCGCTACAAAGTTAGCAAATCTGTCACCAGTCTCAATATCTACTTCGGTGTACTCAATTCCACGCACCTGAAG
>ERZ1034365.1580-NODE-1580-length-11307-cov-2.691719_pt1 | contig 11307 bp, 17 predicted proteins | sample MGYA00520615_ERZ1034365 | MGnify/ENA primary metagenome ERZ1034365 (study PRJEB33736, sample SAMEA104284505) | Azolla filiculoides | biome: Urban; feature: Water surface; material: Ditch water | place: Netherlands | collected 2015-10-28 | depth 0-0.1 m ... | reverse complement strand
ATAATCCAGTTGAACTGGCTGTAAAATATTCGAATTTATTGTCAGTTTTTCTTATAATACTTTTTTTAGTATCTGGATTAAAAACTCTTTCATAATAATCCCATCCATCTTTCCAAGCTGATTCAAATAACATTATTTCACATCCGAATCAGGCGTTAAATGAATTAATGAATTACTATATCTTTTAATAATTTGAATTTCTAAATTTTTATCTTGAATATCAAGTTCTTTTAATTTAACTTCATTGTTACTTTTTGTCACACGTAATTCATGATCTAAATACATCTCATAAGCCCAATAACTAAATAAACAAATCCAAAAAATAGTCCAAAGAACATACCCGTATTTAGATGTTGAACATGAACAATTTTCACACGAGTAATTTGTATTTTGTTTTTCTTCTTTCAAGAGAATCCTTTTTTATTTTATTATATCAAAAGGTGAGTTAAAAAGTTGTTAAACTTCTAAATCACCAATTATTTCTATATATTCTTCTTTATTAATAATATCTATATACAGAGACTCAATATTATCTAATCTAAACTCTTCATCATATTTTAATTCATTAAAGTTTTCTAATAAAGAAGCTACATTCGGAGGTCCTTCAAAACCTATCGAATGTTCAACCTCACAATTACCATTAATAAACATTACAAAATGAGTAAAATCAGTTTCTGAAATTTTCATATTCCAATCTTCTTTTTATTTCTTGTAATTTTTGAAATTCCTTGCTCTTTTAAGTAAGTTGCTTCTTGTCTAATCTGAGTATTTTTTCTTTTTGCAATCTCTGAACCTAAATCAGCCGATAAAATAAAAGAATCTGTAAAAACATTTTCAAAATCTTGTATATCTAAATCTTTACTCAACCAAATCGCTTTTGCTTCTTCTTTTTTAAGTTTTCTTAATTCAAGAATATCAAAGATTCTACCTTTTCTTAGAATAGCCATATCAATAGAATCATAAGGTTGATTCGTTGTAATAATAAATTTTGTTTTATTTTTATTAACTCCATCGGTAAATGATAAGAATTGATTTAAAAAATTATTCTTTAAAGTGTCTTCGTGAGTTTGAATTTCAGCATCTCTTTTAGTTAACATATAATCTAAATCATCAATAACAACAAAGTCGGGTGTTAAGTTTTCAAGCTTTCTCCAAAACTCATCTTTGCTTAAAATTTCTGGTGATTTAACGTATGCAACATTTATAAACTGATTATCAATATCAGATCCGTCTGCAAATTTATCATAAGGTAATTTATCTGGATTTAAAAATGCGTACTTTAAAATCATTGAAGCTAATTTAGACTTCCCTAAACCTGGGTCTCCAACACAAAGTAAAATGTTTTCATATCCAACAGCAAATTGTTCGTACATTACATCAATATCAATATACGGATAATACATTTCATCTAACTCTTTAAAATCTTTAAAATATTTCACTACTGTATTTGAATCAACTTGACCATTTCTTAAGTAATATGAATCAAAAAAACACTCTATTTCAGAAACGTTTAATTCATAGTATTTTATGTACGTTTTAAATACAAAATTTAATTTTTCTTCTGTTTTAGCATAAATATCAATATAAATCGATTTTGTACTTCCACTTGCTGCTATAATGATGTTGTGATTTTTATAAGTTACTTCCATATTATGTTTTGAAACTGTATAATCAAACTCATCTAACGTTTCATGTAATTTAATGTCAGATAAAAACTTTCCAAATGACTCATATTTTAAAGCTAAAGTTAATTTCATATATGAATAACCTTCGTTTATGTTTCTTTGAATTTCTACTCCGGTTGGAATATCGTAAGTTTCAGTTAAATTTATTAATCCTTTAATCTCTTTATTCATTCGTTATTTATTTCCTTTTTTATTAAATTTTTCTATTATGTAATTAACAAAAACTCTTATTATTGTTCCAAAAATAACTAAGAACGTTAACGGCCAAAAAATACTGTCTACAATATCTGATTTTGTATATTGTTTTCCGGTAAATCCTCTTATAAAACAACTAGCAGCTAATGTTATCAAACAAACTGTTATATATGTACTTATTTCAATCATATTTCTTCTTTATAATTTTTTTAATTTCTTGCTCTAACGATGAACCAGCATTATCAAATATACTTGTAAAAATTATTTTAGAATCCACTTCTGCTGTATTTAAACAATACGATGATTGAAAACTCTCAACTTCAACTTTAAACAATGAATCATGTTCTTTGTCATAATAATATTTAATGTTATTAGAATTAAATATATTAAAGTTTTCTTCAACTTGCTCTAATTCCGTTAACTTATTAAATATGTGTTGGTCTAAACATTTGTTTCTAAAGCCAGTTAAATCTTTAGAAACTTCATATAAAGAACCTTTATATCCTTTTATACTCATATATATCCTTTTAAATTATTTATTATTTGTCAAAGACACGAGTTCCGTCAAGCACGCACATAAGTTTAGGTGTTTATCTCTAACAGTTGAACTCATACTTTGATATCTTGCTATTGTAATAATAACTTTTGGGTAATTTGCAGGTGTGAAATATTTAGAAGCGTTTTTATACATATAAGTGTACATATTTTCTGGCGAACTCAGTTCATTAACTTCTTTAATCATGTCCAAGTAATAACTAGGTGAAACAAACTTCATAACTTTATCATAAACATTTACGTCATCTAATTTATGTAGAACTAATTTCCCTGTAATGCTACATTCTTGAATAGCTCCAATCATACCTCTAATACTTGGATAAAATGTATTAATAATAGGAATTAAGTCTTCTTGTTTATATTCAATGTTTTCATTTTCTAAAATAAATTTAAGTCTTTCAAAAATTGGTCTAACCATTTCTTCTTTTTTAAATTCATTAAAGTCAATAACTTGAAGTCTATTTAATAAAGGTTCAATTAACTTTTCTTTGTAGTTTCCAGTAAATATAAATCTGCAGTTTTTGCTAAACTCATCTAAAAAACCTCTAAATGCTGGTTGTGTGCTGTTTGAATTTAAATAATCTGACTCATCCATAACGACAACTTTTAATTCGTCATTACTACTTGATGTGCTTGCAAATCTCAAAATTTTAGTTCTTAAAATATCAATACCACTATCCATTGAAGCATTAATCCATTCAGCATCACACTTTAATTCTTTTAAAAGAACTTCAGCTAAAGTACTTTTTCCAGTTCCTGGCGTATCACTAAACAGACCAATATTTTTAATATCTTTATTTTTGATTTGAAGTATTAATGATTGTTTTAATGCTTCAGGCAAAATAACATCATCTATGCATTGCGGTTTATATTTTTCATAAAATATAGAGCTATTTCCAATTTTTTTCATTATAATCCTTTTTAATTTTAAGTATTATAATATAATAAAACTTAATAAAATCTACGCTATTTCTAATTTTACAGAAAGTTTATTAAAACAATCGTTCATAGTATCAAAGGTATAAAAGTCTGATAAAACAGAATGAATTCTTTTATTTTTTATTCCAACTATACTAAATTGTGGTATTTTTTCGTTTTTTATAATACTTTTAATGTTATCAAACTCATTTAATAAATCTATATGTGTTGGTTCAAATAACTTTTTCATCTTTTATCCTTTTAAATCTTTTATTAGTTGCAATATTCTATCTTCTGTATCATCATCAGACAACATTTTATGGAAATGAACGTCATTATCAATAAGCAACTTTAAAATTTTAAAATCTAATTCTTTAGCTTCTTCTAACGACTGATTTCTACCGAACGCTTGATAAGGATATTTTGGATTTCTTTCTAAAAAAATGTTTATTGTTTTAGTATTTTTAAATATAGCAAGAGCTAAATTTTTAAATTCTTTTTCGGGAATTAAATCAGTTTCTTTAAAATAAACTAACGACATTAAATTAGGACTCTCATGAATTAGATAATCAATATCATGATCAATTAATCTAAAATATCTATGAAACTGATTTGAAAAAACTAATAACTGATCTCTCAATTTTGTATAATCTTTTCCGTAAGTTAAGTCTTTCGCATATTCTGAAACAAATTCAACTTTAAAGCCTTGTTTCTTCATTTTATTAAACAATCCTGGTCCTACAGTACTTTTCCCAACTCCAGGTCCAGCAAATATGTTTATGTTTATTTCTTGTTCTCTCATTTTTTATCCTTTAAAATTCTTTATATGTATTTTTCTCATTCTTTTCGTGTTAAAAGATTCCGATACATCTGATTTATTAATAATTAACCAAATTATTTCTTTGTTTATGAACTCAAAATTTTTAATATCTTTATTTTGAAGTTCACCATCAGTTAATACTATTATGACATCATAATCTTTTTTAATTTTTTCAATTGCAGAACTTAGATAAGTTCCACCTGATTTTATTCTACTATATTTTATACTATTTTTATTTAATTTTATTATATCTGATGGCTCGGTGTCAACTCTTATTAAATCCACTTCTATTTTAAACATCTGACATAGCGAAATAATTTCGGATAATGCTTTAGCTTCGTCTTTATCAGACACCGAGCCACTTTCATCTGTAATTACGAGAATTTCATTTTTAACATCCCTCTTATTGCCATATAAATCTTTTCTCCCTGGATTTCTTCTGTTAGGTTTCATAATAGTTTTCTTTTTTTCAGATGTCAACTTCCCGATTATTTTTTGTAACTCTTTTCTCCAGTTTATCTCTCTTTTATATTTTAACTCTAAAATACTTTGAACTTCATTAGGTATAACCCCACAGTTCTTTGTAGATTCTATTGCTGATTTAATAATTTCTCTTGTTATTTCTTTAACAACATCATTTGAACTGTCGCAATCACAATCCATTAATTCATCAAATGCCGCACCAGTTGTTTTCGCAAATGTTGGATTTAAATTATCTTCATTATCTTTAATAAGATTATAATAATATTCAGCAGTCATTTTTAATTGAACAACAACTGTACCTTCTTTAAATAAGTTTGATGTAGTTATACAACCATCCGGTAAGTGGTCTGAATTTATTAACTGATTAATAGCGCAATCTGTTGCAAGATTCCAATTATGATTATCATAATCTTTTCTTCTTTCTGTTAAATGTAAATCAATGATGTGTAACATTTCATGTTTTAACACACCTATCCTGTGCTGTACATTCATTTGGCCAAACAAGTATGGATTTATATGTAAATTATATTTAAACCCTGAGAACGACACTGCAGCGACAAATTTTAAAGTGCTATCAAACGTGACTCTGCATTGAGTCAGAACATGCTCATAAAATAAGTATTGATTTATATTAGAATCTTGAGAAGTAAAAATAGTTTGAATCGCTACATCATAAGGTTCTCTCATCTCTTTTAATGAAACTTGCATATAAATCCTTTTTTATTGTATTATATCAAGTTAAAATTAAAGTTTTATTAAACTTTAATACATCATATGTTAATATAAATATTATAAAAAGGAAAAACTTTGAAACTAATTTTAATAATTACTGTGGTAATTTTGAGTTTAAATAACTTATTTGCGTCAGACTACAAATGTGACACTTTAATAGACAATACATATTTTAAAACATGTTATTCATTCGAGCACAATTCTGCAATATGGAGTTATGCTAAAATAACCGATGGTAATAATACTGTTGGGATAACTAAAAGACCATCATTTTACGCAGATAAACGAATACCGTTAGAACATAGAGTGTATTCTTCTGATTTTACAAACACTGGTTTTGATAGAGGACATTTACAAAATGATTCCAATTTCGATTATTCAGAAGAAAGTTTAAAAGAAACTTATGCGATGAGTAATATAACTTTACAATATCCTAAAACAAATCAGATATCTAATAGGCTTATTGAAAACAGACAGAGAGAGATTTTGAAAACTCAAAAAGAAATAGAGATTTATATTTTAATTTATTATGGAGATGAAAAAGTAAAGAATAAAATAAGTATTCCTACTTATTTCTATATAATAACAAGTAATAAAAAAAATAATTTTAAAGAATGTCATATTTTAAAGAATGATAATATTGAATATACTTTAGACCAAATGAAAACGGAATGTTAAAAGCTAAAAAAACACACATAAAAAAAGCTAAGTACAAAGTACTTAGCTTATATTTTTTAACAGAATATATTCTCTGTCTTTCAAGTTTGTTAATTCTTCTTCTAACTTGTTAATTTTTTCTTTAATTTCAAAATGTTCTTGTATATCTTTAACTTTATGTTCATTAATAATAACATTAGAATTAATTAATGCAGCAAATCTTACGCTTTTACTTTTCTCATAAAAGTTTGTATGTTCATATTTTATTAACGTTTGATCTTCAGACAAAGATTGAACAAATTCAGCAATGATATACCCTGGAGAGTTTGGTAATGAAGCATATACCAACTCACCTTCTTTCAAATCTTTATGTTTTCTCATATCTCATCCCACCCATTCAAAATCTCAGGAGATTTATATGTGATGCTCGTAACTTCAAAGTTATTACTTCTATTTGACGTTTCATCTGAAACTCCAGCTTGTTTTTCTAAATGTTTATACGGATTAACTTTAACATCATAAATTGTTTTTTCACCAATATTCTCTAATCTGTAATCACATAAGTAATGAGCATAATCAGTAATACTACTTTTATTCATACCTAAAATTTTATCACCTATAATGTCACAACTAAAATTAATCTCCCATTCTGTTGCTGTTCTAAACATATCGATAATTTCGGTGTGATGCTCTTTAAATAATTCAGGATATTCTTTTTTTGCTTGTTTAATTATGTTTTCAAAAATAGTACAATGAACAATTTCATCTCTTTGAATGTAAGAAATTTGTGTATCAGTTCCAGAAATTAATCCTCTATTTGCTAAATTATGAAAGAATTGGAAACCATTGTAGAAGTATATTCCTTCAAGCATATAATTTGCTATAATAGCTCTAATATAATTCCAAGCGCTTGGACTATCGACAAAGTCTTGATAAATTTTAGCGATAAACTTATTTCTTTCAAGCATTAATGGATGAGTTTTCCATTTAAAGTATAACTCTTTTGCTTTTTCTTTACTCATTATTGAACTAAAAATCCAACCATAAGACTTACTATGTAAAGCTTCATCCCAAGTTTGTCTTGCTAAAGCATAAACAACATGTGGATTTGTACAATATGCCGCGATGTTTGGTAAGTTATTTGTTTGAATACTATCTAAGAATGCTAAAAATGATAAAATGTTATCGTATGTCTCAACTTCATCTTTTGTCATTCTATTTTTATAATCATAAGCGTCTGACGCCATACTAGTTTTATGAGGTAACCAGTTATTGTTATACATAGTATCAACAAGTTTATGATAAATTTCACAATCTTTTGGTATGTTAGACAAATCTAAAATATTACAAGTTTCTCCTCCGAAAATCTTTAAATCTTCAACTGCGTCAGGGTTAAATAATTGCTTTCTATTTAACGTTCTGTCATAATTACTCATGTATTTCCTTTATTAGTTTTGTTGATATAATATCTTTTTCAGGTAATTCAATACCTTTAGCGTTTGCAACTGACTTTTGAAAAGCTCCAATTAAATTTATAAATTCTTCAACTGTAAAATTGAATTCTTTTCCATCGATATTTCCTGCAAATACCGTTAAATCTTTTTTTAAATATACGTCTATTTTCATTTATTTCCTTTTATGTAAGAAGGGAAACCCTTCTTAATTCGCACAATCTGTGCAAATATGAGCAGTTCCATCTATAGTTAAACTATAATAAACCGCTTTTAACTCTCCACTTAGCATTGAATCAACAATAACATCTGAGATAGATTTTATACTTGGCGATAAATCGGGATTAATTGTTAATTCCATACTTACACCTGTATCAGTCCATCTTTGGATGCCTTTTGTAAATTTAATTATGTCTTCTGTTTTATATTGAAACTTAGTTTTATAATACCAAAATCTTTCTTTAATAAACTTAGGAAGAACCGGAACAATTAAACCATTTAATTTTTGAGTATTATTTTTACTATGTGCCGGTAAATAACTTGCAATAACACCTTGTACTAAACCAGAACTCGTATTTGGAGCAATAGCTAAAATTAAAAAGTTTCTAATCCCATATTTTAAAATTCTTTGTTGTACTTCAACCCAGTCAAACCCATTTGGCGAAATTCTCGTTAATTCTTCTGGTGTTTTTCCAAACATTTTATCATAATTAGCGTGTTTGATCCCAGGATAAGAACCTTTTTCAATAGCTAAATCAATACTTGCGTTATAACAGTAATACGCTATTTTTTCCATTAAAGTTTCACCAACTAATCTACCTTCATCAGTATCATAGTAAGCTTTATTCCAAGCCATATAGTCAGCCATCCCAACCACACCAATTCCAATATTTCTTAAAAACTCTGCTGAATTTTTCGCTTCGAGCACAGGCATTGTTCCTAAATCGATACTTGCATCTAACATTCTAACAGCATTTGCGCAAACTCTTTTTAAAAGAACATCATCATTTAAAATATTTGCAACATTAATTGAAATTAAATTACAACTGTGATATAACCCATCGGTCTCTCTTGTGTATGATCTACCATCTACAATTTCGATTATGGCTTTTGTAGTTTCTTTAGAAATTGAAAAACTTTCAACACATAAGTTAACACAATGAGCAATTCCAAATTCAGATAAGTAATTACTAATGTTTATATTATCTTTATTACTAATATAGAAATCACCATATTCGATCCAAGCTTTTAACATTTTACCCCATAAGTAGCCCGCTTTAACTTTGTGAAAATGTTTTAGTTTTCCTTCTTCAATTAATATTGCTGCTAATTTATGAGCTTCTTCAATTTTTTCACCAATTAACTCTGTAATATCAATTCCAGTTAATTGTTTAAATTCATATTGATCATATTGATATACATCTTCTTTAGCTTTAACTCTTTTTAAGAAATAATTATCAACAATCACTTGTGGAAAAATATCAAAACATTTATCTCTTAAATCACCGTTTAGTTCTGATTTAATTTCTGTAAAAACTTCACAATCTAAGTGCCACCAATCAATTGCTGGCGTTATAGCACCATTTCTTATACCTCTTTGATTCACTGCTACAGCAATATCATTTATAATTTTAATCCATTTAGTTATAACATTAGCTTTTGGAACTTTTGGAGAATATGCATCGCCTGGTCTAACTTTACCAACATACCAACCAATTCCTCCACCTTCTTGAGAAATTCTAGCCATATCCCAATAACTTTTAAATATTCCTGATGTATTGTCTGGCATCGTTCCAATAAAACAACTCCCGGTATTTCCATCTGGAATCCTTAAATTTGCCTTAAATGGCGTTGCTAAAGAAAGTAAATATTGGCTTAACATTTCATAATATTCGCAACTAATGACTGCTCTTTTCTTTTCTTCTTCAATAGAAGCTAAAATCATCGAGTTAGCCATATCAGCAGTACTAGGGTATTCTACAGTTCCTTTTTTATTTTTTAAAAGATATTTACTTTTTAATAAAGCAATTTGTGATAATCTTAAATTGTAATCTGCTTTTGGCGCATCTTTTGCAACTTTATCTTGAATAATTGCCAAATCTTCTTCAGAAAAATTATCTTTTAAATCTTTTCTATAATATCCTTTTTTAATTAAGAAATCAGAGTGAGCGTTAAACTCGAAAATATCAAATTTAGTGTTTTTCCAAACTTCTCTTTGTACCTGATGACTCATACATCTTCCTGAAACAATATCCCAATCTGGGTCTTCATCAGAAACTTTATTTTTTGATACTAAGATCAAATTTTCCTGAATGTCTGAAGACTTCATATTATGACTCGTGTCTAAATCTATTAATGATTCAAACTCAAGTGGATTAATATCAGTTCCTTCACAAGCAGGAACTGTTTGTTTTCTGATTTTTGAAATATCCCAATCAGCCCTTGTTCCATCTCGTTTTATAACTTTTTTATCAGTTTTCATTAAATTCCTTTTTATATTTTGGTAAAATATTTATATTCTAATTATATAACTAAATTACTTAACTTTAATAATTTAACACATGAATTTTTAAAGTTCTTAAGCCAATGTTTTCAAAGTTATTGACACTTTCAAAATCATCATCTATATGTATCATAAGAATTTACTAATCTTCGAGGAGAACGACATACAGATACAGATGTTGAAAGATTATTATTTGAATAAGCTAAATTCTGCATATCATAATGTCTAGCTTTAGTTTCAGACTTCAGACTAGACATTTCTAACTCTATATTAGTTATTTTAGAACTTACTCCATTAATTAATTCTGCTAAAGATTCAAGAGTTACTACATTTTTTTCATTAATCGAAATTTCTAAAATCGATTTCAAGTTTTGATTTATTAATTAAGTCTTCTTTATTATATTTTTTTGTATTTGTTAGATTATTTAACGTTTTAACATCATCTAAAGCTAGTTGTATCGCATATTTATTTCTGTATCCTTTGTCGTATACAAAATCTATACATTCTATAATATCATCTATTTTAAAAAAGTCTGAATGAATAGTAGTTCTGCATTCATAATTAAATTTATATTTATTTAAAATGCTAATTGTTTTATATAGAGAATCTATTAAAATAGATTTAGGTAGATTTGTAATTTCATTAAATTTTTCTTTTGATGCGGCTTTTATATCTAATGACATGTAGTTTATAAGATTATTTTTTATTAAATCTTCTATTATTTTAGGATTTGTTCCATTTGTATCTAGTTTTATTTTAAACCCTTTTTGTTTAATTTTTTCGCATAAAGATTTAATTCCTTTAAAAGTTGTTGCTTCACCACCCGATAAAACAACTGCATCTAGTAATCCTATTCTAGTATCAAGAAAATTAAGTAAGTCATCTATATCTTTTGTTCCAGAATTAAAAGGCAAAATCTCAGGATTATAACAATATTGACACTTTAAATTACAACCACTAAACCAAACCACACAAGAACTGTGGTTTGGATAGTCTACTAAAGTATATGAAGTAATATCATATATTGGTTTTAGCATTTAACAGAGTGTCCTTCTGTAAATTGAACTCTTTCTTTATGTTCACCTTGTTTACCAATGTTAAATGATTCAGTCGGTCTATGGTATCCCATAACTCTAGTATAAGTTAAAACTTTAACTCTTTCAGATTCTTTTGCTTTTAAGATTTCTTGGTTTGTCATTTTTAATTCCTTATTTTAAATTTTTGTTGTGTTTTGTGCAGTACATTGTGATGAGAGTGAAAGGAAAATTTGTTTTATGTCGTGAAAAAAACCTTCGCCTATTGCGCCC
>ERZ1034365.1577-NODE-1577-length-11323-cov-6.352659_pt1 | contig 11323 bp, 10 predicted proteins | sample MGYA00520615_ERZ1034365 | MGnify/ENA primary metagenome ERZ1034365 (study PRJEB33736, sample SAMEA104284505) | Azolla filiculoides | biome: Urban; feature: Water surface; material: Ditch water | place: Netherlands | collected 2015-10-28 | depth 0-0.1 m ... | reverse complement strand
ACGGCATCATGCACGTCACCGCCAAGGACAAGGCCACCGGCAAGGAAAACAAGATCACCATCAAGGCCAACTCCGGCCTTTCCGAAGCCGAAATCCAGGCCATGGTCAAGGATGCCGAGCTGCATGCCGAGGACGACAAGAAGGCGCACGAACTGGCCGATGCCCGCAATCAGGCTGACGGCATGGTGCACATGGTCAAGAAGTCGCTGACCGAATACGGCGACAAGCTCGACGCTGGTGAAAAAGAAGCCATCGAAGCCGCCATCAAGGATGTCGAGGATGTGCTGCGCGACGGCGACAAGGAAACCATCACCGCCAAGACCGAAGCCCTGTCGGCTGCCGCCCAGAAGCTCGGCGAAAAGATGTATGCCCAGCAACAGGCTGAAGGCGCTGCCGCCGGTGCGGCCGGCCAGCAGCAGGCCGGTGGCGAGAAGACCGTTGAAGGCGATGTCGTCGATGCCGAATTCACCGAAGTGAACAAGGACAAGAAGTAAGTTCCGAGGCAATAGCCCGGCGCCGAGCCTACCGGATAAACCGGCGGCGCTCGGCGCCTTTGTCACTTGACGGGTAGAAGAAATGTCAAAACGCGATTTTTACGAAATCCTTGGCGTCAATCGCGACGCCAGCGATGAAGAAATAAAGAAGGCCTACCGCAAGCTGGCCATGAAACATCACCCCGACCGCAATCCGGACAATCCGGCGGCCGAGGAGAAGTTCAAGGAAGCCAAGGAAGCCTACGAAATCCTGTCGGATGCACAGAAGCGCTCGGCCTACGACCAGTACGGCCACGCCGGACTTGACCAGCAGGCTGGCATGGGCGGTGGTGGCGGCTTTGCCGATGCCTTCGGCGGTATCTTCGACGAAATTTTCGGTGGCCGCGGTGGCGGTGGCGGCGGTGGTCGCTCCAACATCTACCGTGGTGCCGACCTCCGCTACAACCTCGAAATCACGCTGGAACAGGCGGCCCACGGCACGGAAACCAAGATCCGCATTCCGACCATGGAAGTCTGCGACCCGTGCAAGGGCTCGGGCGCCAAGGCCGGCACCCAGCCGAAGACCTGCCCGACCTGCGGCGGCTCCGGCCAGGTCCGCCTGCAACAGGGCTTCTTCTCGATCCAGCAGACCTGTCACAAGTGCCACGGCACCGGCCGTTTCATCGCCGAACCGTGCAAGAGCTGTGACGGCGCCGGTCGCATCAAGCAGCACAAGACGCTCGCCGTCAAGATTCCGGCTGGCGTCGACGAGGGTGATCGCATCAGGCTGTCCGGCGAAGGCGAGCATGGCGTCAATGGCGGCCCGCCGGGCGACCTCTACGTGCAGATCCACCTCAAGCAACACACCGTATTCACGCGCGACCACAACGACCTGCATTGCGAAATGCCGATCTCTTTCACCGCCGCCGCCCTCGGTGGCGAAATTGAAATCCCGACGCTGGACGGCGCCGCGGCCATCAAGATTCCGGCCGAAACCCAGTCCGGACGCGTCTTCCGCCTGCGCGGCAAGGGCATCAAGGGCGTCCGCAGCCACACCCACGGCGACCTGATGTGCCATGTCGTGGTCGAAACACCGGTCAACCTGACGGATCGCCAGAAGGAACTGCTGCGCGAACTGGAAGAATCCAGCCGCGACAACAATGCCAAGCACAACCCGCGCTCCAAGTCCTGGATGGACAAGGTCAAGGACTTCTTCGCCGAGTGATTGCGTAAAATCGGCAAGGCCCCGATCTTCCGGAACATTTCCGGGACATCGGGGCTTCTTTTTGTCTACCTTCCGGGTTGGCGGCAAGCAAGCGGAATAAAACACCGATAGGCCGAATCGCCCTGTTCCCGGTAATATCCTTGGCTGTTAGAATCATTCGATCAAATCAAGGGCGGAGACAAACGATGCAAGTCCTCAAGAGACTGGCCACCATTGGCGCAATTGCCTTTTCCACGCTGTGCTGGGCAGATCCGGGCGTCACTGACACGACGATCACGCTTGGCATGTCGGCCCCCTTCTCGGGCCCGAACGGTGCCTATGGCCTGGACATGCGGCAAACCATCGGCGCCTATTTCGAGCAGGTCAACAAGGCTGGTGGCATCAACGGTCGCCGGCTCGAACTGATTGCCCTCGACGACGGTTACGAAACCGAGCGGACCGTCGCCAATACCAAGGCCCTGATCAAGGAGAAGAACGTCTTCGCCTTACTCGCCTATTACGGCTCCAGCCCGACCACCGAAGCCATGAACACCGTTTTTGGCCCGGCCCGTGTGCCCCTTGTCGGCACCATTTCCGGCGCCGCCACCCTGCGTGAGCCAATCAGCAGCAATGCGAATACTCGCTACATGTTCAACGTCCGGGCCAGCTACGCCGACGAAGCCGAAGTCATTGTCAACCAGATGCTCTCGCTCGGCCTGAAGAACATTGCCGTGCTCTACCAGAACGACGGTTTCGGCAAATCCGGACTGGAAGGTGTCACCGCCGCGCTGAAGAAGAGCAACCTTGCCCCATCCGCTGTCGGCACCGTCGAACGCAACTCGCTCGACGTCACGGCAGCCGTCGATGCAATTTCCAAGGCCAAGCCGCAGGCTGTGGTCATGGTCACCCTCTACAAGCCGACCGCCGCCTTCGTCAAAGCGATGAAAAAAGCCGGTCAGCATCCGATGCTGATGACCCTGTCCCCGGTTGGTGCCGAACTGCTAGTCCAGGAACTCGGTGCCGACGCCCGCGGCATCGGCGTTTCACAGGTTGTTCCGTACCCATGGAACAACGTCGTGCCGGTCGTTCGCGAATATCAGAAACTTTCCGACAAGGGCGTCTTCTCATACTACGGCACCGAAGGCTACATCATGGCCCGGACCATGGTCGAAGGGATCAAGCGGGCTGGCAAGGATCTCACCCGCGAAAAACTGGTAAGCGCACTCGAAGGCATGAGCGGCGCCGACCTTGGCGGCTACCGCATCAACTACGGGCCGAGCACCCGGCTCGGTTCGCGTTTTGTTGAGCTGACGGTGATTGGGCAGGGCGGGAAAATTCTTAAGTAAGGCTCTCAAACTCAAAAAAAACGGCCCGATTGCGGGCCGTTTTTGTTTGCATGGAACGAATCGCCAAAATCAGGCCCGTCGCCAGGTCGTCCCCTGCGGACTGTCATCGAGCGCAATCCCAGCCGCCTTCAGTTCATCCCGAATCCGGTCGGATTCCGCAAAATTCTTCGCCTTCTTGGCCGCAGCACGATCAGCGATCATCTGCTCGATAGCTGCCTCATCAAGGCCACCAGCCGCGCCACCGCCCTGCAGATAGGCCATCGGCTCACGTTCGAGCAAACCGATCACGCCGCCCAGCGCCTTCAACAAACCGGACAGTTCGCCGCTCTTCTGGCGATTCGCTTCGGCCGCCAGTTCGAAAAGCACTGAAATAGCCCCGTGCGAATCGAAATCCTCGTTCAGCGCGGCCGCAAAGCGGGCCGCAAAGTCATTCGACCAGTCGATATCGACTGAGACCGGCGGCACATCGCGCAACGCGAAATAGAGGCTGTCGAGGCTGCGCTTGGCATCGTCGAGATGGGCATCCGAATAGTTCAGCGGGCTACGGTAATGAGCACGCAGGATGAAGAAGCGCACGACTTCCGCATCAAACTGCTCGAGCACCGTGCGAATCGTGAAGAAATTGCCCAGCGACTTGGACATTTTCTCGTTATCGACGCGGACAAAGCCGTTGTGCATCCAGTAATTAACAAAGGAACACTGGTGCGCCCCCTCGGACTGGGCAATCTCGTTTTCGTGGTGCGGAAACTGCAGATCCTGACCGCCACCGTGGATGTCGAAATGCTCACCGAGTATCTTCGAGCTCATGGCCGAACATTCGATGTGCCAGCCCGGACGACCCTGACCCCAAGGCGACTCCCAGGCCGGCTCGCCCGGCTTGGCATGCTTCCAGAGGACAAAGTCGAGCGGATCCTGCTTGGCCGAATCGACCTCGACACGCTCGCCCGCCCGCAAATCGTCGAGCGACTTGCCGGACAATTTGCCATAGCCGGGAAACTTGCGGACCGCGTAGTTCACGTCGCCGTCGCTCGCCTGGTAGGCCAGGCCGGTGGCCTCGAGCTTGCCGATCAAATCAAGCATTTCCGGCACATAATCGGTCGCCCGTGGCTCGAAGTCGGGACGCAGTACGCCGAGCGCATCGGCGTCCTCGTGCATGAAAGCGATGAAACGGTCGGTCAGCTGCAGGATGGTCTCGCCATTTTCAGCGGCCCGCCGAATGATCTTGTCGTCGATATCGGTGATGTTGCGGACGTAGGTCACGTCGTAACCCGCCGCCTTGAGCCAGCGATAGACCATGTCGAAAACAACCATGACCCTGGCATGGCCAAGGTGGCAGTAATCATAGACAGTCATGCCGCAGACATACATGCGGACCTTGTTCGCTTCGATCGGAGTAAATACCTGCTTTTCGCGCTTGAGGGAGTTGTAGATCTTGAGCATGCCGGGAGGGAAAGGGGCTAGGCCGGCTTGCTATTCCCTATGGAATAGCCGGCGTTTTTGGTAGAATCGGAGGATTGTACAACCTCGAAAAGTATAGCATAGCGATGACCTCTATTTCCCTGCTCCAGCCCCGTTTTAAGCAGCTAAAGACGTTGCGTGCACTGGCAATCGGCCTGGCCATCGGCTTCGCCGCTCCGGCATTTGCCGACAACCTGCCGGAAGTCCAGCGCCTGATCAAGCAGGGTCAATATCCGCAGGCCCTCGACAAGGTCGATGCCTACCTGAGCAGCCGGCCCAAGGATGCCCAGGGTCGCTTCCTCAAGGGGCTGATCTATACCGAGATGAACAAGCCAGCCGAGGCCATCGGCGTCTTTACCAAGCTGTCGGAAGACTATCCGGAATTGCCGGAACCCTATAACAACCTGGCTGTGCTCTACGCCCAGCAGAAGCAGTATGACAAGGCCCGCACGGCACTCGAAATGGCCATCAGGACGCATCCGTCCTACGCCATCGCCTATGAAAACCTCGGCGACGTTTACGCCAAGCTGGCCAGCCAGGCCTACGACAAGGCCTTGCAACTCGACAACGCCAATTCGGCAACGCAAAACAAGCTGGCCCTGATCCGCGATCTGATCACGACCTCCGGCAAGGGCAATGTCAAGCCACCGCCGGCTCCGGTCGCCGCAGCAGCGCCGGTGGCCCCTGCCGCGCCCAGCACCCTGCCGGCCACGGTTGCTGCGAAGCCCATAGCCCCGAGCGCCACCATCGTTGCGGCCACACCCGGCGCCGCCTCGACCTCAGCTGCCAGCACACCCGCCAGCAAATCTGCAGCCGTCACTGCCGCGCCGGTTTCGGCTGCGGCGCCAGCCCCTGCACCGACGCAGGCCAAAGCGAGCGCCGGCGACGACGATGTCGTCAAGGCCATCTCCGCCTGGGCCGATGCCTGGTCGCGCAAGGACATGAAAGCCTATCTGGGTGCCTATGCGCGCGACTTCGACACGCCCAAGGGCGCCAGCCGCAAGGCCTGGGAACAGGAGCGCGAGCAGCGCATCGCCGGCAAGGGCGGCAAGATTTCAGTTTCCTTCGACACGCCGACCATCTCGATCAATGGTGACAAGGCCACTGCCAAGTTCCGCCAGCACTACAAGGCAACCGGCCTGAGTTCCTCGACGACCAAGACACTGGTGTTTGTTCGTAACGGTGGCAAGTGGCTGATCAAGGAAGAAAACGCACGGTGAAGCCTGGCCGTAAATTTGCCCTGGCCGGACTGGCTGTTGCGCTGGTTGCCGGCGCGGCAGTGCAGTTGAATGGCAAGCCGGCCAGCGCCCCGGTCACCGTCAACGAGCTTTCAGCGATAGCTCAGCCCCGTCCTGCGGCTGAGGTGCCAGCCGGAGACTCATCCCTGCCCCTGGTTGTTTCCGACTCCGGTCCGGAAGAAGCCTTGACGCGTATTTTTGCCGAAATCGAAAACAATCGCCTGGGCAATGCCCTGCAACTGACCGAAAATCTGCTGCGCCAGCATCCGAACTACCGTCTGGCCCACTTGATCCGCGGCGACCTGCTGCTCGCCCGGGCCCAGCCTATCCAGACTTTTGGCGCCCTCAGCAATGCCCCCGCCGACAAGGTGGCCGACCTGCGTGCCGAAGCCGTTGCCCGACTGACCGCCTACCGCGAAAAGCCGCCGGCCGATTTCGTCCCGCGCTACCTGCTCCAGATGCAGCCGGACCAGCGTTTCGCCATCGTCGTCGACACCCGGCGTTCACGCCTCTACCTCTACGAAAACGACATCAAGAACGGCGGTCAGCCGCGCTTTGTCGCCGACTACTACGTCACGCAGGGCAAGCTGGGCGCCGAGAAACTCGTCGAGGGCGACAAGAAGACGCCGGTCGGTGTCTATCACGTCACCGCCAACCTGCCCCGGCAGAAACTGGCCGATCTTTACGGCAGCGGCGCCTTCCCGCTCAATTATCCGAACGAGTGGGACAAGCGCCAGGGCCGCAACGGCAGCGGCATCTGGCTGCACGGCACCCCCTCCGACACCTTTTCCCGCCCGCCTCGTGCTTCCGATGGCTGCGTCGTGCTGACCAATCAGGATCTCGACGTCGTCGCCAAGAACCTGCAGGTCGGCCTCACCCCGGTCATCATCAGCAATTCGGTCGAATGGCTGTCGCTCGACGACTGGGCAAAGGAGCGCAGCGAACTCAACAAGGCTATCGACGCCTGGCGCGCCGACTGGGAAAGCCGCGACAGCGAGCGCTACCTGGCGCATTACTCGACACGCTTCAAGAGCGGAGATCAGGGTTACACGGAGTTTTCCGCCCAGAAAAGGCAGGTCAATGCCAGCAAGGAATGGATCAAGCTCAAGATCGACAATCTTTCCGTCCTGCGCAATCCGGGCAAGGAAGAAGTCGTCGTCGTGACATTCGACCAGGATTACCGCAGCAACAACCTCAACAACCAGATGAAGAAACGCCAGTACTGGCTGCGTGAAGACGGCCAGTGGAAAATCATTTACGAAGGAAGCGCCTGATGTTCAAGAAAATTTCCCTGCTTGCCGCCGGCCTGCTCGCCTCGCTCGCTGTGTGGGCTACCCCGACTGTCGAAATGACGACCAACCTGGGCAAGTTCACGCTCGAACTTTTTCCCGAAAAGGCCCCGAAAACAGTCGAGATGTTCCTCTACAACGCCAAGCATGGCTTTTACGAAGCAACGATTTTCCACCGCGTGATCGACGGCTTCATGATCCAGGGCGGCGGTTTCAACTCTTCGATGGAAGAAAAGAAGACCCGCACGCCGGCGCTGCAGAATGAAGCGACCAATGGCCTGACCAATGATCGTGGCACGGTCGCCATGGCCCGTACCGGCGACCCGCATTCGGCCCGCGTCCAGTTCTTCATCAACCTCAAGAACAACGACTTCCTCAATCACAAGTCCACCAGCGACCCGCGCGGCTGGGGCTATGCCGTCTTCGGCAAGGTGACTCAGGGCATGGATGTCGTCGACAAGATCGCCAAGGTGCCAACCGGCAACGCTGGCTATTACGAAAACGTTCCGACGACCCCGGTCGTCATCCAGGACGTCAAAATCATCTCCGACAAATAAGGATTCCCGAATGATCAAGCTCACCACCAACCACGGTGTCATCACCCTCAAGCTCGATGCCGAAAAGGCCCCGAAGACGGTTGCCAACTTCATCTCCTACGTTGAAGCCGGCCACTACGACAACACCATCTTCCACCGCGTCATCAAGAACTTCATGATCCAGGGCGGCGGCATGGAACCGGGCATGGGCCAGAAGCCCTGCCAGGCACCGATCGAGAACGAAGCCGCCAACGGCCTCAAGAACAAGCGCGGCACCGTCGCCATGGCCCGTACCGGCGACCCGCATTCGGCCACCGCCCAGTTCTTCATCAATACCGTCGATAACGATTTCCTCGACTTCAAGTCGCCGTCCGGCCAGGGCTGGGGCTACTGCGTCTTCGGCGAAGTCGTCGAAGGCCTCGATGTCGTCGACAAGATCCGCGCCGTGAAGACCGGCAACAAAGGTTTCCATCAGGACGTCCCGGCTGAAGACGTGATCATCGAGAAGGCCGAGATCGTTTGATCTTCTTCATCTCCGATCTGCACCTGTCGCCCCGGTCACCCGGGGCGACTCGTTTGTTCCTGCGCTTTCTGGCTGGCCGCGCCCGCCAGGCCGAGGCGCTATACATTCTTGGCGACCTCTTCGAGGTCTGGGTTGGCGACGACATCGACGATCCCTACGCCGAGCAGATCACCGCCGCCTTGCGTGAAGCCAGCGATGCCGGCCTGAAAATCTGTTTCATGCATGGCAACCGCGACTTTGCCATCGGCGAGCAGTTCGCCACGGCGGCAGGCATTTCGCTCCTGCCCGACCCTTACCTGCTGGTCCTGCCCGAATGGTCCTTCGTGCTGGCGCACGGCGATGCGCTGTGCCTCGACGACCACGCCTACATGGCCTATCGCGCCAAGGTGCGCGATCCGGAATGGCAGCGCAAGATGCGCGCCAAACCGCGTTTCCTGCGCAGCCTGCTTGGCCGTTACATCCGCTGGCGCAGCGCCCGCCGCAAGCGCGATCAAGCCTACGTTTACGCCGATCTGAATGGCCCGGCGACCGACGATTTCCTGCGCGAACACGGCTACGCCACCTTCATTCATGGCCACACCCACAGGCCGGAAAAACACGACCATATCGTCGATGGCATCCACGTCGAACGCTGGGTGCTCGCCGACTGGCACGAAGAGCGCGCCGAAGCGCTGCTCTGGGATGGCGAGGCACTGAGCCGCGAAGCCATCATCCTTGAAAACTGAGAAAAATTTAGTGTCCACCGCAGCAACAGGCAACACCCGCGCCCTGGCAATCCTGCGCGACGTCTTCGGCTACCCCGCCTTCCGTGGCGCCCAGGCCGAGATCATCGACCACATCGGCCAGGGCGGCGATGCGCTGGTCCTCATGCCGACCGGTGGCGGCAAGAGCCTGTGCTACCAGATTCCCGCCCTGCTCCGGCCTGGCTGCGCCATCGTCGTCTCGCCGCTCATCGCGCTCATGCAGGACCAGGTCGATGCCCTGACCCAGTTGGGCGTCAAGGCGGCCTGCCTGAACTCGACGCTGGACTGGCGCGAGGCCCAGGCCATCGAGCAACAGATGTTCGCCGGCCAAATCGACCTCGTCTATATCGCCCCGGAACGCCTGCTCGTCGACCGCACCCTGTCGATGATCGATGCCCTCTACGAAGCTGGCAAGCTCGCCCTCTTCGCCATCGACGAAGCGCACTGCGTGTCGCAATGGGGCCACGATTTCCGGCCGGAATACCTGCAGCTGTCTACCCTGCACGAGCGCTATCCTAACGTCCCGCGCATCGCGCTGACCGCCACCGCCGACAAGGCGACGCAGAATGAAATGCTGGCCCGCCTCGGCCTCACCGCAGCCCGGGTTTTCCTGTCCAGCTTCGACCGACCGAACATCTGCTACACCGTCGTCGAAAAAGACAACGCCAAGAAACAATTGCTCGGCTTCCTGACCGGCCGCAAGGGCCAGGCTGGCATCGTCTATTGCCTGTCGCGCAAGAAGGTCGAGGAAACCGCCGAATGGCTCTCGGCCCAGGGCTACCCGGCCCTGCCTTACCATGCCGGCCTGCCCGCCCCGACGCGCGCCGCCAACCAGCGCCGCTTCCTGCGCGAGGAAGGGCTGATCATGTGCGCCACCATCGCCTTCGGCATGGGCATCGACAAACCGGACGTCCGCTTCGTGGCCCACCTCGACTTACCCAAGAGCATCGAAGCCTACTACCAGGAAACCGGCCGCGCCGGGCGCGATGGCGAACCGGCCGAAGCATGGATGACCTATGGCATGCAGGATGTCGCCCTGCAACACGCACGCATCGCCGAATCCGGGGCGGATGAAAATCAGAAAATCCTCGAATCACAACGGTTGACCGCGCTACTCGCCTATTGCGAAGCGCCCCGCTGCCGCCGCCAGGTTCTATTGAATTACTTTGCCGAAGAACGCGACATCTGCGGCAATTGCGATGTCTGCACGGACCCGCCCGAACTCTGGGACGGCACGCAAGCCGCGCAAAAAGCCCTGTCCGCCATCTTTCGCACCGGCATGCGTTTTGGTGTTTCGCACCTGACCGATGTGCTGCGCGGCAAAAGTACCGACAAAATCACCCAATGGCAGCACGACAAACTGCCGACCTTCGGCGTTGGTCAGGATCTCGATGAACACGCCTGGAAAAGCGTTTTCCGGCAACTGGCAGCAGCCGGTCTGGTGCATGTCGATATGGCAGAGCACGGCGCCTTGCAACTCACCGAGACAGCCAGGCTGGTGCTGAAAGGCCAGCAATCCGTCCAACTTCGCCGGCCAGTTAAACGCAAAACGACAGCAGGTAAAAGTAGCGTTGTCTTCAGCGATCTTTCTGCCGCCGATAACGTTTTATTTCAAGCGTTACGCGCCTGGCGCAGCGACACCGCTCGCGAACAAGGCGTCCCGGCCTACGTCATCCTGCACGACAAAACACTGCGCGAACTCGCCGAAGTCCGCCCAGGTAGCCACGGGATGCTGGCCAGCATTACCGGCATGGGCAGCGCCAAGATTGAGCATTACGGGGAAGAGCTACTCGAACTTATCCGCAACGCCTGATCAACGCAGGCCCATCAAAAAACTTTAGATGTAAAAAAAGCACCCGAAGGTGCTTTTTCAATTTCAATTCACAATCAAGCTTAGGCAGCAGCCAGGGACTTGATTTGTGCAGACAGGCGGCTCTTCGTACGTGAGGCCTTGTTCTTGTGAATGATTTTTTTGTCGGCAATACGGTCCAGAACGGCAACGGATTGCTGGAAGACGCTTTGAGCGGCAGTCTTGTCACCAGCTTCGATCGCCTGACGGACGCGCTTGATTGCGGTACGCAGGGTGGAACGCAGGCTGGCGTTGTGGGAGCGCTGCCCGTCAGCTTGACGGGCGCGCTTGCGGGCTTGTGCGCTATTGGCCATGTAATTCTTTCAGGGATAAATTAAAACCGAAGACGCGAGATCATACAGGAGAATCGAAAACAGCGAAAGGGGTTATTGCATAAAGCAGCAACTTAGTCAGGCTTTACAGCAACTCTTTGGGCAAGGGGAAGGAAACACCCTCCTCAACACCTGCCAACTGAACAATTTCAGCCGGAACCAGAGCACTGATACGGTCGACCACCCGCTGGACAAGGATTTCCGGCGCTGAAGCACCGGCCGTCACACCAATTTTATTCTTGCCACCCAGCCAGGCGGCGTCGATTTCATCCGGCCCATCGACCAGATAAGCTTCAATACCCAGTGCTGCCGCAACTTCTTTCAGGCGCCGC
>ERZ1034365.1576-NODE-1576-length-11324-cov-2.382947_pt1 | contig 11324 bp, 9 predicted proteins | sample MGYA00520615_ERZ1034365 | MGnify/ENA primary metagenome ERZ1034365 (study PRJEB33736, sample SAMEA104284505) | Azolla filiculoides | biome: Urban; feature: Water surface; material: Ditch water | place: Netherlands | collected 2015-10-28 | depth 0-0.1 m ... | reverse complement strand
CATGCAATCACTCCCTACTAAAAAATTTCGTATAAATAAAAAAATCCAACAAGACAAAATCTTCCCCTGAAAGATTTAGGCGTTGGAAAAAGAATATTCATGGTGGCTTTGATAGGCGAAAAGCTAATCGGCGTGGTGGCGGTTGAACTGTATGGCGAATATGGATTGCTGAGATCTTTGGCTGTAAACGATGAATTCAGAGGTTTGAGTATTGGTAAAAAGTTGGTTGCAGAAGCTGAAAACTGGAGCATAAATAACGGACTGAAGCAGTTGTTTTTATTGACAACAACAGCCGCTGATTTTTTCCCTAAACTGGGATGGGAAATCACAGAACGATCAGCAGTTCCCGAAAGTGTTGCGGCTTCAACTGAATTTGCTTCGGTTTGTCCCTCGTCGGCAGTTTGTATGTTTAAAAATATTGTATAAAAATGAAAACAAGATTAAAATTTCTCGATAGATTTCTGACACTCTGGATATTCCTTGCTATGTTTATTGGTGTGGCTTCGGGTTGGATGTTTCCGCAAATAGCCGTTTTTTGGAACAGCTTGTCGGTTGGCACAACGAACATTCCCATTGCTATCGGATTAATTGTGATGATGTATCCGCCTTTGGCAAAAGTAAAATACGAAGAATTGGGTGAAGTGTTTCGCAACTGGAAAATTCTCGGACTGTCGCTGATTCAAAACTGGATTATTGGTCCGGTATTGATGTTTGCTTTGGCTGTGCTTCTCTTTAAGTTTTTCCCCGGCGAGAACAACGCTAACCTGCCTTATGTGTATGGAATTATCATGATTGGATTGGCACGATGCATTGCCATGGTGATTGTGTGGAACGATTTGGCTAAAGGTGATACGCAATATGCAGCGGGATTGGTAGCGTTCAACAGTGTTTTTCAGGTGCTATTCTTTTCGGTGTACGCCTGGTTTTTTATTGCAGTTGCTCCGGGTTGGTTTGGCATTCCCACAAGCGATGCCGTTTCCAAAATCACCATCGGGCAAATAGCCGAAAGCGTATTTATTTACCTTGGTATTCCATTTATTGCCGGATTCCTAACGCGATTTATTCTTGTTCGGGTGAAAAGTAAAACATGGTATCACACCAAATTTGTTCCTAAAATTTCGCCACTTACGTTGATTGCTTTACTATTCACTATTGTAGTTATGTTCTCATTAAAAGGAGAATATATCGTAAAAATTCCATTCGACGTAGTGCTGATAGCTGTTCCGTTGCTGATTTATTTTATCATAATGTTTATAAGCTCATTTTGGATGAGTAAAAAGGCAGGGGCCAATTACGAACAATCCACCACACTGTCGTTTACAGCAGCCAGTAATAATTTTGAACTGGCGATAGCTGTTGCCATTGCCGTTTTTGGTATCAACTCCGGCGAAGCTTTTGCAGCTGTTATCGGACCGTTAGTTGAAGTTCCGGTAATGATTGCTTTGGTGAGTTTGGCTTTTTGGTTTAAAAAGAAATGGTTTTAGACAATAATCCGGATTTTAAATACAGAAAGGCTGTTCGATGAATTTCGGACAGCTTTTTTATTTGTTTTTTGAAACTAAAACTACTGAATGTTTGTTTTACCGCCATGAAAAAACTAAACAGATTAGCACAGGCAAGCAGTCCGTATTTGCGACAACATGCTGAAAATCCTGTGGATTGGTACGAGTGGGGAGAAGAAGCCTTGAACAGGGCAAAACAGGAGAATAAACCGATATTGGTCAGCATAGGTTATGCTGCTTGTCATTGGTGTCATGTTATGGCGCACGAGTCATTTTCTGACCATCAGGTGGCGGCTTATATGAATGAATATTTTGTATGCATAAAGGTAGATCGGGAAGAACGTCCGGATATTGACCAGATTTATATGGATGCAGCACATTTGATTTCAGGACGTGGTGGCTGGCCACTGAATGCTGTTGCATTACCTGATGGTAGACCGTTTTATGCTGCAACTTATTTTCCTCCGCATCAATGGTTGGATGTCTTGTCGCAATTGCAAAATGTATATGAAAATGACCCACAGCGTGTATTAAAAGCGGCTGAATCCATTACGAAAGGCATTGACAGCAACCCGTTTTCAGGAATTTCGGTTGAGAAAGCTTTTGCGGTTGATGATTACAATGAATCTTTTGAACAACATATCCGAAAAATTGACTTTGAACTTGGCGGATATAAAAAGTCGCCAAAGTTTATGATGCCGGTAGGAATTGAATTCTTTCTGCAATACCATTATTTCACTGGAAATAAACAAGCAATTGAAGCTGTAGAGGTTTCGCTGGACGCTATGGCTCGTGGGGGATTGAATGACCAGCTTGGCGGAGGTTTTGCCCGATATTCAACGGATGAACGTTGGCTGGTTCCGCACTTTGAGAAAATGCTTTACGACAACGGTCAGCTGATAAGTCTTTATGCCAAGGTATTTCAGGTAACTCAAAAGCCGTTTTACAAAGAAACAGTTGAGAAAACAATTGCTTTTGCTGAGCGGGAATTGCTCGATGCGTGTGGTGGTTTTTATGCGTCGATTGATGCTGATAGTGAACACGAAGAAGGTAAGTTTTATGTTTTTACCAAAACGGAAATTGAAACTGTTCTGGACAAAGAAACGTCATCGTTGATTATTGAATTCTACAATATTACGGATGAAGGGAATTGGGAGCACGGCAAAAACATATTGCATTTTACACAGGACAAAACTGAGTTTGCCAATCAGCATGGATTAAGTGTTGATGTGTTTGAGTTTTTGCTTACCGAAGCCAATCAGCAATTGTTTGATTATCGTTTAAAACGCATCAGGCCTACTACCGACGATAAAATTCTGTGTTCGTGGAATGCGTTGATGGTTTCGGCTTACGTGAATGCTTTTAAGGCAACAGATAATTCCCATTATTTGGATGGAGCATTGCAAACAAGCAGATTTATTGAGCGCGAATTGTTCAAATCCGACGGAAGTTTGTACCGTGTTTTCAAAGAAGGCAAAGCTTCTATTGATGCTTTTCTGGACGATTACGCTTTGTTGGCCGAGGCATTTACCGAATTGTATCAGATTACATTTGATACACATTGGTTACAACTGGCAGAGCAACTAACAGAATATGTGCTGACGCATTTCAGCAACGAAAGACAAGATATGTTTTATTATACTTCTGACAAGGCAGAAGGACTTGTTGCCCGTAAATATGAATATTCCGACAACGTGATTCCGGCTTCCAATTCTGTTTTTACTCATGTGTTGTATCGACTAGGATTGTTGCTTGAAAAAACTGAATATCTGACAACAGCTCAGAAAATGCTTCAGCATGTGCTTGGCGATACCATCGAACACGGAGCGTATTATGCCAATTGGGCGCAACTGTTAGGGCGGTTTGTGTTTTCGGATATTGAAATTGCAGTGACCGGACGCAATGCTGTGGAAAAATCCCGTGAGTTGCAGCGTTTATATTTACCAACGGCTGTTGTTACGGGTGGAGCTTTAGAAAATCTTCCACTTCTCAAAAACAGATTAGTCGATGGAAAGACATTGATTTACGTTTGCGAAAACAAAAGCTGCAATTTGGCGACAGAAGATATCGATCAGACAATTGAATTGCTTAATACACTCAGAAAAGGCAATTTGTAATCGTTATAATTTGTATGAATTAAAGCTTTGTCTTTAAAATATTTATCATCCTAATTACTGCACAAACACTAACGTATTGTGCAGTAATTAAGATTTTTTAATTAAAATAAAATGCCCTTTGATTTGGTCGACCAATTATATTCCTTACATTTGCCACGCAAAAAGATTGAAAAAGACGAAGAGTAGTCGAAACTTATTCTTACTTTTACGTCGAAAAATCACAAATTTTCAATAACCTTGAATCGACTGAATACAAAAATCTCTTTCCTCGATATCAGGAATATATCAGCTCCGCCCGGACTGACATGTATTTCTTCCTGATAATTTACTGCCTGCATATTCAGACAGCTTTTTTGTCTGGTTTGTCGCCGTCGCTGGCTCTTTCCCTTAGCAGTAAACCTTATAACCTGTTTTTTTATTCCAATTCAGTTTGTTCAGTATATTATTTTCAAAATAAATAGTTGATAACATAAATTTAAAAGAGAAAAATAATGAGTAGTGCTGATACCGTAAAAACGGATATTTTAATTGTCGGAGGAGGTCCTTCGGGTTTGGCAGCTTCAATTCATCTGGCTGACACCTTAAAACAAAAAGGACTGAACCAACGAATTTTACTTATCGAAAAAGGAAGTTCTATTGGTAGTCATATTTTGTCGGGTGCAGTAATTAAAGCCGATGTTTTCAAGACTTTGTTGCCCGATCTTGATTTCGCCGAAATACCTTTCAATGCCCGTGTGGCAAAAGATTCAACAGTTTTGTTGAGCGAAAATGGTTCATTTAAATTGCCGGTTCATGTGCCTTATATGAGCAACGCTGGCAATTACACCGCATCTTTAGGACAAGTTTGCCGTTTTCTGGCTAAAAAAGCCGAAGAAAAAGGAGTGGAAATTTACACAGGATTCTCGGTAAGCGAAATTCTGTACGAAAATGGAAAAGTGATTGGTGCCAAAACCATCGATACAGGTGTTGATCATCACGGACATCAGATGGAAAATTTCCAGCCGGGTACGCGCATCGAAGCTAAACTTACCATTTTTGCCGAAGGAACACGCGGCAGTCTTGCCAAACAACTTATTCAAAAATTCGATCTCGAAAAAGATAAAAATTGTCAGATTTATTCATTGGGCGTGAAGGAACTGTGGAGTGTGCCCGAAGGAAATATCAAGCCGGGCGAGGTTTATCACACCATGGGCTATCCGCTGAATTTAAAAGAATTTGGTGGCGGATTTGTGTACGGACTGAATGACAATAAAGTAGCCGTTGGTTTGGTGGTTGGTTTGGAGTACGAAGATCCGACTTTTGATGCACACGATGCATTTCAGGCATGGAAAACCAATCCGTTTATTTCAAAATTTCTGAAAGGTGGTAAATTGGTTGAGTATGGCGCTAAAACATTGCCCGAAGGTGGTTGGTATTCCATCCCCAAACTGTATACCGACAATGCATTAATTGTTGGCGATAGTGCCGGACTTGTAGCCATGCCTGCTCTGAAAGGTGTTCACCTGGCTATTACTTCGGGAATGTTGGCTGCTAAAACAGCTGCATTGGCTTTGAGTAAAAACGATTTCTCTGAAAAAACACTGTCCGAATACGATTCGTTGATTAAAGACAGTTTGATTTATAAAGATTTATATCCTGTTCGCAATTTCCGTCAGGGCTTTTCGAAAGGATTAATAGTAGGAGCTATTCATTTTGGTACGCAACTAATTACGGGTGGAGCAGGATTCTGCGGAAGATTAAAATCGCACCCTGATAAAGATGCCACCAAAACACTCGCCGACTTTAAAGGCAAGCCATTCAAAGAAAGATTTAAAGGAAAACTGGAGTTCGACAAAGTTCTTACGTTTGATAAAGCAACCGATGTTTATCACTCGGGCGTAGCGCACGACGAACAACAGGTGGCGCACGTAAAAATCAACAATCCTGAGTCATTTAGTGCCATTAATATTAAGCAATACGGTGCTCCGTGTCAGTTCTTCTGCTCGTCGGAAGTTTACGAACTGCATACCGACAAAAACGGACATCAGGAGTTGCGCATACATGCCGAAAACTGTATGCACTGCAAAACCTGCGATATTAAAACCCCCGGCGACGGAATCACCTGGAGTGTTCCGAACGGAGGCAATGGTCCTGATTTTCAAAACATGTAACTTTATGAACTTTCAACTTTTCAACTTTACAAACTAAAAAGATGGCTCTAACAATTATAAGTTTAATAAAACAAGTTCCACTCGCCACCGAAATGAGAATGGGCGAGGACGGTTTGATGGACAGAACAAAAGCGAAATCGATTATCAATATCGATTGTCAGTTTGGACTTGAAGCCGGATTACAACTCAAAAAACAATATCCCGATGCACGTCTTATTGCCTGTTCCATGGGACCGGGTTCTTTCGAAACAGCATTACGCACAGCTATTTCGATGGGTTACGACGATGCATTCCTTTTGTCGGACCGCAAGTTGGGTGGTAGCGATACTTATGCTACCGGTTTGGCAATTTCAACCATGCTGAAACATTTGGGTTTCTCAAAAGATTCAAAAGAACCGTTTATCATCCTGGCTGGTCGTCAGACGAGCGATGGTGATACAGCGCACGTTCCTTCGCAGGTAGCCGAATGTCTGGGGATTCCGCAGGCAACTTTTGTTGAAAGTGTAAAAGCCGATGGCAAAGGAAATGTAATAGCCAAGCGCATTATCGAAGGTGGATATCAAATGATGCAATTGCCTATGCCTTGTACCATTTCGCTTACGCCAACAGGCATTCCGCCACGCAAACCGTCGCTTACTGGCGCTATCAAAGCCCGCAATGCACAAATTACCGTTTTTGGTATCGATGATATTGGTCTGGGAACAGAGAAAATAGGTTTGAGCGGCTCTCCAACCATTGTTGCGGGTGTTGTGAATATTGTGAGCGAACGTGCTCCTATTACCATGTCGGACGGACATAACGAAGCCACATTGGTTGACAGCCTGATAGCCAACATCAAAAAAGGCGGTAATGTATTGGAGAAAAAAGAAGCTGCCGAAAAGAAAGTTTCGGAAAAACCGGAATTTCCCTTTTACGATAACCGCAATGGGGCTAAAGGCATTCTGACCTGGGCCGAAATTGCCAACGGTAAAATTGCACGTCCTTCTTTAGAATTGCTGACTCCAGCCCGCAAACTGGCCAACGAACTGGGCGAAGATACCAAAATCATGACTTTGCTTATTGGTAACAATGTGGCCGATCAAGCAAAAACACTGTTCGAACATGGTTCTGATGAAGTAATTGTGGTGGAAGATAAAAAGCTCGAAGAATACCTCGTACTTCCTTTCTCATCCATTTTTGAGCAGGTTATCAGGGAACGCAATCCCGAAATTGCCCTTTTTGCTGCCACAACTTCAGGACGTGAGCTGGCTCCACGCATTGGTATGAAAACCGGTAGCGGTGTAACTGCCGACTGTACCGGACTGGAAATTGGCGAATATGTAAATCGCAAAGAAAAGGTGATCAATAAACCAATTCTGCATTCTCGCCGCCCTACTTATGGCGAAAGCAAGCTGGCAACCATTCTCGGATTCGTTTATCCGCAAATTTCGACAGCCCGTGCGGGAACTTTCGAAGTGCCTGCTAAAGTAGAAGGACGTACAGGAATTGTCTCTGAATTCAAACCAAAACTGGATAAAAAGGAATTCTCTGTAGAGATTTTGCAGACTGTTCGTGGCGAAGGAAATTCGGTGAATTTGTTCGATGCTGATGTGATAGTAGCCGGCGGTCGTGGAACAACAGGTGACGGACTTGAGCTAATCAAAAAACTGGCCGAAGCACTGAAAGCACAGGGCGTAAAAGCCGAGTGGGCTTGTAGCCGTGTGGTGGTGGACGAAGGTTTCTCTGAATATGCCCGTCAGGTAGGACAAACAGGTAAAACCGTGCGTCCGAAACTGTATATTGCCGTGGGTATTTCAGGAGCTATACAGCACATTGCCGGTATGAAAGAATCGGAGCAAATCATTGCCATCGACCACAACCCCAAAGCATCCATCTTTAATTTCTCCGACTTTGGTATTGTTGGCGAATACACCGACATTTTGCCTGAGCTTATCGAACGCGTGAAAGCCGGATTTACCTTCGGCATTGAGCCTGTAAAAGGCTGATAAAGCGATATAAATTGAAAAGAGTTGCACGGATAATTTCTGTGCAACTCTTTTTTGTTCTTTATTAAGTCCCCCATTTATTACAAGTCTACTAAATGTGTAAATGTGCGTAGTTCAAGTTTATAAACTTGCGCTATGCACCGACTGCAAAGCTACAGATAAGGACGAAGTAAGTGTCTTACTTAAATACAATTCGCCAATTATTCCTCTCTAAATAGTCTATATCAAAACTGCATTTTTAAATACTCCTGTTTGATGAAGACACTATCTATTTCTTTGTGATATTTTTCTAAAGATGATTTTTGTACAACGTAAATATTTATTTTTTTATTATCGGTTTGTTCAATCTGACTTTCCCATGAAAAATCTGCACATGATAAGGAATCCGTCATGCTTTTATTAAGTATAAGAATATCTTCATCGTAAAACGGTTTCTTAAATAACCCTTTTTCGGATAAAATAAATATTCAGTTTCATGTTGCCGAAGATCCATTACGTGCAGTAGCCCGCGGAACCGGTATCGCACTTAAGAATGTAAATAAATTCTCTTTCCTTATCAGATAATACTGAAAAGAAGGGGTAAACCTTCCTGCAAATGAGAAGTTTATTTCGTTTCTTACTACGAAATTATTTTGTAATGATGTTTCTGGCGCTCGAGGCGATTTCTTTCTCTTTGATGGTCAGTCTCAACAATTACCAACGGGTGGCATTCGTTAATTCGAGCAACGATCTGGTTGGAACGCTATATGAAAGGTTCAGTCATCTCGACGATTATTTCAGTTTAAGCCGTACAAATGCCCGTTTGGCAGCCGAAAATGCTTCGTTGCGCAAACAACTTCAGTTCCGGATCATGAATCAGGAGAAATATCCGGTAAACCGGCCTGATACCGTTGAAGCACCTGCCTATTATTTTGCATCGGCAAAAGTGATAAGCAACTCGGTGAACAAACAATTCAACTACATTACCCTGAATAAAGGTTCGAGGCATGGGATCAAACCCGACATGGGAATTATTAGCGCTGATGGGGTTGTTGGTGTTATCACAAATGTTTCGCCTAACTATTCAACCGGTTTATCAATCCTGAACAAGCGGTTAAGTATTCCGGCTAAAATCAATAAAAACAATTATTTCGGCGCCTTGGTGTGGGATGGCAATCATTCCAACACAGCCGACCTGAAAGAAATTCCATTTCATATTATCGTAAATGTGGGCGATACAGTGGTAACAAGTGGCTATTCAAGTATTTTTCCTGAAGGCATTATGATCGGGACCATTTCGAAATTTGATGTCGAAACCGGAACGAATTTCTATAACATTAAAGTTGACCTTTCGACCAATTTCAGAACCCTTAAATACGTGGAAGTGGTTAAGAATACCAAGCAGGCTGAATTGAAAAAACTGGAAACTAACAACGTAGGTGAATGATTAAAGATTTTGGCAAATACGTTATTATGTTTTTCGTACTTGTTTTGGTACAAGTACTTATCCTGAACAACATACAATTCAGCGGACTAGTTAATCCATATATTTACATCCTGTTTATTCTGTTGCTTCCGTTCACCATTCCAGGATACTTTTTGCTAGGCCTTTCTTTTATCCTTGGTATTTCGATCGACATTTTCAACAATACGCCGGGTATTCATGCAGGGGCATCTGTTTTACTGGGTTTTTTACGCCCTGCAATTGCCCAGTTAGTTTCATCGCGCGAACTCATCGAAAAAGGAACTTCGCCCAACATGACCCAACTCGGATCGGCCAATTTTATTAAATACACCGTTATTTCAGTATTAATCCACCATTTATTTTTATTTTTTGCCGAAGCATTTTCGTTCGGAGATTTTTTCGAAACTTTACTCCGCTGGATTCTCAGCAGCGTATTTTCGATCATCATTATACTGGGCAGTCAATTCATTGTCTTTAAAAACTAATTGGGGTGGATACATTTTCGAAACGGAAGCTTATTGTTGCAGGAATCATGCTTGGGATTGGAGCTATTTTCATTCTCAGGTTATTCTCGATTCAAATTACCAACAAAACCTACAAACAATTTGCAACCCGTAATGTACTTCGCTACATAACAACCTTCCCAGCCCGCGGACTTATTTACGACCGTAAAGGCGAACTGATGGTTTACAACAAAGCGGCCTACGACTTGATGATCATTCCCCGCGAAGTAAAGTCGTTTGACACAACCGAATTGTGCAACATCGTACAGCTCGACCGGGTTGAATTAAGGGATGCCATTAATAAAGCCAAACAATATTCCCGCTATAAACCGTCCATCGTGGTTGGTCAAATATCGCCTGATATTTATGCGCCACTTCAGGAAAAATTATACAAATACCCCGGGTTCTTTGTACAATCGCGCACATTACGCGAATACCCGAGTAAAAGCGCTGCACAGGTTTTAGGCTATGTTGGTGAGGTCAACCAGCGAATTATCGACAACGATCATTACTACTTGTCTGGAGACTATATCGGAGTAAGTGGTATTGAAAAAGCCTATGAAAAAGAGCTGCGGGGAATTAAAGGAATAACCAAATCGATGGTTGATGTTCACAACCGGGTGAAAGGAAAATACAACGAAGGCAAGGAAGACTCCACCGCCATTTTAGGGCAAAATTTACAGACAGGCATGGATGCAAGCCTTCAGGCTTATGCCGAATTACTGATGACCAATAAACGGGGAGCCGTTGTCGCCATTGAACCGGCAACCGGCGAGATTATACTCATGGTGAGTGCCCCTTCGTACGACCCGAACTTGTTGGTTGGCCGTCAGCGCAGCACCAATTACAGCATTCTCGACCGCGATTCGATTGCAAAACCCATGTGGAACAGGGCTGTAAATGCACTTTATCCACCCGGTTCAACATTTAAACTTGCCAATGCGCTGATTGCTCTTGAGGAACATGCGGTTTCGCCTTTCGACCGATTCTCTTGTTCGGGAAAAGGCACGAAACCAATTTCATGCACGCACAGCCATGTCAGTCCATTAGCTATTCGCGAAGGTATTCGGGAGTCGTGTAATTCATTTTTCTGGAACACCTTCAGGGAGATTATGAGCCACAAATCGAACACGGCTGAAAGTTACCAGGTCTGGCGCGATTACATTACCAGCTTTGGTTTTGGCACAAAACTCAATCCTGAATTGTCGTCTGAGAACAAAGGTAGTATTCCTGAAGTTTCTCTTTACGACAAATGGTACACTCCCAATCACTGGAATTCGATGACAATCCGATCACTGGCCATTGGTCAGGGTGAAATTGAAGCAACTCCATTGCAAATGGTCAACCTGTGCGCCATGATTGCCAACCGTGGTTATTACATTGCGCCACACATTGTAAGGGCTGTTCAGGATGCCAACAGGAATGTTCGTAAACTCGAATACGAAAAAAAAGTGGTCAATATCAGTCCTGAACATTTTAATACCGTAATTGGAGGGATGGAAGCTGTAGTTGCGGAAACCAGGTTGCAATACACCGTAAAGCAAGACAGTTTCATTGTTTGCGGAAAAACAGGTACCGTACAAAACCCACATGGAGCAGACCATTCGGCATTTGTTGGATTTG
>ERZ1034365.1575-NODE-1575-length-11326-cov-2.225976_pt1 | contig 11326 bp, 14 predicted proteins | sample MGYA00520615_ERZ1034365 | MGnify/ENA primary metagenome ERZ1034365 (study PRJEB33736, sample SAMEA104284505) | Azolla filiculoides | biome: Urban; feature: Water surface; material: Ditch water | place: Netherlands | collected 2015-10-28 | depth 0-0.1 m ... | reverse complement strand
ACCGTCGAGAGATTGTGGATGGCTTCAGCTAGCTCCTCGTTTTGGACGTGCACGACTTCGCGCAGGGCCGTCGCGAGATGTTCATGGTTGTGATCGTGCAGCGCGGCATGATCTTCACGATTGAACCCGGCCTGTACTTTCAGCCGGATGACCTCACCGTGCCCGAGGAATTCCGCGGCATCGGTGTGCGCATCGAAGACGATGTTTTGGTAACCGCAACCGGCGTTGAGAATCTGAGTGCAGCGCTGCCACGTTCGGCCGATGACATTGAAGCCTGGCTGGCCAAACTCAGTTAGCCAAGCCGACTAGAGGCGTTTGGCCTTTAGTGTTCGTGAACCGGGATGCCTTTGGCCTGGTCGGCAAGCTCACCTGGAACCTGAACCTGGTATTTGCTGGCTACGACGCTCGAGGCAGAAATGAAGCCGCGCTTGGTGCGAGCCATTGCGAAGCGAATCACGTTGAACAGCATGCCGATTCCGGCACCGATAAGGACTGCCGAGAAGGCCGACTCAACACTGGTGAGCTGATCGGCGTTGGCCGGTTCGGCCACTCCCGGACCAAAGACGAGACCAATGATCAAACCGAGCCAAGCGCCGGTGGTAGCGCCGCCCAAGGCAACCTTGGCGTAGCTCAACTTTGCTCGAACGCGCTCTACGGTTCGAAGATCTGAACCCACGATTGCAACTGCACCGGCGGGGAAATTGTGGGCGATTAAGTTCTCAACAAAAGCAACGGCAGCTTGGTAATCAGTGAAATCGGCAACCACCTCGCCCTGAGGCATTACGGCTGACTGACTGCGGGCGTTGCGTCGATTGTTGTTCACCTAACTATTCTGGCACGCCTAGCCCTACTCGTCTAAGGTTGAAGGGTGAGCGCAACAAGAGTATTCGTCGCCAGATTGGCTGGCTGTGGCGTCTTTGACCCAGCGGGAGACCGCGTCGGAAAGGTCATCGACGTTCTTGTGGCATACCGTAAATCGGGCGCTCCAAAGGTGACCGGATTGCTGGTTGAAATCAGTGGCCGTCGCCGTGTTTTTGTGCCAATTAGCCGAGTCACCTCGATCAACCCCGGTCAAGTCATCACCACCGGGCTCATCGACCTTCGCCGTTTCACCCAGCGCGGTCAAGAGGTTCGCGTGATTGCCGAGATTTTGGGCCGCAAGGTTCGCCTGCTCGATGGTTCTGGCGAAGCCAGCATCGAAGACTTGGCCGTTGAGCAAAACAAGACCCGCGACTGGATCATCTCAGAGCTATTCCTTCGTCGCCCAAAGACCTCGGCATCGCCGTTTGCACGCGGTGCGACGCTTTTTGCAGCCTGGGAACAGGTGACCGAAGAAGACAAGGGCGAAGACGGTCAGAGCGCCCAGGCGCTGATTGCCACATACTCTGAAATGCGCCCTGCCGACCTTGCAAGTGCACTTCTCGACCTGCCAGACGAGCGCATGATCGAGGTAGCCGAAGAGCTTGACGACGAGCGCTTGGCAGACGTGCTTGAAGAGCTTCCAGAAGACGAGCAGATCGACATCATCGCAGAGCTCGACGACGAACGTGCCGCCGAGGTTCTTGACCTGATGGAGCCTGACGACGCGGCCGACCTGATGGCGAACCTGCCTGCCGAGCGAACCGAAGCGATTCTTGATCTGATGGATGAAGAAGAAGCCGACGACATTCGTATGTTGATGCAGTTCGACGAGTTCACCGCGGGTGGTTTGATGACCACCGAGCCAATCATCTGTGCTGCCGACGCAACCGTCGCCGAGGCCATGGCCCTGATTCGCCGCAAAGACGTTTCACCGGTTTTGGCGGCATCCGTGTTTGTGACGTTGCCACCCTATGAGGTTGCCACCGGTCGCTATTTGGGAACCGTGCACTTTCAGAAGATGTTGCGTTACCCGCCACACGAGCGCCTTGGCTCGCTGCTCGACACCGAGCTCGAACCGGTCAAGGCCGACACCCACATCTCGGTGATTCACCGAACCTTTGCAAACTACAACCTGGTTGCCCTGCCGGTTGTTGACGACGAGCACCACCTAATCGGTGTGGTCACAGTCGACGACGTGCTCGACCACCTATTGCCCGACGACTGGCGAACCGAAGAGGAGGCACGCTAATGGCTAAAGACCGTCTAGATGCGCCACTTCGTTCACGCCAGCGCTTGGTACCGAAGGTTGCCTTCAACGCCGAGCAGTTTGGTCGCGCCTCTGAGTCGTTTGCTCGCGCAATGGGCACCGGACAGTTCTTGATTTGGATGACGTTGATTGTCGTCATCTGGCTAACCTGGAACACCCTGATGCCTGGCCCAAGCCAGTTTGACCCTCGCGCTACCAACTTCACGTTGTTGACCCTGATTTTGTCGATGCAGGCTTCGTATGCGGCGCCGCTGATTCTGTTGGCGCAAAACCGCCAGGATGACCGCGACCGCGTGCAGTTCGAGCAAGACCGTCAGCGCGCAGAACGAAACCTCGCCGACACCGAGTATCTGGCCCGCGAAGTGGTTGCTTTGCGCCTCGGCATGGAAGAACTAGCGACCAAGGACTTTGTGCGTGACGAGCTTCGCGACCTGATGACCGAGCTTCTTGAAGAGCTTCGTGGCGAAAGCGCCAAGCCAACCAAAAAGACCAAATGAGTCAAGCCGCACTAAGCGCGCTGGCTAGGGTTATCGACCCAGAGCTTCGACTGCCAATTACCGAACTCGACATGGTCGAAATCGATGGCGACACCGTGACCGTGAAGCTAACCGTAGCTGGTTGCCCGGCAGCGAAGCGCATCGAAGCAGATGTGGTTGCAGCCGTTGAGACGTTTGGAATGACCGTGAGCATGTCGGTGATGAATCAGGTTGAGCGAGACGCTCTGAAGGCAAAGCTGCGCGGCGGCAAACCACCTCGAACCAACCCGTTTGGTCAAGACACCCTAACCCGGGTTTATCTGGTGGGCTCTGGCAAAGGCGGCGTTGGCAAGTCTTCGGTGACTGCAAACCTCGCTGTGGCGCTGAGCCAGTCTGGCTATCGGGTTGGGCTGGTCGATGCCGACATCTTTGGGTTTTCGATTCCCGGCCAACTTGGCCTGACCGACAAGCCGACTCGGGTTGACGAAATGATATTGCCGCCGGTCACCGAGAGCGGTCTAAAGGTCATTTCGATCGGCATGTTTTTAGAAGACAACAAACCGGTGGCCTGGCGCGGCCCGATGCTACACCGAGCAATCGAGCAGTTCTTGTGCGATGTCTACTGGGGCGACCTCGACTTTTTGCTGGTCGACTTGCCTCCTGGCACCGGCGATGTAGCGATAAGCCTTGGTCAGCTATTGCCGACCGCCAAAACAATCGTGATCACTACCCCTCAGGTTGCCGCCGCCGAAGTAGCCGAACGTTCGGGTTCGGTTGGCCTGCAGACCGGTCAATCGGTGTTCGGCGTGATCGAAAACATGGCTTGGCTCTTGCAGCCAGACGGCTCGAAGTTCGAATTATTCGGTACGGGCGGCGGGCAGGCGGTTGCCGATCGCCTCACCTCGGTCTCCGGCCAGCCGGTTCCACTGCTCGGCCAAATTCCGCTGTCAATCGCCCTGCGCGAGGGCTCAGATGCGGGCGCTCCGATTGTCTCCACGGATGCCGCCGACCCTGCCGCCGCGGTCATCCTAGAAATCGCAAAGAAGATTGCCACTGACCGAATCGGTTTGGCTGGAAAAAAGCTGGGACTCTCGGTTATCTAGATCGGTTTGTCGCCGTTGGTGCTTAGAGTTATGGCATGAGCGAAACGAGCATTGCGGCCCTGCTAAAGCACCTACCCGAAACGACAACCACCCACGCGGTGATCAACCCAAGCAACGGAAAAAAGATCTACGATCTGCCTCAGCTTGACCTCGAACAGGTTGCTGACACGGTTGCGATAGCGCGCACCGCAGCGCACAGCTGGTCACAGACCCCGGTTTTTGAACGCAGCAAAATCATGCTTCGACTAACCGACCTGATGCTCGAAAACCAGGCCAAGTTGCTCGACCTTCTGCAACTCGAAACCGGCAAAACCAGGGCTCACGCCTTCGAAGAATGCTCGGGAGCAATCTCGGCACCGCGCTACTTTGCCAAAATCGCGGGCAAAACTTTGGCTCGTCGCCGCACCAAGGCTGGCATTCCAGTGCTCACCAAAACTTTCGTAGACCACGTGCCTGTTGGCGTCGTAGGCGTGGTTACTCCGTGGAACTACCCATTGGCTTTGACCATGCTCGATGTGGTTCCGGCGCTGGTTGCTGGCAACGCAGTGGTTCAAAAGGCCGACAATCAAACTGCGCTCACGGTCTTGTTTGCCCGCCACCTGGCGATCGAGGCGGGCATTCCGGATGACCTTTGGCAGGTAGTGGTTGGCGATGGCGAACTGGTGGGCAACGCACTGGTTGACCACGTTGACTATGTTGCCTTCACCGGCTCAACCGCTACTGGGCGCCGAGTAGCCCAGCGCGCCGCTGGTCGTTTGATAGGTTGCTCGCTCGAACTTGGGGGCAAGAACCCAATGATCGTTTTGCGTGGCGCCAACCTAAAGAAGGCGGCCGAAATGGCTGTGGCTGGAGCCTTTGGTTCGGCCGGTCAGCTTTGCGTTTCGATTGAGCGCGTTTATGTTCCAAACGAGTTGAAAGCCGAATTTATTGAGGCTCTTCGCTCAGCAACCGAGTCACTCAAGGTTGGTCGCTCAAACGACTTCAGCTTTGATGTGGGATCGCTCACCAGCGCCGGCCAGTTGGCTCGTGTTTCTGGCTTCATCGACGACGCGATTGAAAATGGCGCAGTGCTGGTGGCTGGCGGTCACGCCCTGCCAGAACTGGGCCCCTACTTCTTTGCACCGACCGTGGTTTCTGAGGTCAAGCAAATTGCCAAGATGGCAAGACAAGAGGTCTTTGGCCCGGTGCTCGATGTCGAGGGCTACGAAGACGTCGAAGAAGCAATCGAATTGGCAAACGACACCGACTACGGCCTAAACGCCTCGATCGTCGGGCCTCAAAAGGAAGCGTTGAAGATCGCCGAGCAAATCAACGCCGGCAGCGTGAATGTGAACGAGGGCTTCAGAGCAAGCTTTGCGTCAATGGAGTCGCCAATGGGTGGCATGAAGACCTCGGGCATGGGGCGCCGAAATGGTCCGGGTGGATTGCTCAAATTCACCGAGGCTAAAACCATTGGTGTTGCCCATGGTTTGCTAAAGCTTCCGATGCGCGGGCGCGATTACAACCGCATGGCACCGCTAATGAACACCCTGCAAAAGATTTTGAAGCGAATCGGCTAGGTAGCCTCGGCGTCAAACGGAGCCAGTTCACCCAGCGCTAGCGGTGGCTGCGCCTGAGTCTTTGGCTTGTTCAGCGAGGTCGCGGTTGGTGCAGGCTCAACATCGTCGACCAGGGCTTCGCGAATGATTCGACGCGGGTCGTACTGCCTTGGGTCGAGTTTCTTCCAGTCGAGCTCTTCGCCGATTTCGTTTTCGAGCTGACCCTTCGCGCCTTCGGCCATGCGGCGAACCGACTTGACCAGGTTGGCGAACTGTTTGGCGTAGGTGGGCAACCGATCCGGGCCCAAAACGAATACGGCAATTAACCCCAGGATGAGGAGTTTTTCGCCGCTTAGTCCAAACACCCTTTCAGATTACCGCTTCGCTGACGGGCAAAGAGCACCTGTCGCTCTATGCTTTGAGCAAGGAGTGCCAATGGTAGACAAAATCAGCAGCTGGAAATTCAGCGAAGACTTCGTTTCAGAGAGCGAGTCAATCGCGCTTGCCCGCGGTCGCGCAGAAGAATTGGGCGTCGAGTGCATCACGCCGAGCGTTGGCGCTCACCTTGCCCTTTTGATTTCTGCACTTGGCGCTAAGGCCATAGTCGAGGCCGGCACCGGCACCGGAGTTTCTGGGCTTTGGCTGCTTAGCGGCTCGACCAACGCGGTGCTGGCAACCATAGACAGCGAACCCGAGACCCAAGAGGCCGCAAGGCATGCATTCGCCGAAGCAAAGATTGCGGCGAATCGCACTCGAATCATCACCGGCAAGGCCAACGAGGTCATGTCGAACATGGCAGATGCGGCATACGACCTGGTTTTTCTAGACGCCGACAGAGAGAGCCTCGAGGCTCAGCTTCACGAGGCTTCAAGGTTGCTTCGCCCGGGTGGCGTTGTGGCTATCGCCCACGCACTCTGGCGTGACCGAGTTCCAGACCCAGCGATGCGCGATGATGCCACTGCCGTCTATCGTGACGTCTTGAGATTCTTCAACAACAACGATGACTTCGTCGCAGTGCTTTCACCAGTGGGCGATGGCTTGCTGATTGCCAGCAAGCGAGTTCACTAACTCATACTCAAACAAAAAGGCCGGTCATCACTGACCGGCCTTTTTAATAATTCTGGTTACTGCTTTACAACTCCAGCTAGAACCTGGTGGAGGTTTTTCGCTTCTTCCTCGTTCACAGAAACTACAAGACGTCCGCCGCCTTCTAGAGGAACACGAAGAATGATAAGACCGCGTGGTTCGCGTTCTGCTTCCATTGGTCCGTCGCCGGTGCGTGGCTTCATTGCTGCCATTGAAAAACTCCTTGAATTGCTGGCTTCACTGCCGAACTTCTATTATCCCACGCGCAAATGAGCCAGAAACCGAATATTTGTTTAATAGTTGAATTTCGGTAAATCGAGATGAAACAGTGACTGAAATTAGGCGGTTAGCCAAGATCTGAGGCCCGATTCGCAGGCATAGATCTGACTTACCGGCACATTTTCGTCATCGGCGTGAGCCTTGCTCGGGTCACCCGGACCGTAATTCACCGCTGGCACACCCAAGTCGCTAAAGCGAGCAACATCGGTCCAGCCATATTTAGGCTTTGCCGTTGTTCCGGTCGCCTCCACGAATCGAATAGCTTCTGGTCGATCAAGACCTGGTCGCGCGCCAGCCGCAGAGTCGGTAACGGTCAAGTCAAAGCCAGCAAAAATCTCTCGAAGGTGAGCTTCGGCCTGCGCGACCGACTTGCTCGGCGCAAATCGATAGTTGACCGTAATCGTGGCTGCATCGGGAATTACATTTGTCGCGATGCCACCCGAAATCAAAACGGCGTTCAAGCTTTCGCGATAGACCAGTCCGTCGACCTCGACCTCATCAGTTTTGTGATTTGCCAAAATGGTCAAAATCTCCGCGGTGGCGTGAATCGCGTTCTTACCCATCCATGGCCTTGCCGAGTGTGCCTTGACGCCGTGAGTCTTGATTTCAATTCGCATGGTGCCGTTGCAACCGCCCTCGACCTGAGCGCCGGTTGGCTCGCAGAGCACGGCAAAGCTGGCATTCAATAGCTCCGGATGATTTCTGGCCAAACGACCAAGGCCGTTCTTGCTGGCTTCAACCTCTTCGTGGTCGTAGAAGATCCAGGTGACGTCGGTGTTTGGTTCGGCCACCGTAGCAGCAAGTTTCAACTGCACGGCAACGCCGGCCTTCATGTCGACGGTTCCGCGACCCCAAAGCACCTGCTCGCGTTCCATCGGCAAAAACTTGACCGGCAGATTATCGGCAACCGGAACTGTGTCGATGTGACCCGCGATGACTACTCTCGAAGCGCGACCAAGATTGGTGCGGGCGACAACCGCATCGCCGTCGCGCAAAACCTCGAGGTGATCATAGGCACTCAGGGCAGCTTGAATGGCATCGGCAAGTTCGGTTTCATTGCCAGACACAGACTCGATGTCGCAGATCTGACGGGTCAGTTCAACAACATCGGCTTCGAGATTTAGGGTTACGGGCGCCATGTATCGAGCCTAACTTGTAACCTTATTCTCATGACTCAAGCAGGCTTTATCGATTCCAAAGCGTGGGGCCTAGGCCTCGCCACCATCTCAACCGACGGCACCGTGCTGGACGTTTGGTACCCAAACCCAGCACTAGGCGAAGACGATGGTTCATCACTAGCTCCTGAGCACGCCGCACTCGTTGGCGCTGATGACCGCCGCCGCGTGCAGATCGAGGCCGTGCGCACCGAAATCGACCTCACTCAGCCGGTTTCTGGCACCGCGGATGCCTACCTTCGCCTGCACTTGCTCTCGACTCTGCTGGTCAAGCCAAACAGCATCAACCTTGAGGGCTTGATTCCCAATCTTCCGATTGTTGCATTCACTAACATCGGCCCAATTGCCCTTGATGACTTGGATGAACTGCGCCCGGCGCTAACTCGTGCGGGCATCAGCGTTTATGCGATCGACAAGTTCCCTCGCTTGGTTGACTATGTGACCCCGCGCAAGGTTCGAATTGCAGATGCATCGCGCGTTCGCCTGGGTGCTCACCTCAGCCCGGGCACCACAATTATGCACGAGGGTTTCGTGAACTTTAACGCTGGAACCTTGGGCTCATCGATGGTCGAGGGTCGAATCTCGCAGGGCGTTGTGGTTGGCGACGGCAGCGACATCGGTGGCGGTGCTTCAATCATGGGCACACTTTCTGGTGGCGGCAAAGAGCGCGTTGTTATCGGTGCCCGAGCGCTGCTTGGCGCTAACGCAGGCGTAGGAATTTCGATCGGTGACGACACGGTCGTCGAAGCCGGCCTTTATGTGACCGCTGGCACCAAGGTAACCATCGTCGACGGTGGCGAGCCTCGCTCGGTAAAGGCATCAGAGCTTTCGGGCGTTGCCAATCTGCTGTTCCGTCGCAACTCAGTCAACGGCCGAGTTGAGGTACTGCCGCGCGAAGGCGTTGGCATTGTGCTCAACACGTTGTTGCACGGCTAACCGCGAACCGAATCCCACCCAGACTCGGGCAACGGCTGAGCGCCCAGCATCACCGGCGATGGACCAGCCGGAACAACTAGACCGATCGGTTTGAAGGCGCGCGGCAAAACCGCATCCGAAGGGAAAGTGGCCAGAAGCGAGTGGTCTTCGCCGCCGCCAATCACCCAAATCTTTGCATCAAAGTTGATAGCCATGGCCGCCTCTTCTAGTACCGCTTCGAATCCTTGAAGTTGCAGCGGGTCAAGCTGAAGGGTTACGCCAGAGGCCTTGGCGATGCGAGTTGCATCTTTGGCGAGACCATCCGATAAATCAAGCATCGCTGTCGCGCCAGCCTCTGCTGCCGCCACCCCTGCCTTGATTGGCGGGTTTGGGCGACGCTGCACATTGACCAGTTCGTCGTATGCCGAAATGGCATCGGTGTTGCCACTTTGCAGCAGGGTCAGACCCGCCGCCGCGCGGCCCAGAGTGCCCGCCACTGCGACAATGTCACCAATCTGAGCCCCAGAGCGCAAAACCGGCTCGCGACCTTCGAGCGAGCCGTGAGCGGCTACGGAAATGACGATTTGATTGCTAGCCGCAAGGTCTCCCCCGACAACACCGCATCCGGGTGCCAAATTTTCACATGCCGCACGCAGACCGTCGGCAAACGCTTCGAGCCAGCTCACCGGAGTGTGTCCGGGAGCCGTCACGGCAACCACCAGAGAGGTTGGAACTGCACCCATTGCGGCGACGTCGGCGATGTTTGAGGCAACGGCCTTCCAGCCCAGGTCATAGCCCGAAGACCATTCGAGTTTGAAGTCGTGGTCTTCGACAAGGGTGTCGGTGGTGACTACGAAACGACCATCTGGAGCGCTGATGACCGCCGAGTCATCGCCAGGGCCAACCAATGCACTGCTTGAGGCGTTGAGGCGCGAGATCGTGCGTTTTAGGCTCTCGTTTTCACCGATCGAGGCGATGGTTTCTGCAGTGTTCACGATTCAAAACTACCTTGTTCGCTCGGGTAGCCTTGAATCAATGAGATCTTCGAAATTGATTACCCTAGTGACCGCTTCGGTTTTGGCCGCAGCGCTAGCCGGCTGCACCCCCACGGTGAACATCGAAGCTGCTCCCCTGGCCAATGATCCCGGCTGCGCCGAAATCATCGTGAGACTGCCAGAAACCGTTGGCGAATCGCAAAAACGAATGACCAACGCTCAATCGACCGCGGCCTGGGGCAACCCTGCGGCCGTGTTATTGCGCTGCGGGTTAGAGCCGGTTGAGGCAAGCACGCTAACTTGCGTAACCGCGGGCGACATCGATTGGTTGGTCGACGATTCAGCCAAACCGAAGTATCGCTTCATCACCTTTGGCACCAAACCGGCAACCGAGGTCGTTGTTGACTCAGAGCAAATGGCTGGGGTGACCGCTCTTGAGAGCCTTGCCGGTGCGGTTCAGAACGTGGCCGCCAGCAAACGCTGCACGCCATAAAACCTGACTACTAACGCTTTGCGGTTAGCGCGAGCTCAATTAGTTCGTCGATCAAATCCGGGTATGCAATGCCCGATGCCTGCCAAAGCGATGGGAACATCGACAGCGGAGTAAAGCCTGGCATGGTGTTGATTTCGTTTACAAAGAAACCGTCGGCGGTCAAGAAGAAGTCGACTCGCGCCAGGCCCTCGCAGCCCAGCGCATCGAAGGCCACGACGGCGAGCTCGCGCATGTGCGCTTCGACCGATTCAGGAATATCGGCGGGCACGACGAGATCGGCGGCGTCTTCCAAGTACTTCGCCGCAAAGTCGTAGAACTCATGCCCGGACCGCACAATGATCTCGGCGCAACGGCTCGCGCGCGCAATGCCCTGGGCATCGACCATCACGGCGCACTCAATCTCGCGCACGCCGTGTATTCCGGCCTCGATAACCAACCGAGGATCATGCAGTCGCGCCTCGGTGATTGCCGCATCAAGCTCATCGACGGAATGCACTTTGGTAATGCCCTGCGATGAGCCGGCGCGCGCCGGCTTCACGAAGAGCGGAAAGCCCAGTTCGGCAATACGCGCTCGACATTCGTTCTCATCGGTGCGCCACTGGTGGTCGGTGATGACGGTATACGGGCCGACACCCAAGCCACCCGCGGCGAAGAGGGCCTTCATATATCCCTTGTCCATCGCTACAGCAGAGGACAGCACTCCGGATCCGACATACGGGATCCCCGTCAGCTCGAACAGCCCTTGAATGGTGCCGTCTTCACCGTAGGGGCCATGGAGAACCGGGAAGACCACATCGATGCTGCCGATGAGGTCATCGACCTTGGTGGGGTCGGCATGAAAGGTGACGGGCTCGTCATTCGGAAGAACTTCGGGCAGAACGCCGTCGATAATGCGCAACTCACGCGGATCAGTGCGCTGCAGGTACCAACCGCCGTCTCGGGTGATCCCGATAGGGACGACGTCATAGCGCTGCGGATCAAGTGCGCGCCGAATGGCACCGGCGCTGACGCAAGAGATCGAGTGCTCGCTGCTGCGACCCCCGTAGATGACGGCAATGCGAGTGCGCGAGGACATGCTCAGACCGTATCGGGTGCAGCGCTTCGACCGGCTGAGGGCGCGCTACTCGCTGGCAGTCTC
>ERZ1034365.1574-NODE-1574-length-11330-cov-2.328623_pt1 | contig 11330 bp, 6 predicted proteins | sample MGYA00520615_ERZ1034365 | MGnify/ENA primary metagenome ERZ1034365 (study PRJEB33736, sample SAMEA104284505) | Azolla filiculoides | biome: Urban; feature: Water surface; material: Ditch water | place: Netherlands | collected 2015-10-28 | depth 0-0.1 m ... | reverse complement strand
TGCAGGTGATAAACTTCTAGGTATGGATCTAAGCCATGGTGGTCACTTAACACACGGTTCAAAACCTAGTTTTTCAGGTAAAAACTATCAATCATTTACTTATGGAGTAGCGCTTGACGGAAGAATGAACTATGATAAAATTTTAGAAATTGCAAAGTCAAAAGGAGTGGTATTAAAAATTGCTCCTGATCAGGTCAAACCAATTCGAACAGAATCTTATCCACTGCCTGCGGCACGGCCTAGAATTCTCGGTTAAGCACAAAGAAAATACAAGATAATTGGGGCATCAGCGTTATGGATTGGAACGTGGACCTTGTTCAGACGGCTGAGGCACTGCTAGACTCACTTAAGTAAGCTCTTATCGAAACATGAAAAACTTTTTAAAAATTGATTTATAAAAACTTGATAATATTTGTATAAAAATAAAGATTGTTTGTCATATAATAAACCTTTACGAACACTTCTTCTCCGTGACAAGCTGCAAACGTTTGCACTCTTAAAACACAAATAATTCGTAAGAGGAAAATTCAAGGTTTATCACAAATAAATAACAGAAATATAAATTGTTATGTTCAAGAGCCTTTAGCTAAAAAGACTCTTGAACAAACCATTACTTCTTAATAATGCGTTTCACTACAATTCCTGCAGCAGTTTTCACCTTCAAAACATACACTCCTGTTTGCAAATTGCCAGTTGATAATTGAGTTTTATTTTCAACAATAACATCTGCTGCTACAAGTTGACCTTTCAAGTCATACAAGCTATACGATTCTGCAACAACACCTTTAGCGTCAATATTAAGTATGTCTGTAATTGGATTTGGATAAGCAGATACCAGTTTTGAAACGTCCTTAATTTCGTTCAATCCAGCAATTACAATATTCATTTTTTGATTAATCGGGGCAAGTGTTGTAAAACGATTATCTGCTTTTGGCAATGCCCAGATTCCAAGACGCTTGTCTGATTCTGAAACCGCGTAAACATTCCCGGCACGGTCAAACGAAACACCACCGGTACTTGCTCCCAGTGCAGGTTTAATTGAATGTATTTTAGTCAATGTAGGAACGCCAGTTACAGAATATGTAACATCGAAAATTTTCAATTCATTATTACCACCCATGGCCAGACGAGTTCCATTATAACTTACAGCCATACCTCCGATAGATGAATTTTCAATTAAAGTAGGAGTGAGCCCTGAGTTAAAATCAACAGTCCCTGTTGCACTTACGTGGATTAGCGAAGGAATAGTGGCTGCATCCGCAGATCTGTTTTGCGAAATCCACCAACCTCCATGCGCATCCGGCGCAATACACGAATTCAGATTTTGTTGTAAATTTCCTGCCACCGCATCGTTATAAATCACTGTCGGTGCCGATTGACAAGGAGCAGCAAGTGTTCCTATATTATATTGAAGCAAATTACCCTTATTAGTAGCCACTGCATCAACATAGTCCTCATCGAAAGTATACAATCGAGTATCTTCACCCTTTCCAAGCACGTAACAATGTGATATTGAACCGTGAATATTGACTCCATTGAATGTTGACAAGCCTGTCGATGCCTTTATCAATCCATCAAAAACAGGCACAAAAGCTGTAGTTGGCGAAGTTGGATTCATAACCCAAACACCAGGATGAGCATCGCTCCAGTCGCAAATATAGACTTTACCATCTTCAGCAACAGAAAGTCGCATAGGGCTACTCGAACTTGTTGATCCCCATGCAACACCACCGGCATAAGCATTGGCACCCTGATTAGTTACATCACTCAAAGCTGCGTTCAAAACATAAACACCATCCTGAGTTGTGCGCCCCGTTAATACAGCCCCTGTTGATTCTGATACATAAACATGTCCAAAACCGGGACTTTCAAAGCTATTATCAATAGCAACGCTACGTGAAATATTAAACTGCATCAATGGGTTGGTGTTGTCAGATATTTTTAAAGGGCGATCAATGCCTTCTGCAGTAGCCGTTACCGACCAAGTGTATTCTCCCGGTTCAACTCCGGCAAAATCAGATGAAATTGTATTTTCACCTTTCAATAAAGCCCCTGCGGGAAAACTTTTTATAATAGAATCTTCTTTTAAAATATTGATTGAAACATTGCTTGCATTTTCGTTCAACACAAAACTAAATCCGTATGCATTCGGACAATTACAAGTAGGCACAACGGTCTGAAGGTCTGAAGCATATATATTCGCCTTTGCTACGACAACTGTTTTAAAACGTGCTAAGCCCTGATTTTGAGCTAATATCAACAATTCAATATCGTAGCCTGTAACTTTAGAGGCCGCAGCCATATAAGTTGCTTTTTGCGTTCCAAGTCCGGCTTCAGAAAGTTTCTGAGAAACTTTTACCGCCTTATCTATCCCATTTGTAATATCAAACAACACTACTCCCACAGCTGTAGAATCAGCCAAACAAACCGGAGACGCCATGTAAACATGTTTTGCACTCCTAAAGAAATTATTTCCCGAAGCTACAGGCTGAATTACATAACCTGATTTTTCGGTAAAAACACCTTTTGTTATTAATGCTGAACGATCAGCAATAGTCCAATCAAATTTAAATTCAGTAGGCAAAACTTTTTCGCTATCCAAAAAGAAATGATCAGTTCCGGTTGGAGAAATATTGAATTTAATTTTCCGGCCCCAAAGCGCTTCGGTATAATAAGCCACGCTCATCATGTATTTGTAGCCAATAGCAGAAATGCCTTCTTCATATTGCAAGCCCATAATGCGAATCTGCTTCGAACTACCTGAAGTAACTGCCGGAACATACATGGTACATTTTGCGCGCGAACCACTTACAGCAAAGGTCTCACCCACAACTCCAGTCGCCCACGAAGCCTGATATTGAGTTTGAAAAAGTTGTTTTGGAGCAACAGAGTCTTTATCCCAAATATAAACCTTGAAATACCTGCCTTTCGTTTCAGGCAAAGAAATCGTATCTTTATTACAGCCAAGCAAATAGCCATCTGCCGTAAATGCAATATCATTTAAGATATTTACTCCACCTGTGATTCCAGTCAGATTCATTTCGCGGATCTTAGCAGATGTTACTGCATTTGCAACAATAATCTTTGGCTCAGTTGTTAACACATAAAGTTTTTCATTTCTATAGAGCACTTTCTTTATTTGCGTAGCATTAAGCCACTCAGGAACGACAGGCTCTGAGGTTCCAAATTTATATTCATTCATAGGAATCATACCCGCTTCCTGAACCGGATGTGGAAAATCAGGTGTTGTATCTTTTGGAACAACGATATTTTCGTTCACCAAAAGCATTTTAGCGTAAGTAGTTACAGCAGCCGAAACCACAACAGTAGTATCTTTGGCAGTATGGTCTTTTGCAACAAAACGAAGTTTATAGCTTCCGGGAGTAAGATTATGAAATGCAAAAACACCATTATACAATGTATCTATCTGATAGCCATTTAACGAGTCACCCGCGGCATTCATCAACTTCACTTTAGCTCCGTTCAATGGCAACCAACGATCGTGAGTTCCTGCCTTATAGGTAAACTTAGCATTGTTGATTGTTTCATCTTTGCCTTTTACATAGCCGGCAATAACACCTGTAGCCGGCAAATCTTTCTGAAAATAATCACAGAAATAACGATAAAAATTAGTTGCTTCAAGTTTACGATAATCTTTATTTAGCAACCTATGTGTTTCAGGCTGATAATCATGAAACGATCCTTCTGATAAAAACCCAGGAACTGTCAATGGACGCAAAACTCCCAATCCTGTTGTATTACCATAAAAAGAAAAATCACCACGCATATTGGTAGTTGTCTGATAGTTTGTCCAGGCAGTTAATTGATTGGTTATCAAACGCGACCAAGCGGCTGTAGCCATTGGCAGGCTGGCTGCAACTGTAGGGGCATTGTCATTTCCATGATAAAGCAACAACAAATAATTGGTTCCCGTATTAGTCCCCAAAGCATTACTGTGAATAGATAAAAACGCATCTACATTATTAGCATTTGCCTCTTCTGCTACCTCCGAAAGTAAACGATCATCTACGTCTCTGTTTTGTGTTCGCGACATATAAACCGTAGCATTCGCGACCTGCAACATATCCCGCAAAGCCAGACCTTTTTGCAGATTGCTCCACGACTCCCAAAAGCCAAGCGTATCACCTAGCGCATAGTTAATTGTTACGAGATTTCTGTCATTAGCACCATCATATCCTCCATGCCCCGGATTAATATATATTTTTACCCCTGTAAAATCACCTGCATGTAATGCTGCAAACATAAATAATGCAAGGAAAATTCCTAAAACTTTTTTCATGATCATTTCCTCCTTATTTAATGTCGATATTAATCAAAAATAACTGACCTTTGTCAGTACAAAATGCAATTTTTTTTCCATCAGACGATGCAGCCGGATACATTGCTTTCAAAACTTTATCTGTGGTAAGCGCTTGTCTCATTTTTCCATCAATTGATGCGACAACAATTACGGATGAAACCACCTGATCTCCATTGTCTTTATCATCCATACCAACAAGCAAATCATTATTGAGCCATTTAGGCGCACTCAATTTTCCAATAGATTGTACATTTCCGCCATCTATATCACAAACAAAGGTACCTTTACCAGCAACAGTGTATGCAATTTTTCTAAAATCCGGAGAAATAGAAGGCCAAATATAACTTGCGTCTTCGCCGTTTGGAGTCAGCACCGTTCTGATTTTTCCATTATACAAAACCATTTTGCGGTCTTCAATCTGAACAACCGGCACTAACAACTTTGTTGGAACGGTTTTTCTATTCAGTTTTGTTCCTTTTACATAAAATGGTTTATCCCCCGAAAACGATGCTGTAAATTGATCACGCGTACGCAATATCAACTGTTTCTGTTGATTGTTTTTAAAAGCATATGAATGCAAGGAATTATATTTCAACCCCTTAATCATTTCTGTTTTTTTAAATAGCACAGAATTTCCATCAGCACTTATACGAACTCCGTAACCTGCACCCTGCTCATTGGTAATTGTTTGAATGCTGTTGTCTGAGAAACGAATAAGTTTCAAACCCTTATAACCGGCATCGGTTGCAAGTAAATACTGATTTGCAGGACTAAAAACAGGATAGTAAAAACCTCCATCAGTTGTTGATTCAATTGACTCAACCGAAAGAACATCAACCTGTTGAGCATAACAAATCTGCCCAACCATAAAGATAAAAAGTAACAGTTTTTTCATAACAACAAGTAGTAAAATGAATAAATATAGAGTTTTTCGGGGATAAAAGTACAGATTATTTTGGATTATGCAAACGTTTGCAGAACTTTTTTTGTTTTTAATTTCCAACTATTATGCTCCAGACAATCATCAACAACATTTACCAACATTCTTTTTGCCAATAATATTGTATTTTTGCAGATATACTTAAAAAAGCAGAATGGATACGTCGAAGAACATAATCTGGGGGGTAATAGGAGCTGGTAACGTGTGTGAAGTGAAAAGCGCACCTGCCATGAATCAAATCCCCGGTTCAAAAATCAAAACAATCATGCGTAGAAGCGCTGAAAAAGCTGCTGACTATGCCCAACGACACCATATCGAGCATTGGACGACAGATATTAACAACATAATAAACGATCCCGAAATAACCGCCATTTACATAGCAACTCCTCCTGACACTCATTCTATTTATACCACGCTGGCAGCCACGGCTGGTAAGGCTGTTTATGTGGAAAAACCAATGGCAAATACTTATGCCGAATGCATCTCCATGATTGAAGTCTGTAAAAAACACAATGTTCCGCTTTTTGTAGCGTATTATCGGCGCACGCTTCCCGGATTTTTAAAAGTAAAAGAGCTGATTGAGAGTGGCATTTTAGGAGAAATCAGATTGGTAAGCATCGAAATGTTTCAGCCATTGCAACCCGTACTGATTGCTCAGGCTGAAACGAACTGGCGGGTAAAACCCGAAATTGCCGGCGGAGGTTATTTTCACGATTTAGCCTCACACCAACTCGATTATCTTGATTTTCTTTTTGGCCCTATCACCCAAGCAAAAGGAATTTCGGGCAATCAAGCCAGGCAATATCCGGCAGACGACATAGTTACAGCTTCATTCAAATTTGAGAATGGCGTTATCGGCTCAGGAATTTGGTGCTTCACAACAGACAGTAACACAGAAAAAGACGAAATAAAAATTGTTGGCTCAAAAGGTCAACTCTCATTCAATACTTTTGGAGATCCGATGACTATAAAAATAAAAGTTGGTGATTCAGAAGAAACACTTAGATACAGCCACAAACAACCCATACAAACACCACTCATTCAAACCATTATAAACCAGGAAAACAACAAAGGAATTTGTCCTTCCACCGGAGAAACAGCGGCCAGAACAACAAAAATTACAGATCAAATAGTTTGTCGAAAATAACATAATACAACAAAAAGACTAATTTACAGGGCTGAAAACACAGTTTTTTATTGATTTAAACAACTTTTTTTATATTTTTGTAAAAGCTACAAAAATATAAACGCCGATGAATTTCATTTTCCATACTTATTTCCGCTCTACATTTGTATATTTAATTGCATTGTTACTTTGCATCAGTCTTTCAGGAAGCGCACAAACAAATTCAGCACAAAGCAATACCAACGAATTGACTATTTATGTAATGCCAACTCTTGTTCCACTCGATTGGAGTAGCCCCGCAAGTCTACACGCTTCGATGAAAAATTGCTATCTCAAAACAATAACGCAGCAAGATAATTATTTGCTGGGACATATCGCAGTTAAATTAAAATCAACATTGCTCCCAAAACCGTTATTAATTGCTCAAACTTCAGGAAGTCTTCAGGAAAAACTCGATTTAATTTTAAAACAAAAAATTGGGTTTGGTATCATGGGAGCTGCACTCAAAGGTCGCATCGAGTCGGAAGATGAGCTGAATCACAAACTGGAAGTATATGCAAAGCGAAAAAAACTGGCATACATCACTTATCAAATCAATGAAAAAGCTGCCAAGCGGATGATTAACTTTCTCAACCAATATTCGCAAAAAATGAACGATAAATACGCCCCCTGCGATTTTTATGGTGGTGCATTCTGGCCTCTTTACAAAAATGAAGGTGCATCTTGCTCGTCATTTGGAATGGCTCTACTCGAAATAACCAACTTATTGACACCTGATGCCAAAGATTGGAAACTCAACAAAAACATACCGATAGAAATAATTGGTGGCGAATTCAACAACAATAAGAAAATCAAGGACAGAACTATTCGTAAAACTGAAAGATGGCACAGTGGAAATGGCAAAAGAAATGTAGATTTTGTTGAGTATTTTGTTTATGAACCCAGCATTATGTTCGACTGGATTCTGAAAAAACGCGCACAATCAGATAGCATTTACATAGCTCATGATGACGACGGGATTCCCGGGTTATTGGTAAACGGGACGGATGTAACACCCGACGAACGCGAACCTTTTTTCGAAAATCGTCCCGAGCCGAATCTATTTATCGATTATTACAAGAAAAAATTAACGGCTTCTTTAGCTGATGATCAGAACTAAAATTATTAAACCATTGTGGATTTTCTACAATGGTTTTTTATTTATATTGAAAAGATTAGCTTAACTTTGCAATTCTGTTTCTCACATAAAACAATGCAAAATTATGAAAAAACTTCAATCCATTTTATTCATCTTTATAATGACTATATCCAATTCCCAAGCTCAGGAGAACCTGACTTATCAACTTCCGCCCGAAAGTATTTTACAACTTGCCGATTTTCAACGTGCTCCGGCTGTAACGATCGACTCGCGCAAAGAAAATATGCTACTCAGCTATCGCGACACTTACAAATCGCTCGACGACCTGAATCAACAGGAAATTAGTCTGGCAGGCCTACGCGTAAATCCGGTTACCAACATAAGCTCATCCATGAGCTACATAAGCAACCTGAAAATTCGCAAAGTGTTTGGCGACGAGCCTATTCAGGTGAAAGGGCTTCCGGCCAAAGCACGCATTGCCAACGTAGCCTGGTCGCCCGACGAAACAAAAGTAGCTTTTACAAATACTACAGCCGAAGGACTTGAACTTTGGGTAATGGAAATTGCAACAGCACAAGCCACCCGCCTCACCGAACCAGTTGTAAATGCGAATCTCGGCAATCCGCTCAACTGGTTTCGCGACAGTAAAAGCGTTTTAGTCCGACTTTTGCCTACTAATCGTCCGGCACTGATTGACCCTAAAAAAGCATCACCCGCAGGTCCGATTATTTCAGTAAGCGATGGTTCCAAAGCACAAAATCGCACCTATCAGGACATGTTGAAAAATCCTTCGGACGAAGCAAACTTTGTAACACTCACAACTGCCGAACTTTACAAAATAGATTTAAACGGCAATAAAACCTTGTTTAAATCTGCTGATATTTATGCCGGAGAAACTTTTTCTCCCGACGGACAATACATTTTGATTACCACCATACGCAAACCGTTTTCGTATATCGTTCCGCTCAATCGATTTCCACAGCTGAATGTAGTTTACGACCTGAACGGTAATTTGGTAAAAACCGTAAACGAAATTCCGCTTAATGAAGTAATGCCTAAAGGTTTTATGGCTGTTCGTAAAGGCAAACGATCTATGAATTGGCGCAGCGACGATGCAGCTACTTTATATTTTGTAGAAGCGCTGGACGAAGGTGATCCGAAAAAAGAAGTTCCGTTTCGCGATGCTGTTTATACATGGAAAGCGCCTTTCGACAAAGCGCCTGTTTTGCTCACGAAATCAGTTTTGCGCTATTCAAGCATTGTTTGGGGCGATGCCACAACAGCTATTTTGCAGGACGAATGGTACGACACACGTCAGGTGAAAGCGTACATTTTCAATCCGTCGAAACCAGATCAAACGCCTAAAGTAATTACCGACCGCAATTATCAGGATTTATATTCAGATCCGGGCGATTTTGAAACACAAAAAAATGTCTACGGAAAATATGTGCTGACAATAAACAACAACTGTATTTATCGTATCGGCGATGGTTTTACGCCTAAAGGTCAATTCCCTTTTATTGACGAATTGAATTTGAAATCACTGAAAACGAAACGCCTTTATCAGTCGACTTACACCGACAAAATGGAGGAGATTTTCGACATCATGGATATAACTAAAGGCGAGGTTTTGGTGCGTATTCAATCGAAAAACGAATATCCAAATTACTTTATTCGCAACCTGAAAAAACGAATTGCACCACTGCAACTTACACATTTTCCTAATCCGTTCGAAAGTATCAAAAACGTTTACAAAGAACTGATAAAATACAAACGTGCTGATGGCGTGGAACTTTCGGGAACACTTTATTTGCCTGCAGGATATGACCGTAATGCAAAAAAGGAAAAACTGCCGATGTTGATCTGGGCATATCCGGCTGAATACAAAGATAAAAACAGCGCGGGACAAAGTTCAGCTAATCCAAATGAATTTACTTTCCCGAATTACGCCTCATTTATTTATTGGGTAACGCGTGGTTATGCCGTTCTTGACGATGCTGCGTTCCCAATTGTGGGCGAAGGCAAAACAGAACCTAACGACTCGTTTATTGAGCAATTAGTTGCCAATGCCAAAGCGGCTATTGATGCGGTCGACTCGCTTGGTTATATCAATCGCAAAAAAGTGGCAGTTGGCGGACACTCTTATGGTGCATTTATGACGGCGAATCTACTCACACATTGCGATTTATTTGCTTGCGGGATAGCCCGAAGTGGCGCTTACAACCGTACACTTACGCCTTTTGGTTTCCAGAGTGAACAACGAAACTATTGGGAAGCACCCGAAATTTACGACGGCATGTCGCCATTTATGACAGCTGACAAAATGAAAACTCCGATTTTGTTAGTTCATGGCGAAGCTGATAACAATCCGGGAACGTTCACACTACAAACCGAGCGTTATTTTCAAGCGCTGAAAGGTCTTGGAGCACCGGCACGCATGGTTATTTTACCCAAAGAACAACACAGTTATGTGGCACGCGAGAATATCATGCATTTGCTTTGGGAACAAGATCGCTTTTTGGAAAAATATTTGAAATAATAGCAATATGATTACAGTGTAATTCAATCGTTTTAGCATTGTATTTATACCATTTAAAAAGAATTTCGTATTTTTGCAGACCAAAAAAATGTAAATCAAAAAGATGAGTCTTGTAGATAGAATAAAATCAGCCGGTTCTACGGCATTTTCGTTTGAGTTGTTACCTCCGTTGAAAGGCAATGGTATTGATGGCGTATATCGCACTATCGATGCACTGCGCGAATTCGACCCTAAATATATAAACATCACCACGCACCGTAGCGAGTTGGTTTTCAAGGAAACTAACAACGGACTTTTCGAGCGTGTGGCTGAGCGTCATCGCCCGGGAACGGTTGCTATTGCGGCAGCTATTCAGAACAAATATAAAATTCCGGTGGTGCCACACATTATTTGCAGTGGCTTTACCAAAGAAGAAACCGAATACGCGCTGATTGATTTGCAATTTCTCGGAATTACTGATTTATTGTTACTTCGTGGCGACAAAGCCAAACACGAAAAAGGCTTCACGCCTACCGGTCACTCTTACGCTACAGAATTGCAGGAACAGGTAAATAATTTCAATAAAGGACTGTTTTTGGATGGTTCTCAAATGAAATCGCTCACTCCATTTTCGTATGGTATGGCTTGCTATCCTGAAAAACACGAAGAAGCACCAAATTTAGAATCGGATTTACTGTTTGCCAAACAAAAAGTGGAAGCCGGAGCTGAATATCTGGTTACACAAATGTTTTTCGACAATGCCAAATACTATGAATTTGTTGAAAAATGTCGTGCTGAAGGCATTACAGTGCCAATCATTCCGGGATTGAAACCAATCACCTTTATGAATCAGCTGACCGTATTGCCAAAAATTTTCCATACCGATCTTCCTGTTGACTTTGCCGATGCGTTGCGCAATTGCAAAACTGACGCTGAAGCTACCGAAGTAGGTATTGAATGGTGTACGGTTCAGGCCAAAGATTTGATTGCCAATAAAGTTGAAAGTATTCACTTTTACAGCATGATGGCAACTCAAAGTGTGAAACGAGTGGCTCAGGCGGTTTATTAAATCTCCTGAATATTCTCTTAATTATATTTAATCGTACAATATAAATCCATTTTAAAGTGTTTGATTTGCATTGTATTAATTTAAAATCCCTGTAAGGGTTCAATTATGAGTTTCTTTTTATTTATTATATTCCTGGTGTTGATTTTCGGAATTGTTATCATCTTTTCCGTATTGGGGTTTATACGTTCAATTTTTAGCACCATTTTTGGCTTTGGTCG
>ERZ1034365.1573-NODE-1573-length-11331-cov-2.549227_pt1 | contig 11331 bp, 8 predicted proteins | sample MGYA00520615_ERZ1034365 | MGnify/ENA primary metagenome ERZ1034365 (study PRJEB33736, sample SAMEA104284505) | Azolla filiculoides | biome: Urban; feature: Water surface; material: Ditch water | place: Netherlands | collected 2015-10-28 | depth 0-0.1 m ... | reverse complement strand
CCTTCAACGACAAGCTTCTTGTAACGGTGGTTTTGGAAGTGTTACTGTAGTTGACCTTCCATCAAATTGGACAATAACTGAGCATGTTACTGGAAATGTTTATCAAGGTACCTCAAGTACTTTTGAAATTACTAATTTAACAGCGGGTCAGTATAGTTTTGTTTGTACTGATTTAACTACTAATTGTAGTAATCAAGTGGTTATTCCTTTTCAAGTTACCTCAATGACTTGTCCGGTTGCTACTGATGACGTTGTTTTGTATGATGCTAATGCAACAGTTGTTATTAATGCATTTCAAAATGACACCACAGGTTCTTTAGTTAATCCTGCTCGAATTCGTTTTGCCACAACTGGTAATGCAAGCGAAGTGGTGTATGATGCAGATCAACAAATTACTGGATTTACGTATTCAACTGAAGGTCGTTGGTCTATTGATCTTACAACAGGTTTGATTACTTTTTTACCAAATCCTAATTTTAGAGGAATCCCTTCAAGCGTGTCTTATTTCATTCGTGATTATAACGAAAATATTAGTAATGAGGCTCAAATACGTTTTGATTTATTGCCTATTGCTTCAAATGATGAGGGGGCTTATCAAGTAGGATCAAGTGTTGTATTGAATTTGGTTCAAAATGATATTATGGGTGATGTTGTTAATCCTGAGACTATTGAGTTTTTACCTCCTTTTGAATTGGGATCTACTATTTCGGCTCAAAATAATACTATTGTTATGCAGGTTCCAAATGAAGGAGAATGGGTGATTGATGGGTTAGGTAATTTATTATTTACGCCTCTTTCTGGATATAATGGAACGCCCTCAATAAAACATTATAGAGTTAAAGATTTTCAAGGAAATTGGTCTAACGCGGCAACTATAGCAATACAATCAAATTGTGTGTTTGATGTTGTTTGTCCGGTTTTTGAAATTACAACTGTTTCTTGTATTGATGCTGTTCCAACGGCAACAACTTTAAGTGTATCTGCGTTTGAACAATTGGGTAATCAGTCAGGACATATTTCAGGAGCGGATTGTACTTTGGTTCTTATTACAGCCGAAAATTCTGGAGATGGAGCTTGTAATTCTACCATTACTAGAACGTATACTATTACCTTTTATGATGGTAATTCTCGAGATAATTTAGGGATTGTTTTGCGTCAATTTACTTGTACACAAGTATTTCAAGTTCATGATCAAGTACCTCCTGTATTTTCTACTAGTATACCATCGACATTGGTTTTGGAAAACAGTAATTTAATCCCAACATACACAATAGAAGCTACCGATAATTGTAGTTCTGAAGTAGCTATTCGTTATGAAGAAGATTTGATACCGGGTATATGTGCTTCAAATTATCAATTAAATAGAAGATGGATTGCTACAGATGCATGTGATAATTCAAGTATTCTTTCTCAAAGTATTACCATTCAAGATACTGACATCCCTGTTTTTACTTCTAATTTAGAAAGTGTACTTTATGCAGATTGTGAAAACCTACCCGCTGTCTCAGAAGTCTCTGCAACAGATGCTTCTGGAACTGTTACTGTTACTATGGAAGAAACTACTATGCCAGGTGATTGTGCTAGTATGTCTATCATAACTCGTAAATGGACTGCTACCGACTTATGTGGTAATATTGCCTATTTTACTCAAGAAATTCATGTAGCTTGTGGTATTACCATTTATAATGCCTTAACACCAAACGGCGATGGTAAAAACGATTTCTTTTACTTAGAAGGTATAGAATGTTATCCTAATAATAAAGTTGAAATTTTTAACCGTTATGGTGCTAAAATATTTGAAACAGACAGTTATGATAATGTTACTCATGTTTTTAGTGGTGTTTCAGATAGTTCTGCTAACGTTTCTACAGGAACTTTGCCAGTAGGTACTTATTACTATATTATTTCTTATGATTATCGTGATGGAGGATTAAATAGTTACAAAAAAATCAATAAATCAGGTTACTTGTATATAGCCTCTAATTAGTAATTCAGTTTTTTATAATAAATTTGGGGAAGCTTGTTGCTTTGAAAGGAGTTTCTACTCCTTTCAAGTAACGAGCATGTATGCCATAACGTTTCTAAACTGTAATCAAAACATAAATTTAGTAGTTGTTTTTCTTTTTTTTAGTTGGATGTTTTCATTTATTCTCTTATTTATAGTAAATGCCTAGGTGTAATTGAATTAATAATTTATGGGGTTTGATTATTGGAATAAAAAAGAACAGGTTTAATGTGATGAGGCGAGATAAGTTGCCTCTTTTTTTATTGTTATGTATTACTTAAATTACTTGTACAAGATGATTGGAAAATTTAAATTAATCGTAATAAAACATAATTTTTTTGTAATTTAGTTAAAAAGATTGTTATGAAATTGGATCAACAAACAAGGCTTCGAAAAAAAGTGTTAGAATCGTATCAAATTTTAGATACTTTGCCTGAACAAATGTATGATGATATCACGCAGATAGCCTCTTGTATTTGTGATATGCCTGTAGTGTTATTAAGCTTAATTGATGACAAAAGGCAGTTTTTTAAGTCTAAACAAGGTTTACTCATTAGTGAAGCGCCTCTTGATCATTCTATATGTTATCACGCTATATTGTCTAAAGAGGCTATTTTTCAGGTATCAGATTTGAGAGTAGATGAGCGTTTTAAGAACAATCCATTAGTGTTGTCAGATCCTAGTTTAGTTTCCTATTATGGTGTGCCTCTTCAGGGTAAAGAAGGGGTTTGTTTTGGTAGCCTTTGTGTTATTAGTAAAGATGAGCCAAAAATAATTTCAGAGGAACAAAAAGAAGTTTTAAAAAAATTAGCCAAGCAAGTTGTTTACTTGTTGGAATTGCGAAAGATGAATCATGATTTATTGGTTTGTCGAGATAAAAACAGTAGTTATTTATCACAGATGGAAGAATTTGCTCACACAGCAGCCCATGATTTGAGAGCGCCACTTAGAGCGGTAAAGTCTTTTTTACAATTGATTGAATCGAAGAATCAATCCTTGTATGATGAAAAGGATAAGAAATATTTCAAATTTGTATTTGATAATGTAACGATTATGGATGATTTGATTATTGATTTATTAGAGTTTGCCAAATCAGATGAAAAGCTTGATGAGAAAGAACCTATTGACTTACATTCGTTTATTACTAATATTTATAATCATGTGAATGAAAATTCCAATTTAAATGATTCGCAATTGATTCTTAGTGCAATGCCCATCATTTCATTTTCAAAATTAGCATTGAGTGTAATATTTAATAATTTGATTGAGAATGCTTTAAAATATAAAAAACAAGATGTTTCAACCGTTATACACATTCGCTATAAGGATTCTCCGTTTTATCATATTTTTGAAATTCAAGATAATGGAATAGGAATCTCAAGCGATTTTTTTGAAATCATCTTTAAGCCATTTAAGCGATTGCATACTAAAACAGAATTTTCCGGCAGTGGTTTGGGATTGGCATCTGTAAAAAAAATTATAGAAAAATTAGGAGGAACTATCAGCGTAAATTCGGTTGTTCATGAAGGAACAATTTTTACAGTTTCAATTCCAAAAGAATAATATTTTTTGTTAATTTAATTTTTCTATCTTTATAAAGTAAAACACTACCCTATGCGATTAATAAAAGCTTTAATTATTGATTCTAATGCAGATATAATTAATCAACTTACAAAGTTTGCCGAAGAAAATTCAGTTATAATTGATATATGTGGAGCGTCTAATAGTTTAGAAGAAGGAATTGAATTGGTTAAAACGTATAAGCCTGAGTTACTATTTTTAGACCCTACAGATGCGAATTTGAATTCCTTTGTGTTAATGAAGGAATTGGATTTTAATATTCCAAAGTTTATTTTTATCACAGATGATGAAAGTAAAGCTTATCAAGGGTATAAGTATAATGCGGTTGATTTTCAAAAAAAACCATTAGACTATAACGAACTTATTATCTCAATTTATAAGGTTATTAAATTAATAGAGATGGAGATTAGTTTTCAAAATCAGAAAGTTAATCAAATAAAAGGTGTTAATTTTGAGGCTAACGATACTGGTTTTATTGCAATTTCTTCTTCTGATAAAATAGAGTTGATTAAGTTAGAAGATATTGTGTATTGTAAAGCTGAAGGTAAATATACTGAGTTTGTTTTGTCAAACAAGCAAAAGATTTTATCAAGTAAAAATTTAGGTGAATTTCATACTATATTATATAGCACCTATTTTTTTAGAATACATCATTCCTATGTTGTAAACATAAAGCAAATTTTAAAAATTACTAAAAAAGATGGATTGTACTGTGAGTTTGGAAACGGCATTTCGTTACCCGTAGCAAAAAGGCGACAAGAAGAATTTGTAAAATTCCTCAAATTATAAATTTAATAGCAATGTTAAAAACTAATAAAGTGAAAAAAATCATGATTGTTGATGATAACGAGTTTGATTGTTACATCACATCGAAAATTATTAATAATTTGGATGCAAGTGTTGATATTATGGAGTTTAATTCCTCTGTTATTGCTATCCAATATTTAGAAGATTTTCAAAATTCCCCCGAAAAATTACCAGATTTGATTTTCTTAGATATTTATATGCCTATTTTTGATGGTTTTGATTTTATCGAAAAATTCAACACTTTTTCCAATTTTATAAAATCTCATACTAAAATATGCATTCTTTCTACAACGGTTGATGATCTCTACATACATAGAGCTAGGGTTAATGATTCGGTTTTATTTGCAAGTAAGCCCATAACAAAGGAGTTTATACAAAGCTTTATTGTTTAATTAAACTTTTTGGAAATAATTGGTTTGTTTGGACATAATTGTATCTTTACCTTTTTGTCTAAAAAATGAAGTTTACTATAATTACTCATGTTCCACATGTTTGTCAAGATAATCATTATTATGGTTATGCTCCCTATATTCGAGAAATGAATATATGGTTGAATTATGTGGATCATGTGGTTGTGGTTGCTCCATTGGACGATGCTATAGTTGGTCCAATTCATGAAGCTTATTCACATGCTAATTTAAGTTTTTTAAGCGTTTCTGAATTTAATGTTACTTCGGTTAAAAACTTTTTGATTGCTCTCTATCGACTTCCAAAGGTTGTTGCAACGGTTTACAAGGCCATGAAGTGTTCCGACCATATACATTTACGATGTCCCGGAAATATGGGGTTAATAGGAGCTTTAGTTCAAATCCTTTTTCCTAAAAAACAAAAAACAGCAAAGTATGCTGGAAATTGGGATGCTGCAAGTAAACAACCTTTTACTTACAGGTTACAGCGATGGATTTTGTCTAATACTTTTTTGACGCGTAATATGCAAGTCTTGGTTTATGGTGATTGGCCTAATCAGACTAAAAATATTTTGTCTTTTTTTACAGCCTCTTATAGTGAAGAAGAAATTTCAAAACATGAAGAAAATGATCTCATAAAGATTGCTACACTATCAGAAGAAGTACGTTTTTTATTTGTAGGGACATTGTCAAAAGGGAAACAGCCTTTGTATGCAATTCAGTTGGTAAATCAATTGAAAGAGAATGGAATTCACGTTCGTTTAGCCTTATTTGGAGATGGCCCATTATATAATGAATTGCAAGAGTATATTCATTCAAATGGGTTGTCGTCCTTTGTTACCTTGAGAGGTAATCACGATAAAACAACTGTTCTAAATGCTTATAGAAAAAGTCATTTTTTACTTTTACCATCTAAAAGTGAGGGTTGGCCAAAAGCTGTTGCTGAAGCTATGTTTTGGGGTTGTGTTCCTATAGCTACCCCTGTTTCATGTGTTCCTTATATGTTAGGCAATGGTTCTAGAGGTCTTTTATTACAAGAACAAATGGAATTGGATGTGCCTCAAATTAAAATGGTATTACAAAATGTAGATTTGCACAAAGCGCTTTCGAATGAAGGTAAAAATTGGTCAAGAAATTTTACTACAAATTCTTTTGAAAGAGAAATAAAAAAGCTGCTAACTAAACCCAATTGAAATTTAATAATGATCATGCGTTGCTTTTGCTTTACTTAATTTTGATTTGTTTTTTCTATATTTACCCGCAACATTAATTTCTTACTGTGAACCCTAATAAAAAAATCAAAATACTTCAATTAATTGACAGTTTGGAGGCTGGAGGAGCTGAAAGAATGGCGGTTAATTATGCAAATGCACTTTGTTCCTATACCGGATTTGGAGCATTAGCCACAACTAGGGCAGAAGGAATATTAAAGCAGCAGTTAAACGGATCGGTGTGTTATAATTTTTTAAATCGAAAACAACTATTTGATTTTAAAGCACTATTTTTACTTAGAAAAATTGTAAAAGAGAATGAAATAACCCATATACAAGCCCATAGTAGTTCTTTGTTTTTTGCTGTATTTTTAAAATTGATTTGTCCTCAAATTATTCTGATTTGGCATGATCATTATGGAGCCAGTGAAATGTTAAAAAAAAGACCTGTTTTATTGTTGCAAATAGCGAGTATTTTTGTTCGTAATATTCTATCAGTAAATCATAATTTGAAGGCATGGGCTTTAGATAAATTATATTGTAAAAAGGTATGTTATCTGCCAAATTTTACTTCTGAATCTTCGATGGTTTTTAATGAAACTACACGTTTGTTTGGAGCATCTGGAAAGCGCATTGTTTGTTTAGCTAATCTAAGGCCACAAAAAAATCATATGATGTTATTACAAGTGGCTAGAATACTAAAAAAGGACTATCCCGATTGGACTTTCCATTTAGTAGGAAAAGATTTTCATGATGATTATTCAAAAGAAATAGTAGAAAAAATAGCGCAGTATCAGTTAGAAGATCATGTTTTTGTATATGGTTCTCGTTCTGATATTCCTTCTATTTTAAATCAATCTACTATAGGGGTATTAACCTCAATTTCAGAAGGGTTGCCAGTAGCTATTTTAGAATATGGTTTTCATTCATTAGCAGTTGTAGCTACAAAAGTAGGTGAAGTACCCACTGTTTTAAATCAGCAGGAAGGTATATTGATAGAAAGTAATGACGTTTTATCATTTTGTGAGGCTTTGAAAAGAATCATTACTGATAAAGCTTTGCGTATCGATTTATCCGTTAAACTTCATTCCAAAGTAATTTCATCTTATAGCGAGAAAGCAATCATAACTTTATATACAGAATGGATTCATGAAAAATAAAACATCTTCCTATTTATTCCTTTTATTGCTGCATGTTTTTATTGCAATTGGAGTATATTCTTTTCCCTTTTTATCTAAGATCTATGGAGTTTTAATACTTGTTTTAGGCACCTTGTTGATTGTAAATACACGAAATGCAAATAATCAGGCTTTGTTAGTTGCCTCTTATGTGGTGGGTTCAGAGGTATTATTGCGAATGACAGGAGGTAATTTTGCTCATGAAATGGCTAAATATGAAGTAATCTATTTCTTGTTTTTAGGAATGTTTTTCTCTGGTACTTCAAAAAACTCTGTTTTGTATGTAATATTTATGTTGCTATTGCTCCCCGGTGTTTATATTGGGGCTAATGTATTGGGTTATGCGGTTGATGTGCGAAAGGCAATATTGTTTAATATTTTAGGAGAAGTTACTCTTTTTGTAAGTGCAATATATTGTTATCAAAGGAAGATTACCCTTAAAGAGCTCGAGTATGTAATAAAGGCTATTGCGTTACCTATTTTGTCTATATTGACTTATTTGTTTTTGTATACTCCTTCTATTAAAGATGTAATTACTAGTACACAGTCTAATTTTGAAACATCAGGAGGCTTTGGTCCTAATCAAGTTTCTACTGTTTTAGGGTTGGGAATGTTTTGTTTTTTTGCCCTTTTGCTTTTGTTTTCAAAAACTAGAAAGATGCAAATTATTCATTTATTATTGTTAATCATTTGTTCCTTCAGGGGAATTGTAACTTTTTCTAGGGGGGGAGTTTTTACTGCAATCGCTATGATGATGGTGCTTTTGTTTGTGTTGTTTTGGTTTGCAAACTCGAAAACAAAAAATTATATTCTTGTTTTATCAATTGTGGGATTATTAATTGGAGGCTTCGTTTGGTCGTATAGTGTGTTGCAAACAGGTGGTATGATTGAGAATCGTTATGCAAACAAAGATGCTAGAGGAAGGGAAAAAACCGATAAATTAGGAGGCAGAGAACAAATTGCTAGTACAGAGTTGCAAATGTTTATGGAAAATCCTGTTTGGGGTATAGGTGTTGGTAAAAATAAAGAGTATCGAGAAGAAATGACTGGAATAGTAGCAGCTTCTCATAATGAAATAACAAGATTATTAGCAGAACATGGAACTTTTGGGATAGGTGCTTTAATTATTTTATTATTCACACCATTAATTTTATACTTTAATAATAAGGAACACATTTTTTTATTGTCATTTTTTGTGTTTTGGCTCTTAACTATAAATCATGCAGCTATGCGAATTGCTGCTCCTGCTTTTGTCTATGCCTTAACACTTTTAAAAGTTCGTTTTAATGAAAATTCTGTATCTAGGGAATCAACTATCTAAGCATGGTTTCAATAAAACGACTATTGAAACCTTAAGTGTACTATTAGAACAATCTGATTTTGAAGTATATTGTGCTTCTGATAAGAAGTATCTTTTTTTTAGGATGTTTGAGATGATTAAAGCTATTATCTTATACAGAAATAAAGTTTCTTATATCTTGATTGATACCTATAGCACTAAGGCTTTTTGGTACGCTTTCAGTTGTAGTCAAGTAGCACGATTTTTCAAGATCAAGTATATTCCCATTTTGCATGGTGGAAATTTGCCTCAGAGATTAAAAAAAAATCCTAAAATTAGTCGGTTAATTTTTGCAAATGCTTATCAAAATGTTTCACCTTCAGATTATTTGAAGCAGGTTTTTGAAGCCAATGGTTTTTTTAATGTGGTTTTTATCCCCAATAGTATAGAAATTCAGAAATACAATTATAAAGAAAGAGCATTGTTTCAACCTAAACTTTTATGGGTTCGAGCTTTTGCTACAATTTATAACCCCAAAATGGCAGTAGCTGTGTTGCAACAACTTCAAGTGTATTATCCAGAGGCTACTTTAACTATGGTGGGACCTGATAAAGATGGTAGTTTGCAAATTACAAAAGATTTTGCCAATCAAAAAGGTGTTTTTGTAACATTCACTGGACAACTTTCTAAAGAAGCTTGGTGGGATTTAGCCGCAGAACATGACGTGTTTATAAATACAACGCATTACGACAATACTCCTGTTAGTTTGCTTGAAGCTATGGCATTAGGATTACCCGTTGTTTCAACTAATGTTGGTGGAATTCCATATCTGTTGACAGATAAAAAAAACGCATTACTTGTGCCAGATCAAGATGTTGATCAAATGACAAAAGCAATTGTTTATTTACTTTCAGATTATGAGTATGGTTGTGCTCAAGTAAGAAATGCACGAAATTTTGTATCGCATTTTGATTGGAAAGAGGTCAAACAACTATGGAAACAACTTTTAACCTAATGGATATCAACGGTTTAATTGTCTTGAATTTTGTATAGTTTCATTGTTAAAATGCTATTGATTTTAATAAAATAAGTTAAGAATTTCTATTTTCTTTATAAAATTACTTACTTTGCCTAGAAAAAACAAATAAATGATTGTGCCCCAACGAATCCATTTTGAAATTTCTGAACGTAAAGTGTTATTACGTCTCATGGATGTTTTTATTACGGTACTCACATTAGGGTTAATTGGTCATTATTTTCAATTTGATTATTTTAAATTATCTCAGACTAATTTTTATTGGACCATTGTTTTAGCGGTTTATTTGATTTTGTTTGGAACTATTTTTGAAATGTATAATTTACAAACGGCAAGTAATCGATATCAAATTTCAAAGAGCATTATTCTTACCACTTCAGTTACGGTGTTGTTCTATTTATTAACACCATTTTATACGCCAATTTTGCCTTCAAATCGTTTGCAAATCTTGCTTTTTTTCTTTTCAATTTTATTCTCATTAGCATTATGGCGTTATCTTTATATTGTGCTTTTTGCTTCCAATCGATTTACGAAAAAGGTTTTGTTTGTTGGTAATAGTAATGAAATAGGAATCCTAATAGCCGAATTAGCCAAGTTTAATCCTCATTATAGAGTGTTGGGCTATGTTGCTGTAAATGAAGTTCCATCAAAAAGAACCGATTTAAAAAGTATTGCAATTGAAGATTTAGAGGATTTTGTTTATGAAAATTATATATCTGAAATTGTAGTAACAAGTACAAAGAATAAGTTAACATCATTAGATTTATATAATAAATTATTACGGTTACTTGAAAAAGGGATTGTTATTAGAAAATATAATCAGGTTTATGAGTATAGTACATATCGATTACCCATTCATTTTGAAGATCGTGAATTATATAAATTTTTTCCATTCAGTAGAAGTAATCAAAATAAATTTTATGTTTATTACAGTCGTTTTTTTGATATCCTTTTTTCTCTTATTGGCTTGTCTGTTTTTTTTATAATTGCCCCTATACTTTTTGTAATTAATATTTTTGCTAACAAAGGAAGCTTTTTTTATTCTCAAATACGAGTTGGAAAAAATGGTATTCCATTTACTATTTACAAAATGCGAACTATGGTTCAGAATGCGGAAGTAAATGGTGCTGTTTTTGCTGTCCAAAATGATAGTAGGATAACTCCTTTTGGTAAGTTTTTGCGAAAAACAAGGATAGATGAATTGCCTCAATTTATTAATGTTTTAAAAGGGGAGATGGCTATTATTGGACCAAGGCCAGAGCGTCCTTTTTTTGTAGAACAAATTGCAAATTCAATTCCTTTATATCAAACGCGTCATGTTATTAAACCAGGGCTTACAGGTTGGGCACAAGTAAATTATCCTTACGGTTCTAGTTTAGAAGATAGTTTGATGAAACTTCGTTACGATTTGTATTACATCAAGCATCGAAGTTTGTTTTTAGATATCAATATTGTTGTGAAAACGATGAGTACAGTTTTGTTTTTTAGAGGACAGTAACTAGTAACTAGTGGTCAGTTATCAGTGGTCAGTTTTATCAGCTTGCTAATTTTGATTTCTTAATCTGCAATACAATTTTCCCTATCCAATACAAATGTAAGGCTATGAATGGCCAAACGATTTCCAGGTGAATTTTTGTAGTCATATACGCTAGATAAACCAATAACATTGCTAGAATAATTTGTCCAAATAGCACAATTCTTTCTTTAATCTCTTTTTTAAGGTACCAAGCAAATACCAATAAAAGCGGATTGAATAGTAAAATATTATAATTCCATAATATTTCTTCGTGCAATGAGTATAATCCTACCAAAGAGAAGAAAAGCCCT
>ERZ1034365.1571-NODE-1571-length-11334-cov-2.296349_pt1 | contig 11334 bp, 11 predicted proteins | sample MGYA00520615_ERZ1034365 | MGnify/ENA primary metagenome ERZ1034365 (study PRJEB33736, sample SAMEA104284505) | Azolla filiculoides | biome: Urban; feature: Water surface; material: Ditch water | place: Netherlands | collected 2015-10-28 | depth 0-0.1 m ... | reverse complement strand
CAGGCTGATCCCTGCTGCAACAGCAAGCTCAAAGAAATTACTGGCGCCAATGAGCGCAGTAGGGCAGGCGATATTGTGTTTTTCTCCCAACTTTTTGTTTAGCCAGTAAGCCAGCGCTGAGTTGAAAAACACCTGAATCAGAATAGGCACTGCCAATAAAGCGATCACTAGGGGCTGCTGTAGAATGGCCTCGCCCTGGAAGGCGAACAGCAGCACCAGCGTTAATAACAGGGCTGTGATTGACCATGGCCCTATTTTCTTGATCGCGGTATCAAAGGCTTGTGGGCCGTTTTGCAGCAAAAGCTTTCGCCAGATTTGTGCTAAGAATACCGGAATCACGATGTACAGCAGCACGGATGTAAATAGGGTTGCCCAAGGTATGATGATTGCGGAAATACCCAGTAGCAAGGCGACGATAGGCGCAAACGCAAAAATCATAATCATGTCATTCAGTGCCACCTGCGACAGGGTAAATAATGGGTCGCCATTGGTGAGTCTGCTCCATACGAACACCATTGCCGTGCATGGTGCAGCAGCCAGCAGAATCAGGCCGGCAATATAGCTATCGATCTGCTCTGGCGGCAGCATGGGAGCGAAAATATGACGGATAAAAAGCCAGCCCAGAAATGCCATGCTGAATGGCTTGACCAGCCAGTTCACGAATAAAGTCACGCCAATGCCGCGTATATGCTGCTTAACTTCATGCAGTGCGCTGAAATCCACTTTAACCAGCATGGGAATGATCATGATCCAGATCAGTAAACCAACAGGCAAGTTAACCTGTGCAATTTCCATATTGCCTATTGCTTGAAATAGCCCAGGGAAAAACTGGCCGAGCATGACTCCTAAAATAATGCATAGTCCCACCCAAAGTGTCAGGTAGCGTTCAAAAATGCTCATAGGTAAAATCGTTTTTTCAGAGTTCATATTGAGGATTTGAATTTAATAATCTTATTTTACTGGTGCTGGTTAGGCAACTTGGAGCAGACTTAAGCTGAGACTTGCTGGCTTTTAAATACGGCAGTCTCAGATTTCGGTTTTTTGGGGTATTGCCGTAACTGGCTGTTTAAAGCTGTTTTGCAGCTTTGCTTTCAATGAAATCGCGATAGATATTACGTTCTTTCATGCATTCACTGCTGTGCTTGTCGTGGCAGGTTTCTCTTAATTTACAAAAACAGGTGTTAGCCACAATCGCTTCCAGTGTTGTGGGCTGGTTATCAGCATGTGCCTCGGAATTCGATACTGGTCTGTTGTTTTGGGGCATAGTGGCGTCCTTTGTAAAGATTTAAATCTCATGTACGACTGCACACTTTAACATTTGTTCTGGTGACTGGTTAAAATAATAAAACCTGACCGCAGCCAGGTTTTATTACTTAATTTGGGTATTGCTAAGTACCCCGAACAAAAATTATTTGTTCATCACGTACATCGTTACTTCAAAGCCAAAACGCATTTCAGTAGCAGCTGGTTTAGTCCACATAATCATTCTCCTAATTTTTTGATTTTTAATCCGGCAACACAATGTTATCGGTATGTATGCATTATGCGCTTGTCTAAGATTGTTACACTATTGCTGTTCATGAGTGTGAGCTCAATAAAATCATTAACGCAGCTTAATCAATCATCGTCACCGTAACAAAGCATTGGCGTTACAGATGCTGAGCTGGCAATATTACAGACTGAATCATGCCTGGATAATTAAAGAGATGAAAAAACACCATATTTCAAAAATGCCCAACCTGCTTGGTTACCTTGGCTTGCTGCCTTTCATCGTGCCAACGGTTTTTTTATTTTTTGATGATAGTCACCTTGATATGTGGCGTCATTTTTTGCTCAGTTACGGTGCGGTGATCCTCAGCTTCGTGGGGGCTTTGCATTGGTCTTTTGCAATGCTGCTGCATGAGCTGCCCATCAATAAGCAGCGCTGGTCATTTTTCTGGAGTGTTGTACCGTCTCTGGTTGCATGGGTGTCATTATCTATTCCAAAGTTCTACGGATTTATTTTATTGACAGTTTTTTTTGCAATCGCCTTGATACGCGATAAGCAGTTATCCGATAAGGCGGAGCTGCCGGCGTGGTATACACCGCTGCGCAGAAATTTAACAATAGTTGCCATGACCTGTTTGCTGGTCGCTGCGTACCTGGGAAATGACAGGCAGCTAATGAATCTAATCTGATATTGATCCTGTAACAAATTGTTGTTTTTTTGTATCAGAAAATAACGCCAGATATTGGCGTAAATGCTTGCTTAATAACAAAAAACTATCACTTGAACATGCATGGTTATGCACATCAGTTAAAGTGCCACTTTAAAAAAGTCAAAAAACCTTTATCAATCAATGGTTCATTTGTAACTAATTGATTTTAAAGTAAAAAAATATAGTTTAAAATTTAAACCATTGTAAAAATACCATACAAATCTGTAGGTTACAGTTTGTTTACACAATTAATCACAAAGTTATCCACAGATTTTGTGGAAAAGCACCGTCATGGGAACTTGGTCTTGCAGATTAAAAATTTGTAGATTTATATTTACATTTTTGTATGCTTGTTCATTTAAGTTTTTAAGCTCTTGAATTTTCTGAGTTACATTTTGCTTATCAGTTAAATTCAATACTCAGTCAAATTTTTCAGTTATAGGGTTTGATTACCGAATGGTCGCATTTAATATCAAAGGTGAAATTTGTTAAACCTTAGCGCTATGATTTATATGCGATCTATTGCTGTTATCTATTTCTTTGAAAATATACCAATTTTTATTCACGCGTTTCATCAGTAATTTCTTGTTTGTAACAATCGATTTGCCGTTCGCGACATATAACTGCTCGAATGTTGCCTCTGCACTCTCATGATGTGTTTTGATTTTAAGCTTAGATATTTTTATGTTGATTGTCGTTGGCTTGCTAATACGCTTACGCCGCTGTTCTTCCCACGCCTTGTGGCTTAATCCTTTAGCTGGTTTGAAGTTGTTGATGTAGATGGAAAAATACTCGTCCAGGTTTTTGTCTGACCATGCTTGGGCCCATTTGTTAATGGTGGCTGCAACGTTTGCATTTTCATCGATGGAATCGCTTGAGATTGTTTTTGCATTATCAGCCAGTACGCTGTCAACGCTACTAGGTTTGTAGTTATTTGATACGATGCGAGTTGTTTCAGTAGGCTGGCTAATCTTGTCTTCCGCGCTGCTGGCAGTGGGTAAGGTTTCTGTAGCATTTATTTCATCTTTGGTACTGGTTATTTCTTTAATGTTTGAAGATGAGCTTTCAGCTTGAGGTTGAGCTAATTCACTGGTAGGGGCAACTTTCTGATCTATCTTTGGAACAAGGGCTGGCAAGGTTACTGCAGGTTCGTTTGCTGTAGTTTTAATGTCAGTTTTAGAGGCAATTTTATTTTTCATGCATTCATTGAAAAATTCTTTTTGCTTTAATATCTGTTCATGATTGTCTGTAGAGCGGATATCGGTGCTAGGTATGGATTTTGCTCTAAGGTTAGCTTCTGCTGTGCATTGCTGGCCATCTGCAGAATGGAGGTCGTATACAGATGTTTGTCGAAAATTCGAAATGATGTTGCTGGTTTCTTGCTTTAACTGATTAGTTAATGTGCATGAAATCAGTAGCCCGGAACTAAAAACTAAAAGAACGATGCGTCTCATCTGACATTTCTCCGCAATAAATTCTTGCCGCTAAAAGTGATTGCCAATAACCTAAGCTCTGGCTAAATTTATTTGTAAATTAATATGTTATGCAATTGTCTATTTGGATTATATGGACTTCATGCAAATGTGTAAAATGATATAAATGAAATAATAATTTACTAAAATTATTAATTATATTTTTATTTTATATAACTGAATTTTTCAATTTGCAATCTGAAATCAACAAATACAAAACTATTGATTTTTTAATGCCATCATTATCAAACTCCTTGGCATCCACTAGATTAAAAGTAGGATGTCGCTTTTATTGATTACTTCCACATCCTAATCCCTCCATTAAATTAATTTGTGGCGAATTGTAGGTGTCGCTTGTTTACTGATTAATCAAAATAAAAAAAGCCCGTAGTTTTTAAGCACATACGGGCATAGGAGGATGGTTCAATTCTAATCGGTTATATAGATTGACGCTCCAGTTTCAGCATATATTTACTTTGTTAGTTAAGCATTAATAGTTTTGCTTCATTGATCCCGTTGGTCGCCTCTGTTCGGACGCCGTCATTAATATCCGTATTTTTTAACAGTGCTTCCCATAGCTTGATCGCTTGGGTATATTCTTTGTTATTAAAGTGAATGGTTGCTTTTAATAACAATCCCTTGATGTTTGATGGATTTGCGGCAAGCGCTTTATCTACAATTTTTATTGCATAATTATCGAAATACCCGCCATTGCTCATGGCTAGGGCATCTGCAAAATCAGATAGTAGCTGAGCATCTTTTGGGTTCATTTCTACAGCTTTCTCAAAGGCAGGTAATGATTCTCTGTATCGCTTTAACTTGAAATAGGTTCTCGCAAGTAAAGCCCATCCTGAAGCATCTTCCGGTTTTTTATCAAGTTTATCAGTCAACAGCAGAGCAAGGTTATTAATATCATTCAAACTAGCTGAGGCCGAATTGTTGTATGGGTTAACCATGCTGTTCGTGTTTTTTTGATCAACTTGAATGCTTGACGCCGATCTGTTCTGGGTCAGCAAGTAAGCTGCCAGAATGATTCCAAAAATACTCAATGTAGAGATGATTAGTATATTTTTACGCCTGTTGAATCTGCGTTTGAGTAATGGGGTCATTATCATCATTGCGGCCGCTAGAAACATAAATAAAGCAATAAGCCAGAACATTTTTGATTACCTTTGTGAATTACGATTCTTAATCGTGTAGAGCAGTGTGCATAGACTAAAAATCAATAGAATAAATGGCGCTAGCCATAGAATAGCTGTTTTACCTTTAAATGGCGGTCGGTACCTGACAAAATCTCCGTATCTTGCGACCAGATATTCCAAAACCTGTTGATCTGTCATACCTTCTTGCATCAGGGTCTTGATTTGATTGCGTAAATCCCTTGCCAATGGGGTGTTTGATTCAGCCAACGTTTGATTTTGACAGACGAGACATCGTAGCTCTTGTGAGAGTGAGCTAATTCTAGTTTGAATTTCTATATCATTTATTTTCTCTTGGCCGAATGTACTAGTATAAAAAACGACTAGGCATAAATATAAAACGCTGATGGCATATTTTTTCATCAAAAGCCCCGGATCAGCGGTATCAATTTTTCGTAAAGATCTTGATGCGTAAGTGCCCCAACTTTTTTGTATTTTATTATCCCATTAGAATCAATAAAATAAGTTTCCGGTGCCCCATATACACCATACTCGATGCCAACCAATCCATCTTTGTCAGTCACAATAATGTTATATGGATTACCCAAATGTAAAAGCATATTGTTTGCTTGAGCATCCGAATCTTTGTAATCCAGTCCAACTAGCATGATGTTATTTGAACGAGCAAGTTCAAGTAAAAGTGCATGCTCATCTCGACAAGCCGCGCACCATGATGCCCAGACATTTAATATCCAAGGTCTGCCTCGTAAATTTTCAGACGAAAAAGTTGCATTTGCATTAGTCAGAGTAGGCAAGACGAAAGCAGGAGCTTGTTTATTAAGCAATGGTGAAGGAATTTCATGTGGATTTAGATAAAGACCAACAGCAAAAAAATACGCTAGCACGGAAAAAAGTGCTATGGGTAATAAAAATTTATATGAAACCTTCAAAGCGTTAATTTTGTTTGTTTGATTGAGCGAGATTATACTTTTTGCCGATGAGTGCAACGCCAGCGCCAATTGCCATCAGTATACATCCAGCCCAAATCCAGTTGGCAAAAGGTTTGATATAAATTCTAACTGACCAGCTATTGTGATTGATTTGTTCTGACATCGATATATATACATCTTCAAAAACTCCTGAACTAATTGCCGCTTCAGTCATTTGAGAGTTCTGAGCTGCATATATACGTTTTTCTGGTTCCAATATTAACGCTTTTTGCGCATCATTCTTAAATGCAGTAAAGTTGCCGCGACTGGCGATATAATTTGCACCATTCACGGTTGTTATATTGTTAAAGCTAAATATATAGCTACCAACCGCTATTTTTTCCCCGATCTTTAATACAGTATCTTTATTGATCTCATAACCCTTGATCATGGTTACACCAATAATAAAAACAGCAACGCCAATATGAGCAATCATCATGCCCTGGTAAGAGCGAGGTAAAGCAAGAATTGAAGAAATTGTATTTTTAGCAGACTGCCTAGTCTGAAGATAAATATGATAAAAAGCCGTAGATAGTATCCAAAAGCTCATGAATAATCCGAGAGTGACCATCGGTTTCCATTGACCAAGCAGAAAAGTGATGCTGACTGCCATTGCTATGCTGGTAATAAGACAGATGTTTAGTTTTTTTAGCACCTGAATAAGTAGAGAATGCTTACAGCCTGAAAAAATTGAAATGCCAATTAATATTATCGCAGGTGCCATTATTGGTACAAAGATGGTGTCAAAGTAAGGAGGTCCTACTGACACCTTTCCTAGCCCAAGGGCATCAAGAAATAACGGATAAAGTGTTCCTAGCATCACAGAACCAGCAGCAGTCATGAAAATCATATTATTTGACAGCAGGAAAGTTTCTCTGGAGATTAATTCAAAGGATTCGCCTTTGGCGATAGAGGCTGCGCGCATTGCAAATAAAACGAACCCGCTACCGATTACTAAACTAAGTAAAATGAGTATGTATATACCCCTTTTAGGGTCTGAAGCAAATGCGTGAACTGATGTCAGCACACCTGAGCGCACTAAAAATGTTCCCATCAAGCATAGGGCAAACGCAAGTATTGCCAATAACACAGTCCAAACTTTAAAAGCATTGCGTTTTTCAGTAACACTCAAAGAGTGGATTAATGCAGTTCCCACCAACCAGGGCATGAATGATGCGTTCTCAACAGCATCCCAAAACCACCAGCCTCCCCAGCCTAGTTCGTAGTAGGCCCATTTGCTGCCAAAAGCAATACCTAGAGTCAAAAATAACCACGCAAGCAACGTCCACTGCTGCGTCCATTTAGCCCATTCTTTGTTTAATTCTCCACTAATAAGTGCTGATATGGCGAAGGCGAAGGCAACTGAGAAGCCAACATACCCCATATACAAAACCGGAGGATGAAATACCATGCCCGGATCTTGCAACAACGGGTTAAGGTCTCTGCCGTTAATGGCTGCAGGAATTAATCTCTCAAATGGATTGGATGTAAATAATATGAATGATAAGAACCCAATACTGATGGATCCCATAGTGCCGACTAGTCGTGCCCGAAACATTCGTGGCAGCTGTTTGCTGAAAATGCTTACAGCAACTGTCCAAATCGATAGAATTGTTGCCCAAAGCAGGATCGAGCCTTCATGCCCGCCCCAGATGGCGGCAAGCTTAAATTGGATAGGTAATGACGCATTTGAGTTCTCTGCAACATAAAGTACCGAAAAGTCATTCATGTAAAACGAAAACGCAAGACTTAAAAAGGCGATTGCAGAAAAAATAAATTGTGTTCTGGACGCAGAAAGTCCAATGTCCATGAGAAGTTCAGATTTTACATAAGCTCCCCAGAAAGATGCGCCAGCTTGCACAATAGTGATTATCAAGGCTAGCGATAATGCCAGATTTCCTATTTCCGGGGTCATGATTATTTTTCCGAATTAATTAGAGTGCTACCTGTAATTTCATGTAAGGATTTAGTTTGTTTCAGGGCTTCTGCAGCTTCGGGTGGCATGTAGTTTTCATCATGTTTGGCAAGCACCTGGGAGGCTTCAAATTCTCCATTTGCATTCTGGTGGCCTTGAACAACTACACCTTTGCCCTCTTTAAACAAGTCTGGAAGTATTCCGCTATATGAAATACTAATATTGTTTAAGTTGTCGGTAACGATGAAACGCACCTGCATATCCTGATTGGAGCGCTCTAGGCTACCTGTCTTTACCAGGCCGCCAATTCGGAAATCTTGATCTGAGGGAGCTACGCCGTTTTTTACCTCAGTTGGAGTGAAGAAAAAAACAAGATTGTTGCGAAAGCTTTTTAAAATAAGCCATGCTGCTAACCCAGCTGCTATGACGACAGCAATAAAAAAAACCATTCGTTTATGACGCTGTTTCATTATCAAGGATTCGCTTTAGAATTGATTCGGTATTCTTTGAGCAGTAATAAACACTCGATACCTAAAAGGCTTATACATAAAGCGTATGAACTCCAAACGTATATCCCATATCCGTCCATGAATATGAACTCACGTAGCTTATTCCAGTGCATCAGCTTTTCCTTTGGCCTGAGTTAATCGAATAATGGATTGCTCTCTTATCTGTATCCGATAGCAAACTCTCAAGCATGCTATGCCTATGCTATATGACCAAAACGCTAAGCCGACCAGAAGCATACCGTATATCATGGTCAGTGCCATTGATGGCGCATGTGTCAGGCTTATGCTGGCGCCTTGATGCAAAGTGTTCCACCAGACGACTGAAAAATAAATAACCGGGATGTTGATGGAGCCGATAAGGGCAAAAATTGCGCTGGTTCTGTCAGCGCGCTGCTGGTTTTCAAATGCAGTTTGCAGCAACATGTAACCAATGTATAAAAACAATAATATTAATTCAGAAGTCAGTCTTGCGTCCCAAACCCACCATGTTCCCCACATTGGTTTGCCCCACAAAGCGCCTGTAGTCAAAGCAATCAATGAAAAGATGGCTCCTGTTGGTGCTATCGATTGAGCAAACATGAATGAAAGTCTCGATTTTAAGGCTAGACCGACGATGTTCCAAAAAGCAATTACCAGGTACAGAAACATTGACATCCAAGCTGCTGGTACATGGATGAAAATAATTCTATAGGCTTCTCCTTGCTGAAAGTCAGTGGGAGCGACAAAGAATGATACGTATAATCCAGAAATGAAGAGAATCAGAGATACACTCAAAAATCTGGGCGCCAGTTTTTCAGCTAGCGGTGCGAAGGTTTTTGGCGAAGAATACTTATACCAGTTTATTTTCATTGTTATTCCAGAGCTATTCTTAATGAAACCGCTACAGCGTAAGGGATTGTAATAATTCCGATAATCAATAAAGCAGCTAGCATTACCAGTGCTTCTTCTGCGCTGTGTCCAAATAGTGTTGCATTAGCCGCACTTGAGCCGAAAATAAGTGTTGGTATATATAACGGGAATATTAAAACCGCAATTAAAATGCTTGATCCCTTTGTTCCAAGCGTCAGCGCTGCTCCGATTGCACCGATTAATGTCAGTGTTGGCGTGCCGAGGAGTAGCGAGGTTAAAAGACTTCCAATTTCGGCAGCTCCCATACCGAATTGTATGCCCAAGAAAGGTGTTGCCAGAATCAGTGGAAAAGCAGATGTAAGCCATTGCACAAAAATTTTTATTGCTACAAGCATTGACAGTGGAGCAGGCGCCAATAAGAGCTGCTCTATTGTTTTGTCGGTGAAATCATCTGTAAAAAGATGATTAAGAGATAGCATGATGGCAAAAAGAGCTGAAACCCATAGTGCGCTTGGTGCTATAGATTGCAATGCTTTAGCATCTCCATTCATGCTCACTGCAAATAAAGTGGCTATCATGATGTAAAAGTAACCCAGAGTCAGTATGTTGGCTCGTCGATGAAGCGCCAATTTGATTTCCCGGAGAAATAATGCTTTTAAAATCACCCATGGATTCATACGGATAGCTCCAGTACTTTTAATTTGCCCGGATCGATTTTTAAAGGTTGGTGAGTTGTGATGACGACTATTCCATTATTTGTAAGATGGTCGCTGATCAGTGTTTCGAGGCAGGAAATGGCGACAGAGTCTAATGAATTGAAAGGCTCGTCGAGCAACCAGAGTTTGCGATTATCTGAAGGTAGCCTTGATAAAGCTAGTCTGGTTTTTTGACCGGCAGATAACATGTGGGCTGGAATGCTAATTTTATCTGATAGTCCTATCTTTTTGAGTGCTCTGTTCTTTTGCTCGTAATCAGCATTAATCCCAGCTAATGCAAGCATAAAAGATAAGTTCTCCAATACGGTTAAATTTTCTTTTATTGGTGGCTGGTGCCCTAGATAAAGCATATTCGCATGGTATGTTTCGCGATCATGCTTGATGTTCTCTCCAGTCCATAAGATAGTCCCGTCTTCTGGATCAGATAACCCGGCAATAATTCTTAGCAGACTAGTTTTGCCACTTCCGTTGCCGCCCTTAATGTGAAGGCATTCACCCGCTGATAATTTGACGTTAATTCCCTCAAAAATAGGAATTTCGTTTTTCTGACAGGTTATTTTTCTAAGCTCTAACATTTGCGAATTTTAGTTATATCAGCTTTTTATCAATATGCTGTTTCAAGGCATTTCAAGAGGCAAAACTGGCTTTTTAATTTGATTTAGATCAAATGGGCAGCATGGCTACTTCAATACAATTACAATTGTAAACTGTAATTTACAATTTATATTAATCGATATCAAAAAGAGCAATAAAAGGAACAATTATGGATTTTTTCTTGAAAAAAATGAGCTTTTATTGCTTTTTCTTGTTTATATCACTGATTACATTTAACGCTGAAGCTGCACTAACTGTAAGTCCTGCAACCGCAACAACTCAGGTCTCTATTGTAGTAACAAAGACAACCACGCTGACTTTTACAGGTCAGGCAAAAGGTTCTGTACTTAAAGCAACTTCTGCAAATACAGCCGTAGCTACTGTGACTCTTGCTGGCACAAAAGCCACGGTAAAAGGAGTGAGTGCGGGTCAAACCTCGCTGACGGTGACTGACGGTGTAACAACCCTAACGATCCCTGTGAATGTTTATTCTGCGGTGACACTGAGTCCCGCTACGCTTGCGGTGCCAGTGGGTTACAACGGCACCATTACGATTACAGGTGGTAGCGGTACTTACACATTGGTAAGTTCTACCGCTAACGCACAATTACAGACTGCGTCACCACTTACTGGCAATACGGTTGTTGTAAAAGGCATGGTGGTTGGCACGTCTAAAATTACTGTTACTGATACCAAAACCGGCTCAGCAGCTTCTGTAACAGTGACGGTTAAAAACCTACTCAGTACAACAACGACGCAGCTGAACCTAACAGTAGGCAAGACTGCTACGGTGGCATTAACTAATGCGAGTGGTACAGTGGTGGTGACATCTGCGAATACAGCAGTCGCAACTACAACAAATACCAACACCAGTATCACGGTAAAAGGAGTGAGTGCGGGTCAAACCTCGCTGACGGTGACTGACGGTGTAACAACCCTAACGATCCCTGTGA
>ERZ1034365.1570-NODE-1570-length-11341-cov-6.269798_pt1 | contig 11341 bp, 9 predicted proteins | sample MGYA00520615_ERZ1034365 | MGnify/ENA primary metagenome ERZ1034365 (study PRJEB33736, sample SAMEA104284505) | Azolla filiculoides | biome: Urban; feature: Water surface; material: Ditch water | place: Netherlands | collected 2015-10-28 | depth 0-0.1 m ... | reverse complement strand
ATCGAGGCATCGCGCAGAATCTGGTATTCCTTATCCGTCAGCGTTTGCGCTGGTGCCACGGTGATCGAGTCACCGGTATGCACACCCATCGGGTCCAGATTTTCAATCGAACAGATGATGATGCAGTTGTCCTTACGGTCACGCACCACTTCCATTTCGTATTCTTTCCAACCCAGCAGCGACTCTTCAATCAGCAGCTCGTTGGTCGGCGAAGCTTCGAGACCGCGTTTGCAAATCGTCTCGAACTCTTCCATGTTGTAGGCGATACCACCACCCGTACCACCCAGCGTAAACGACGGGCGGATAATGGTCGGGAAGCCGACGCCGGCCTGTACCTGATAGGCCTCTTCCATCGAATGGGCAATCGACGAGCGGGCTGAGCCCAGGCCGATCTTATTCATGGCCTGTTTGAATTTCTCGCGGTCCTCTGCCTTGTCGATGGCTTCACGCGAAGCACCGATCAGCTCAACACCAAATTTTTCCAGCACGCCGTTAGCCGCCAGATCCAAGGCACAGTTCAGTGCCGTCTGACCACCCATGGTCGGCAGCAACGCATCCGGACGCTCCGTCTCGATGATGCGTGCCACAACTTGCCAGGTAATCGGTTCGATGTAAGTCACATCGGCCATCTCCGGGTCGGTCATGATGGTGGCCGGATTCGAGTTCACCAGAATGACTTTGTAGCCTTCTTCGCGCAGGGCTTTACAGGCCTGTGCGCCGGAATAGTCGAACTCGCAGGCCTGGCCGATAACAATCGGGCCAGCGCCAATGATGAGAATACTTTTAAGGTCTGTACGTTTGGGCATGATTCAGCTTTTTATTATTTTGCAGCGTACTGAGACATCAGATCGATGAATCGGTCAAAGAGGTAACTCACATCGTGCGGCCCCGGGCTCGCTTCAGGGTGACCCTGGAACGAGAACGCCGGTGCATCGGTCAGGGCAATGCCCTGCAGCGTGCCATCGAACAGCGACACGTGCGTCACACGCACATTGGCCGGCAGTGTTTCGGCATCAGCAGCAAAGCCGTGATTCTGGCTGGTGATGAGCACCTGTCCCGTATCCACATCCTTGACCGGATGGTTGGCACCATGGTGACCAAATTTCATCTTGGCCGTCTTGGCGCCCGCAGCCAAAGCCAGCAGCTGGTGGCCAAGGCAAATGCCATACACAGGCTTCTTTACCGCCAGGAATTCACGAATCGCAGCAATGGCGTAATCACAAGGCTCCGGATCTCCGGGGCCATTCGACAAAAAGACACCATCCGGATTCATGGCCAGCACTTCAGCAGCGGGCGTTTGTGCCGGCACCACGGTGACATCACAGCCGCGCTCGGCCAGCATGCGCAGAATATTGCGCTTCACACCAAAATCGTAGGCCACCACTTTGAAACGCGGTGTCGGCCCAGTGACATAACCCTTGAGCGTCCACTCACCCTGAGTCCAGGCGTAGGGCTTGTCGATGGTTACTTCCTTGGCCAGATCCATACCAGCAAGCCCCGGGAAGGCCTTGGCTTCAGCCAGCGCAGCGGCTGCATCCAGCGATTCGCCAGCCACAGCGGCAATGATGCAACCGGCCTGCGCGCCCTTTTCACGCAGAATGCGTGTCAGCTTGCGGGTATCGATACCAGCAATAGCGACGATGCCGTGTTTAACCAGGTAAGACGAGAGATCGCTCTGGGAGCGCCAGTTCGAGGCAACTTCCGGCAAATCACGGATTACCAGACCTGCTGCGTAATTGGCACCTGATTCAAAATCTTCATCGTTACAACCAACGTTCCCGATGTGCGGGTAGGTGAGCGTTACGATCTGGCGGCAGTACGAGGGATCGGTGAGGATCTCCTGGTAACCGGTCAGAGCGGTGTTAAAAACGACTTCACCAGAAGTCTTACCGGCTGCGCCGATAGACTCACCACGGAAGATGGTGCCATCCGCCAGCACCAGCAAAGCGGCTGGGCGGGTTGAGCACAGGGGACGGCTGCCAGCAGCAGACGAAACAGACGAGACGGACGACTCAGGATAGGACACAGCGACTCCGGGTAGCAGATATGCAAAGCGGGAGCCCATGACAACCGCCCGAAGACAGTTTGAATGGTACTCCCGCTTGAGTCCTGCATAAGGCAGGATTTAAGCGACCGGATTATAGCGAAAAATGCTGCGTTGCGCTAGCCCTTCGGGCAGCCTTTAGGCACGCAGGCCGAGCACATCCTGCATATCAAACAAGCCGTTAGCGCGTTCGTGGATGAATTTTGCCGCCCGCACACTACCCAATGCATAAGGCATACGGCTGCTGGCCTTATGGCCGATTTCCACCCGCTCGCCAGTACCGCAGAACATAACAACGTGATCGCCCACGATATCGCCACCACGTACCGTGGCAAAACCAATCGTCGTTTCATCACGCTCACCGGTCACGCCTTCACGGCCATAAACTGCCACATCCTTAAGATTACGGCCAAGAGCGTCAGCCACAACCTCGCCCATACGCAACGCCGTACCCGAAGGCGCATCGACCTTATGGCGGTGATGGGCTTCAACGATTTCCACGTCATAACCCGAATTGAGGATACCGGCGGCAATTTCCAACAATTTGAACGTCACATTCACGCCTACGCTCATATTCGGCGCAAATACCACTGGTATGGTCTTTGCAGCGGCAGCCAATGCCGCTTTACCCGCCTCTTCAAAGCCGGTTGTCCCGATTACCATGCCCACACCAACCGCCTTACAGGCTTCTAGGTGCACTAGCGTCGCTTCCGGCCGGGTGAAATCAATCAGACAATTCGCGCCTTGCAAACCGGCCGCCACATCGGAGGTAATGCGTACTGTCGTCGTTTGACCCACAAACTCGCCCGGATCACGACCCACAAATTCACTACCCTCACGCTCAAACGCTGCATGCAATTCAGTGGCCGGATCGCGCAAAACGGCTTCGATCAACATACGACCCATACGACCGGAGGCGCCCGCAATGGCAATTCTGACAGGAGCTGTCATAGCAAATCCTTATTTACTTGAATAGATGGATAAACCGCCACCACCAGGAATCGCTCGGTGGTTCAGAGTTTTCAGGTGGGCCTTCAGCATCTTCTGGCAGGCTACCCAGATCAATCACTTGAGGTTCATTCGACCGTACAGCAGCCGCTAGGTCTGCAGCGGCGTTAGCATCTGCAGTAACATCACCGGTAATCTGTACACCCACCGGTTGAGCTGCTGCTACATCACCACCAACACGCTCCAACTGACCAGCGGCATTGAAGTACACGAAAATATTCCGCATGGTGATATTACCCGATGCGCCATCCTCATACCGATACACATAATCCCAACGATTGGCATGAAAAGGATCTTGCAACAATGGCGTGCCCAGCACGTAGCGCACCTGGTCTCGCGTCATGCCCGGTTTCAATTGCGCTATATTTTTCTGCTCAACCACATTACCCTGCTGCACATTAACGCGGTATTCAAGAAAATAACGCTCCACCGCACAACCGCTCAACAGGAAAAAGCTGCACAACAAGCCAAAACCAGCCGCGCCTTTGCTAAAAACTGCCAACGGTAATTTCCGGTAGGAGGACATGAGAAGAACGGCTCGGTGCAAAAGCCGCTATCATATCCGAAGTTATAGATCAGGAATCCTTTTATGCCCACGCCGAAAGACCTACAGCAATCCGGCCTCAAAGCAACCATGCCACGGATGAAAATCCTCGAGATTTTTGAAAATCGACGTGATGAGCACCTAACAGCTGACGATGTGTACAAAATACTGGTCACAAGTGGCGTCGACATTGGTCTGGCAACGGTTTATCGGGCTCTGACACAATTTGAGCAAGCCGGCTTACTTCAGAAGCAAAATTTCGAATCAGGAAAAGCGGTATTTGAACTAAACCGCGGCGAACACCATGACCACCTGGTCTGCCTACAATGCGACCGCGTTGTGGAATTTTGTGACCCGGAAATCGAAAAGAAACAGGCCGAAATCGCCGGGAAACTCGGCTTTAGAATTCAGGCGCACGACTTATGTCTGTATGCGGAATGTATCGACACCGCCTGCCCTCATCGACCCACCAAGCGTATTCGCTAACCCCTAAAAGCTGACAACTGGCTAGGCAAGTCCGAGCATCTCGGCTGCGTGCGCCCGCGTGCGCTCGGTGATCTCGACACCACCCAGCATGCGGGCAATTTCTTCGACGCGCGCTGCATCATCGAGCCCTTGCACCCGGCTCTGAAACGATCCATCGGTTTTTTCTTTGCTCACCTGCCACTGCCAGGCAGCACGTGCCGCCACTTGGGCCAGATGGGTCACGCACAGCACCTGACGTTGCTCGCCCAGCTTCGCCAGCAAGCGACCAACCACTTCAGCAACACCCCCGCCGATACCCACATCCACTTCATCGAAGATCAGCGTTGGTACCGCACTACAGGCACTCGTCACCACCTGAATCGCCAGACTGATACGGGACAACTCACCACCAGATACAACCTTGGACAAAGAACGCCAATCGTCGCCCGCCAATCCGCTAATCTGGAATTCAATGCGCTCATGACCGTGCGCACTGCCATCGCCTTCCAGTGGCTGCAGCGCGATCCGGCACTGACCACCGCCAAGCGCCAACTCCTGCATGGCATCACTCACGCCTTTAGAAAGCGTCTTGGCCGCCTTGGTGCGGGCCTTCGTCAGCACTGCTGCCGCATCGGCATAGGCCAACGCCGCCACCTTTGATCGGGCCTCAAGCGCTGCAATATCGGTGGCGTCAGCCAGTTGGTCCGCTTCAGCCTGCAAATCCTGATACAGCGCCGGTAATGCCGACGGCTCTACCAGATGCTTGCGCGCCAACTCGAGCATGGTCGCCATGCGGCGCTCTATTTCAGCCAGACGCACGGGATCCACTTCAAAACGATCGAGGTGCCGACGCAACAGGGTCAGCGCCTCGGAAAGCTCGTTGCTGGCCGCCGACAGCAGATCCGTCGGTTCCTGTAAACGGTTGTCCAACCCGGCACCTTCCTGCAACCGGTGTTGCAGGCGACTCAGCATCGTTAGCACGGGCTCATCACCCTCACCCAACACATCGACGGCACTCTGGGTCAGTTCAATCAGGCTGGATGCGTGGGCCAATCGCGACTGCGTTTCGCCCATGTCTTGCCAACCCCAATCCGGCTGATCATTGGCCAGTTCAGACAACGATTTGATCTGTCTGGCCAGCGTTTCACGCCGCGCCACTATCTCACCGGATCGTTTACCCGCATCGGCCAGGGCCTGGCGTGCGGCCACCCACTCTCGCCAGGCTAAAGCGACGGTACGTGCCTGAGTCTGCAACTGGCCAAAGTCATCCAGCAATTGACGTTGTGCATCAGCACGTAATAAAGACTGGTGTGCGTGCTGCCCATGAATATCCAGCAACCACTCGCCCGCTGTCCGCACTTGCTGCAAGGTGACCGGCACGCCATTAATGAATGCACGTGACCGCCCTGCCGCCTCAAGTACACGACGAATCAAAACCCCTTCACCCGCCTCCAGCGGAATCGCCTGCTCAGCAAACCAGGCGACAAAAGCCGGATCAACTGATGCATCAAACTCGGCCGTCACTTCCGCACGCGATGCGCCAGAACGAATAAGCCCCGCTTCCGCACGTTCGCCCAGCACAAAAGCCAGCGCATCAATCAGTAGCGATTTGCCTGCGCCTGTTTCTCCCGTGAGCGCGCCAAATCCCGGCTGAAAATCCAGCGCCAGCGCATGCACCAGCACAAAATCCCGAATCTCCAGGCGACACAGCATCGCTTAGTCCGGCTTACCGCAAGGCGTATTCACCACCAAACCCGGGCGGATGCTCGGCCCTTCGCTCCAATGCAGCTTCTGGCGCAGCATGGCGAAATAACTGTAGGACGGCGGATGCAACAGCTTGATCCTGTGGGGTGATTTCACCAGACGCACCCCATCTCCCGGCATCAGATCAACGGTTTCCTGGCCATCAAAGTGGGCACGGGCATTAGCCCCTTGCACCAGGCGCACTTCGATGCGCGCCGTATCGGGCAAGGTAATCGGTCGATTCGATAAAGCATGTGGACACAACGGCACCAGCGCAATACCACCCAGCTTGGGGTGCAAAATCGGGCCATTGGCCGACAGCGCATAGGCCGTCGAACCCGTTGGCGTACAAATAATCAAACCATCCGCACGGGCACTATAAATAAATTCATCGTCAACACGCAGCTCAAACTCGATCATGCGGCCGGTAGCGCCTTTGTCGATGACCACATCGTTAAATGCCAAGTTGGCCATAGGTTGCCATTGCGCCGATGCACCGCCAAACAGCACCTCGGTATCCAGCAACAATCGGTCTTCCGGCGTAAATTTGCCTTCCATCAGCAAAGACATCGCTTCAATCATGGCGGAACGGGCAATATCGGTCATAAAGCCCAATCGACCCTGATTAATGCCCACTAACGGAATATCAAAGCGGGCAAGCTGGCGTGCTGCGTGGAGTAATGTGCCATCACCGCCCACCACGATGGCTATTTCAACCGTACTACCAATCCGGGCAAAATCCGCGCATTCGGCCGATGCCAGCGCGGCGCTACCCAGCAATTGGTCTACTTCAATAGCGGTTTCGGTTTCAACCAGCACATTCACGCCACGCGCGTGAAAAAACCCGGAGAGGGCCACAATCGAATCCGCAACTTCAGGACTTTCCTGGCGACCGATCAGTGCTACCGTTTTTAACGGCCATGGGTACGACATCAATCCGACTCCACATTTCGTCTTATCCGCAACAGAACCCGATTAAACCACAGAATAATTTTGTAGAATCTATTCCATGCATCCGAAATCCGCCGCCGGCATCATTTCTGGCACCCCAAAGCCGTCCTCTACGCCTACGCCGCTGGATGATCGTTCCTGCGTGCTGCTCAAGACGCTGGTTGAGAGCTACATCTCAGATGGCGCACCGGTTGGATCGCGCGTGCTTTCTCGTGCTTCAGGCCTGGATCTGTCAGCCGCCACCGTGCGCAACGTCATGGCCGACCTGGAAGACCTCGGCTTTATCGCCAGCCCCCACACCTCGGCCGGACGCATCCCCACCCCACGTGGCTACCGTTTTTTTGTCGACTCCCTGCTCACCATGCAACCGCTGGAGCAGATGGACCATGCCCGTATTCTGGCGGAACTGGCCGGCGCCAGTGCCCAGCCAGGCAAGATCATCAATCATGCCTCACGCTTGCTCTCCGATCTCACCCACTTTGCCGGCATCGTTATCGCCCCCCGCCACACCAGCAAGCGGATTCGCCAGATCGAATTTATTGCCCTCTCCGAGCAACGCGTCCTGCTTGTTCTGGTGACTAATGATGGCAATGTACAAAACCGGATTCTCACCACCGACCGCGCCTACAGCGCTGCCGAACTCACCGAAGCCGCCAATACCCTGAACCAGAACTTTGTCGGCCTTGAACTCGAACAAATGCGCCACCGGGTGCACGACGAACTCACCCGTATCCGTACCGACATGCAAGCGCTGATGACCGCCGCGCTCACCGCCAGCAGCGAAGCCCTGATGCCGCGCGAATCAGAAACCGTGATCTCTGGCGAAAAAAACCTGCTCGATGTTGATGACCTCAGCTCCAACATGCGCCGCCTACGCGAACTGTTTGATCTGTTCGAACAGCGTACCTCGCTGGTGCGGCTGCTGGATCTATCGCATCAGGCCGAAGGCGTCCGTCTTTATATTGGCCAGGAGTCCGGCATTGCCACCCTGGACGAATGCAGCGTGGTCACCGCCCCTTACCAGGTGGAAGGCCAGGTCGTTGGCTCTGTTGGCGTCATCGGCCCCACCCGTATGGCTTATGATCGAGTCATCCCTATTGTCGACATTACAGCCCGACTGCTCTCGAGCGCCCTGACCGAACAGGCTCAGTGCTAATTGCTGCAATCCGTATTTAACTCACCGCTGGTTACTTCGATGAACAAAACTCCACCCGCCTGGCGTCACGGCACGCCCGCCAAAACCGCTGTCGTCCTAGTCAACCTGGGCACACCGGATGCCCCCACCCCGGCAGCCGTTAAACGCTATCTGGCGGAATTCCTGGGCGATCCGCGTGTCGTCGAAATCCCCCGCCTGATCTGGCTAGCGATTCTGCACGGCATCATTCTGCAAGTACGCCCGAAAAAATCGGCTGCCAAGTACGCCACCATCTGGACAGACCAGGGCTCGCCGCTGATGGTGCACACCGAAGCCCAGACCCGCCTGCTGGCCGAAACCCTGCAACAGCGTGGTTATCAGGACCTCACCGTCACCTGGGCCATGCGCTACGCCGGCAACGGCCCACGCAGCATTCCTGCCGTGCTAGAGCAACTCCGTGCCGACAACGCCACGCGTATTCTGCTGCTGCCTATGTACCCGCAGTTCTCGGCCAGCACCACGGCCACAGCCATTGACCAAGCCCTCAACTGGGTCACCGGTCTGCGCAACCAGCCTGAATTACGCTATATCCGCAATTTTGCCGACGATCGGGGCTATATAAACGCCATTGCCGCCCAGATCAAAGCCCATTGGCAGAACAACCCGCCGCCCGCACTACCGGATGCCAGCTACCGCTTGATTATGAGCTTTCACGGTCTGCCGGAACGCAACCTCAAACTGGGCGACCCCTACTTCTGCGAATGCCATAAAACCGCCCGCCTGGTGACAGAAGCCCTCAACCTCCCCGCAGACAGCGTGATCGCTACCTTCCAATCCCGATTCGGCAAAGCCAAGTGGGTGGAACCGTATACAGAGCCCACCCTCATTGCGCTAGCCCAGCAAGGCGTTAAGCGCGTTGACATCCTCTGCCCCGGCTTTACCGCCGACTGCCTGGAAACCCTGGAAGAAATCAATCTGGAAGTTCGCTCGGCCTTCCTCACCGCCGGTGGCGAGCACTTCCACTACTTGCCTTGCCTGAACGAAGACCCCACCTGGATTAACGCACTGGCCGATCTCACTGAACGGCATCTGGCCGGTTGGCCAAAACAAGCCAGCGCATCGGCTGACCTAACCACCCAGGCGGCACGCGCCAAAGCCCTAGGGGCACTTGAATAATCGCCGGGCATCCCCATTTGTAATGAAATTTCCATTTTTCAAGCGTTCAAGAAACAGGAACACAACCGACATGACCGAACAACATCAAGAACCAATCTTCGAAGAAAATGCCGCCACGGAGGCCGCCGCAGAATCAACTCCGGAAACTGCTGCAACGCCTGAGGCCCAAATTGCCGCACTGGAAGCCAAGGTCGCCGAACTGCAAGACGCTTACTTACGGGCAAAGGCTGATGGTGAGAACCTGCGCCGCCGCGCCGCTGAAGATGTAACCAAAGCGCACAAGTTTGCTGTTGAAAAGTTTGCCCGCGAACTCATCGCCGTGTGTGACAGCCTTGATGCCGCACTGACCGATACCGGCGCCGATGCCGCCACCCTGCGCTCGGGCGTCGAACTGACCCAGAAGCAACTACTAAGCGCCCTGGATCGCAGTGGCATGAAAGTAGAAAACCCGGCAGCCGGTGATAAGTTCGACCCGAACCAGCACCAGGCCATTGCCATGGTCGATGCCGACCAACCGGGCAACACTGTCGTCAATGTGCTGCAAAAGGGCTATCAATTGTCCGACCGCGTCCTGCGCCCAGCTATGGTCACCGTTGCCAACGGCTAAATATCGCCAAAAGCTCTTGAAAAACGGCATGGCGGCCCTATATAGCCGTCATGTCGGTGAAACAAGCGACAACAAAGTCTCGTTTCACCCAACCAATCAATCACTTAGCAAATAACAAGGATAAGAATCCATGGGAAAAATTATCGGTATTGACCTCGGCACCACCAACTCGTGCGTTTCCGTCATGGAAAACGGCACGCCGAAAGTCATTGAAAACGCTGAAGGCGCTCGCACCACCCCATCGATCATCGCTTACACCAACGATGGCGAAGTGCTGGTTGGCGCACCTGCCAAACGCCAAGCGGTTACCAACCCAAAGAACACGCTGTACGCTATCAAGCGTCTGATCGGTCGTCGTTTCGAAGACAAAGAAGTTCAGAAAGACATCAGCCTGATGCCATTCAAGATCACCAAGGCAGACAATGGTGACGCATGGGTAGAAGCGCTCGACAAGAAAATGGCGCCGCAGCAGGTATCTGCTGAGGTTCTGCGCAAGATGAAGAAGGCCGCTGAAGACTATCTGGGTGAAGAAGTCACCGAAGCCGTAATCACGGTACCGGCCTACTTCAACGACAGCCAGCGCCAAGCTACCAAAGATGCCGGTCGTATCGCCGGTCTGGACGTTAAGCGCATCATCAACGAACCTACCGCGGCCGCACTGGCATTTGGTCTGGATAAAAAAGAAGGCGATCGCAAGATTGCCGTATTCGACCTGGGCGGCGGCACCTTTGATATCTCGATCATCGACATCTCGGAAATCGACGGCGAACACCAGTTTGAAGTACTGTCGACCAACGGCGACACCTTCCTGGGTGGCGAAGACTTTGACCAGCGTCTGATCGACTACATCGTCACCGAATTCAAGAAAGAATCCGGCGCCGACCTGAAGACCGACGTACTGGCACTGCAACGCCTGAAAGAAGCCGCTGAAAAAGCCAAGATCGAACTATCGTCGGCGCAACAGACCGAAATCAATCTGCCGTACATCACGGCCGATGCCAGCGGTCCTAAGCACCTGACCATGAAGATCACCCGTGCCAAGTTTGAAAGCCTGGTCGATGATCTGATCGAGCGCACCATTGCTCCTTGTGTCACCGCCATGAAAGATGCCGGTTGCTCGGCTTCGGACATCAGCGATGTCATTCTGGTGGGCGGTATGTCCCGCATGCCAAAGGTACAAGACAAGGTGAAGGAAGTCTTCGGCAAAGAGCCACGCAAAGACGTTAACCCGGACGAAGCCGTTGCTGTTGGTGCTGCCGTTCAGGGCGGCGTGCTGCAAGGCGATGTTAAAGACGTGCTACTTCTCGACGTGTCGCCACTCACCCTGGGTATCGAAACCCTGGGCGGCGTGATGACCAAGCTGATTCCAAAGAACACCACCATTCCAACCAAGGCCAGCCAAGTCTTCTCAACGGCTGATGACAATCAGTCCGCTGTTACCATTCACGTCCTGCAAGGTGAACGTGAAATGGCAAACGGCAACAAGAGCCTGGGTCAGTTCAACCTGGAAGGCATTCCTTCGGCCCCACGTGGCACCCCGCAGATCGAAGTTACCTTTGACATCGACTCGAACGGCATCCTGCACGTTTCTGCCAAGGACAAGCAATCCGGCAAAGAAAACAAAATCACCATCAAGGCCAACACCGGCCTGTCGGAAGAAGAAATCCA
>ERZ1034365.1564-NODE-1564-length-11371-cov-3.717549_pt1 | contig 11371 bp, 14 predicted proteins | sample MGYA00520615_ERZ1034365 | MGnify/ENA primary metagenome ERZ1034365 (study PRJEB33736, sample SAMEA104284505) | Azolla filiculoides | biome: Urban; feature: Water surface; material: Ditch water | place: Netherlands | collected 2015-10-28 | depth 0-0.1 m ... | reverse complement strand
CAAAAAATTACTTTTCTGGACTAATTATATTCCTCGGGAGTAGCTCCTTTTTTCCATAACCCAATGATGTCTTCCTTAATTTTCGCACTGATTTACGTTTTTCTTTGGACACTTTTATTGTACTATTTCTACAAAAACAAACTGATTTTTAAAGTTTAAAGTCCAAGAGCAATCTCGAAAATAACACATAATGTGCCTAAAATTGTTTTTTTGATAAAATAAATCAACAAAAAAAGTCTATTTTTGCACAAAATTTAACAAACACATACAAATGGCTACAAATAGAACATTTACAATGATTAAACCTGATGCGGTTGCAAACGGACACATCGGAAACATTCTGGCAATGATTACTACTGCAGGTTTCAAAATCGTTTCTTTGAAATTAACACAATTAACAGTTGCTGATGCTCAAGCTTTTTATGCCGTTCACGCTGCAAGACCATTTTACGGAGAGTTAGTAGAATTTATGTCAAGAGGACCAATTGTTGCTGCTATTTTAGAAAAAGACAATGCAGTAGAGGATTTCAGAACTTTAATAGGGGCTACAAATCCTGCTGAAGCTGCCGAAGGTACCATTCGTAAAGCATACGCCACTTCAATTGGAGAAAATGCCGTTCACGGTTCTGACAGTGATGAAAACGCAGCTATCGAAGGGGCTTTCCATTTTTCAGGAAGAGAGCAATTCTAGTATTCAGATTACAAATAAAAAAATCCAGTTTCAAAATTGAAACTGGATTTTTTTATACTATAATTTAAACGGTAATTAATTATCGCAGAATAACATCTTTCACCACATCACGGCGCAATTCTTCATTGATCATAGCTATAATTTTAGACTTACCATGACTCAATTCTTCCCGCAAAACCGAAGAAGTAAGTTCAACATATAAAGTAGTCCCTTTCAAAACCACATTTCTGGTATAACTGTTTACCCCATTGCCCATAAGGTTTTTCCAAGCCTCTTTCACATCAATTTGATCCATTCCGGGTTGCAACTTATTTACTTGGATAATTTGTTTCAAAACATCCCCAACCGTACTTTGATTATTTAGTCGTTTTGCCATCATCCAGAAGATTTATCGAACCTGTTTTTTTATAATGATATTCTTTTTTCTCTTTATTTTTAAGCACTAATTCATCATCAGACAGCGCAATCAATTCCTCACTCCACTTCATGTAAGGCGTTGTATAATCTAAAAAAACTTTGTCCTCAGCAAATCGTACCGTCACATTTTCATACGTATCATTGACTAAAAAAGTACCATCCAATTGAGGCATTACTTTTTTCCGAAACCCTTTGTTAGTTGTATCAATCTCAAAATAATCAAAATTTTCATTCATGCTATACTCCTTATCTTTCCCCTCCGCCAGTACAACTTTTTCAATTTCCCAATACCCATTTAGTTTTACTATTTCGGCAGGTTTTATTTTTGGCTGACAAGCCACAAAAAACAAGGATACAACCAGAATCCTAAATACATTTTTCATATAAAATTTATTATTTAATTACGTCCTCTCCTTACAAATATCAGAATCATCGGGAGCTGTTTCCTGCTGTACACTATATCTTTTTCTTGTCATTCTTCCTTCGTCAGAATCACAAGAAAAAGGATGCCGCTTCCATCAGGGCTAGGGCATTCCAATTAAAGAGCCCTTTTTCAATCCCACAAAGTTAGTCTTATTCAATTCAAAGAAAACAAAAAAAATTAAAAAACACATTAAACTATTTTCTATATTTTTGGTCTTAACTAAAAACCAAAAAACCATGGCAAGAAAAGTTTACCCCCTGCTAATTGCATTGTTTTGTATCAGTTGTGCTTCCGAAACTCCAGATCCCACTTCAACTCCAACAGAAAATATCTATTTCCCCCCAATAACAGGTACGGTTTGGGAAACTAAAACCATCTCAAGTTTAGGATGGAATCAAGCTGCAGTGCAGCCATTACTAGATTATTTGGAACTCAAAAACTCAAAAGGATTCATCATTCTCGTCAACGGACGAATTGTAATGGAAAATTATTTCAACGGACACACGCAAGAAACAGGTTGGTATTGGGCAAGTGCCGGAAAAACATTAACGGCAACCCTTACAGGAATTGCACAACAGGAAGGTTTACTAAACATCAATAATAAAGTCTCGGATTATATTGGCACTGGCTGGACCAGCATGCCATTAGCCAAAGAAAATTTAATCACTAACAAGCATTTACTCAGTATGACCTCAGGCATTGAAGATATTGCTAATGGTGATGATGTCACACCTGCAAAACTAACCTACAAAGCCGATGCCGGTACCCGATGGGCCTACCATAATGTATATGTAAAATTACAAGATGTCATTGCACAAGCGTCAGGACAAACCTGGTCGAGTTATTTCAATACAAAATTGAGAGATAAAATAGGAATGTCAGGAGCTTGGATTCAGCTAGACAACAACAGTGTTTATTGGAGTACAACCCGAAGCATGGCTCGTTTTGGATTACTTATGTACAACAAAGGAAAATGGGATAATACCGTTATTCTGAATGAGAATTACTTCAACGAAGCAACCAATACATCGCAATCCATCAATCTTGGATATGGCTATTTATGGTGGTTAAACGGAAAATCAAGTTATCATTTGCCACAAACTCAATTGCAATTTAACGGCAGTTTAATCCCTACTGCACCAAACGATATGTTCATGGCTTTAGGCAAAAACGACCAAAAAATTTATGTGATTCCAAGTAAAAAAATGGTAGTAATTCGCATGGGAGATGTCGCCAATCCCGAAAACCCAACTTTTGCTTTATCGGGTTTTGACGCAGAATTATGGACAAAAATCAGTGCTTTGTACCAATAAAAACTACTTCGTTTTCATTCGTTTCATAAAACCTAAAACAAAGAAAACCAATCCAAGTATCAATAAAATATAGTAAATACTGAGGTTTTTGTCTCTCACAATATTGGATAAAACAAAAGCAATAATGCTGGCAAAATAAAAATAAATAGGATTACTATTTTTAAAAGAAGAGAAATTCATTGTACTATTATTAAAGTAATCTTTGTCAAAGTTCAAAACTTTGACAAAGATTTTTTATTTAAAGAAACTATCCACAAATTCATATTTGTTGAACACTTGCAAATCTTCGATTCCTTCACCAACACCAATATATTTCACCGGAATCTGGAATTGATCCGAAATACCAATGACAACACCTCCTTTTGCCGTTCCGTCTAACTTTGTTACAGCAAGAGCAGTAACTTCGGTAGCAGCAGTAAATTGTTTGGCTTGTTCAAAAGCGTTTTGACCTGTAGAACCATCCAGAACTAATAACACATCGTGCGGAGCATCCGCAACTACTTTTTGCATTACTCGTTTTACTTTGGTCAATTCGTTCATCAAATTAACTTTATTGTGTAAACGTCCCGCTGTATCAATAATAACAATATCCGCATCTTGCGCCACTGCCGATTGCAACGTATCAAAAGCAACAGAAGCTGGATCGCTTCCCATATTTTGCTTTACAATAGCAACACCTACTCGGTCTGCCCAAATCTGTAATTGATCAATAGCCGCAGCACGAAAAGTATCCGCAGCGCCCAAAACTACTTTATAACCCGCTTTGTTAAATTGATAAGCCAGCTTCCCGATGGTGGTGGTTTTACCAACTCCATTGACACCAACGACCATTAAAACATAAGGCTTCGTTTGAATAGGAATTACAAATTCTGTGGCTTCTCCTGTATTGGTTTCAGACAATAAACCGGCTATTTCTTCCCTTAATATCTGATTCAATTCGTCTATGCCCAAATATTTATCTGAAGCAACACGATTTTCAATACGGGTAATTATTTTAAGAGTAGTATTCACTCCAACATCCGAAGAAACAAGTATTTCTTCCAAATTATCTAAAACTTCGTCATCAACCTTAGATTTCCCAGCAACCGCTTTGGTTAACTTGGAAAAAAAAGTTGTTTTAGATTTTTCAAGACCTTTGTCTAATGTTTCTTTTTTATCTGATGAAAATATTCTTTTGAAAAAACTCATTTTGATTTGAGATTTACGAATGGAGATTTGGGAATTCAAAAATCCAATTGTTTGTTTTTAATTATCTAAAAAACACTTACGAATTTAGAACGGTAAATATAGAAAATAAAAAAGCTACTTCCGAATGAAAGTAGCTTTTCTATATAATGTAATTATGAATTATTTCTTTTTCAAGAATTCATCAACTGCTTCAGGAGCCATAATAGATTCTACGAATGTATATGCACCAGTTTTTGGAGATTTTACCATTTTGATGGCTTTTGATAATCTTTTAGAAGCGGTTTGTAACGATGCTACGGTTTTCTTTGCCATGACTAATTATTATTTAATTTCTTTATGAACAGTTACACGTTTCAAGATTGGATTAAATTTTTTAATCTCTAATCTGTCTGGAGTATTTTTTTTGTTCTTTGTTGTTATGTATCTTGAAGTTCCTGCAACACCTGATGTTTTGTGTTCAGTACATTCTAAAATTACCTGGATTCTATTTCCTTTCTTTGCCATCTTGCTATATATTTATTTTGGAAAAGATTATTTAATAAATCCTTCTGACTGCGCTTTTTTCAAAACTGCAGCGATTCCATTTTTGTTAATTGTTTTTATCGTAGATGCAGCTACTCTTAGAGTAATCCATCTATCTTCTTCTGGAAGATAAAAACGCTTTTTAACTAAGTTTACAGAAAATTTTCTCTTAGTTTTATTCATAGCGTGAGAAACGTTATTTCCTACCATCGCTCTTTTACCTGTAAGGTCACAAACTCTTGACATTATACTTATCTTTTATCGTTATTCAAAATCAGGGTGCAAAGAAAAGAAAAATAAACGGATGAAGCAAAAAAATTATGATACATTTTTTAAAATTTCTTTCTGCAACATTTCTAAACTCTTAATCGTCGCTCTATCTATCACTTTTTCACGGGGTTGGCCAAAATTAAATTCTTCAACAATTACTTCATTTGGCGTAGCCAATGCTATAAAAACAGAACCAACCGCCGCATCTGTATCGTCTTTTGTAGGTCCGGCATTTCCTGTAGTGGCAATTGCATAGTCTGTTTGCATCATTTGCTTTACACGCAAAGCCATAGCCGAAGCCACTTCTGCACTAACTACAGAATGCTCTTGTATTAAACTTTCTGAAACACCTAAAACATTAATTTTCACATCAGTTGCATACGAAACCACGCTACCTTTAAAATAGGTTGAAGCCCCCGGAACGGACGTCAAAACTTCCGCAATTTTTCCACCCGTACAACTTTCTGCTGTCGCGATGGTTTTAAGTTGTTTTTTCAACAATCTTCCTACCACAACTTCAATCGTTTCATCATCATCAAAACCAACAATTATATCGTGGATAATCGCATCCAATGAGTTGACATTTGCTTCAATAGCAGCCTCTAACTTTTCCTTATCAGTCCCTCGCGCAGAAAGCCTCAAACGAACTCTTCCCGGCGCAGGCAAATAGGCTAGTTTAATAAACTCAGGAAGGTTATTTTCCCATTCTTCAATACGTTCAGCGACCATACTTTCCCCTTGTCCATAAGTAAGAATCGTTTTGTGAAGAATGTAAGGGCGCTTATATTCTTTGACTACTTTGGGAATTATTTCATTCTCAACCAAATATTTCATTTCAAAAGGAACTCCCGGAAGCGAAATAAAGACTGTATTTTCTTTTTTCATCCACATCCCCGGCGCGGTTCCCACTTGATTATGAAGTACAGTGCATTTTGAAGGAACAAGCGCTTGATCTTTATTGATTTGTGTTATAGTACGTTTATAAAAACCTTCTATAAGCTGTGTAACGTGAGTCAAAACACCTTGATTAACAACCAATTCGTCTTCAAAATAATCACAAAATGTTTTTTTGGTAATATCATCTTTCGTTGGTCCTAAACCTCCGGTTATGATCACTAAATCAACCGTATTTTGAAGCTTCAAAAAAGTATCCAGAATATGTTGTTTATTATCCGAAATCGAAATCATTTCGTGAATCTCTACTCCAATTCTATCTAATGATTTAGCTATAAAACCAGAATTTGTGTCTACAATTTGTCCTATTAAAATTTCGTCGCCAATAGTAATTATGGTTGCTTTCATTTTTGGAAGTATCTGTCAGAATTGATAATCTGTTGTTTTTTTAAAGTAAACACAAACAAAAAAAAGACTCAAAACCAAAATGGCGAATCTTTATTGTTTGTATTAAATTAGGAGTTTTTTTGCTACGAATGAAGTAAAAAACTACAAATCAAAGTCTTTTTTTATTTCTTTGATTGCATCACTTACTTGAGTTTTAACACTCTTGAAGGTCTCTTTAATATCTTTCTTTTTCCCTTCAGTTTTTGTCCAGGCTTCAATTTGCAGAATTTCTTCAAAAGCTACATTTAAACCTAACAAATCTAAACTGGGTTTTATTTTATGAGCATAAGCATACGCATGTTTATGATCTTTCTTTTTTATTCCTTCTTTAACTTGTAATAAATCGTCTGGAACTTCGGTAACAAACAGTGTCAGAATCTCTTTTACAAATTCTGGATCGTTGTCTGAAAGTGCGTACACTTTGGAAAGGTTGTATTTTAAAGCCATTATTTTACTTGTATTCTAAATAATTTTTGTCCTTCTAAAAATCCTTCTAAAACATCATCCGGTTTTACAACAGCAACTCCTTCCGGCGTTCCTGTAAAAATAATATCACCTATTTTTAGTGTAAAATATTGTGAAACATATGAAATCAGCTCGTCAATATTCCACAACATAAAACTTGAATTACTTTTTTGAACCGTAATATTGTTATTAGTTAATTCAAATGTAATATTTTCTAATGAACTAAATTGATTTTTAGGCAAAAATTCTCCAATAACTGCCGAACCGTCAAATGCTTTGGCTTTTTCCCAAGGCAATCCTTTCGCTTTTAATTTTTCTTGCAAATCCCTTGCGGTAAAATCAATCCCTACACTAATCTCATCATAGTATTTATGAGCAAATTTAGGCTCGATATACTTTCCAACTTTACTGATTTTGACAATAATTTCAATTTCGTGGTGAATATCCTCCGAGAATTCAGGAATCACAAACGGATGCTGTTTCAACAAAACTGCCGAATCCGGTTTCATAAAAACCACAGGTTCCGTAGGCCTATCATTGTGTAATTCCTCAATATGGTTGGTGTAATTTCTACCGATGCAGATTATTTTCATAACTTGAGTTTTGAGTTCTGGGTTTTGGGTTTTGGATTTTAGAAGAATGCTACTCCCAATACCTAAAACCCAATACCCAATACCTATTTAGTATTTAGTTTTCTTAATTTAATGGCTGTCAAAACCTTTTTGGTATACAACGGAAAATCAGCATTCTGAATCCAACTAAAATAGCCTGGTTCAGTTTCTAAAACTTTATGCACTTTAACTCCTTTGTGTTTTCCAAAAGCAAAAATTTCATCATCATCTTTATCAAAAGCAATCATTCCTGCAAAATCAGCAATCTTTTTTCGAGTTGAAAATTCAGAAAGCAATTTCATATCATTTTCCAATTCCGGATACCGGTCTAATTGTGCTTTTAATATTTCATAAGTAGCCATCGTATCCGCTTCCGCAGAATGGGCGTTTTCAAGGCCTTTATCACAATAAAACTTAAGTGCTGCGCTCAAGGTTCGCTCCTCCATTTTATGGAAAATCGTTTGAACATCAACAGAAACTCTGCCTTTCATATCAAAATCAACTCCGGCTCTCAGCAACTCTTCCGCTAATAGAGGAATATCAAATCGATCCGAATTAAACCCAGCCAAATCACTGTCTTTAACCATATTATACACCTGTGATGCCAACTCATTAAAAGTAGGCTCATTGGCTACTTTTTCATCTGTAATTCCATGAACCGCTGTTGTTTGTGGCGGAATTGGAATAGTTGGATTCACTAACCATGTTTTGCTTTCTTTGTTTCCGTTAGGATATACTTTAAATATTGAAATTTCTACAATTCTATCTTTTCCGATATCAATTCCTGTAGTTTCCAGGTCGAAAAAGCAAATTGGCCTATTGAGTTTGAGTTCCATTTTTATTTTTTATAAGGATACAAATATATCAATTTGAGTTTAATCTGATTTAAATTTTGCCGTTTAAAGTTGCTAAAAAACAATCCCTTTTTCATAAAAAAACCCTTTCAGAGTTCAGCACTCCAAAAGGGTTTGTATACTAAAATAGATTACAATTAAAAATCGCTGTCTACATCAAAAGCTTCTAAATAATCAGCTACTCGTTTTACAAAACTTCCTCCTAACGCACCATCAACCACTCTATGATCGTAACTGTGCGATAAAAACATTTTTTGGCGAATGCCTATAAAATCACCTTCCGGAGTTTCGATAACCGCAGGCACTTTACGAATTGCACCCAATGCTAAAATCCCAACTTGCGGCTGATTGATAATTGGCGTACCAAAAACACTTCCGAAAGAACCAACATTTGTAACTGTATACGTTCCTCCTTGTGTATCGTCTGGCTTTAATTTTCCCAGTTTAGCACGATTGCCTAAATCATTTACTGCTTTAGCCATACCAACCAAATTCAATTGATCTGCATTTTTAATTACAGGAACAATTAAGTTTCCGTTTGGCAATGCTGCCGCCATGCCAAGATTGATATTTTTCTTCTTGATAATATAATCACCTTCTACCGAAATATTCATTCCCGGAAAATCTTTCAAGGCTTTCGCCACTGCTTCCATGAATATTGGTGTGTAAGTCAACTTCTCACCTTCTCTTTTTTCGAAAGCTGTTTTAACTTTATCCCTCCATTTTACAATATTCGTTACATCAACTTCTATAAAAGATTGTACGTGTGCCGAAGTTTGGATAGAAGCCATCATATAACCGGAAATCAGCTTGCGCATTCTGTCCATTTCTACCATTTCATCACCACCGTTTACAGAAACCGGAGCTGCTGTTGACGATACTGTTTTGACTGCTGTTTTTTGAGATTGGGATGCTATTTCTTTAGGCTCTTGAACCTTTGTTAGATTTGTTTTTTTGTTGGCAACAAAACTCAAAATATCTTCTTTAGTAACGCGTCCTTCTTTTCCGGAACCGCTGATACTTTCTAATTCAGCCATTGAAACACCTTCTTCTTTGGCAATATTTTTTACTAAAGGCGAAAAGAATTTATCACTTTCAGAGAAATTTACCGGAGCCGCAACAGTTTCTTTAACAGCTTCGATTGTTTTTTCAATGACGGCTACTTCAACTGGAGCAGCAACTTCTTCTTTTACTTTTGCAGGAGCTGCATCGCCTTCGGTTTCAATAATAGCTATGGTTTGTCCCACTTGAACTAAATCATCTTTACCAAATAATTGTTCTACTAAAACACCCGAAACTTCACTTGGCACTTCGCTGTCTACTTTATCAGTAGCAATTTCAAGAACTGCTTCGTCGGCTTCAATTTTTTCTCCAACTTGTTTCAACCAATTGGTTATTGTTGCTTCTGCAACGCTTTCTCCCATTTTTGGAAGTTTTAATTCAAATCTTGCCATATTACTACCCTAAAAGGTGATTTTGATTTTCAGTTTGCGAATTTACTAAATATTTTAAATATAAATTACATTAACCGCAATTTATCGCTCTATTTTTATAATCTCTCCTCTTTCGCTGTTTGTATTACTCCCAATTAAAAAATCAGAATATTTGGGTACAATTTTAAAAGTAAATCCTTTGTTTTTTAAAGACGCTAAAACAGCAATACTTTCTTTGAAAGAAACGAATTCGTTGTCCAGAATAATTTCGGTTCCGGCACCTTCATTAAGCAGTAACGAAAGTACCATTTTTTCTGTTTTTAAGTCGTGAAATACTACTTTTTTTTGTAAAATTAACACCAATTTATTTGCTAATTGTTCGCTGGAGGAATAAAGAACAAAAGATTTTGGAGGCGTTTTAATTTTGGGTTGCCCCTGAAATAGTTTAACCAAAGAAAAAAAGACAATTCCTACTTTCATAAAAGCGGAAAACAAAACAGAAACCTTGAAATGTTTTTGGTAAAAAAACTGCATGGCTTCCTGAAACCGTTTCATATACGTCCCATCTTTCACCGTACTTTCCCCTTTATAATGAATCACGGTCGTTTCATGAAAATAATAATTCGATTTTCCGGCCTTCAAAACAGTGTAAGACAAATCAATATCATCCGAATACATGAAGCATTTTTCATCAAAACCGCCAATTTCAAGGTATAAATCGCGTTTCATCAACATAAAAGCGCCCACGAGAATTTCGATTTTTCCGGTTTGATTTTCGTCTAAATGTTCTGCGTAGTATTTCCCGAAAATTTTTGACTTTGGAAACATCCTGTACAAACCGGTAATTTTGGTAAAAGCAACAAAAGGCGTTGGAATTCCTCGTTTACTTTCGGGCAGGAAATTCCCGGTTCCATCAATGAGTTTCACACCTACAATGCCTAAATCGGATTGTTTTTTGGCGAAAGCCAGCACTTTACTAAACGTATCTTCGGCAACAACGGTATCCGGATTGAGAATGCAAATATATTCGCCCTGAGCTTGAGCAACTCCTATATTATTCCCTTTTGGAAAACCTGAATTTTCGTTATTTTGAATGAGTTTCACGTTTGGAAACCGCGTTTTCATCATGGCGCAACTGTCATCGGGAGAATTATTATCGACAACAATAATTTCGCCGTCAATGTTTTCTAAGGCGCTTTGAACGCTTAAAACACATTGCTCGAGAAAATAGCGAACATTATAATTGAGAATGATGACGGATAGTTGCATTTTTCAAAGATATATTTTAAGATGTAAAGTCGCAAAGAATGAAAGTAACAAAGTTTCGCTTCAAAAAGATTACTTTTGCAAAAAAATTAGCCTTGTGAATTACTTATCAGTCGAAAATATCTCAAAATCTTTTGGGGAAAGAACACTTTTTGAAAACATTTCTTTTGGAATTAACAAAGACCAAAAAATTGCCTTTATAGCCAAAAATGGTTCGGGGAAAACCTGCATCATGAAAATCATCAATGGCGAAGATGAGCCGGACACGGGACAAGTGGTTTTGAGAAAAGAAATCAAAATGGCATTCCTGTCACAAGATCATCAATTGCAGGATGAATTGACGATTGAAGAAAGTATTTTCGCTTCGGATAATGAAACTTTGAAAGTGATTGAGCGCTACGAAAAAGCATTGGAAAACCCAGAAGATGAAGAAGCGTATCAAAAAGCTTTTGACCAAATGGACCAACACAATGCTTGGGATTTTGAAACCCAATACAAACAAATTTTGTTCAAATTGAAGTTAGAAGATTTCAAATTGAAAGTAAAAAACCTTTCGGGTGGACAAAAAAAACGTTT
>ERZ1034365.1563-NODE-1563-length-11372-cov-4.846215_pt1 | contig 11372 bp, 9 predicted proteins | sample MGYA00520615_ERZ1034365 | MGnify/ENA primary metagenome ERZ1034365 (study PRJEB33736, sample SAMEA104284505) | Azolla filiculoides | biome: Urban; feature: Water surface; material: Ditch water | place: Netherlands | collected 2015-10-28 | depth 0-0.1 m ... | reverse complement strand
AACCTGATGGCATGGCTGCCCAGCCACATCCCAGCCGAGGCCGATACGGCAGACCAGACCTGCATCACACACGGTGATTTCCGCCTGGAAAACCTGATGTTCCACCCCACCCGGCCCGAAGTGGTGGCCGTGCTGGACGGGGAGCTGTCCACCCTGGGCCACCCGCTGAGCGACCTGGCCTACAACTGCCTGGCCTGGCACATGCCATCGGGCATCCTGCGCGGCTATGGCGACCAGGACCTGGCCGCACTGGGGCTGCCCACCGAGCACACCTATGTGGCCCGCTATTGCGAGCACACCGGGCTGGACACCGCGCAGGTGCTGAAAGACTGGCCGTTTTACCTGGCGTTCAACCTGTTTCGCCTGAGCGCCATTTTGCAAGGCATTGGGCAGCGCGAGCGCGAAGGCACGGCGTCGAACGCCACGGCTAAAGACATTGCCGCCATGGCCGAGCCGGTGGCGCAGTGGGGTTGGGCCATTGCCCAAACCCAGCGCGCGGCATGAGTTGAACTGATACCACAAGGAATCGAGATGAGCTTTTTTCAGGAATCCGACAAGGCCCGCCAACTGCGCCAAGCGCTGCTGCAGTTCATGGACGAACACATCTACCCCAACGCCGAGCAGGTCTGGAAAGAAGCCGCTGCCCAGCGCTGGGACTCGGCCGAAGGCTGGACCACTTGCCCCACCGTGGCTCGCCTGAAAAAGCAGGCGCAGGCGCAAGGCCTGTGGAATTTGTTCTTGCCGCACTCCGAGCGGGCACCGCAGGGTTTGAGCAACTTCGAATACGCCCCCTTGTGCGAAATCATGGGCCGGGTGCACTGGTCCAGCGAGGTGTTCAACTGCAGCGCGCCCGACACCGGCAACATGGAAACGCTGGAACGCTACGCCAGCGAGTCGCTCAAGGACCAATGGCTGGAGCCGCTGTTGCGTGGCGAGATCCGTTCAGCCTTCTTGATGACCGAGCCTGCGGTGGCCTCGTCGGACGCGACCAACATCCAGTGCGAGATCCGCCGCGAGGGTGACGAGTACGTGATCAACGGCCGCAAGTGGTGGTCCACCGGGGCGGGCAGCCGCCACTGCAAGGTGTTCATCGTCATGGGCAAGACCCACCCCGATGCCGCCCGTCACCAGCAGCAGTCGATGGTCGTGGTGCCTGCCGACACGCCCGGCGTGACGGTGGTGCGCCCGGTGCCGGTGTTTGGTTTTGACCACGCGCCGCACGGCCACATGGAGGTTTTGCTGGAAAACGTGCGCGTGCCGGTGGGCAATATTTTGCTGGGCGAAGGCCGGGGCTTCGAGATCGCCCAAGGCCGTCTGGGGCCAGGCCGCATCCACCACTGCATGCGCTCGATCGGTGCGGCCGAGCAGGCCTTTGAGCTGATGTGCCAGCGCACGGCCGCTCGCACCGCCTTTGGCAAAGCCATCAGCGAGCAGGGCGTTTGGCACGAACGCATTGCCGAGTCGCGCTGCATGATCGAGCAGGCCCGCCTGCTGACCATGAAGGCCGCTTACATGATGGACACCGTGGGCAACAAGGCCGCGCAAGGCGAGATCGCCATGATCAAGATCGTGGCCCCGAGCATGGCCTGCAAGGTCATCGACTGGGCCATCCAGGCGCACGGTGGTGCCGGTGTCTCGAACGACACGCCGCTGGCTTTTTCTTATACAGACCAGCGCACCCTGCGCCTGGCCGACGGCCCCGACGAGGTGCACCGTCAGTCGCTGGCCAAGCTGGAGCTGGCCCGCCTGGGTCTGCGCCGCAAAGCGGTCGAGATGCCGGTCACGCGCGGTTGCTGAACACCGCACAGCCTCAGACCGCCATGAACGACAGCCCGAAACCCGCTCACAACCCACAAGCCCATCTGCGCTTTTGGCCCGAAGGTGTGCCGCGGCAGATCGAGGTGCCCGATGCGTCGCTCTGGACGGGCCTGCAAGCCCGTGCCGACCAAACGCCGCACGAAGTGGGCCTGGATTTTCTGGGCCGCCGCACCACTTGGCAGCAGCTGCACCAAAGCGCCCTGCATCTGGCCGGCGGCCTGCAGGCGCTGGGCGTGCGCAAGGGCGACCGGGTCATCCTGTTCATGCAGAACTGCCCGCAATTCATTGTTGCTTTTCATGCGGTGATCCGTTTGGGGGCGGTGGTGGTGCCGGTCAATCCAATGAACAAGGCCGACGAGTTGGGCCACTACATTCTGGATGCCTCAGCGCGGGTGGCCATCGCTTCGTCGGACATTGCGCCCGAGCTGGCCCGTGCCAGCCAGACGGCTCAAACCGCTCACACCTTGCAGCACCTGATCGTGTTCGATCTGGTTGACGCCTTGCCCGAAGACCACGCCAGACAAGCCTTGCATTGGCCTGCCTTGTGGCAAAACTGGTTACCGGTGCGCCATGGCTTGCCGCAGGCTGCAGGCATGCAGGTGCATGCCTGGCAGGGCGTGTTGGACCGCCAGCTGCAGCCCGCTGCGGTGGCCGTGAACGGCGATGACCTGGCCTTGCTGCCCTACACCAGCGGCACCACCGGCGCAGCCAAAGGCTGCCACCACACCCATGCCACGCTGCTGCACAACGTACTGGCTGCAGCCCCCTGGCTGGACATGCGGGCGGGCGATGCCACGCTGATCGTGGTGCCCATGTTCCACATCACCGGCCTGGTGATGGGCATGCTTGCTTCGGTGTGCCATGGCTGCCGCCTGGTGCTGCTGCCGCGTTGGGACCGTCAACAGGCGGCGCAGGCGATTCAGAAGCACCGCGTCACGCACTGGCCCAACATCCCGACCATGGTGATCGACCTGCTGGCCGACCCAGCCTTGCCATCGTTTGATTTGTCGAGCCTGCGCTACATCGGTGGCGGTGGTGCGGCCATGCCCGATGCGGTGGCGGCCGAGCTGCAGGCCAAGTTCGGCTTGCCCTACATCGAAGGCTATGGCCTGACCGAAACCGCCGCGCCCACGCACACCAACCCGCGCCAAGCGCCGCGCCGCCATTGCCTGGGCATCCCCTATGTGGGCACCGAAGCCCTGGTCATTGACCATGAAAGCCTGCAGCCTTTGCCCGCAGGCGAAGTGGGCGAGATCGTGGTGCGTGGCCCGCAGGTGTTCAAGGGCTACTGGAACCAGCCCGAAGCCACGGCGCAGGCTTTCATCGACATCGGCGGCCACACCTATTTCCGCACCGGTGACTTGGGTCGGGTGGATGAAGACGGCTACTTTTACCTGGCCGACCGGCTCAAACGCATGATCAACGCCAGTGGCTTCAAGGTCTGGCCGGCCGAGGTCGAAGCCTTGCTGCACCGCTACCCGGCCGTGCAAGAGGCCTGCGTGATCGCCTTGCGTGACCCGTACCGGGGCGAGAGCGTTAAGGCTGTGATTGTCTTGCGCCCAAGTCATGTGGGCCAGGTGCAAGAAGGCGACATCATCGCCTGGGCCAAAGCGCACATGGCCGCCTACAAATACCCCCGCACCGTCGAGTTGGCCGAGGCCCTGCCGCGCAATGCTTCCGGCAAAGTGATGTGGCGCACGCTGCAGGCCCAGCAAGACGCCAAGGATGCCTGCGCGCAAACTGCCATGCAAAGCGCCAGCAGCAAGGCCTGATTTTTTTCACCCAGAAACTTTTCCAACCACCCAGGAGACAAGCATGAAAAATTTGAACCGCCGTATCACCCTCAGCACCTTGCTGGCCAGCCTGTTGGGCATGGCCATGGCCGCGCCCGCGAGTGCGCAAGAGGGCGCGCCCGCCAAGATCATCGTCGGCTTCCCGGCCGGTGGCTCGTTTGATGCGATTGCCCGTTTGCTGGCCGACAAACTCAAGACCGAACTCAACCGCCCCGTGGTGGTGGACAACAAGACCGGTGCTGGTGGCCGCATTGCCGTGGATGCGCTCAAGGCCGCACCTGCAGACGGCAGCGTGATGATGTTGGGGCCGGACGCGTTGACGTCCTTTTACCCCCACACCTACAAAAAGCTGAACTACGACGTGAAGAAAGACCTGGTGCCTGTGGGCACCGTGGCCGAGTTTGCGTTCGGCTTTGCCGTGGGCACAGCACCCAAGGCCAACACCTGGGCCGATTACGTGGCCTGGGCCAAAAAGAACCCCAAAGAAGCCAACTACGGCATCCCGGCGCTGGGCGCACCACACCATTTCTATGGCATTTTGCTGGGCCAGGCGATCGACGTGCCGATGCAAAATGTGCCGTTCCAGGGCAGCGCGCCCATCATGCTGGCGCTGATGGGCGGCCAGATCAGCTCGTCGATCGATGTGGCCACCAGCCAGGTGGAAGCGCACCGCTCGGGCAAGATCAAAATCCTGGCCGTGACCTCGGAGACGCGCATTCCACAAGCCCCCGATGTGCCGACTTTTGCCGAGTTGGGCTACCCCCAGGTGACGGGCATGGGCTTCAACGCGCTGTATGCACCAGCCCACACGCCCGCTGCTGCGGTGTCCACTTGGAACAGGGCGTTGTCCAAAGTGATGGCCATGCCGGATGTGAAGGAAAAGCTGAACATCATGGGCTTTTTGCCGGTGGGCAAATCCACGCAGGAGCTCATCGAGCGTCAGGCCGCCTCTGCCAAAAAGTGGGAGCCGATCATCAAGGCCTCGGGCTTCACGGCGGATTGATGGGGACTGAACAGCTGCGTGTCCTGCAGACGATGGTCCGCGCTGTGCAAGCGCGGCATCGCCAGCAGGCAGGCTCCTACAATCCATGCATGCTGTCTTTTCCTTGACCCGATGATGGACATCCCCAAACTCCAGATGACCCCCGCCTACCGCGTGGTGTCGGACGATTTGCGCCAGCGCATTGTGCGGGGCGAAGTTCAGGCGGGGCAGGCCTTTCCCACCGAAAGTGATCTGGCCACCCGCTTTGGCGTGCACCGCTCCACCATCCGCGAAGGCTTGCGGCAATTGGAGCAGGACGGCTTGCTCCAGCGCGTGGGCAAGCGCCTGGTGGTGACGATTCCCAAGCATGCAGACCTGGCCCAAGCCGCTGAGCGCGCGTTGCGCATGCAGCAAGTCACCTACCGCGATGTGTGGGAAGTGGCGTCAACACTGGAGCCCATGTGCGCCAGTCTGGCCGCCGAGCGCATCCAGGACGAAGAACTGGCGCAGCTCGAAAGCAACCTGCAGCACACCGCTGAGCTGGTACAAAACGGCGAGTCACCGATCACGGCCACCATCGAGTTCCAGTCGCTGATCGCCGAGGCCACGCACAACCAGGCCTTGTTGTTGGCGCGTGCGCCCGTGAGCTTGCTGATGCGCTCGGGCTATGCGGCCATTGCCCCGGCACTGCCACAGTCAGGCGCCCGATTGCTGGAGGCGCATCGCCATGTGTTCGAGGCGCTGCAGCAGCGCGACGCCGAATCGGCTGTGGCCTGGACCCGCAAGCACTTGATGGACCACAAGCGGGGTTTCGAGTTTGCCGGGCTGGACTTTGACTCGCCCATCCCGGAAACAACAACCTGAGGACTTCGCGCGCTTTCAGCCCTGCGCGCCCATCAGGTAGTCGACCTTGCCCACCTCCACGCCGTTGTGGCGCAAGATGGTGTAGGCCGTGGTGATGTGGAAGTACAGGTTGGGCAGCATCCAGTGGTTCAGGTAGTCCTGGCCTTTCATGGTGCGGGTTTTGCCCGGACCTGCAGGAAAGGTGAATTCTTTCTCTTCGGTGCCATCGATGGCCGCTGCGGGCACGGTGGCGATGAAGGCCAGGGTTTTGCGGATGCGTTCTTGCAGTTGTTCGAAGCTGGTTTCGGTGTCGTCAAACTTGGGCGCTTCGATGCCAGACAGACGGGCCACGCCATTTTTGGCGGCGTCACAGGCGATCAGCACCTGGCGCGTGAAGGGGAACATGTCGGGGGCCAGGCGGTAGGTGGTCAGCGCCGTCGGGTCGATCTTTTTGGCTTCAACGAATTGCTCGGCCTTGGCCAGGATGTGGCTCAGGTTGGTCAGCATGCGGGTGCACGCGGGCAAGCTGGCGCTGGACATGGAAAGGGTCATCAAAGTCTCCGTGGGTTGTTGGACATTCAGGCGTTGGCCACAGGCAAGGCCTGGACCGCCTCGCCAATGGCGTAAAAGTGGCCGCCTGCCACATGGTGCAGGCTGCGCAGTTCGGGTGGGGCGTCTTCAAAGTGCCAGCGGCCGTGGCTGAACACGCGTTCATCGGCCCAGGCGGCCATCACCTCGGCCAGGATCAAATCGTGTGGCCCGGCCACATGGGCGGTGGCGGGCAACACACGGCATGCCATGTGCGCGATGCAGCCATCGACCAGCGGCACACCGGTGTGTGGGTCGGTCTGGGTGGTGATTTGGCAGCGGGCCAGCTTGTCGGTGTGGTTCTTGCCGCTCATGCCGCCCGCAGCCATGACCTGGTCCTTCATGGCCACGGTGGGCACATGTAGGCTGAGCACGCCCGATGCATCGATCAATTCGCGGGTCAGGGTGCTTTTGTCGACGACGACCGCGATCTTGGGCGTGTCAAAGTCCAGCGGCATGGCCCAGGCCGCGGCCATCACGTTGCTGCGGCCTGCATGCTGGCTGCCCACCAACACCGTGGGGCCGTGGTTGAGCAGGCGGTAGGCGTGTTTCAGGTCAACGGTTTGCATGGATTGGGGTGTCCAGTGGATGGGGCTTTTTGTCGGGGTTGAAGCCACTGGCCTGCAAGAGGCAAGCCTGCAGGTCGGCGGCTTCAACGCCGACATCCTGATCCGGATGATCAGCCGATTTCAGCGATCAGCTCGATCTCGACGCAAGCACCCATGGGGATTTGCGCCACACCAAAAGCGCTGCGCGCGTGGGCGCCGACTTGGGGGCCAAACACCTGGCCGAGCAATTCGCTGCAGCCATTGGTCACCAGGTGTTGCTCGGTGAAGTCGCCCGTGGAGTTGACCAGGCTCATCACTTTGACGATGCGCTTGACCTTGTTCAGGTCGCCCACGGCGGCGTGCAGCGTGCCCATCAGGTCAATGGCCACGGCGCGCGCGGCCTGTTGGCCTTCGGCGGTAGCGATGTTTTTGCCCAATTGACCGGCCCAGACCTTGCCGTCTTTTTTGGCAATGTGGCCCGACAGGAAGACCAGGTTGCCGGTTTGCACAAAGGGCACATAGGCTGCAGCGGGCACGGCCACGGGGGGCAGTTCGATGTTCAGGGATTTGAGGGTGTCGTAGACGTTCATGGGGTCGTTTCAAGTTATGAAGTGAAAATTCAGCATGGGCTGAACCGACAAAGACGGCCTGACATTGTCGCCGAAGCTGCACCGGCAGGTTGGCTCCTGCAAAGGCCAGCTCAGGTGGCCAGGTGGTCGCCATCCATGGGGTAACCCCGAGTGGTCGGGGGTGTTGGTCGGAGCTTGCCTGCAAGCGATGGTTTGTGGACCACAAGGCTTGCCAATCGCCAGCAGGCTGGCTCCCACAAAAACAGACATCGACAGGGGCTGGCTGCCACAAAGGTAGGCAGAAATAGCGGCAGGTCAGCTGAAGGGGGCGACGGTGACGGCCACTTCGAGGGTGTGAGCGCCGCCGCCTTGCAGCACGCCGCGCAGGGGCGAGACATCGGCAAAGTCGCGGCCCACGGCCAGGCGCACATAGTCTTCGCCCGGGCTGGCCAAGCCGGTCCGGTCGTTGGTCGGGTCCAGATCGAGCCAGCCTTGGCAGGCGTGGCTGGCCAATTCGGGCAGGTAGACCGATGCCCAGGCGTGCGAAGCGTCGCTGCCGACCAATCGGGGCTGGCCTGGCGGGGGCTGGGTCAGCAGGTAGCCGCTCACGTAGCGGGCGGGCAAGCCCAGAGAGCGCAGGCAGGCCAGCAGGATGTGGGCAAAGTCCTGGCACACACCGCGCTTGTCGGCCAGCGCTTCGAGCGCGGGGGTGTTGATGTCGGTGCTTTCCGATTCGTAGCGGAAGTCGCGGTGCATGCGTGCCGTGAGTTCTTGGGCGGCTTGCAGCAAGGGGCGGCCGGGTGTGAAGCTGCTTTGCGCGTAGGCCAAAAACGCTTCGTGCACGGGCGCATGGTGCGAGCCAAAGACAAAACCGCTGTGCACATCGCCGGGGTGGCCACCCCGGTATCGGAAATGCTCGCGCACCGATTCCCAGCTTTGGCTGGCGGTGTCGGGGCTGGTGGGGCTGGTGTCACGCGTGGCGAGGGCCGAGGTGATGATTTCACTGTGCGCCCGAACCATCAGGCCGTCGTGCGGGTGGGTCAGCGCCCAATAAGCGCGGTGGTTCAAAAAAGCGTCGATGTTGTGTTGCACCGTGGCAGCGGGTTCCACCTGCATCCAGTGGCTGATGACCTTTTGGCAGGGGGTGTCAGCGGGTTGCAAATGGGCCACATGCTGCGCGGTTTGCACCTGCGGGCTGTAGCGGTATCGGGTTTCGTGGGTGATGGCCAGGCGCATGGGGGGTCAGTCAGGTCAAGCGCCAACGCTGTAGCGGGCTTCGCCGCTGTGCGTGAAAAACAGGCCGCACAGTTGGTCGGATACATCGCGGGCTGCCGTTTGGCAATGCGCCAGTGCGGTGTGCAGCGGCAGGGGGCTGTCGGCTTGGGGCGCTTGACGGGTCGCGAGGCTGGTCAGCGGCCACAGCGCCTCGGGTGTCAGCTCGATCAGGTGCGGCACCCGTTCGGCCAAGGGCACGGTGGCACCGTCGGCCAGCTGGCCCATGCGCCGCAAGCGTGAGCGCAGGGTGTGCGCCACCCAGCCCAGGGATCGGGGGTTGTCGGAGTTGGTGACCAACAAATCCATCAAGGCCTGGGGCGTGCGGCTTTGCTGGTACTGGGCATGGAAGCTGATGGTGCTGTCAAACAGGTCGAGCACGGCGTCAAACCCGGCTTGCTCACCGATCAGGCCCAGCTGCACGGCTTCGCTCAAGGCGCTGGACAAAAATTCCAGCCGTTCGATGTGGCGGCCAATCGAGAGCAAACGCCAGCCGTCGTCGCGGCTCATGCGGTCGGTTTGGGCCCCGGTCAGGGCGGCCAGCATTTGGCTGGTGTCGGCCAGCAGGCGCTGGACTTGCACGGTATCGGCCACCGTGTCAGCCACTGTGTCGGGCGTTGCCGGGGCGCTTGACTTGGCGTCTGTGCTGTCTTGGGCTGGTTTGAAGAAACGCGACTCGGCTTGTTCGAGCAAACGCCAGTGTTCGGGCGACAGGCGCTCGCGCACCGAAGCGGCGGCCAGCCGCACGGCACGCAAATTGAAGCCGACGCTGGTGGCCAGTTCTTTGTCCCACAAGCCCGCGATCAATGAGCGCTCAAACACCCGGTGCGCTTGCGATGCGGCAGGCACGCCCGCCCGCACCAAGCCGTGGCGCGTGGCCATGCGGGTGATGAAGTTCAGCAGGCAAGGCAGGTTTTGGTTTTCGCTGCCCAAAATTTCCAGGCTCAGGCGCACCAGCCGCAAGGTGTTTTCGGTGCGCTCGGTGTAGCGGCCCATCCAGAACAGGTTTTCTGCGGCGCGGCTGGTGACCAGCCGCTGGCGCTGCGATGCGGTGTCGCCCGTCAACGGGCTTTGGCTTTGTGACTGTGACTGTGACTGTGACTGTGACGGCGCGGGTGATTGCACCCAGACATCGGCGCTGCTGCCACCGCGCTGCATCGAGGCAATGCCTTCGCGGGTGCCCAGCCGTGCCAGCCCGCCGGGCAAGACTTGCCAGCCGCCTTGGGCGTCGGCCACGGCAAACACCCGCAACACCACCGGACGCGACTGGATGCAGCCCGCAGCTTCAGACCCGTTGGCGCTTTGGGTGCCCGCTTGCCAAGTGGGTTGGTGCGACAGCGGCAACCACGATTGCAGGGTGTGGGCGTCGGGGTCGCGCAGGATGCGTCCCGCCCATTCGTTTTGTTCTTGGCGCGACAAGGCGTGGCCCAGCACGGGCTCAAAGCTTTGGCGGTCGGTGTTGTAGGGGTAGGTGGGCTTGATGACGCAGCTTTGAATGCGTGGCAACACGTCTTGCAGCGCCGCCGCTTCGCCGCACCACCAGCTCGGGATGGCGGGCAGCTGCAGCTCTTGCCCCAGCAGGTCACGCGCCAGCGCGGGCATGAAGCCGAGCAGCGCGTTGGATTCCAAAAAGCCCGAGCCCGGCGTGTTGGCCACCAGCACGTTGCCGCTGCGCACCGCTTGCAGCAAACCGGGCACGCCCAGCGTGGAGTCGGCACGCATCTCCAGCGGGTCGAGCCAGTCGTCGTCGACGCGTTTGAGCAAGCCGTGCACAGGTTGCAGGCCTTGCAGCGTTTTGAGGTACAGCTTTTCGTCACGCACGGTCAGGTCATTGCCCTGCACCAGGCTCAGGCCCAGATAGCGGGCCAGATAGGCGTGTTCAAAATAAGTCTCGTTGTAAGGGCCGGGCGTGAGCAGCGCGATGTGGGCCGAAGCGCCTGCCGGGCTGCGGGCCTTGATGCCGTCGATCAGGGTGCGGTAGGTTTCGGCCAAGCGCTGGACCGGAAAAGCCTCGAAGGCCTGCGGGAACTGGCGCGACACGATTTGTCGGTTTTCCAGCAAATAGCCCAGACCCGAAGGCGCTTGCGTGCGCTGCGACAACAGCCACCAGCAGCCGTCAGGGCCGCGCGCCAAGTCAAAAGCGGCCAAAGACAAATAGCGGCCCCCGACGGGCGGCACGCCGTGCATGGCGGGCAAATAAGCGGGGTGGCCTTGCACCAGCGCAGCGGGCAATTGGCCATTGAGCACCAATTGTTGGGGCCCATAGGCATCGGCCATGATGCGTTCGAGCAGCTGCATGCGCTGCATCACGCCCGCTTCAATTTGTTGCCAGTCGGCGTGGCCCAGCATGAGCGGAAACAGGTCGAGCGACCAGGGGCGCTGCGGTTGGTCGGAGGCGGCATACACGTTGTAGGTGATGCCGTTGTCACGCACCTGCCGTTGCAGGTTGTTCATGCGGGTGTTCAGGTCGGCTGTGCCCGGTGTGGCGGCGGTGTCTTGCTGCGCAATGAAGGTGAGCCAAGCGGCGCTGAGGGCGGCGGGCTTCTCGCTGCGTGCGTTGGCGTTCGCCGCCGAGCTCGTGCCTTGGCCTGTCACGGCCCCGCGCAGTTCGTCCCAGTGCCCGGCAGGCGCACGCTCTTGCTGAAGCGCCGCCCATTTCATGGCGTGCGCTTGCGCTGTGCTGTCCGGTTGGGTCGATGGCTCATTCATCCGGTCAATTGTCGCTTGCATTGCGCCAGATCTCTTCGGCGATGGGTCTTGCCGGTGCGAACATCTGATTTCTTGTCATGCCATGCCATGCCATGCTTGGTTTATTGTCATGCTGGGTTTGGTTTGATGTCATGCCCGGCTCTGGTTGCTTGTCATACCCGGCTCTGGTTGTTTTGTCATACCCGGCTTGACCGGGTATCCACAACAGCCGAAGCCATAGACCCCCGATCGAGTCGGGGGTGACGGGGAA
>ERZ1034365.1559-NODE-1559-length-11400-cov-4.751214_pt1 | contig 11400 bp, 7 predicted proteins | sample MGYA00520615_ERZ1034365 | MGnify/ENA primary metagenome ERZ1034365 (study PRJEB33736, sample SAMEA104284505) | Azolla filiculoides | biome: Urban; feature: Water surface; material: Ditch water | place: Netherlands | collected 2015-10-28 | depth 0-0.1 m ... | reverse complement strand
TTGCCAGCAAAGATGCCCAGGCCCATCGAAAGCCCGAATAGGGTATAGAGCAAATAGCTTTTGTCGCGCAGCGAGAGATATAGCTGAAGGTTATAGAGTATTAACGCCAGGATGCCCCCAAAGTATAAAAACTGGGCAATCAATGTCTTTTGTGTATCCTCGATAAATGCTTGGCGGTCTGCGATAACAAGCGGTACCGTTACCGAATAAGCGGATCGAATTCGAAAGTAGAACGCCTGAGGTTTTGTATCAACTTCCACTGGAAATGCAAAATAACGGTGGAAGAGTGCGCGGCTTTCGATGCTTCGTGCAGCACCGGTGATAACTGGCGGTTTGCCGGGCGCATAGAAATTAATTTCATCTAGTCCCTGGTACGGGATTTCGATGATCCATTCACTCGGTGCGTCAGGTGCTCGTTCTAAATCTATACGAATCCAGTAGGCGTCTTGGCTAAAACCAAAATTGACGGAACTCCCGGTCACATTGTGCGGAGACTTAAAGGATTTTGGGGGAAGCGCCTGGATCTCTCGAAGCGTTAATTTGAGTGACGGGTCAGCGAGAAACAGCAAATCAGCGATGGGATTGCTTTCCTTGCCTTCAGGATCAACGTCAAGCGTCAGAGAGACAGCTTGATATGGCCAGTATATAAAAAGACAACTACTGATAAGCAGTAGCTGTTTAAGCCGCAGGAAAGAAAAAAATTTAATTTTATGACGCTCTAGTTGTGCAGATTGCGTTGTTCTTTTATCTAATATTTTAACCACAAGCCGCCATAGTTAGGACTTAGACTAGGCAAAATGTCGGAATTTGTCGAAACTTATTTTTGAGCATCAACTTATAATTACAGCGAACTTTTTTCTAGGAGCTATTGTGAGTATCCGTCATCAATTTGCATTGAAAACCATTCCCGCATTGATCTTGTCTGCAGCTTTGGTTGCATGTGGTGATGGTGGCACTACGAGTTCTAGCAATAGCACACAACCTGTGTACACCGCTGTGTTTGATGCGGGTAGTAGCGGTACGCGCCTGTCATTCTTCAAGGTTACACCGGGTAACGGTGGCTACCCGATAATTGAGTTGCTTGCAAAATATAACGACAAGTTGCTGGATGTTCCAAACGATGATGGTATCAATGACTTTATGAACAACGAAGGCGTCATAGAATTGACAAAAGGTGACGCCTTGCCAGCAGGTTGTAACCCGCCTGCCGGTCAAACCGGACCTAAATATACGGGTTTGGGCCCTAATGATGTTGCTCCCTGCGTTTTGCAGCCTGAGCTGAAGAAACTGGACGCAGGAATCGCCGACCTGAATGCCAAAAACCCAGGTCTCAACCTGACAAAGTCGCAAGTGCTGGTAGAGCTGTTTGCAACAGCGGGTATGCGTACGGAAGCGCTTTACAATGGGGGCACGCATACCCAGGCGGAAATTGATCAGTTTTATGCGGGTATGAAGAATTACGTGGCGAACTGGGGCTATAACGCCGGCCAGTACAAGACCATTAACGGTAACAGCGAAGAAGGCCTGTGGACTTGGATTAATCTGAACGATCAGTATTTCAACGCGTTTGGTGGCAATAAAACTTACTGGTCATCAGCGCCTACAACCCGCGGTAACTTTGAAGTGGGCGGATCGTCCATGCAGATTGCTTTCCCGACCAACCAGGTCGCGGTGGGCGATGACAACAACGTGTACTCTGTCAAAATTAATGGTTATACCTACAACGTATACAGCAAGACCTTCCTTGGTCTGGGTGGCGATGATACGCGGAAGTATATGCGGTCGTATGGTTACCAGACAGGTTCGGGGTACAACGGCGGTACGGATTGTTTTGGTACTAGTGCAAATGATACGAACACCAGCGAAAGCAGTGGCGTTGCGCTCTTCTATAACGCTGCATTCTTCCCGAATAGCGGCACGATTGCGACCAATGCGGTAAACAACACATGGACGCCAACGCTGTCCAAGAGTGCGTTTCCTCTGAAGTTCAATGCATCAACAAGCGGCTTGTTTAATCCAAGCACGTGTGCAGCCAAGTACAACGGCATTACCACGGCGGTCATGGCCTTGCCAAGAAACAGCTATGGCACGATCCCGAATCAGTCGAACCCAGCATCCTATGCCAGCTTTGTAACAGCCGTAGGTAAGAGTAGCGCACCCTTTGTAGGTGTTGATGGTTTCTACCATGCTTCTAACACTCTGGGGTTAGTGAGTAAAACGGCACTCGTTAGTACATTCACACAGTCACAGTATGAAACTGCTTATGCTGCGCTGTGTAACTCGGGCTATCAGGGTGATTCAGCCAAGGGTGTCCAGTCTCAGCGAGGCTGTGCCGATGCAACGTACATGAAGGATTTCCTGTGGCGGACAGGTGGGTTATTCACCTCCAACACAGGTGCAACATTTGAAGGCGTAGCACCTAACAATGATTTGTCTGGCAAAGAAGCATTAACGTGGACGCGAGGTTATCTGCTGCGTAAGTACGCAAATTAAACCGTAGCGATACACTGGAAAGCCGGCTCAATCTGAGCCGGCTTTTTTCTTTAAGGTATCGCGAGGATTCGATAGTCGACTTTTATACGACCATTGTCGCCGATCATGCAGCCTGAGTTATTTGATGCACCGCTCACTGCAAAAATCTTCCACAAGCCTTGAGACGATTCGCCATGGAATGCATAGCTTGTGAGCGCGAGATCATCATTTTCCTCTAGGTACTTCGTATTGCCAGGTGCATTCTGCAAAATATTGTACGGCGTTTGAAGAATCGAAACGGTACCGGAGGGCGACTGAACATAAATGCCAAGCAAGCCGTGACAGATGGGTTCGCCAACGCTATTTAAGCGCAACTGAATAGCATCAACAGCACTTGCGTCCGGATGGTAAAACTGGCCGACTTGGCTGACTTGGCCATAACTTAGTTTGCCATTCGCGGTAACATTACTAAAGGCGGCTAGCTTTAGTGTAGCGGGTTTATAGGTGCGTGTATTAATGGCTGCATCAACGGCGGCTTTTGCATTGATAAACCCAAATCCATACCAGTTTGAATAGCGATTCCCGGACGCGTTAGTCTGCCATCCATAGTCAACCCGTGCACATCGACTACCCTCGACAAGGGCCGGATCTGACCCCTCGCAAAATTCATGGGTGGCCAGATTAATCTGCTTGTTTCGTTGACCCATTTGCCCATAATCTGGATCTATACGGCTATTAGCAGTTTTACGGAGAATGTCTCGGATGTCTCGCCAGCTAAGTTGTGGATTAGCCGCCATCATCAGTGCAATAACTCCAGCGACCGAAGGGCCCGCAGACGATGTGCCGCCCCCATGGGCATAGTTGCAGGTTGCTTTCTGGGATTTGTTCAGATTGTTCGACTGATTCGTTTGTGTGCCTGCAATCTCAAATTGCGTCCTGGGCACCATTTCCGCTGGGTTATAGACACGGCTATAGCCCCGCTCACAGCCTGTTAAATCTGTTGAAAAAATTGCCGGGCCCCATTCCCAGAATTCAGATATTTTGCCGTCTAATTCACCATAGTCGCCCCTGGATGCACCCGGGTCACTGGGGGCAGTGATCCAATTGACAGAACCCGCAGTGGAATATTTGGCTTTGCTGCCTTTAGCGGTTGCAGCAGCGACAACAATGGCTGTGGGTAGTTGATTATCTGTATCGTACATCGAGTTCCCACAGCTTGAAATCAATATGCCGCCATCCGGCCCTTTACAGTTAACAAATTCACCTGCCACTCGCCCGCCATAATAAGTGTTACCCGCGGGCTTCACCATTAAGGCTCCCTTTTGATTACGAAGTTGGGTAAGGTCTTTTAAAGAGGCAATATTGGCGTAGCTTTCATCAAATGAAGATGGCCCATTGGAAACGGCCATGAAGACAAAAATGTCTGCTTGCTTGGACCAATTCGCCTTCCCGAAGGCTAAGCGTATATTTTCTTCAGTTTCGTGACCGACCAGATTGGCGCCGCCGATCTTTGATTTAGGGGCAATACCCATAACACCAAACCCATTTTGGGCCGCAGCAATAATGCCCGCTACATGGGTACCGTGGCTGGCATGGATGTCGGTAGGGGTAGGATCATCCGTGCCATTATCAAAATTAAAGGACATGGTCCGGTCAATATTTTCGGCGAGGTCCTCGTGGGCAATCTCGACGCCTTGATCCAGCACGAGAACATTGACGCCATGGCCCTTGATTCCAGCCTCATGGACAGATCTGACGTTGAGGTCAGTCACTCCATCGCTAACCATCGGAAATAATGAAAAGTAGCTACTAGCGGCATCAAGGTGCCATTGAAAACGATAGAGAGGTTCAGTGGCTCCGGATTGACAAGCGAAATCACCGGTCTCTTTGCAGTTGAATCTGTGGGTTGAAGACCCATCTCCACAGCCGCTGAGAATGTAACAGGATGTCAATGAAACTATGACAAGTCTCAATTGTGATGGCATGAAAGCAGGGTGCTGACTACTGCGTTAGAGTTAAACGCTAGTGTTTATGGGTATCAACAGTGTAATGCCTGACAGAATGCTTTTGATTGTTAATAGTTTTGGCGAACTCATGAGTCATCGCAACCCGCATCTTGCAATCTGTCGGTATAGAACTGCACAAATCCATATCATTGATTTTCAGTTTTACCTGCTGTGGGCGGTAACGCGTGTAAAAATGTGTAGCTGTCTCTTCTGCACCAGTCATGCCCATGCGCATATTGCTTAGGGCGATAGCGAAACCTACATAGTTAATGGCAAGTTGACTTAAATCACCACTCTTAGACTGCTTCGCTAATTTGTCGATACAGTTTTCAAAAGCATAGGTGTCAAAGTGAATCTTGTTATTACAGGCTAAACGGGCGCTTTCCGCCTGTGTTTTAAGTTGCTCCAACTTGCCGGAGGACTCACCTCCGGCAAGGATTGGCAGCGAATAAATGAACACAGTGAGTGTGCAGAAATGTCGAATAAATCGCCCCATGATTTAGTACTTAACGCAAACACCATTGATGGGATCGTTCATAAAAGCATCGATACCGGCTGGGCAGTTCAGGCAAGTAACTCTAGGTGTTGGTTTGACGATCGGCGATGATTTAGATGATTTCTTGAAATATTCTTGCAACGCCGTAAAATCCATCCCTCCCCAGTTGACAAAGGGGGTGCCTTCCTTAAATACCTCGAACCCATCATTGCCTTCTGCAAGGAACTTGCTGGTGACAACGCGATAACTTTTCGCAGGGTCAATCGCCACGCCGTTAATCTTGACTGATCCTGGTACCAACAGATTGCCTTCGCCTGTCGGTTTGCCCTGCACTTTGTTGTAATCCCATGTGTAAGTCAGCGTTCGGCTCGGTTGCAGTAGGCGACCGCAGATCTCGCCAGTGGGGAGTGCTATTTTTTTTGCGGCGTCACAAATGGGTTGTTCCCACTGTTGCTCCAGCAATCGGGTTAGCTCCGAGCCGGTCATCATCTTGTAGACAAGCTCATTACCGAAAGGCTGGACTATATAAAGTGCTTCGTAGGTAACCTGACCATCAGGAGCCACAAATTGAATCGTATCCCGGAGTCCACCGACATTGGTAAATGAAACATCGGCTGGGGCGTCTGGGTAAGCGGTGTTATAACTATCCAGTTGCGCATCCGCAACGATATTACCCACCGGAGCTTCCCAGCTAGGCAGCTTTCGGCCACAGTTGCTTAATTTTTCCCGAGTATAGCCCTGCAACTCATGAAGAGGGCCCTTGCTTACGTTGTCGTAAGTCTCAATGATTTTCTGTGTTGCTGCGTCAGCCGTGAGGGCCCGGTAGCCCTTGGGAATGGCAATCGAATTCTTAGCATTCACTTCGTTGATGACCGGGATGGTGTTGGCAGTTTTCTCAATCACGCCCTTGCCCGGGACAATCTTTAAATTGATATCACTAACCAAACGGCCATAAAATCCAGCTGAGGTTACTAAAACACCAGTGCCTCGGAAGTTAGGGCAAACATATTCTTCGTGGGTGTGACCACTGACCACAATGTCCACGTTCTTCAGGCCTTCGACGATAGGCCCCAGACTTTCGAAACCGTTGTAACCAGCGGTTCCTCGGCCGCATTGATAAATGCTGTCTTGCGGTTGGTAATTGATGTAATTGGCCTGATTGTATTTACCGCCCTGATGAATAAGCACAATTACAGCGTCTGCGCCATTGCGTTTGAGTTCATCTGCTTTCTGATTGATTACGGGAATTTCTTCAACAAAACTCAGACCTTTGGCGCCGCTGGTAGAGTTAGGGGTGTCTTTCAAGGTAAGACCGACAAAGCCGATTGTTGCTGCACCAAACTTCTTAGTAAACGTACTGGGCAGAATCGGTTGACCTGTCTTAGTCTCGGTCACATTGGCGGCAAGATACTTGAACTTGGCCCCGCCAAATTTACCGTCGGCACGCGACTGGCTATTCGTGATGCAGGTGTTTATGCCCTCGACACCGCCGCTGGCAGTGGGTTTACAGCCGCCACTTTGCATTCTGAGCAACTCATCTTTTCCTTTGTCGAACTCATGGTTGCCAACAGAGGTAACCTCAAGCCCGATCTCGCTCATAACGTCGATAGCAGCTTCTTCTGATGTCAAACCGGCGATAGGTTGAGATGCCCCGATAACGTCACCTGCAGCGATCACCATCGAATGTTCAGTGGTTGCGCGCAGTTGTTTAACAAGGGTTGCCAGATAGGCTGCACCACCAGCATACAAACTGGTGGGTAGACCGGTAGATTGGTCGACAATAGTTACTTTGGCACCGCTATCGTTGGGGTCTACTTTGAGGCGGCCATGAAAATCGTTTATCGCGATCAGCTTTACGTTCACCGGTTGCTGTTCAGCCTGCTCGTTAGAACTGCCACCAGAACAAGAGATTAAAAATAGAACAGCCAGTGCGCTGGCAAGGTAAGCCTGTAACTTTTTCATGTTTTCAATTCCAGCATTTGAACTATGCACGATTATGCGTTAAAAAAACACTATGGGTTTCGACAAATTCCGACATTTTTTTGGGTCGTACATTTAAATAAGAAGTGGACTGGCGATTCAGAATTGCGTATTTAAGCCGTGCGATTAAATACCCAGGCTTCATGCCACGTATGTTTCGCCAGTCCGAATCGCCCTCGATTTTCTAGACACTCTGTAGCTGTTGGAAATACTGCTGTTCTTACCGTACCGGAGAAAGGTCTTTTGCAGCGCTGTGACGACGTTTCGGGTTATAGAACATCTCTATGTAGTTAAAGATATCGGCCCGTGCCTGATCGCGGGTGATATAGATTCTTTTGCTTACCCGCTCCCGTTTCAATAGCTGGAAGAAGCTTTCAGCGACTGCGTTATCGTGACAGTTACCGCGCCGGTTCATACTAACCGAGAGTCCATGAGCCTTCAGGAAATCCAACCAATCCTGGCTGCCATACTGGGAGCCCTGATCGGAATGGATAACAGTGTCGACAAATGAGCGCATGAATGTCAGTATTTGTCGGATTTTGATCGTAATTGCCTAGCGGCAGATTGATAGAATCGTTAGGTAAGTTAATACAGAATGATCGTCGCTTCGTCTTCAAGATTATGTTTTTGAGAAATGGCCCCATTCTTCCGGATTGATACTTAAATTATGACGACAGCGTTTAAACAGATCTCTGCAGGTTATTCGCGCTCACTAGCGTTGCTGGATAACGATAGCGCATGGGCCTGGGGTAACATCGGCCGGATACAAAGTGCGACATCAGCCGATGATCCGTTAGCCGCCATCTGTGGGTTTGGTCCTTTAGAAATCGGGCACAACCGCTACGCACAACCTTTGCCTCAATTGCTCAACCCAGAAAATCCGCTGTCGTATTTGACGGATGCGATGAATGGTCTGATGGCACTAGACATGCACGGGCAAGCGGTAGCGCTTGCTACGGCAAGCTCTTTAAGTGACGGCGCAGCACATTCGGCCATTGCCGGGCTGGCAGATAACCTAAAACAAGTTTGTGCCAATGAAACTGCTAGTTACGCGCTAGATGCGTCTGGTGGGGTATGGAGTTGGGGCAGTAATTTGCAAGGTCAGCTAGGTCGGCCAAGTGATTCTATGCTGAATCAGCCGCCGGCAAAAATTGAGTCATTGCCAACGGTGGTTAGTATCGTCACTGGCAAAAATCACACTCTCGCACTGAGTGATAAGGGCGAGGTTTGGGCATGGGGTGCCAAAGCGGCGGGGCAGTTGGGGCAAGGTAACTTAAGTGCCTTAAGCCAGCCATCGCGCGTACTCATTAATGCACGAGTTCGTTCGATTGCTGCGGGGGATACCCATAGTCTGGCCATCGACGACAACGGCCGGTTGTACGCTTGGGGGTCTAACAATTTGGGTCAACTGGGCCCTGTGTTGACTAAAACATCGGGCTGGGCTGCAAAGCCGGTTCGTGTGCCATTGAACTTCAAATTAAAACAGATTGATGCGGGGATGCACTGCACCATGGCGCTTTCAGCGCAGGGGGAGGTTTATGCCTGGGGCTGGAACGGCATGGGGCAACTTGGCGAGCCAGCCCTCAAGTCGACTAATCAGCCAACAAAAATTATGGGGCTTAGCCGAGTGGAAAAAATTAGTGTGGGTTCGTTTCATGCATTGGCGCTGAACTCAAATGGTCTCTATGCATGGGGCGATAACCGGAATGCTGCTTGCGGCGTGCCGTCGAATCGGGCTACGGTAGTGACACAGCCGAACCTCATCACATTTGCATGAAGGCTTGAGACATGACTAAAACTCACATGTTGACCCGTGTTGAAAGTGATGACAATTCAACGCTGCCAGAATTTTCGCGACGTGACTTTCTGCGCTGGGTGACTGTTTCTGCAGGCAGTATCGTAGCAACGCAACTCATAGGCTGTGGTGGCGGGACAAGTTCAACCGCGCCGAGCGATACGATGCTTTCAGAACCGCCCACATTGCGTCCGACCAACGGCGTACTCACTATGGATCTGATCGCAGAATATTCATCTCAGCCAATTGCTCTTCGCGCTGCTGGTCCCACTAGCAATGTTTATCAGAGTCCAAATCCGCCAATTGAAACAAGGTTGCGTCGGTACTCAGGCTCATTTCCTGCGCCGACCCTTCGGGTAAAAGCCGGTGACACGATCAAGATTCGACTCATCAATCGTCTGCCGCCTAGCCCAAGCAATTCATCTTCGCTGAGTTTTCTGAACCATCAGAACAGCACGAATCTTCATTTTCATGGGTTGCATGTTAGCCCTAAAAAATTCCTCATCAATGGGCAGGAGGTCTACGGTGACTATGTTGTCGACGCCCCCGATGCAGGCGTGTTGCCTGGTACAGAGCGTCAACACGTCATAGAAGTTCCCGAAGATCATCCACCGGGAATTTTTTGGTATCACCCACATTTGCATGGTTCTTCAGGAGCTCAAGTGAGTAGTGGTATGTTTGGGGCGATTATTGTCGAAGGTGGTGCTAATGAACTTTTTGATCCGCAGCTTGCGCCTGAGCGCGTTATTTTTGTTCACAAACATAACCTGACAGTAGCGGGTCTTACAGACTCGTTGAATGATTCAGCCGTTCCCGATCCTTCCGTATTTCTGCTCAATGGCGCATATCAACCTACGATCGTGATGCGACCGGGTGAAGTGCAAATCTGGCACTTCATCAACAGTGCGACCTTCTACAGCTTTAACCCGCTTCTCGATGGGCACACCATGCAGGCATTTGCGCGCGATGGCGACCCTATTCCAGAAGTGTTTCGACCCATTAATGCGGCAACGGTTGTCCAATTTGCCAACCCAAATTGGCAAAGTAACATTCAGGGCTGGCCGGGCACATTCGCTTCGCCAGGCTCCAGAATTAGCGTGATAGTCAAAGCCAGTGACACGCCTGGGGACTATTTGCTCAGATCGATGCTCTCGCCGTGGACAAATAACGTCAACATACCTATTTATGAAGAAGTTGTTGCTCGAATTCAAGTGCAAGGAACGCCCGTCCAGGCGGTTCTGCCACCCGCATCTAAATTTGTTCCAAACCGTGATTTTGCCCCAATACTGGCTGAAGAAGTCGCCGCCAGCGGAGGAGAGACACGCAATCTGATTCTGGGTGTCTTTGCTTTGAACAGCCCCAGACTTCCGCCGTTTCCTTCGGGTGAGGAGTGGGTCCTGCCGCAGGGCGAAGGGGGTGTATTGAGCTCTCTAGTATTTGGAACGGGAAGCCCCGTCAACAGCGATAAAGTTTACCCATTTCAGTCGGCTACGGGAGCCGCTATTGTGTCCCAAACAGTTAATTTAGGCGCCGTTGAAGAGTGGACGATTACCACTTTGGATGGCTTTCCGCATCCGTTCCATATGCACGTCAATGACATGTATGTGGTTAAAGTAAATGGGCAGAGCCTCGCGCAACCCTACTGGGCGGATACATTAACGATTCCCCCAAATGGCAGCATCACCTTCAGAGTTCGTTTCAAGGATTTCGATGGGGCCTTTGTTTGGCACTGTCACGTGCTGGAACACGAAGACTTGGGCATGATGCAGCTCGTTACAGTCATCTAACGGACTCTGTCCCTTAGCAATCAAAACACAGGCCCTGCACCAATGAATGGTGCAGGGCCTGTGTTTTATTCAGGTATTAGGTTTGCTTGTTTAAAGTGAAGTCGCCCTGGGGTCGATCTCGGCAGCAGCGCGTAAACCGGATTCAATAGCACCTTCTACCCAGCCTGATTTATAGCTGGTAAAGTCGCCGGCAAAGTGGATTTTGCCTTCCGGCGTGCTCCATTCAGTTCTCATCCATGGCTGCACCCCCGTCGCTAGCGCTGCTTTGATCCAAGGCACAGCAGTCTCACCCGTGTCACCAGACCACATGATGCTGGTTATAGTGGGAAAATCGACCGAGCTAGCGGGGTCGCCAGTAATTAGGTTGTTTGTGAGGGATGGACTGGTAATGCTGGAGGCCGTGTTAAGCGTGGTGTTAAATTGAGAAATCAATAGTTGCGTACGTGCAGTCTCTTTGCCTGGGCCAGTAATGCTCTTAAGTTGCGCGAGCTTTGGTTCCGTGTAAACGTAGAAAAACGCATTGCCATAAGTTCCGGGCTGGTTCCCGGATATGTCCATCACGCGGTTCCAGTCTTGGTCAGTAGCAGCCATCGGCCAGCCGTAATTACCTTGGGCTACCCAAGTTGGCGTTGCTGTTTGAATGACGCCTTTAAAGCCGTCAATCCACTGCAGCGCATCGCTCCCTGAAATCATGCGAGTTTTTCCTGACGACCATGCTGGTTGAACATTAACTTCCCCAATAACTTTAAATGGGATTGTGCTTACCACCTTATCTGCCTGATAAACCCTTCCATCAATGGTTTTGACTTTTGCTTGCGCACCAGTTTGGTCGATGGAGACAACCTGGGAATTTAAGATGATTGA
>ERZ1034365.1554-NODE-1554-length-11430-cov-2.860213_pt1 | contig 11430 bp, 11 predicted proteins | sample MGYA00520615_ERZ1034365 | MGnify/ENA primary metagenome ERZ1034365 (study PRJEB33736, sample SAMEA104284505) | Azolla filiculoides | biome: Urban; feature: Water surface; material: Ditch water | place: Netherlands | collected 2015-10-28 | depth 0-0.1 m ... | reverse complement strand
AGTCGAGGCCGTAAGCACGTGTGGTCTTATTGATGCTTGGGAATCGCTTATTTAGAAACTCTGCACCAAGCGCGGTGGCATCAAGCAACACCGGCTGACCGCCTTGTGAAATCATCTCGGCCTGGATGCCGCGGGCAACTACATCGCGAGGTGCGAGTTCAGCATCCTTGTGGATTTTTTGCATGAAGCGCTCACCCTTGTTATTGATGAGTACCGCACCGTCGCCTCGCACAGCTTCAGAAATAAGAAACCAACCTGGCACCGCAAGGGCGGCTGGGGGAAACTGTAAAAACTCAACATCGGCCACCTCGGCACCTGCGCTGTATGCCGCGGCAACTCCATCACCGGTAGTGACATTTGGGTTGGTGGTGTGACGATAAAGCAGGCCAGCTCCACCACTAGCTAGAATCACCGCATCGGCCTCAACGAAATGTCTTCCTGAAGCATCGAGCAAGTGAACACCAGTGACTGCACCGTTCTTAACTTCAAAGTCCACCACAAAGGTGTACTCGTGAATTTCGGTTGCGGTTGCACGCAAGGTTTCAACAAGCGCCTTGCTTATGTCTGCGCCGGTGGTGTCACCACCTGCATGCAGGATTCGAGCATGCGAGTGTGCTGCCTCAAGACCAAGAGCGTACTTGGCGCCTTGCTTATCAAAATCAACGCCAAAGCGAATCAAATCATTAATTCGTTCTGGACCCTCTTTGCAAAGAACCTGCACGGCAGGCTCGTAGCAGTAGTCGGCACCGGCAAATAAAGTGTCGGCAACATGTTCGGCGATCGAGTCATCGTCAGCCGTAACCGCCGCGATCCCACCTTGGGCATAGTGAGTGTTGCTTTCTGCAAGGTTGGACTTGGTAACCAAAATCACCTCGTGTGTTTTGCTTGCTTCTACGGCTGCAATTAGCCCGGCAACACCACTACCAATAACTACAAGTTTTTTCATCAGAGAGGTTTCGCTGCCAACATGCGCTCGAGTGCAACGGCAGCAGTTTTGCTCACCTTTGCATCCACGGTTATCTGGTTTACAACCTCACCGGCAACCAAGCGTTCCAACACCCAAGCCAGGTAGCCAGGGTGAATTCGATACATGGTTGAACAGGGGCAGACCACCGGGTCTAGGCAGAAAATATTGTGCTCTGGGTGCTGTGCTGCCAATCGTTGAACCATGTTAACCTCTGTACCGATTGCAAAGGTCGTTGGCTCGGTAGCTGCTTCCACTGCCTTGCGAATGTAATCGGTAGAACCGTATTCATCGGCTGCATCAACCACGTCCATTGGGCACTCTGGGTGCACGATGACTCTCACTCCATCAAACTCGGCCCGGGCCTTTTCGATTTGGCCAACATTGAATCGCTTGTGCACAGAGCAGAAGCCATTCCAAAGAATCACCTTTGAATCTAGAAGTTGCTGCTGGGTGTTGCCGCCAAGTTGCTTGCGGCCGTGCCATAGCGGCATCTCGTCTAGCGATACGCCCATGGCCTTAGCAGTGTTTCGCCCAAGGTGCTGATCAGGAAAAAACAGCACGCGCTGGCCACGTTCGAATGCCCACTTCAAAACAATTTCGGCATTTGAAGAGGTGCAAACTATTCCGCCATTCTCGCCACAGAATCCCTTTAGGGCAGCAGAAGAGTTCATGTAGGTAACCGGGATGATTGGCACTCGTCCATTTTCGTCAGGCTCGGTTCCGTACAGTGCAGTTAGTTCATCCCAGCACTGGGTGACTGAGTCAATGTCGGCCATATCGGCCATTGAGCAACCGGCGGCAAGGTTAGGCAAGATCACCGCTTGGTTTTCTGCTGAAAGAATATCCGCAGTCTCGGCCATGAAGTGCACGCCGCAGAACACAATCGCTTCTGCCTCTGGGTGAGCTTTGGCAGCGTTAGCCAATTGAAAAGAATCGCCCAGATAATCGGCGTGCTGCACAATCTCATCGCGCTGATAAAAGTGGCCAAGAATCACAACTTTGTCGCCCAGAGTTTTCTTTGCTGTACGAATTCGTTCGTGTAACTGATCGTCTGTTGCAAGTTTGTATTCGTCAGGCAACGCGCCCTGCTTAGGTGAGTTACTTGGAATTACATCTTCGCTTGACGCTCCAGGGCCGTAGGCGACCGGACCACCATCAAATTCCCAAGGGCCTTTTGCAAGTGAAGGGCTGCAGGTTGATTCCGCCGATTTGCCCTTAACGATTAATTGGATTCGTTCGTTGACCGATGCTGTGGTCATTTCTTTTTCTCCTGTTTGGCGCTGTTTGGTTTAAGTGGACCCTGATCGGTTAAATCAATAGATGAGTCATAACGGTAAAGTTGCGGTGGTCGGTGCCGGGTTCCCTCAAGGCGTTCGCCGGTTGCAACAACGGCACCGTTGGCTTCAACCATGCGGCGAAAGTTACCCGGGTCAAGTTCCTTACCAAGTACCGCTTCATAAACTTCGCGCAACTGAGCCAAAGTAAATCTCTCGCCCAGAAAGCCATGCGCTAAGCGACTGTATTCAAGTTTGTTTCGCAGGCGCCAAAGTGCGTATTCAACAATGAGATTGTGATCAAAGGCCAGCTTCTCTAATTCATCGGCCCAAAACCAAGAAACGTTCTCGCTTTCGATTGCCGCCTCAGCTTCATCACTACCGACCAGTGCCCAGTAAACAATCGAAACGACGCGATCTTTAATGTTGCTACCAGGGGAGCGGTCGAGGCTGCCAAATGCATACAGCTGCTCTAGGTATCGGGGTTGAAGACCCGTGGTGTCTCGAAGGTTGCGGGCGGCTGCATCGCTAAGGTCTTCGTTCATTGAAAGCGGGCCACCAGGCAATGCCCACAAGCCGTCGAAAGGTTTACGAATTCGGCGTACCAGCGCCAAGGCCAGTTTCATGTTTCCGGCAGAGTCGGGGCGAAGGGTAAAAATCACCGTAGATACGGCTAAGGCTGGAGCATCGCTCAACGCCAACCACCCTTCTAAAAGTCATTTTGACTTTATCTAGGGCAATCTTAGTGTCAGAATGACTTTAAGAGCAAATCGGCTAGTCCTCGCCGATATCCTCATTCCAAAGGGTTGGGTTCTCGACAATGAAGTCGCCCATCAGCTTGATCAGCCCTGGGTCATTCATCACGTGCACTTCGGCGCCATGTTCGGCCACCCAGTCTTGGCCACCCATAAAGTTTTTGTCATCGCCAACCAGCACACGGCCAATGCCAAATTGGCGAATCAGGCCAGAGCAGTACCAGCAAGGGGAGAGGCTCGTAGCCAAGGTCACCTTGCGGTAAGAGCGCTGGCGCCCGGCGTTTCTAAAAGCGCTGGTTTCGCCGTGCATTGAGGCATCGCCCTCTTGCACACGCAAGTTGTGGCCGCTACCCAGTAGTCGGCCTTGTTCATCAAATAGAGCAGCACCGATAGGGATGCCACCTTCTGATAAACCGAGATGAGCCTCGGCAATGGCTACACCCAACTTGTCTTGATCTGTTTCATAGATCTTGCCAACTTGGATTTCGCTCATTGCTTCTGCAGTCATTGCCGAGGCCTCTCGTTTTAGTTTTGTTGTTTACTTCTTGTTTGTTGCCTTGTAGATAACAAAGTAGATCGCAGCGGCAAGAATGAATCCAACTGCGGCAGTCCAGTCACCGTTTTCAGCACCAGGGCCGGTTAGGGCACCGTAGAACTGAACGGTTGGCATTTCTGCCTTTGCAAACAGTGAAACTGAAACAACAGTGGCAATTACAAAGGCAATTGGGCCACCAATGCTTCTGTGCTTTGCACCTTCGGTAATTAGCTTGTCAATGTCTTGACCCTTACGAAGCAAACGGTCTACAACAAGAATCGAAACCCAAGGAGCCAACCAGTACCCAACGGTTAGAAGGAATAGTTCAAAGATGAAACGGAAGTTGTCTTCTACTGCGAAGTAAGAAATTCCTCCACCTAGAACACCGGCAATAACTACCATGATTGCGCGACGGGTCTTGAAGCCAAGCTTCACACCTGCAGCAATGAATGACATGGTTCCCGAGTAGATGTTTAGAACATTGGCAGAAACAGAACCAACCGCAATACCAACCAGGGTTAGAACTGCCAACCAAGAAGGTAGCGCAGCTGCGAATACTGAGGTAGGAAGACCTTCGCCTACAACACCGCTCCAGGCAATTGCACCAACAGACATCAAAAGGGTAGTTGCGGTGAAGTTACCAAGACCGGCAGCTAGGCCAACCGCGCGCGGCGAGGTGTTAGCTGGGCCGAAGCTGAAGAAGCTCAGGAAGAAGCTCGATGCGGCAAAGGCGATGGAGAGGCCGAACACGATCTGGATCAGCCGGCGAAAGCCCCCCGACGTGTCCCCAAAGGCAAGGCTGAGGCCGGTGACGATGATGATGATCACCGCAACGATTGCGAACACAACTGCCAGATAGAAGAACGCATAACGCTCAAACTTCTGAATGAAGTTGTGGCCAATGAAAGCCGCAACAACCTGAACCACGATGATGATGGTCACTGAAACCGCAACCGGCAGGTTGGTTAGTGAGGTAAGTGCGAAGGCACCAGAGGTGGTGTTAACAGCAAACCAACCGATACCCGCAACAAGAGTTGAGGTAGCTGCAGGAAGAATGTTTCCACGCAAACCAAATGCGCTACGGCTGATCACCATTTGAGGTACACCGTGACGTGGGCCCCAGCTGCTGAACCAACCGTGGGTAACTGCAGCAAGTGCGTTACCTAGGGCAACAGCGATAATTGCCTGCCACACGTTTAGTCCTGCAAAAACTGCAAGAGCGCCAATAAAGATGGTTGCGAACTCTAGGTTCGGAGACGACCAGACGGTGAACAAATGCCACGCCTTGCCGTGACGCTCGCCCGCAGGAATCGGGGCGATGTCGTTGGTTTCGATTGAGGTTGCCTTGGCAGAGCCTGTGTTGTTTTGTGTCATAAAACAGAATCTAGTGGCGCGGATACTGGCAAGTAGGCTGTTTTGCCAAGTTGATCAAGGGTTTTACAAATTTGTCACAAAAGTCTCAAGAGTCACTTTAGGGTCCTAAAAAATCCTTCAATGTAACCTTGAAAGATATGCCGTATCAAGACGAATTTTTGGCGCCGCTTCTAGACGATGAAGCCGCGCTAGTTGCGATGCTTGCCAAAAACTTTGACCAACGAGATCAAGAAGTGATCAAGACGTTTGTAGAAATAACGGACCTGCCAACCATCGCAAGACTTGAAAATGTTGGTTTTCAATCCGGTCGCGAATTTAATAAAGGCAAGCACCGATACCTTCGGATGAGTTGCGATCGTTACGACTACGTTCGCCTGATGGCAGAAACAAAGATGGCCGAACACTTGGACATGAACGAGTGGACTTTTGAATTTGACAGTGCCAAGCGCCGTGCCGGTCTTTGCAACTACACCGACAAAATAATTTCAATTTCTAGGTACATGGTTGACATTCATAACATGGACGAAACTTTGCAGGTTGTTTTGCATGAGGTGGCTCATGCGCTTGCAGGTAAGAGTGCCGGGCACACTAAAAAATGGCTAAAGCTTGCAAAATCAATTGGCTACCGTGACGAAGAATTTACAGGAACCGAAATTGCCGTGGAAACTGCTACTTGGATTGGCGCTTGCCCCAAAGGTCATCGTCATTACCGATATCGAAAACCAACCAAGATGCTTAGTTGTGCAATTTGCAGCACCAGCTTTAGTGCACGTAACTTAATTCGTTGGAGACACCGCGATGATGTTTTACCAAACTACGAAGGTTAAATCACCAAGAGGGTAACAATTGCTCCTGCAATAAAGTTGAGCCAAATAAATTTCTTCCAACCCGCATTTGCTCTTTCGCAGGTTGCATCAGTTATGTTCCAAAACGGGGCCACGATAAGAATGTACGGAACCGCTGCCAATGCTGCCAAGGAATAAGGCCACGTGAGGTTTGTCAAAATCACTGCCGCGATTGCGTAGGCAACAACAGACAAACGCACGGTTGATCTAGCGCCAATGACAGTTGCGATAGAGGCAATGCCACCAACGCGATCTGCAACAACATCTTGCACCGCGCCAAAGGCGTGTGAGGCAGCTCCCCAAAGGGTGAATGCGACTATCGAAATAAAAATAGCTGGCTCACCAAGTTTCACATTGGCAAGGGTGAGTGCAAATACCAGAGGCCCAACAAAGTGGATGCTTGAGGTAATTGAATCTAGAAATGGCTTTTCTTTGAATCTCAGCCCTTTTGCGCTGTAGGCAATGACCATAAAGATTGTGAAGTAAAGAATTCCTGTTGAGACGCTGTTTCCAGCCACGGTTAGATAACCAATAAAGGGCAGGCAGCTCCAAACCGCTGCTTTCAGCGTTAGCGCATGCCATTTTGGATCAAGCAACGCACCTTCAATTCCACCTTTTCTGGGGTTTCGAAGATCGCTCTCGTAATCAAAAACATCATTGATTCCATACATCAAAAGGTTGTAGGGAATTAGAAAAAACAACACACCACACCAAAGCGTGAATCCGTTGTCTCCAGTGGCTAACCAGTAGGCCAAGCCAAAGGGAAAGGCCGTGTTGATCCAAGAGATTGGTCGAGATGACCAAAACAGTTGTCTTAGGGCTTCCATTTAAGAACCTTTATGTATTCCATGGTCAGTGAAATTAAAAGCGGTGCGGCCAGACTGTAAGCAAAATCTTCAATAGGTGCAATTCCTATTTTGATTCCTGAAATTAGTTTTTCGTCGTAGGCAACAATGCCAAGAGCAATTATCAGGTTGTCGAAAACTGCCGTGATCAGCAAAAGAGCTGCCGTTGCAAAACCAATTGCTCGCCACCTGAGGGTTCGGAATACCGGAATGGTCAGCAGAGCCAGAGCAATTAGAAAAATTAAATTTAGAGAAAAATAGTTCATGGCTTTGAACGCTTATTTTCTAGCCGCACGAATGTCTTCAGAAGCAGCAGGGCGGTGTAGCTCAGAACAATCAAGAAGAACAATTCTTCGAGCGGAAGTTCGGTAGACAGCAAGAAGCCCGATAAAAGTTCTGTTTGTCCTCTAAAGAATATTCCAAGCGATATTCCTGCGAAGTCCCAGGTTAGGAAGAAAATCAGAGAGAACAGAATTACGCAAAAGTATCTTGCTGACTTAGCAAAGGCTAATTTGTGTCTGTGGTCTAAAAGCGCTAAACCAAATATAGAAACCAGTAAAGCAATCAGATAGAGGTAGCTCAATTGAGCCCCTTCCATCCGTTCTCGCCAACCGGCTTAATCTCGCTCTTTAGCGGTCCAGCAGAGCGGTCGTTAATTAGGCGCTTATAAACCAGCTCGGCGCCAATCAGGCACATCGGTAAACCAATACCCGGAATGCTGTGGTGCCCCGCGTAATAGAGGCCCTTAACTTTTTTGCTCTTATTGGTTGGCCTAAAGAATGCGCTCTGCATTAGCGTGTGAGCCATTCCCAGGGCGGTTCCTGACCAGGCGTTTAGGTCATCTACAAAATCTTGCGGCCCCATTGATCTGCGAACCACAATTCGATCGGCAAGATCTGGAATTTCACACCATTCAGAAATCTGCTCGATGATGCGATCGGCGGCAGCTTCAAAGGCAGGGTCGCCGTTTCCGTTTATTCCACCTTTGCCAAGTTCTGGATCAGCTGCAATTGGAACAAGCACAAAGATGTTTTCGTAACCCTCTGGAGCCACTGATGGGTCGGTCACACTAGGGGTGCAAATGTAGAGCGAGGCCGGGCTAGGTATCTTGCTGGTTGCGCCAGATTTCTTTTTCTCTGAAGGTGTGCGGAAAACCTCTTCAAAGTTCTTGGCCCAGTCTTCGGTGTATAAAAGTGTGTGGTGGTCTAGCTGCGGAACGCGGCCTTTGACGCCCAGGTAAAGCAACATTGCTGATGGGCCAGGTACCTTGTTCTGCCACCACTTTTCTGGCAAGGTCTGGTCTTCAGGGTTCAGAAGTTGAGTTTCAATGTGGTGTAGGTCTGCGTTGCCCACAACTACATCTGCTGGGTAAAAGACATCGCCGGCATAAACGCCAATGGCCTTGCCGTTTTTGGTTTCTATTTTTGTCACTCTTGAATTTGTGTTGACGATAGCGCCGTGCTGCTTAGCTATGCGTTCAATCGCTTCAATCAAGGTGTAAAAGCCACCCATTGGGTAGAACACTCCAACGTTCATATCTACGTGAGTCATCAAGTGGTACATGCTTGGGGTGTCATAGGGGGAGGCTCCCAAGAACACTGCAGGAAAATCTAAAATCTTGCGAAGCCTGGCATCCTTCACATGTTTGCCCGCAAATGTGTCTAATGGGGTTACCAGGTGCTTTAAGAATCTGGCAAGCCTAGCGAGCACTTCTGGCTGAATAAAAGACTTTGCATTTTGAAAGTTTGTATAAAGAAAGTGCTTAATCGAAAGCTTGTAAGTGTCTTCGGCGGAGTCAATGTAATCCTGTAAGCGAGAGCCCGCACCCGGCTCGATTGAATCAAATAGCTTTTTATTGTCCTCAAGATTTTTTCTGATTACCAGCTTGTCGGCATAACCCTCATTTCGGGTTTGATACGCCGGATCTAGTTGAACCAGGTTCAACTCTTTATCTGCTGTGGTTCCCATTAGCTTGAAGAACTGATCGAACGCGTCTGGCATCAGGTACCAAGAGGGTCCCATGTCAAACTTGAAGCCATCTTTTTCCCAAAGGTATGCTCGACCGCCAACCTTTTCGCGAGCTTCAAGAACCGTAACCTTCATTCCAGCTTTCGCAAGAATGCCTGCTGTTGCAAGTCCCGCGATGCCGCCACCAATTACAACTGCAGTTTTTTGACTCACTTGGGTAGTACTCCAAACATGGCTTTTAGAAGAATAAGAATCTTCTTTGGGTTGGTAACGCGGATGCGCTTTCTAATAAGTTCGTTTGCCGGTGTGCCGGCAATTTTTTCATTTAGTTCTTCGAAAAACATCAAGGCCGCAGCAACCGCTTTTTGAGAGCCGGCAGGCAACTTAAGAAGAGCAACCTTGGCCAGGTCTATGTCATTCCTAATATCTGCTACTAGTCGGTCTCGTTCTGAATTATTAAAATCATCTACCCGAACCAGAGGAAAGTACGAGCGCCCCAATTTATCGAAGTCGGCCGATAGGTCTCTTAGAAAGTTGACTTTCTGAAACGCAGCGCCAAGGGCCCTAGCGCCGGTCACGAATTCGGCTTTTTCGGCGTCGGTTACCGATGTGTGCTGCAAAAACACCTGCAAGCACATCAATCCAACAACCTCAGCAGAGCCGTATACATAGGCCTCGAAGCTTCTTTTGTCGTGCACTCGCTGAAAAAGGTCTGTGCGCATTGAGTTAAAAAATGGTTGGATCAGTTCGCGCTTAATCTTGGTTTCTCTGGCGGTGTGCGCAAAAGCATGAATTACAAGATTTGTACTGAAGCCACACTCCACAGCGCGATAGGTCTCTTGCTCGAACTTATCGAGCATGGAATGAGGGTCTGCGCCAATGTATTTATCAAGTGCTTCGGCCGCCGCGCCATCAACAATTTCGTCGGCTACGCGCACCATGGCATAGATATTGCGAACGTGCTGGCGCTCATAGGGGGCAAGTAACTTGGTGGCCCAACCAAAAGAGGTTGAATATTGGTCAATAACTACTGCTGAAGACTTTTCGGCGGCCTGGGTATAAAGAGCCAGTCCGGTCATTTTCTTAGCGCTTGTTTGCTTACTCACAGGTCTACGATACCTCTGGAATTCAGGCAACAATCAGATAACTAAGCGCTGCTTCGGGAATGCTCACCGACGCAAGCGCGGTTATCTATGGGGCAAGCTTTAAATTTTTGTTGATTAGAAATAAAAGGAGAGCCTCATGAAAAAGGATGCCAACTCAGTTTGGGACGTAGTGGGGGCCGCCTTGCTGGCAATGGCTATTCCTATTTTTATTGCCGCGGGCCTTGGGCTGTCGGCGTTATTTGGCAAGTTCTAGGCTTTGGGTTGAGCTATTCCAGCCCATAGACTTGTTCTTATGTCTGTAGATATCAAGCCACGCTCACGTGCCGTAACCGATGGAATCGAAAAAACTGCATCTCGAGGCATGCTTCGTGCTGTTGGAATGGGTGATGAAGACTGGGTCAAGCCTCAAATTGGTGTAGCCAGCTCTTGGAGTGAAGTCACACCTTGCAACCTTTCTCTTGATCGACTAGCCGAAGCCACCAAGCAGGGCGTGCACGCCGCTGGTGGTTACCCACTCGAATTCGGAACCATCTCGGTTTCTGACGGAATTTCCATGGGTCACGAGGGAATGCACTTCTCGTTGGTTTCGCGTGAGGTTATCGCTGACTCTGTTGAAACAGTTATGCAGGCAGAGCGACTAGACGGTTCAGTACTTCTTGCCGGTTGTGACAAGTCACTTCCTGGCATGTTGATGGCCGCTGCTCGACTAGATCTTTCATCGGTATTCTTGTACGCCGGTTCAATCATGCCCGGCTGGGTTCGTCTTGAAGACGGAACCGAAAAGCAGGTAACCATCATCGACGCGTTCGAAGCGGTTGGTGCATGTAAGGCAGGAAAGATGTCTGAGGGAGACCTCGAGCGCATCGAAAAAGCTATCTGCCCGGGTGAAGGCGCTTGTGGCGGTATGTACACCGCAAACACAATGGCTGCAGCAGCAGAAGCACTTGGCATGAGCCTTCCGGGTTCAGCTGCTCCACCGGCTGCCGACCGTCGTCGTGACGTTTGGGCTCACCGCTCAGGTGAGGCTGTTGTTAACCTGCTTCGCCTAGGCATCACCGCCCGCGACATCTTGACCAAGAAGGCTTTCGAGAACGCTATTGCCGTAACCATGGCCTTCGGTGGTTCAACCAACGCTGTTCTTCACCTCCTTGCTATCGCTCGCGAGGCTGAGGTTGACCTTTCACTTGACGACTTCAACCGCATCGCCGACAAGGTTCCACACCTTGGCGACCTAAAGCCTTTCGGTCGCTACGTTATGACCGACGTAGACCGCGTTGGTGGCGTTCCAGTTGTTATGAAGGCTCTGCTTGACGCAGGCCTAATTCACGGTGACGCGCTAACTGTTACTGGCAAGACCGTTGCCGAGAACTTGGCTGGCATCAACCCGCCTGACCCAGACGGCAAGATCATCCGTGAACTAAACAACCCAATTCACAAGACCGGTGGCATCTCGATTCTTAAGGGTTCAATGGCCCCTGAGGGTGCAGTTGTTAAGACCGCAGGTTTTGACCTCGACGACTTCACCGGCCCAGCACGCGTTTTCGAGCGCGAGCGCGCAGCCATGGATGCCCTAACCGAGGGCAAGATTGCCGCCGGCGACGTAGTGGTTATTCGCTACGAAGGCCCTAAGGGTGGCCCGGGCATGCGAGAGATGCTTGCAATTACTGGTGCAATTAAGGGTGCCGGTTTGGGCAAGGATGTTCTACTATTGACTGACGGACGATTCTCAGGCGGCACAACCGGCCTTTGCATCGGACACAT
>ERZ1034365.1553-NODE-1553-length-11439-cov-2.330136_pt1 | contig 11439 bp, 6 predicted proteins | sample MGYA00520615_ERZ1034365 | MGnify/ENA primary metagenome ERZ1034365 (study PRJEB33736, sample SAMEA104284505) | Azolla filiculoides | biome: Urban; feature: Water surface; material: Ditch water | place: Netherlands | collected 2015-10-28 | depth 0-0.1 m ... | reverse complement strand
AGAAATGGCTTTTGATAAATTACAGAAATTAGATCCTGATTTATATAATTTAATTATATACGAGGGAGATTATCAGGAAGTAAATTCAGATGATGTCCCTGATTCAGATAATTCAGATAATCCTCCTCAATCACAAGATGCTTCTGATGGCTCTCAACAACCACAAGATACTGGTATGGATACAACTGGTGAAAATGCTCAAGATATCCAAAATGAGAAAAATTCACATGACACAATTGATCCAAATGTCCAACAAGCAGAAGATGCTCAAAACCAACAAGCTATAGATAATAATAATCCAGAACAATTATTAATGATTGAATTAGATGCTACACAAGATAAAATAGTTCAATTTAATATATTTAGATCTTTATCTGAATTAAGAAAAAATTTAGATTTTGCTATAGATAACATTAATAACAATAAAATTACAAATAATAATATTATTGAGAAATTAAATTATTATAAAGATTTATTAGAAGTATTAAATGAATTAATTTTTGTATTATCTCCAAATACTACTTATATGATTTATGCAAGCTCTCAAATGTAAATTACACAATTGTTAAAAGAGTATTTAGATGATAAAGAAAGAAATACTCATGAAAAAACTGAAAAAATTTAAAAAGAAAGGAATATTATGTTAATTAATCCAACATATGAAGAATTATATAATGTTCAAGAACATGGAATAAAACCCAATGCATATAGTCCTAATGATTACTTAAGAATGGTTTCTAAAGTTTTTAGTACATTTGGAGATAAAAATGTATATCAAAATACAAATAGTTATGTAAATGGTTTTGTTGTTAATTATTTTCATCAATTTTTGGAATATGATGAATTAACTGCAGATGAATTAAATAATTATAATATTACCACAAGTAGTAAAAAACATCATTTTATTATACATCCTGGTAATTGTATTATTGATAATCAATTAATAACATTTAAAGAAAAATTATATTATAGTTTTTCTGAAACTTATTTTATGGATACCCAATACAGTATTATTATTTCATATAAATGGTTAGACCAATATCATGAAGAGTATGCAAAAGTATTATTCGTTCCAACAAGTAATTTAATTGATTTAAATGATAATGCTAATGTTGATAAATATCAATATATAGTACTTGGAACATTTGATGTAAAGGATAATAATCCAATATCTCTTGAAAAATCTCAAATAAATCAGGACCAATACAATACAAAATCAAATACTGAAAAAGAAAAATATTATTTAAATTCAGATAGTAATTTATATTCACCAAGAGGTTTAAATCCTCAACATCTGAATGATAAATATATGAATAACTATAAATCTTTATTTGCTAATTTAAAAGATAATTTTAAATTAATTGTTACTGATTTAGGTTTAACAGAAAATAATTATACTATTGTTCCAAGTTCTCAAATAAATAATAGCTTATTAAGTTCAAATTTTGTAAAGTTTAATTATAGTACTCAAAAATATGAAAAATGTGTTAACAATATTAATATTGATAATAGTATTTTTGGTTTATATTTATATAATAAAGTAAATGAAAAACATTATATTTTTACATCTGGTACAGTAACAATAGATCCAGATACTTATGAAATTAATAATCCATTATTACTTAATTTAATTCCTGGTAATTATTATTATTTAAATAACACTATTGAAATAAATACAAATACCGTTGTAGAAGATTATACTATTAGTAATTTAGATGGGGCTGAATTAATTTTAAGTTCTAAACATACACCTACTGCAATTAGAGTTGGTTATGCTATTGCTTCTAATAAATTAGATATTAGAATTGATCAATCAAAAGATTTAAATACTTTAGAGATTACTAATTTAATTGGAAATGCTAAAGATTTTAAAGATATTTTTGATGCTATTTTAAATAGTGATTTAAAAAATACAGAATCACTAATTAAAGAAAAAGAATTATTATTAAATGAATTAAAAGATTTGGATGAAAAACAATATATAAGTACTAATACAAATAGTGATATACAATTAAATCTTTTAATAGATTTTTTAAATGGTTTAGATTTTACTTCATATGATAATTTTATAAAAAATAATACGACTGAAGAACAAAATGTTTTTTATATGACTTTATACCTTTTATATTATCAATTAAGAGCTGGTTTAACTAAAGGTGAATTTATTATTACAAAATAGTAAAATTATTAATGTTCAAACAAGTGATAATATTTTATATGAAAATATTAAAATTATTGGAAATTCTGAAGAAAATACTGACAGTAATGGTAGTAGTATTATTAATGGTAACTTTTATTTTAGTACAGAAGAAAATCAAAATAATACTAAAGGAATTTTTAAAATTGTTTTATCAAGACCAGTTTCTAATGATACAAAATTTGTAATTAATGATAATAGTATTGGTTATATATTAGTTCCAAAAGGTTCTAATACTGGTAGTGCTACTAAAACATTAAAAACTAATGATATTTATAAAAATGATACTAACTTAGATATTAAAATTATTGATATTATTGGAGCTGATAGTAATAATATTATTTTAGATAATCGTGTTATTTTTACTACAGTACCAGAATTAGTAGATATAACTAATTTAGATATAACCTCTTCTTATGAAAAAAGAATTGTTACTCATAAATTAAACTTTTTTATGAATAAATTAAAAGAAGATTCAAAAATAAGTGGTACATTAAAATTAATTGATCATAATGGTTATCCAGTGATGGTTAAAGATATTCTTGGAACGGAAATAGATTCAAGTACTCAAACATTAGGTTCTATTTATGTAACATTAAAATGTGATTTAGTTTCTGAAACTATTCAAGTAAAATTGGATTACGATAAGTTATTTGTAGATTTTGAATTTAATAATACTCTTGTTAATGATATTTATAAAGATACCTTGTTTTGTGATATTACAATTGTTAATATTATTGGTTTTGGTTTTGAAAAAATATATGAAACAAGTACTCCTAAGATAATTCAAGTTCCTATTGAAGATACTTTAGATAAAACTTTATTAGTTCAAGAAGTTCAAGAAGCTCCTGATAAATCAAATCATACATTATATTTTAGTTTAAATCAAATACCTAAAATGGATGTAAATATTTATTTAAATGATGGTAATCATGCTATAATTCCAAAAAATTCTCCAGTGGGAACAAAAGCTAATATTCTTTATGATGGACCAATTAATTCATCATCTGCAATTATTAATAATAAGTTCAAAGTTATAGATAGTAATGCATCATTACAATCAAGTGCTTTTGAAGATATTTCTCCAATATGTACTAGTGTAGTTAATCAATTTAATCTACCAAATACAGTTACTTTACAATATATGGATTCCTTAGAATCTGGAGAAAATAAAGTAATTTTTATTTCTAATTATTATACTGATTCAGAATTATTAATTAATGTAGAATATTTTGATGTTACTAATAATGGACAAATTTATGCTGGTGTAGTTATTATTCCTCCATATGAGAAAACTGTTACTCTTAATTTAAGTGATGTATTTAAAGATTTAATTATCAAAGATGATGTTTATATTAATCCACAAATTGGTAATATAAATATTGCTAGTATTGATACTGATATGAATGGAGGTTTTAATACTAATATTATAAAAAATATTGATAAGAAAATAAATATACTAGATAATAGTACAAGTACATATGTTTATATGACTACTCAATTAACAACTAATAATTTATATTTGAATCTAGATTTTAATTTTACTAATGATCTAAAAATAGATTATGTAGTTACTTTATCTAATGGTTCACAATTAGATTTAGATGCTGGTGATTCAAAATTTAAAAGAACTTTATATATTAGTGATGTTATTAGTATTTCTGAAATTGATTTTATAGATGAAATATCTAATTATAATAGTAATAAGATAACATATCAACAAACTGTAGGTTTAAAAGAAATTGATAATCTAAGTATATTAAGTATAACTCCAAAGTATCCAACTTCTTTAAATGCATTTGAAAATTTAAAAATAGTAAAATCATTTTTAGATATACCATTAACAATATCAAGCCCAAGTACTATATCTGCCGCTGATAGTAATGTTAATTATAATATTCCAAAAAGTGTATTTGTTTATGAAAATAAAAATAATATAAAATTGTCTAATAAACCTCAAACAGATTTTATTATAACATTTACTAATTTTGATAAAACTACTTTCTTACAAAAAACTATTTTTCCAAATTATGATTCTGTAGATTTTATAAGAACTGGATATAAATTATTAGATGAATTATACATTTATGATATTACTGGTGGAAATTTTGAGTTCTTAAATATTAATAATAATGATATTAAAAGTACTTCTAATTTAGAAAATTTAGATAATTTAGAAAATTTTAATATTACTAATCCAAGTACAGGTGGTGGTTATTTAAATACTGATGCTAATAGTTTAGGAAATGTTTATTTAACTTGTAGAAGTAATAATAAAATTTCTGAAGATAATGAAATAGAATATTTATTTAAACTAGATAAAAAATTACCAAGTGATATAACTATTTATTTAAAAAATGGAGAATTAGCTAGAATTCCATCTGGAAGTTTGCAAACAACTATTAAAAGTAAAAAGATAGATCTTATTAGTTCTTTTAGTGATGATAATGTTCAAGATTCTAAAATTGTTGAAAATTATATTACAAAAATAACTGGTAACAATTATGTAAATATTATAATTCTAAATGATAAAGAGAATCCAATTTATACTACAATATTAGATACAATTGATAATGTAAATATTTCATTAGAAACAAAGAAAGATCCAACTTCTACAGATAAAATAATTTATGTTGTAACATTATCTGAATCATCTAAATGCGATTTAGATATTCTTTTAAATAATGGGACTACTGTTAGATTACCAAAAGGAACAAGTACTGTTTCTAAATCTATTTTTCTTAATGAACATAATATATTATCATTAGCAACAATGTATAATATTAATTTTGATTCTATTTTTAAAAGTCCTACAAATTTACATAATTTATGTATTAATATTATGCCTAAACTAAATGTTTTAATTAATAATTTTATAATTGACATTGGTGATGTAATGGATTCAGATGCTTATTTAGTAAATTTAGATAAATCTATTTCTAGTTATTTAACAAATGTATATAAGGATTCTGATTCAAATAATACGACATCTATAAGTACTCTCAATTTTGATGATATTGATTCTCAAGTTCAGTTAATTGATAAATATTATAGTGATAGGATTAATTATGAAAAAATGTATAAGGTATTTGAAAATAGTATTGATATGATACAAAATATTGTTATTTATAATAAGAATCTTTATGATAATTTAAATTCAAAAATAAAAGAATTAACTGATAATATTAATATAATTAATATAACTAGAACTGAATTTATAAATAATTTAGAAACGGATTTATTAACTCAAATATCTAGAAGTATTGATAGTACAAATAGTACTGATGGTACGGATGGAACTCTTTCAGAAGTTGATTACATTGAATATATGTATAAGTTAGATGATTTTAAAAGAAGAAATTATAATTATAACTATTTAATTACAAAAATTCTTTTCTATATTAACAAATTAATATTATTAAACACAGATCTTGAAAATTTAAACAAAAATATAGTATTGAGTATTGGTAACAATAAGTTATTACTACAAAATAAGAAAAATATTTTAATGGATGAAATTTCATCTTATGATAATATTATAAAAAATAATATCGAGGAATTTAATTATTATGCATTTATAAAAGGTAAAACTGCTATAAACTATAATGATGTAATTTCAAATTTAACAACGAGTTATTATAATCAACTAATGGAGGATTATTATGGGTACTAATACCATTACTAACGATAATTGTGATGTAAGAGTAAATAAAGTAGCTAGAAATTATAAAGCTATTGTTAGTACGATTGTTAAAGGTTTGATAAATGGTGATATAGTTCCAAAAACATCTAGAACAATACAAGGTGAAAGTTTTGCTGATATTATTCATTCAACTTTCAATAATACACATAGAAGAGTTTCGAAAGGAACTCTTTTTAAAACAATAGATCCAAAATATACTATGAGTATAAAATTTGGAATGGTACTAGAAAACTTTTATACAGAACTTTACAAGACTAATGATGAATTGATTACAATTTTAAATTATAATTGTAATCATAATTTAACACAAAATTTAAAATTAATTAAAAATTTAGAACTTTGGATTGATGATTGTATTTGTATTACAAATTTAAATGAATCAGCTCATATTGAATTCGATGAATTTAATAATAAGACTTATTTATTTTTTAATGGTATAAATTTATCTTCTGATAATGGTACTACCAATATTAATTTATCTAAGTTTGAGAATTGTGAAATGGAATTAACTTATGAGTATCTTGATTTAGAAAAAGCTATATTATCTTTAACTGAAGATTATAATGCTGCACTTGCTGCTGGAAAATTAAAAGATAATTGTTCGAGAATACCTTTAGTTGATATTCCATATACTGAAGAAATGGTATATTATACTACTACTCCAGTTCCTGGTATTACAACATTAGCACCATTTACAACAACTGCTGCTCCTGGAACACCATTACCATTTACTACAACATCTGCTCCTGGAGCTGGATCGGGTTCTAGTTCAATTGAATTAGTAGATGATGATTTTTCTACTGAAAATACAATAAGTATATAGGAGAGAAATATGACACAGATAAATGGTAATTTAGTTTCTGAAAATTATACAGAAACAGAATTTATTAAAGTTAAAAAGATTTTAGCAGACTTTGTTAGAATTAAAGGTACTGATTTTGTGAACTTATTTACAAATGATGACCAAACTTTAGTAAATTTATTAAAACAAGTTGATGCTAAATGGGTAAATGCTACAAATGATCAAGATGGTTTATTTAGTAAAGAAGATAAAAGATTACTTTTATTTTTAAAAGAACAATATGGATTGTCTTTTGTTAATGCAATTGATTTAACTACTGATACAGAATTTAATAATATTAATAATATTGTTATTGACCAAACTAGTAGTATTACTATGGAAGATTTTAAAAACAATAATACTATTACTTATAACGATGGTTCAACTTTAGATGTAATTCAACAAGGTGTAAAATTAAAAGTAAATGATAATATTATGAAGCTTTTAAAATTTAAATCAAGTACTCAAAGTAATGTTAATATCAGTTATGATAATAATAATCATGAGTTATTAATTTCACAAAAAACATATGAATATATTAGCGAAGAATATAAAACAATTTTTACATTGTATCATCATTTAAATACTCAAAATTTAAATGTTAAAGTTTTCGTTAAAGATGAAGATACTAATAAATGGACAGATGCTTATGTAAAAATTATTTATCTGGATAGTAATAGTATTGAAATTAGATTTACTGAAGCAACTTTATGTAAAATTGTTATTAGTATTCTATAGTTAGGATAAATTATGTTAAACGTTAATAATATACAAAATTTAGATGGTACAATAAAAATAAAAACAAATGAATTGGTAACATTTGAAAATGGAGTATTAAAAAGTAATAATACAGATTTATTATTTACAGATAATTCGATGATAGAAATATTAAGAATTGATGGAGATACTAAATTAACATATTTAAAAAACGATTTAATAGATACTGTAGGTAGTATTGAAAGTAAAACAATAGTTTACGAAGATATTACTTCTAATCCATTTATAAAAATAATTCCTAAAATTTATTTAAATGAAAACACAAACCCAAATACATTAATAAGATTAGGTATCTTAACAAATTTAGATGCCAATAATTCAAATAATTCATTTGACGAATTTTTACCATCATTTATTGATGGTAATGTCGTTAACTTTAATGCCATTGATATAAATACTAATAGAATAGAATTTAAGATATTAAGTGATATTAATTTAATTTATTCAGTGACATTTGATTTATTTACATATTTTTAACATACCTAAATTATTTAGGTATGTTAATTTTCTACGGATAGGTAAAATTATTTTTTAATATTTTTTATTATTAGTACAATAATACAATAATACAATATTAAAATTTTTTAATGGAATAAATCTATACGTATAGAATTTATTTAACAATGAATTCGAAAATACTATTTTTTAATTATGAAATAAATAAAAACAAAAAGGATTAAGGATGAAATTCCCTAAATTTCACGGTATTACTCTTGCAGGTAATGCATACATTCAAAATGCAGTTGTTGAGACGCTAGAAACGGATCCAGCTGTTACTAAAGCCGGTAGATTATGGTATAACTCTACTGAAAAATCTGTAAAATTAGTTAGAGTAAATACAACTGGTTCTTTAGAAGTAAAAACAATTGGTGCTAAAGAAGATTTAGAACAACTTTTACAAGATTACAAAGATATTATTGCTTCTGTTTCATTAGGAAATGGTACAGCATTAATTGGTTTCGTTGGTCAAGTTGGTGCAAATGGTAATTATACTGTTGCTGCTGGTACTGTTGAAACAGTATTAAAAGATATTATTTCTAAAGTTGATGGAGATATCCAAGCTCTTAATGATTATATTGCTTCTAACAATCAAGCATTAGCTGATGAAGTTACTGCTAGAACAGATGCTGATGCTGCTTTACAAGGTAATATTGATTCATTACAAGATTATGTAGATACTAACTTTGTAAATAAAACTACAAATACTGCTCAAGTTGTTGTTGCTGAAACTACATTCAATAGTACTGTTAATTTCAAACAAGATATCGTTGTAACTGGTGCAATTAGATTTGATGGTGATGTTACTGAAGTTCAAAAAGAAGTTATTTCTGGTGTTGCTTCTGATAATGCTGGTATTGAAGTATCAAGAGGTGCTGCTGGTAAATTAACATTTGTATTATGGGATGAAGCTAATGATTATGTTTCTGTTCCAAAATTTGATGCACAAGCTATTGATAATGGTGATGGTACATTTACTGCTGGATTCGTTCAACAAGAAGTATGTACAATTAATGATTTAACAAAAGCTACTTCATTAATTACAAATGCTGCTGCTGATCTTGAAAATAGAGTTACTGTTTTAGAAGATGATTTAACTATTGAAACTCAAACTAGAAATGACAATGATGCTGCTCTTCAAACTGAATTAGACGCTTCTCAAGTTGGAGCTGGATTAGCTACTGATGGTGCTTATGTTGCTAAAGAAGATGCTAACTACATTGCTGGGGCTGCTTCATTAAAAACAGCTGACAATTTATTAGATGCTGCTTTAAAAACTGCAAATGATTTAATTGGTGATGGTAGTGCTTTACCAGAAACTGATACTACATTAGTTGGTGGAATTAATAATTTACATGCAGACGTTGCAGATATTGAAGCTTTCAATCTTGCATTACAAACTGAAGTAGATGCTACTCAAACTGGAGCTGGATTAGCTGCTGATGGTTCTTATACAGCTGATATGAATGCTAATTACATTAGTACAGTTACTTCTCTTAAAAATGCTGATTCTGTTTTAGACAGTGCTTTAAAAGTTGAAGAAAATGCTAGAATTGCAAAAGATAATGCATTACAAACTGAAGTAGATGGTACTCAAGTTGGAGCTGGATTAGAAGAAAATGGTTCTTATGCTGCTATCGGTGCTTACAATGAAACAAGTAATGTAAATGGTGGTCATTATATTGGTAATGCTACTTCTTTAAAAGCTGCAGATAAAGTTCTTGATGGTGCTTTAAAAGTTGAAGAGACTGCTAGAATTGCTGCTGATTCTGCAATGAATGGAAGAGTTACAACTGTTGAAACTGAGTATTTAAAGAAAAATACAAATGGTACATTTGCAACTGCTCAAACAATCAACACTGATGTTACTATTACTGGTAATGTTGTAATTGAAGGTAATATTACTCAATCTGGTGCAGTTATTACTACAATCGGTGAAGAAGTATTATTTGAAGATAACATTGTTGTTCTTAACTCTAATGCTGATGTAAATACTTCACCTACTTTAGATGCTGGATTTGCTGTAAACAGAGGAAATGCTGGAATCTTAAATATAGTTATTTGGGATGAGTCTGAGAAAAAAGTAAGTGCATTCAATGGTACTTGGTTAGATGTTTCTGAAGCTCAAGATGGTTCAGATATGCAACCACAATTTGACAATGTTGCATTCGAAGCTGACATCATTGCTTTAGATTCAAGAGTTGATATATTAGAAGAGAAAATGGGTAACGGTATGATCGGTGATCTTACTACATTAACTACTGATAATAAAACTACAATTGTTGCAGCAATTAATGAAGTTGACAATCATGTTGACAATGCTCAAGCTGAATTAGATGCTACTCAAACTGGTGCTGGATTAGCTGCTGATGGTAGTTATGTTGCAGAAACTGCTTCTAATTACTTAAATGCTTCTGTTTCTTTAAAAGATGCTGATAAAATCTTAGATGGTCAATTAAAAACTACTAATGATAATTTAGCTTCTGAAGTTTCAACTAGAACAAGTTTAACAGATTCTTTACAATCTGAATTAAATGCTTCTCAAGCTGGTGCTGGATTAGCTGCGGATGGTGCTTATGTTGTTAAAGCTGATGCTAATTACATTGGAAGTGCTTCAACATTAAAAGATGCTGATGAGAAATTAGACGCTGCTTTAAAATCTCACGTAGATTCTCAAACAAGTACTGGTACTGTTGCTGGAACTGATGGAGCTGGTACAGTTGGATACTTCGGTGCTACTGGAACTAACTCTAAATTCAATATTGCTCAAGGTACAGTTGCTGCTGCATTAGATGCAATCGTTGGTGGTGTTGATAATAGTATTGATCTAGTTGATAGATTAGTTGCTGCTATTAATGGTAAAACTTATTCTGCAACTTCTGCTGCAAATACTGTTCATACAATTACACATAACTTAGGTACTGAATTTATTGATGTATCTTACTGGGTTGGTGAAACTGTAAATAGTGTTACTACTTGGTCTAATGCAATTGTTTCTGTAACAATCGTAGATGTTAATACAATCGTTATTGAATTAACTGAAGCAAAAGAACTAAGAGTAATGGTAGAAGCGGTAACTACTGTTGCATTATAATATTATAATTAGTAACAGAGGTGTAGGAGGGATTTAATCCCTCTTTTTGCCATTAAATAAATATATACGAAAATAATAATAAAACAATAAAGAGGGTACTATGTGGAGTAATATCTACATAGTACCCTCTTTTTTCACGTCCTAAAACATCCTAAAAATATAATGATTTTCTAAGAACTTTTATAAATTTTTAAAAAATCATTACAACAATAAAACAATAATACAATAATTACACAAATTGGAGAAAAATATGAATGATAGCGAAATTATAGATAATATCTTGAATAAAAATTCAAGATCTAAAATGTTAAATGATTTACCTACAAAAA
>ERZ1034365.1551-NODE-1551-length-11459-cov-2.722193_pt1 | contig 11459 bp, 13 predicted proteins | sample MGYA00520615_ERZ1034365 | MGnify/ENA primary metagenome ERZ1034365 (study PRJEB33736, sample SAMEA104284505) | Azolla filiculoides | biome: Urban; feature: Water surface; material: Ditch water | place: Netherlands | collected 2015-10-28 | depth 0-0.1 m ... | reverse complement strand
AGAGGTCACCTGACCGCTAGGGCTTGCAATTCCACCTTGTGCAGTATTAGCAATAAACCCGCCGCCACCTTGTCCAGCAGTTTGGGTGTGTTGGTGATTTCCAACGTAAGACGTAGTGCCAGAGAACGTGTGAGTGTGGGCTGGCATATCACCAATGCCAAGAGCCTTGGTTTCGTTACCGCCAGACGCACCGAGAGTAGAGAATGTTCCAGAGGCAGACTTACCGGCGGGAACTTTAGTCCGAAGGTCAGGGATGTTGAATGTGGTAGAGCCGTTCCCGACTCCGTATGTTGTACCAATTACGTTGTAAAGGTCAGCATAAGTTATACGAGACAAGGCTGAACCGTCAGCGATAAGCCAACCAGTTGGTGCTGTTGCCCCAGCATAAGGCATGATGAAACCAGTTGGGATTGTTTCAGTTTGCTTCATGGGGGTTTTACGAAGGCTAGAAATTACAACTGTCAGGTTGGCTGAATTACACCAAGCCCAAGCAATGGGCTGGTCTGTTACAACACCAACATTAGTGTTGAGAGTTGGGAAAGACGTTGGGATTGTTGAGGGGGTAGAGGTTGTAGTTGTTGCCCCAGCAATTGCTACCAATTCAGACGTGTTTGTTGACCATGTGCGGCGTAATGCAATAACAAACCATTGTCCATTGACGGGAGTGGTCATTGCTACAGTCTCAGCACCGGAATTGACGGAGACAACGCCGTCACCGTAGAGGGTACCGGCTGCCACGGACACTGAACGTGCTCCACCAACAGCGGTTACAGCGCAGTCACCGTTAGCGGCGGCAATATAGCCATTACCTAGCAAACCTGCCATTTGCGCCCATTGCGCCTCGTTGATGGTGCCGTCAAAGCCCCAGTTAGTCCATGCCATGGTTGATTCCTTTACTTGTCTTTACTTAGTCTACGCTGTCCGTGTGCTAGGGATGCGATTGTTTGTGCAATTTGTATGTTAGGGTCATCTTCAATTTTTCCCATTACGGGGGTTACTTTGAAGGTTTGGTTTCCAAACTCGAACTTGCATTGAGTTATTTGGTCTGTAAATAATGCGCCTGTAACGCCTTGGACGGTTACCTGATCTCCAAGTTGAACACCGTCAGAGCCTCCGAAGTGGAAGAATTCTGTCTCTGATAATTGAGCACTAATTCCGTACTTTGGTAGTCCTTCAGAAAGTCCTTCAACTCCCACGCGGTTGATGCTGTTGATAAAGTTTGTTTTGAGGTTTGTTGGAACGTCTGAACGAAGAGTGTAGTATTTTGGTACTTTATTCTCTTCTACAGTTATTCCTTCAGGCCATACCAGGTCAGCCCCGGATGCGGCGTCACGGAACACTTCAATGATGTCACCGTATTCTGCCTCAAGGCCAGTAGTGTCAACCATTGTTTTGAAGTATCGTGCTGCAATATCTCCAGGCCCACCGAGAAGGGTGCGGGTCATGGTGGGGTATGAGAAGGACCAGTTACCGGATGCGATAACACCGGAGTCTGTAGTCAAAGGCATATCCCACACGCTGGGAACAAATACGTCAGCAGTGATCGTTGTTGTGCGGGGAACCTGTTGAACTTTTAGTCCAAGACCATCAAGGGAAAGGATTTCTAGGCACGCATTTTCTAGTGTTTCATTGCGGAGAGTTGGGAGGAGGCCTGGAGTTTTGATGTCTCCACCACGGAGAAGATCAGTGGCAACTGTTACGGGACGGCCTAGACGAGTTACGGCATTCTCTGTGATTAGAGTCTTGATTGCGGTTTCTGCATAGATAACTGACGGGTTCCAGTAGTAATACCCGGTTTGTCCAATGACAGTTCCCGAAGTTCCCTGAGTGGATGCCCCACCAATAAGCCATGATTGAGCCTGGTCAGTTGTGTGTGATTCGTTCTTCACAGAAATAGTTGTGGCTTCAACCTGGTTTGCAGGACGAACAAACGCCAAAGTGTTGGTGAGAAGTCTCCAGTCAGACTCCAAACGTACAATGATAGAACCATTGCGGAGAAGAGAACCCTGAAGACCAGTCACAACGCCTGAGAACAGGTCAGCGTCTCGATAGATCATCGTTACACGTGCACCGGGTTCGATAAGGTCAGAGACGATAGGGTCTTCAGCCGTCAACTCAATTTCAAAGACAGACAAACCATTGAACACTACAGACCCATGAATGGAGATAGGGTTACCAATGGTTCCCACCCATGTGAAATCGTTTCGGTATACGTCAATCCGTCCCGGAAAGTAAGTGACAAGTGACACTAGAACGCCCTCCAATATACGGGAGAGAATGCCGCTGTGATGTTACCCGTTCCAACAACGTCAATGCCAACAGTGACGGGTGCACCTGTGGCTGGGAGTGGTGCGAAATCGGCTGAAGACAGGTAACGGGTTACCTTTGTACCATCATTCAAGTATGCAAGTTGGTTCAGTGGAGAGGTCTCAATCGTGAGAGTCTCCCCAGAGTCAACAACGATGTCACCGGCGATGTGGTGTCCACCGATCTCCAGATCAAACGATGTCATTGGGCCTTCAATAGTCCACGTAATCCATGCGTCCTGGTCACCATTGTTGGTCAGGGTACTGTCTGCCCCACCGGTTGACTTGATGATATAGAACGGCGTTGCACTGGAACCGTTGCCGAAGAATGTAGCGGTACCTTCAGGACCGAGACCGAAAGTGAATGACTCTTCAGGGCCACGCCACCAAGGGTCATCTGCCACAAAAGTTAGACCATAAGTACGGAACTTGTGAGTGTCAGAATAAGGGTCCACACCAAACGTGACGGCACCATCATCTAGGAAACGTGCCTGGATAGAACGAACAGCACCATTGCCGTCAGTTACAGAGAACGTGCCATATTCACCAAGTGCCAGACCATCCCAGAATGTACGTTGGATTCCTTCAACGTCCAATTCTGCCTCGTCACGGAAAGTAATTGGCATAAACAATTCACGCGGTTCCAGACGCCATGACTGGAAAGTTTGACCATGAACCAGGGCAGTCTTACGGATAGTGTCAGCCACTGGAGGCATCCCAAATCCTTGAACGCCGGAGTTCATCAAAGCAACCGGTCCATTGACTAAGTCCCAGGTTGTGTTGTTGTGGTCTTTCCAAGTAATGCCTAGCATTAGCGAACTCCAATGATTCCGTTGAGGCCGTTGAGGGCGTAGGCCTGACGTTGCTTCCTAGAGATAATGTTAGCGAGGTCTTCAGGACTCCAGCCGACATTACCCTGAACGACAACGGTTGTGCCGCCTCCACCGATCATGCGTTCAAGACGGTCTAGTGGGATGACGGCTTCAGCCTTGCCCGCTTCAGCGATTTGGGCGAGCATACCGCCGGGACGTGGCATAACAATTCCACCGTTTGCCATTGGTGTGGCGGCGTTTCCATCACGGTCAGGTGTGCCGTCGTTGTTGTATCGAAGGCCAGTTGCCTTGACAGTTACAGTCTTACCGTCAAGTCCGAGGAGTTTCATGAGGGCGTTGTAAACGTCAGTTACCCAACCAAGGAATGGCTTCAGGACATTGTCAACAATTGGCTGAAGTATCTTCCCCAATACCTGGAAGAAAAGTGTCAGACCAGGGCCAACCTTCTCAGCGATAGCAGCAAAGATTTCAACAACCATTGCAAGACCAGTGGTCAAGATTGGAAGGATAAGTTCAATCAGAGGAAGGATTGCCTTTATCAAAGCAAAGAACACAGGGGCAAGAGCAATGACAAGACGAATCAAAGGTGGAAGAATATCGTCCAACATTGGCAGGAATGCCAAAACAAGGTCAGTGATGATGGGGAGCAATGGAACCAGAATGGCGTTGAGGAGCATTGCAAATACTTTCACAAGTTCCAGAATGATTGGAGTCAATGGCCCCATTATGTCAGTAATGAGTTGCAGGAAGATTGGCAACAAGTCATCCAAGATTTGCAACAAGATTGGCAAGACGCCCTGGATGAGAGGCATGAATGCTTTGACGAGAACCAGTAAAGCGTCAGCCGCCATGGTAATGATTGAAGTCAAAGGAACCAGCAACGTGTTGATTAGTTCAAACAGTGGCGGGAGAAGAACAGCAATAACGTCAGCCAATTGACTGAACGTAGAGAGATGTAACGGACCGAATGCTTTTCCAACAGCCTCAGCCGCGGGCTTCATCTTGTCAAGAATTGCTGTTACTTCAGCAAAGATAGTGGGCAAACCCTCGAATGTTGTTCCAAGGAATGCCGCACCAAGACGAGCCAAAGCCGCACCCATGTTAGCAATCGAACCCTGAACAGTGTCACCGGCCTTGAGAGCAGCACCCGCAATGTGAGTGTTTACCGCGTCCTCAAACTGTTGAGCAGAGATAAGACCCTTTTTGGCGAGGTCTTGAATGTCTCCAGTTGTGACACCGAGTTGCTCTGAGAGCCATTGGTAAATTGGGATTCCACGTGTGGCAAGTTCTTGAAGTGAATCGTTGTAGGCCGCACCGATAGTGCGAACCTTGTTGAAGATACCGCCCATCTCTTCCAGAGACGTTCCAGCGATAGACGCGGCGTCAGCGGTGAGAGTAAGGTACCTAGTTAGTTCCTGACCGGGTGCGATACCCGCGGCAATAGCACTAGCAGCAATGGTGGCGGCTTCACCGAGACCATAAGCGGTTCCCTTTACAGATGCAAGGGCAGAGTCCATGACTGTTTTGACAGTCTCAGCGGAGTGACCGAGACCTTCAAGTTTGGCGGTAGCATTCTCAATGTCTGTGAGACGCTTGAAACCTGACGTGAGCGATGCGGTCAGTGCACCAATACCGGCGGCACCCGCGGCGGCTACAGCACCGGCGGCAAGTTTACCAAGCGAACCAAGGACACCGCCTACAGTGCCGTTGATTCCCTTCATCGCTGAAGTGAACTGTGAAGTGTCGGCGAGAACGTTGACGTTGATTATTTGCTTAGACGCCATGTGTTCTTTCCTCCAGTAAGTTTAGGCCCTGACAGGTGCGAGAGAGACCTGCCAGGGTGTTTATTAGGCTTTAGTTTTCTTCAATTCCTCAATGAGGCTCTCACGTTCGACTAAAGTCAATTCTCGATATTCACGGGGAGAGAGACGAGCATGAATGACAAACCATGCCATATCATCCGCCCTCTCTTTCGTTATTTTTTTACAGCCTCGTCAACGTTGAAGAATGAAGTGATCTCATCCATCGTCAGTTTGTTTGCCGCTTCAAGAGTGAACTTAGGGTCTTCTCGACGCTTGAGAACAAACGCCAGAGCAGCCATAAGTTTTCCCTTTGGCTTGTCATCTTCGCTGAGAAACGCCAGTGGATAGCCTGACAGTTCTTCAACCTTTGCGATTTCGCCAATGGTTAGGTTCTTGATGTCCATATTTTTTATCTCGCTTTCTAAAGTAAATCGTTCTTCTCAAGAATATCCTGAAAACCATCCTCAATGGTGTTCAACACTTCACTACGCTTCTCCATGAGAGCGTTATATATGAAGGGATTTGCAGACTGATACAGTCCACCCTTTGAGGCGTTATATTTTCCGAAGTAAACGAATCGTGCATAAGGCACTGACGCTCCACCAACCTTCACGGTTGCTTTAGTCTTTGCCTGTCCAACACGGACGTCATTCTTGAGTTTCCCTGTCCTAACTGGAGACAAGGCCACGGCGCGACGGGCTACAATGTTTCCCGCCGCTGCCATGACCTCTTTGATGTCTTCAGCGTCAGTGCCGGCTTTTGACATATCGCGAACCAACTTTTTGAGACCGGTCACTTTTATGCGAACGTCTCCGTTTGTTGACTCGAAGTCTTCAACCGACATGATGACTAAGCCGTGACTAGGGTTGGCTCTTCCTGGCAATCCAGACGAACAGTGAAGGTGAACTCACCGTTGACAGATGCGTCTCCACCAAGAGCAGGCTTTGGCCCAATCTTTACAGAACCCTCAAGGTGTGGCTGAGAGGTCGAGGGGGTAGCGTTACCGTGTACGGCGTAAGTGTAGTTAACAACTTCACCGGTGTTCTCCCACAGGTAAGTCCAGAACGACGAAGCGTCGGTGGACTGGATAGCAGAGACGGTGAAGTAGTAGGTGCGTGCACCTGCCTTGGATGCGTCCTCAAACGTGGTCACGCCAGCGGCGGAGTCCTCGTTATCAAACATGACAGATGTTGCGTCTGCCCAGTAATCCGTGCCCCCGAATTCAAGGGCGAGTTTGTTTCCGACAATGCGGGTACTCATTTTATTTGCCTCCTAGGGGCGAATGGAATTGTTTACTGAAATTGTAGCGGCGAGATACTGTTGACCGTTCGCTTCCAACGCATAGGGCGTGGAGGCGTTTTGGATTGAATAACCTGCATTGACAAGACCAACAATGGCATTCTCAATCTGGTCATCCAAACCGGATGCAACAACTTGATTCGCGGCTGTTCCCATAATGAGTTCAACCGAGAAGTTCGCTGTCAACGTTCCAAACGTTGGACCTGACTCCACATAAGGGGAACCAGGCATGACAACGGCGGAAGGGACGATGAGTCGCGCCGGAGCGAAAACAAAAGACTTGATTGACGTTGCCGCATTGACAACGTCTGCCACGTCCTGTCTCATATCTCCAAGTGCACTCATGCTAGACCCGGCAACATATATCTCTGAAGTAGCGGATATGCTCCCAGCATTGGGTCACGTGCTACACGGACGGGAGAACCATCCATGGAGGCAAATTGTGCAATGCCGTTTGGTGCCTGTCGGCGGTGGTACAGTTCGGAACCAACCTCCAGGTAGGCACGATCAAGAATCGCCACAGGGACGGTCTCAGTGCCTATGAATACGTCAACGAGAGCCGAAGCCTCGTCCCAGCATTCTTCTACGTAGGCGGCGTCTGAATCAGGCGCGCCAACGTATTCCTGGAGGTTGGTGTAATCCATTGAACTATTCCTTACGCAGCAGCAACTACGGGGATGATTGCCGAAGGGATTTCGTGAGCAACAGCACCGAACATGTAAACAGAGAACTGCTTAGACAGGTTCACGATGTTCTCGTCCTGAAGGCGAGCAACTGCCGAACCGTAGAAACGGAGAGCACCGGAGTTGACGAAAGCGATTTCGTCAGATGCCAGACCAGAGTCCATGATTACGGGGATAGATGCCAAGTCACCAGCAAGACCACGAACCGAGAGGTTACCAACGTTGTTGGAACCAGCACCGGTGACGAGGAATACGGGGCGTCCGTCAGCCGACTCAACGTTCAGCAAGGACTTGAAGGTTGCCTTGTCAACGATGAGAGCGTCAAGGGTGAGGCCCTGAGCCTGCATCTTTACCTGAGCGTCAATAGCAGCGTTCAGCCAGTCAGCGTAGGTTGGGGTAGCAGCAAGAGCAACAGTGTTGGTAGCGGTTACCTGAAGAGCGTGCTCTGCAAGGTACTCGTCACGGATGAACTTGTTGACAGCCTTACCAGCGGCGATTGCCTGTGCACGGAGTACGTGGTCGAGGTAAGCGATGCTAGAACGCTCAATTGCCTGACGGGTCAGTTCGCTGTAACCACCGAAGGTCTTTACAGCAGCGGTGTGAGAGTCAATAACAACTTCACCATAGGTCAGGTCATCACCCTCAGCGTCCTGCTGGTCAACAACAACAGAGTTGCTGGTCAGAGATGCATATTCGATGAAGTTACCTTCAGCGGGGAGAGTAGCAGAACCGAAGACAGAGGTCAGTGGGGCTGCCTCTTCAACGATGCGGGTCAGGTCACCAATCCAGCCATTGCGAACAACGGTGTCAGCGGTGGTAGCACCGGTGTAGGTGCGGATTTCGTTCTCGTCACCCTTAGCGAGTGCCTGGAGAACCTGACCAGCCGAACGGGTGTCAATTGCCTCAGCAACGGGAGCAACCTCAATGGATGCAACCTGACGCTCAAGCATTTCAACAGCCTGACGAACCTCGTCGAGGCCCGCGGCGTCAGTAGCAATAACTTCAGTCATTGTTTCTTCTTCCTTTTCAATGGGTGCGCTTTCGCGAACCTCGGTTAGTACCGCCCCATCATAGGCCGGCATTGGGACGAGTGAGACTTCCCGCACGTTCGCTAGGGTGCGAACGATGGTGCCGTCTTCCTCGGTTCTCTGTTCGATAGGCTCAAAGCCAACCGAAAACTTACCAATGACACCATCACGGACGAGAGTGTATGCCTCGTTACCGCGGGGAGTGTCAGAAATCTTTGCACGAATGACCAGACCGGCGTCAGTCTGTTCGTGACCAATAATCTTGCCAATAGGCTCATTGTGACGCCAGAACAACATTGCGTCATCCGCTGGAATAGCAGAACCAATGTCGAAGCGTTCACGGACACCGTAACCAAGGTCAGTGGTCTGACCGTAAGGTACAGCAATACCAGAAACCTCACGAAGTTCCTGATTGACGTCGCGGATTTCCATCTCACGAATTTCTAAATTAGACAACAGCACTGCCTTTCTGTCCGGGGAGAATTTCACTAGCCCTGACCTCTTCTACGGTCAAGAAACCGGCGTCAATACCGATTTTGTAAGCGTTGTAACGGGTGAGCATGTCTGAACGGTACAGGGCGTCAACGTTGAACTTTGCTTCCTGTCCACGTGGGAGAAGTTCAGAGAATGCTTGTTCAATCTCAATGAGGTAGTTCATGAGGCTGAAACGGACGTATCCAATCCAGTCCTGTTCAACGTTGGTGTATGTCATGGACGCTCCAGCGTCAGCCAACATGAGAGATTCAGGAACACCGAAAAGGCGAGCGATCTGAACAACGTCAAAATTGCGGGACTCAATGAATTGAGCATCCGCGGGAGAGAGGAAGATTGGAGCATACGAAAGGCCCTGACCGAGGACTGCCACGCCATTCTTCGCACCGGCTGTGGTGTTCCAGGCGTTTTTAGCGGCTGTTGCCTGGTCAGGGGAGAGACCCTGGTCCGACTTTAAAACGCAGGAGGGGATACCAGATTCCTCAAACCAATTAGCGGAGTAGTCGCGGGTGTCAATTGCACCCTTGATTTCCCGCTTTGCCGCCTGGATAGGTCCCAGACCATAGTTGGTTCCGGGGACACGCATAAGGGAAAGGTGCTGAACCTGCTCGGGACGTAGAGTCTTTTCTTTAGAACCCGTGATAACACGGTAGGACTTAACAGTCCCCTCTTCATTGTCGTTGATTGTTACGTCGAGCGGGTTCAACACTTGAAGGTTCATGATGCGCCCTGCCTGGTCACGCTTTACTTCCCAGTAAGCGTTTCCAGTGGTGGCGAGAGAGACGATGGACTGTTCAACAAAGGTTGGGCGAGAAGTGCGAATGTCGGGGCGGTGCATCCAGGAAGGCTTCTCAATCTTGGTGCCGGCGCGGAATACGTCAATGTCCATCTGTTTTGCGGCAACAGAGTGAATGTTGATTGCGCGGTACACCATCGAGAGAGACAGGGCGTCAGTAATTCCGAATACTGGAGTTTGATTTCTAGTAGGTGGAAGAAGTGCCTCGCTCATTGTGCGAACTTCTAATTTTGGGTCCACAACGGGACCTCTCTGAAAGATATCGAAGATTCCCATCACTTCATCCTATACCACTAAATCAGAAAACTTGCAAAGATTGTTCAATTCTAGTTTCCGCGCCGTAGATTGCGAGGATTGTTGCCATGACTCCGTCAATCTCCACGCTGGAGTCTTTCCTAGAAATTCTGAACGCATCCCCAACATTCTTACGGACAGTCCGTGGGAATTGGATAGACAACAACGGGTCAGACGAGTGACGAACTTCCTGACGAGCAATCTTGCTATAGGCCAACGCACTTGCACTAATGATGTCACCCTGAGTAGTGATAGAGACAGGCATTCCACGTTTCTTCAACTCCACCCCTAGATCACGGAGGGAATAGCCGTCAACAAGGAACGTCTGTGGAGAGAACCTGGAAAGTTCCGTACACAACGCCACCATCTGTTCCAAGTTTGGTTTCACCATAGAGGCAACCAGTTCAGTCTGAGTGATACCGTCCTTATCCTTGAAGGCAACAACAACGGAGGCGTGACCCCAATCAGGTGTGCGGTCAAGAGAGAAGATAGGACGTGCCCCATCAAGGTTCAAGTGCTCACCGAATGGACGTGCACACTTAGCCCACATGGAAGGCGTGATGAATTGTGCCTGACCCGCAACAAACCTGTTCAGACGATAACGAACAACGTCAGTTGGAGGCATAGCACGGACGTCGGACAAAACCGTTGACATGTCAATTCGGCCCGCAGCAAGGGCAGGGTTAGCGGCCTTCAAATAGTCAGACAGTGTCTCATCATCGTCAGGGACCTTAGCCTCCGGTGCCTCCCAAACATAGAAACCAAAACGGTCATAGTCAGGGTCACCCGTCGCGGCCTTGTTGCCCACTTCGTAAAGGTTCTTCAACAACTCTGAAGATTCATCACCGGCGGTAGTGATACCAATCACCAATCCGTTGGACTTCGCTGAAGTACCGTTCACCATGTCAGACCAAAGGGCTGGAGGCATCAAGTGAATTTCGTCAGCAATACCAAGGTTGATGGGGAGACCCTGAAGGCTTGAAGACTTCGCTGCCTTGATCTCATACTTGCCGCCGTCTTTCGCACGAATACCGCGGGTGTCAGTCAACTTGTCAAAGCGTTTAGCAAGTGACGGGTTGGAACGGATGACGTGCATTGTTCGGTCATAAACGATTCGTGCCTGTTCAGCACTGGAGGCTATACCGAGGACGTACTGTCCACTCCCCCGGAGGAGTCCCCACAGTCCAAGGCTTGCCGCCAATAATGACTTCCCGTTTTGTCTTCCCATGGACACCAAGATTTGACGTCGGCGTAAATCCCCGGCGCGTTCATGGCCTGGAGGGTAAACCTCAAGCATTCTTCGGATGAGTTCCTCTTGCCACTCATCAAACTTGAACTCTGGGTCATCGGCGGTCTTCCAAGCAATGCGAAGAATAGGCAACAGCCAATCGGCGTCACTAGGAAAGTCCTCCGAGAGAGGAGGAGTCTGAATGGCGGGTGAAAACATGGTCCCTCCCTACCGTTGGAGAAGGCGGCCCAACTCGTCAGGCGCGTCTTCCCCTCCAGGCTTCCTCTTCAAGAGGTTCCGGTATGTGAGACCGTACTGCGCGATGAGATGAGGGTTTATATTCTCATCAAGTTCTCCAGCCATGGCGAGGAGAGCCACGATTGCGGGGCCGTCTTCATCGGTCAACCAGGAACTCTCGCTAATGAACTTCAATGTGACGTTTGTGAAAGTGTTCTCAGACAAATCTTATACTCCGTGAATGTTTTTTCCCCCTTTTCTGCAGAGAGCAGGTGGGGGCGGGGTGAAAGGGCCCCCTACCAAAAAACCCCATATATTGTGGTCAATTGGCTTGGGAACCACTAGATGTTGTGGTTTACAGCCTACTCAGCCATGCGCGGTTGTAGTAGTTCATCCGGATGAGAGGTTTATCTGACTTCAGACCATTGCACCGCCTACAACATGCGACAAGGTTTGATGCT
>ERZ1034365.1549-NODE-1549-length-11470-cov-12.870183_pt1 | contig 11470 bp, 11 predicted proteins | sample MGYA00520615_ERZ1034365 | MGnify/ENA primary metagenome ERZ1034365 (study PRJEB33736, sample SAMEA104284505) | Azolla filiculoides | biome: Urban; feature: Water surface; material: Ditch water | place: Netherlands | collected 2015-10-28 | depth 0-0.1 m ... | reverse complement strand
CGTTTAGCAGGAGATAAGCCTTCAACCCAAGAGACGAAACGGTCGTAAAAATAACCGAAACCTTCTACAGGTGATTGTTCTTTACTGGACTTAGCCACAAAAACTCCTTATAAACTATTACAAATAATATCGGCATTCAACCCTATTTTTATTTTATATGTGATAAACTTGTTATATGTCTTATAATGCCACAGTTACGGTAGAACCTACCAAGAGTATCACAGTTACAGGTGACCTTGAGCTGTTGCAACAACTCGCTTCTGAATGCGGACTTGTAGAACAGGCTTCTCCTGCTGGCACGCTTCTTATAGCTTTCACCCAAGATAATGCTAACAAACTACGCACGATACTTACAGGTAATAACATTACTATGTCAGGTATTGATAAAAAACTTCTTCGTTACCTTGCCGACGACGGTGACGATGCTCTTTTCTGGAACGGTGATATTCACGAATTAGCTAACCACAAGAAGGAGAAATCTCGTAAGACTTTCTTAGATTTAGTTCACTATTTCCCTTACCGCTACATCGACCGTTCGAATCCACAAAATGTAAAACACCTTCTAGTGAATGAAGATGCTACGGTTATTGGAGAATTGGTTGCTATTAGCACAATTCCATCAGGTCGCAGTTCTATGGTTCGAGTAACTTTACAAGATAGTCTAGGTCAAAAGATTACTGGTACTTTCTTCAATCAGCCCTGGTTACCTAAAACTTATCACGTTGGTGACCAGATTATTATGACAGGTAAATATACTGAATATCATAAAGCAGGGTCAAATAAGTTTTACCCTCAAATCAATAATCCTAAAATAGATAAAATCAACACTAACCGTGGCGAAATACGAATGGTTCCAGTCTATTATCAAAAAGGTGGGCTAAAAACTTGGCAGGTTATGAATGATAACCGTTCTATTTTTTCCCGCATTCCTTATATTGCTGACCCTGTTCCCGCTGAACTTATTTCTAAGAGAGAACTTATCAGTCGTGAAGAGTCTTACAGACTCATACATTTTCCTAATACTCCTGAAGATATTGAGAAAGCCAAAGAACGTATTGCTTATGACGAATTGCTTCAACTACAAGTATATTTTGAGCAAAGAAAACAAACCTATTCCCACCAGCGTGGAGCAGCCAAAACTGATTCTACCTTAAGTGATAAAATGATAAGCATTCTTCCTTATAAACTTACTGGGGCACAAGACCGTGCTATCCAGAAAATTGTAGAAGATATGGCTAGTGAAAAGCCTATGCATCGCATCCTACAAGGTGATGTGTCTTCTGGTAAATCTACTGTGGCAGCCAGTGCTCTTCTCGTAGCAGTGGGCTCAGGGTTCCAAGCGGCACTTATTGCCCCTACCGAAATTCTCGCCACCCAACTTTATGACCGTATAAAAGAAGATGTTGCTATGGTAGACCCTAAAATCAAGGTTGAGTTTCTTGGTGGAAAAACTAAAAATAAACCTGAACTTTATAAAGCACTCAAATATGGTGATATAGATATTCTTATTGGTACTCACGCTATCCTACAAGATAAAGTAGTATTTTATGATTTAGGTTTAGTAGTTATTGACGAGCAGCACAAGTTCGGCACTAAACAACGCTCACGCTTGCGAGAAGTAGCAGAAGGTGCTATCACCCCAGATATGCTTATTATGTCTGCTACGCCCATTCCACGCTCTTTAGCGAGTGTTATCTATGGCGACCTAGACATAAGTATTCTGGATGAACTGCCAGCAGGTCGTATTCCTATTGAAACAGTTTGGCTAACAGAACCTAGCGAAGCGTGGGATAAGGTCAAAGAGGAAGTAGCCGCAGGACACCAAGCATATGTTGTAACTTCACTTGTGGAAGATAGTGAAAGCATCGATGCTAAATCTGCGGAAGAAACCTATCTTGACTTGTGCCGTAAAATGCCTAATATCCATATAGGACTTATGCACGGTAGATTGACCGCTGCTGAAAAAGCCGAAACTATGGAAGCCTTCACACGAGGAGATATTCAGGTTCTTGTGGCAACTACTGTTATTGAAGTAGGCGTTAACGTTCCTAATGCTACAGTTATGGTTATTCTAAATGCTGAACGATTCGGTATGGCAGGGCTTCACCAAATTCGTGGGCGTGTAGGTCGTTCTTCTTTACCTTCTACTTGTTTCTTAGTTGGAGAGCCTAACTCTCCCGAGGGGGAAGACCGCCTAAATGCTTTAGTTGCTTCAAATGATGGTTTCTATATTGCTGAGAAAGATATGGAAATTCGTGGTGAAGGAACTTTGTTTGGTATTAGACAATCAGGTGATAGTGATTTGAAACTCGCTAACCTTCACGACCACTTATATCTATTAGAATATGCGAAGGAAGATGTCCATCAAGCTATGCTTTCGGAAGCCTTTGTGAATGAAACGAACCTATTTTTTGAAGAGCGTAGTATAGACTCATAAGTTTTGCTTGATAATGCCGATAAACTTATATAGTTATAGGGTAAAAGTACCTTATAGTAGGCAAAAAGGGATTCAGAATGTATTTAATTTACGAAAACGAGTTTAACAAGAACGTTCATGACGAACAAGATAAACTTATTCGCTGGATTAACGAGGCTGCTCGTCTGAACCCTAAAGCACCTCTAAATGTTATTCTATCAGCCGCTAAAGCATATGTTGATGGCAAGAACTATGCTGTTACAACTCTTGATGGACGTTTTATGGGTTCTAACGAGACTATCGTAGAACCTGAAGTTATCGAAGAGGGAATTCTCGAAGAAGAAGTTATTGAAGAGGAAGTAGTTGCTGTTGAGGAAATCGTAGAAGAACCTACGGAAGAAGAAATAGCAGAAGTTGAAGAAGCCATTACTGAAATGGAAGAAGAACTTCACCCAGTAGAAACTCACGCTGTATCACAAGAAGAGTCTGCGGAAAAAACTCCTGAAGAGGAAGAATTTATTAGTGACGAAGAAAATATCGAATCTACTATTACTTTAGATGAATATGTAGAAAGTAATCAACTTACTGCTGCCCAAGAAAATGCTATTATTGCTAAGGCAGCCGAAGTTGTTGCGGAAGACGCCAGCCTTCGTAGTGAAGAACTTGCTGAAGACTATCTAGAAGAAATGTCCGAAGAAGAGGAACGTATGCTCCTAAGCGTGGGAGAGAAGAAAGCATCTATCAATGATGCTATTGATTTCTCGAAGCGTAAAAAATCTCGTGGTTCTGCCCTCGCAGCACTTGCTGAAGAAAATGATGGCGATGACGCTATCGAAGCAGTAATCGAGGAACGCCAAGACCGTAAGAAGCGTAAGCCCACAACATATAACACAGGTGATGAGAAACAATCTCGTATTCGTGACAACCTTGTTGCTATTTATACTAACATAGACGATTTAGCAGACTTGTAAAAATCTTATAAAATATACCCTCATATATTTAGTTATATGAGGGTATATTTTTAGGTATCAGAGCCTCATCCCCGATAGATATATTGTATAAGTTATAAGAGAGAGAGAAAAAAAACTACAATGGCTGAAATAAACAGAAATGATGACTTCGCTTCATTACCAGAAATAACTAAACCAGAAGGTGCCCCTGTTACTGGTAAAACATATGTAGTAAATATTGCTCCTCAAACAAAACTTTACCGTATCACAGATACGTCTATTCAAGTTCTTGGTTTTATGAGCCTATTAGTGTGGTTCTTACTTCTTCTTACCCTTTTAGGTATTTCTCTATCAGTTCTCAATAATCTTAACAGTGTGAACACAATGAAGTCACAGCTTCAGACCGCTCCTAGCGATAGTTCTATAATAATAGAATAGATTAGCCTACGGCTACATAACCTAATGTTGCACAGGTAATATCGCTATAGTTTTTAGCAGTCATATCATAACTGAGAAAAATATCTCCGCTCACATCACCCTGAATACAATACTTTGCTTTAGAATCAACTGTCTTGCTATATAGAACTAAGGTATCTCCCTTAGATTCTACCTTATAACCATCAAAGATTGTTTTGGTAAGTTTTACCGCACCATCGATATTACCTGTTGTTTGGTTAGTAGTTATAATAGCAGTAGAAGAAAGGTCACTTCGAAGAGCTGTTTTCAGACCCTCTTTTTGTATCTCCAAATAAATAGGAATAGCAATAGCAGAGAGAACACCAATAATGAGTATCACGACGAGGAGTTCAACAAGGGTAAAGCCTTGTTCTTTATTTCTATTTCTGTAAGCTAGCATATTTATAATATCGGTTAGTTATCGTGTTTAGCGTCACGCTCTTGTAAAACTTGCGGACGGCGGTTGACCTTACCAGGAACAATAAGACCATCACCACCGACAATATTACGAACACGGTCGAAGGCAGCATCACCCATCCAATGTTTGAGACTATCAGCATTAGAGAAATGACCTCGAGCATCTACCGCAAACTTCTTATTAGTGGTAAGAATAAGAATAAGGTCGTTAGTGTAAATATGGTTGATAAGTTCGAACCAAACACTATGACGTTTAGTTTCATCACTATAGTATGCTTGCCCTACATCGTCGATAAAGAATACTTTATGCATAGGGCTCGTAAGTTGAACAAACATTTCATCACGCTTGAAACCACCAGAAGCAATACGACCTAATACTGACGCTTCAGTATTGTGAACAATCTCAGCAGGGTTATATAAGCCTTCTTTGATAAGAGCATTCAGGTAAGCATATGCTGTATAAGTTTTACCAATACCAATATCACCAGCAAGAACTAAAGAGGTACGGTGGTCGCCTTGTCCCTTTTTTACTCGCTCAATTTTGTTTAGGATAAGGGGGTTTTCTGTAGTGGCACTACCAAACCGCTCCCCTACTTGCTTCTTCCAGGACTTCATATAGTTAGTGATACGCTCTTCACGCTTGCGAGCAGCATCTGCTTGGTCACGTTTCATTTCTGCAATAAGAGCTTCTTGATATGCTTCTTGGGATACTTCTTTCTTTACACGCTCACCAAAGTTAGGCATAGTTGGTTTACGCCTTTTAGCCATAGCGTCAAGAATTGCTTGGCGTTCTTCGTGGGATACGTTATCAGTCATATTATTTCCAGTATATCATATAAACTCTAATACGAGATAGCATTAGGTATAAAAACTATCGGAATAGTTTAGGAGTTTTCAGAAGGCATAGAGATAAATTTCTTACCTTCCATACCTTTCTTACCAAGGTCACGAAGATACTGATTAGTAGAACGAATGTTTCTCATTTTCTTTTCAGTAGTCTTAATATACGACCCTAAATCTGTGATAGCCATTTCAGCAAGTTGTTGTTTAGCACCCTGATGTAAGTGTTTGGCTGTTGCAGCTCTATCCTTCTGTATCTCTAATTCAATAGAGGCATATTTGAGGGCATCTTCGAGAGCATATATTTCACCAAACCCACTATTAGCTTCAATTTCTTTCAAAGTACGATAAGTATCTGCTTGCCATACGGCACGTGCTTGAGCAACCTCAATAGCTCTATCTATCTCTTGCGTAGAAGCACCTACAGTAAGAAGTTCTTCCTTCTGGTCATAAAGTTCTTCCATACCATCATCAGTAGCATTATAATCAATATGTGCTTTCATAGTAAGACGATACATTCTACGAAGTTCATAAGCATAAGCATCAATAGCTGCTTGGTCTTTACTCTCGAGGAGTTCATCGAATTCTTTATCCATTATGGCACAACGAGACTCATTAGCTTCTACCCGTTCACGAGCATGCGAAGAACACCTTTTACCTGGTTTTTCGTAACAGATAATAAACTCCTAACAGACTTATAACTCTATACTATCATGTATCGGGTTAAGAAGCAAGTTTAAGTTTTTTATTGTGAGGCATTTTGCTATAACATTCGGAGCAGAAGGAATAATAGACAGGGCATTCATCGCCACAACCCACGCATTCACTACCGTGCTGGTTATTGAGCACATCAAGAATTTTCTCAATGATACGCTCTCCCACAAGTTCTTCAAAATGTTCTAACTCTACATATAGCAGCCCTTCAGTATCAGGGAATATCACACTCAACATTTTGAGTTCAGAAGTTATACGAGCAAGACTTTCGAGTTCCTCAAGAGGGGTTTCTTCCATCTTGTTATAGTCAATATATGTCTTCGTAAATTCAGTAATGATATTAGTATCTTTATCTGCTTGTAGCCAACGACCAACCATTTGGATAGTGGGAAGTTTAGGGTCAAAAATACCATCTACTACAGACCATAAGTCACGAGCGGAACATAACCATTTATTAGTAGGCTTGCTCTTCTCAGCAAACTCGTTGCGAGAAGTTATTGCTTCCTTATCGGGTGCCGTCAAGTCCCAAGGGTATAGAGGTGTCTTAAGAGTTTTAGAAAGAATATCTAAACGGGCTTTCTGTTCACGCATAACACTACCCTCAAAGAGTTCATTATGTTCGCTATCTGTTAGTTTGATATTCCATTGTTCTAACGCAAGTTGAATAATGTCAGGTTCTTCAATATGTAAGTCACCGAAACGAGGAGCAGTTTGTGCTTTAGTTACGACCAGGTTAGTTCCAATGGTGCCACCTGCTGCGAGAGTTGCTGCCTCTACAAGTGACTTATCAATATCGTTCCAGTCAAAACGAATAGTATATACATTACCTTGTTCGCTTAGTCCGAAGCGTCCAGCACGTCCAGCAATTTGTGCTGCTTCCCACAAGTGTAGGTCACGTTTCTCATCACCGTCAAACTTTTCAGTTTCAGCAAAGATAACATTATCTACAGGTAGGTTGATACCGTGCCCGATAACATCGGTTGCTACGATAATGTCTGTGTTCCCGTCAATGAAGTCGTTGATTTGTTGTTCTCGGGCAACAAGGGGAAGGGCACCATATAGCACTCCAACTTTCTTCCCAGATTTTTGGATAAGCATTTGGGCTGTCTTATATACTGCTTTACGAGAGAAGCAAACTACTACACTCTTCTCGGGGATTTGACTAATGTTGATGTCACCTCTGAAAACGATAGGTGTTTTACGAGTAAAGTAATTTATGTTGATATCATAAACATCATCTACTAGTTGGGTAATAGTTTCTACGGCTTCACTTGCAGTAAGAATGTGTAGGCTCTTATAATCTCCACCAGCAAGTAGTTTAGTCCATTTGTGCCCTCGAGCAGGCTCCACAATCCAGTGAGCCTCGTCAAGAACTAAAGCGTCACCAGTATCTGGAGTCATTTCTACGGTAGTAGCAAGTAGAGGAGCGAAAGGGTTAATGCTTTCTTCGCCTGTGATGAAACCAACATTTTCTCTACCGAAACGAGAAACCATTTTTTGATAAACCTCAAATGCTAGCATACGCAAAGGAGCAGCATATACATATGTTCCTTCAGGGTATGCTAAGTATTCTTCATAAAGAGCATTTAGAGCATTATATGTTTTACCTGAGTTTGTAGGTCCAACATAGAAGTTAGCAAAGTATGGGTTCTTCGAGCGGTGAGGAGGTTTTACACTCACATTATCGTAAACATTCTGAATAATGTTTTTCTTAACCATTTCGAACTGTTCTTGCTCATCATAAGAAGTAGTATCTGCTGTAAAGAATTCCTCACGAGAAGTAAGCTCTAAAATAGTAGCATAAGCGTAGAGTGGAATTTCTTGCTTATAACGGTTGATAAAAGTATCAGTAGGTTCGATAGCAAGTTTTTTGATAACTTTACGGAACTTGTCAGGAGTAATACCCATAAGTTCTGCTGCTTTCGCACTGGAGTATAATTTCTCTTTAGGTCGTGCTTCATACTCTTCACGAATACGAAGACGGTCATCATCCTTCTGAGTATTACGGGTAAGGAAGCGGTCACGACGCTTCTCGTAATGAGTATCAGCAACGATATCTAAAACTTTATCTTTAGTGAGCGGGTAAATGTTTTCGATACGAAGAACTTTCTTATAACGGTTTACCAACTGTTCGGGAATTCCGAACAGTTCAGCAAGGTCATTACCATGTAAGTGGGTTTCAGAAACACTATTGTTACGAAGTTTATGTAAGTCTGTTGCTTGTTTCTTAGTAGGACGGTTCATTATTTGTAGAACGTCATTCATAGACCAGAATACGTGGTGGCTTTTACGAATTTTACGCACATTGTTAGCGTTCAAGAATGACGGAATCTTTTTAGCGTTAATACGGAAGGTTTCTGCTACTTCTTCTGTTGAGAGGTAGTCCTCCATAGGTTCTTCAACTATCTCGTGTTCTATTTCCCATTTACGTTTGAGTTCGTACAGGTTAGATAGTTTTTCCTCAGATAGAGAGGAGATATATGCTTTGACTTCTTCAGGTTTGAAACCTGAGTGTCCTTGACTGTTAGTAGAGATTTCTAATCCAGCAGCATAGAGGAATATTATCATATCATCTTCGAGCACTCTCAAATATTTTGACAGTTTTTGTGTAGAAATACGACGTTCACTCAATGTGGGGTTCCGTTCTAATCGGCTTCGATATTTTTAGTATAGCATATTAAGTTATAAAGGTCTAGCATATTTAACTATCGGTTGTTTTTTCCATTTTTATGTTATAGTAGATATATGAGTACAGATATTTATAAAAATTTTAGTAAGTGGATGCCTCGAGTTTCACTTGCCGCATTAGGTGTTATTGTGTTAGCAGGATGCGTTCCTGTTGATACAAATGCTCCCGCTAAGGGTCAAGTAGTCTTTGAGATTACACCAGTTGAGGGTGGAGAATTTGCTAATATCACAGATAATGGTGTTATCGTAGAAGATAGTACAAGTGTATTGGTTCAGACAGGCGGGTCAGGTTCTTGTCCCCCAGTAATTGATAAGGTTGTTTCTGATGGTAAGACTACTTCTTTCTATCTAAAGGAGTATGAACAAAAGCCTTGTACTATGGATTACCGTCCATACCCACAACGAGTAAAAGCCTCTGGTAGTGATACTTTTAATTTTGATGGTCAAAAGTTTGAACTTTGTATGACTAAAGAAAGCTGTACACCACTGCTAGCTAAAGATGGTGTCCTACCTACCGTATAACTATCTTTAATTGACTAATGCCCCCAACGAATAAATCAGCTGGGGGCATTAGTATGTTTACTTTACTTTTTGGTTTTAGACTTTGCTTTTGCTTTACGACCTTGAAGCTCAATATAGTCGCTCATACGAGTGGAAGGAAAAACTCGACCAAGAACAATGTTATTGAGTTGGGGTTCTTTATCCTCTACAACGTTCTTGTAAGATGTTTCAAATTTAGAAGCAGGAATAAGAGTAAACTCTTTAGTTCCAGCAGGACGCACGAGGTATGCTTTTTCTGTTAGAGAGAAAGACTTACCTGCTTGTTCAAAGTGGAGTTGCTCACGAGAATTGAAGATTTTAAGGTCAGGTTTTTCTTTCTTCTCTTTAGTTGTAGAAGCCACAGGAGCCTCTGTAACGACTTCTTCAACCTCAACGGGTGTTTCTACCTCTTCACCATATTCAACCTCATCAAGGGGCTTCTCTGCCTGCTCAACCTTATATGCTGGAGCGTCAGAGTATGCCTCGTTAATCCAATCATTTACTTGAGCAATATTGGTAAGAGATAAAGGCATTGCTACGAAAGTTTCGTTGCTTCCTTCAGCCTTGTATGCGGCTTCACCAAAGAAACGGGAAACATTTGCTTTGTTAGCTTGTGAAAGAGCAAGAGCATCTTCATAGTATTTCTTTTCTTCAGCAATTTCTGCTTCGGAACCGTTGTGTTCTTCAATCTTCTTACGACTCATAGCGAGTCCTTCTGGAGTAGAAGTATATACTAAACGACGAACCATAAGGTTGAACTTAGCAGTTTGGTATTCTTTAAGCTTTTCAGGGTCTGTAGTGTTCGCATATTCTGGGTTTGAGCGTAGAGCAGCGAATTCTTCTTTGGCTTTGATGAATGCTGGACGAGAGTCTGCGGCACAACGACCATGTGGTAATGCTTGACACATAATGATAACCTTTACTGTAGAGTATTTATAATAAATATCTAACGGAATAGGTTATGTTGATTATTCTACTTCAAAAGAGTAGTAATATAGTCAGAGTTGCAACCCACTATTTTCCAATTGCCATTGCCATCAGGATTCATTCTTAAAGTCCAACCTGCTTCTACTTGTGCTATTTTGTTATCATTAGATGGAGCCATACGATAATCAACTAACGTAACACCAGAAACCATAATAGAAGCCAAGCCATCTTTTTTAAATGTGGCACCTGCTACTTCATCTATACGAGTAGTTACGGAAGAAATACGAGTTCCACCATCACGTGCAAAAGTTATACCATCTGGTTGGATATAAATAAGTTTTGAGTTGGGGTTAGAGAGGTCTGAAAGATACTGTCCTGTACCATAAGTTCCGACAATATTAGCAAAAGTTTCTGCAGAATTAGCAGGAAGGTCAACAGCCGCATTATCAATCATGTCAGTTGAAGCGAAAGTAACAGCTGCTTTTTGTGCTGCTGCAGCATCTGCTTCCGTAAAACCATTTGATTCAAGGCTTGCCATATCTACAAAGGAAGCAGTCTTGTCAAATTTTAAAAATGGGTTACTTGGGTCAAGTTTGATTTTTGAATAGGTTCCTAAACTATCTGTTACTTGTTCCCCCTGTACTACTGTAATAGATTCACCGTTCATTAAGGTAGTCTGCGGAGATGAACATCCAATTAGAGATGCTGAGACTACTATTGATAGGACACCTATAGTGATAGAATTACGGTAGTTATTACCCATTTATAGTTTCTTTCTTAACTTGTATTAGATATTACTAACTATAGCATACTTATACAGGAGGGTCCTTTATTCACTGAGTTCTTCTGCGGGCACAGCACTATCACTTGGTTGCTCTATTGCTACTTCTGGAGATTTTTTAAAAGCAGTTTTCATCTCCTCAGTGATATTGCCGTATTTAATAGTAGACTTCATAATACTAGTTCCATCAGATGCAACGATTTCATATCCTGTAATAACTCCCTGACTCGTGGTAACTATAACTTTACTTACTCCAATATCACCCGTGGGGATAAAAGTATAGATTCCTTTATCATTACTTGAAGCAGTCATCTGAATATCTTCAAGAGATGATACGTTAGCGAATGTTGATAGGGTTCCCATGAAAGGCATGCTTTCGGTGGGAACGATATATGAAGCTTTTATTCCTTCGCTAGCATTATAGGATAAAACACCACTAGCGTTGAGTTTATTATCGTATACATATACTAATTCGTTTGAGGTAAAGGTTGTTTGTTCAATAAGTCCTTCTGTCTTTGCTTTTTCATTGTTCCAATAGAATTTTTAACCATTGCCTGTTGCGGGAGCATTCGAACGTTCTGCTTGTAATAAAGCTAACTTCTCTGCTTCTTGTTTTTTTCTGCGCGCTTCGTCTGATTTTATTTGCTTAACTAGGTCTTTCGCAAAGGCTAATTGATCTTCGGGAGAAAGCGCAGCAATACGTTGTACACTATCTTCATAGGTTGCAGTTTCAATTGCTTT
>ERZ1034365.1548-NODE-1548-length-11472-cov-2.362878_pt1 | contig 11472 bp, 14 predicted proteins | sample MGYA00520615_ERZ1034365 | MGnify/ENA primary metagenome ERZ1034365 (study PRJEB33736, sample SAMEA104284505) | Azolla filiculoides | biome: Urban; feature: Water surface; material: Ditch water | place: Netherlands | collected 2015-10-28 | depth 0-0.1 m ... | reverse complement strand
ATAAAAATTATGGAAGCCTCTGCAAACGCAAGAGGCAGAAAACACGGGCAAGCGTTCGTTATAACGATGTATTGCGCAGTGTGTAGTCGATGAATGTAAATGAGCAAGTGTTTTTCGTGTATATACATTATATATTGGTACTCAACGGCACTTGCTTTATACTTTACCACTGAAGGCGTTGTATTCGGTCTGGCTTGTGTCTTTCTCTTAATGTATGTATCCATTGTATTCATTTCATTTCGTTTGTCAAAACTTTTTTTAATTTTCTTTTTCTTATATATAATGTATAGAGTTTTCCTGCTTTCCTTGGTTGTCAAGCGAGTGAATATATTATATATGTATACATTCTGGCGGGTTGTCTTGCGACGGTTTGCCTTACTTGTATGGATACATTATATTCATATAAATAATGAAGTCAAAAGATATTTGAATTTTCTTTTTTGCGGGAAGCTAGTGTAAAAAGTAAAGCAATTTTCTACCAATTGGTAGGGAAAAGGCAATTTTTGTAAAACGAGAATAGTAGGTTTAATCATACTTTTCATACTTTTTAATAAGGGAATACTACCAAACGATAGGGAAACGGTGATTTTAAGAGAAGAGAAAAGGTGACTAAATTGGTCATCATTAATACTTTTCCTCCCTTTTATAAAACTACTTCACAAATACTTGACTACTCAAGCATCTCTAAGCCTTCGTGTTCTCCATACACTTACTTAGTGTTCTTTATACACTTACTACAATGTATAGGCTTTACAAAGGCAACTTAGTATATAAATGTATATAAGCTTTATTTTATATAGTAGCTTTAGAAAGGGAAGCAACTTGTATGCAAGAGGGAGAGGAGACTGAGTGAGGGTGAGGAGGATAGAGTGAGGTGAGGGAAGATAGCCCCCCCCCCGAGTGGGTAAGGGGTAGAGGCAGAATAAAAAATGGAGTGGGAGGTTATCATAGGGAAACAAACTTCCAAGCAGACCAACTTAGCTATAGGGAAATCAACTTTCTTCCAGACCACTTGTGTCATAGACACTACCCCCCCCCATTTAAAAAAACAAGCCCCCCACTTAGTTTTACAAACAAGCATATAAGTTTATAACCACTAGCTTTATTGGGGCTACACTGCGTTCCGCCCTAGCTTGTTAAAGCGTATATGCACAAAAAAACACATCCAACTATTTAAAGAAGAATGTGTTTATATGTATATGCTGTGTAAACAGCTCTTTATTTGCTCATAGACGCACGTTTATATATGTTTGGCTATGATGGGCTTCTAGAAAAAAGAACGTGCGTTTTAGAGGGGTTTAAATTGGTTTATATGTTTTCTCTAAGAAACTCCATCACCTCAGATACGTGACGTATAGGTTCTGCCTTCAGCCATTCGCTGTTTGTTATACCATATTTCCTAGCTTCTTTAAAGGAACACATACCATATTCCCTAAGAGTTTCTATGGTCGAAAGAACAAACATCGCCCGCTTCATTCCTATTTCAAATATCTTGTAATTACCTTCTCTTAGTCTACGTTCTATTTTCATATATGTTTGTTATAAATAATAAAAGGACACAAAATCATCTCCAACATTTCTTATATGTTTATGTATATGTTTATGTTTGGTTCTCTGTTCTTCTTTCTCTCTCTTATGGAGAAGGAGCCTGCCTTACCCAATCTAGAGGGTTATGAGAGGAAGACGTCCCACCCTAAAGAACTATATAAGAAAGAGTGGAACGGCTCCCTTCTTGCTGGATTTACAAAAAGAATAGTATAGTCACTACCACTCAACAGGGGGAGAACTATTATTTATAGTTTTCCTTTCCCCTGTTTATGCCTCATTTGTTCTCACAAAATGTGCATAGTTTCCAACGAACGTTTGCTTACCCGTATCTCTTCAGGAAGTCGTATCGACTAATCATCCCCTTGCCTACAAGGTCGGTGTTCACAGGTTAATTAGTAGCCCCCGTGCCTACTGATGTTTCGCTTCGCTCAATGAGCTAGGCTATAGTTATTTTTCATAACTCCCATCCTTTTAATTGTCTGCGAAGCATTATATTCATATGTTAATTAAAGTCAAGTGTGCCACTACAAAGCAATGTCCTTTCCTTTTGACAACAAATAGTTTTATGTTAAATGCATTTGATGAACAAATTTTTTGTACAACAACTCACATAAAAGGAAAACTCTATACAATTCATATAGTGCGTTCTCCGCATAACAGTGGCACAGTTGACAATAAATAACATTTCAATATACTCATTATGCGTTACAAAAACAACTAGCTTTCTTTTTTAAAGAATAAATGCCTGGTATAGTGGAGGTGAGTAACTGCGTAAAGAACCTCCATCAACTAGTTATTTATATTAAATGAGTATGACAGAAATTGAGGACATTGTTATAGAAGACATACCAGAGAAAGTAGATAGGCGACTACGAACAACCACTAAGAAAATAGAGGGAACACAAGTAAGTCGTATACCTGGTATGAGGAAGGATGTTAAGCGTAACCTAGCTTTAGTGAGTCGTTATTTGCTAAAGAACCCAGATGCCTCCACTACACAAATACAGAAAGACTGTAAGTTGTCCTATTCTGCTGTGACAAGGGCTAGGGCAAACATAGCTGAGTATATAGATAAGGATGAACGAATTATTGCTATAACGGAACGTGATTTGGAAATAGTTTGGAAGGGGCAACAGGAAATATTTGAGAGAATGAACAACCCAGAAGAACTTGCTAAAATTAAGGCTTCAGACCTGGCTGCTATAATGGAAAAGAGCGAACGTCGCTACCAACTATTCCGCTGAGAAGCTACTAATAAGGAAGGAGGGTTGAAGACGATAGATAACATTGAGATAATTTAACACTTTTTAAGTATATGATAATTAAATGTAATTTACCAATCTTAAATGAGGACGATGTAGAGTTGTGAACATATTATATAAATTCTGAACATATTGAATTTATATGTAGGTGAGTATGACCTTTTATAAATTCTGTTATTATACAAATGGAGAAAAATAATATATTCGCACCATTCAACTCATTTGAAGAAGGGGAGGAATTTTTAAAGAAAATTATTCCATATATATCAAATGAAATTATAGAAATTATATAATTCACATAGAATTATAGTTGTTGAAGACAATGACGGTTTTATCGAATATGAATTAAAACAAAAAAATAATGTCCACCCTTAAATTCAAAGCCAATCCAAAACAGAAAATAGCCTTCAAAGCCTTGTTCGACAACATACACACAGATATAGGGTATGGAGGTGGAGCTGGAGGTGGTAAGAGCTATGTTGGAGTTAGTTGGGTGTGGATGATGTGTAACAAATATCCAGGAGTGAGATATGCTTTCTGCCGACAAGAACTGAAGAGGCTGAAGCAAACAACCCTGAACAGTTTTTTTAAATTTATAGCTGATTATGAAATACCAGAAGACCAAGCAGGGAAGTATAATGCACAAGACGGAGTAATTAAGTTTGCTAATGGCTCTGAGATTTTATTGATTGACTTGTCCTACCAACCTAGTGACCCACTATATACACGACTTGGTTCTCTTGAACTCACTTGAGCTTTTATAGATGAGAGTGCTGAGGTTGATGAGCAATGTATAACAATTCTTTCTACCCGTATATGACGACAGAAGAACGATGACTATGGTATAACACCTAAACTTCTACAGGGCTTCAACCCAGACAAATGACACGTATACCGCACCTTCTATAAACCATATAAGGAAGGAACTCTACCAGCATATAGAATGTTTATTCCTGCCCTAGCGACAGATAATGAATATATAGCTAAGAGTTATATAGCACAGCTTGAAAAGAGTGACGAGGTGACGAAGCAACGTCTGTTATACGGAAACTTCGACTATGACGCAACTCCTGGTCGATTGTTCAGCTTCGACTCGTTGCAAAACTTGTTCTCTAACATTCCAGAGCAAAGCGAAGATACATACATTTCCATAGATGTAGCGAGACAGGGTAAAGACCAGACAGTTATAATCATCTGGCGATGATTAAGTGTAGTTGAGATTATTACAGAGGAGAAGAGCAGGCTAGACACATTAACAACATTTGTTAAGCAACTAGCACAGCAATATGATGTTCCTCCTAGTCGCATTGTTGTTGATGAGAATGGAGTTGGTGGAGGGTTGATAGACAACTTACGTTGTCAGGGGTTCATAAATAATGCTTCCCCTTTGCAGCCTCGTAATCCCAATCTAAGTCAGACACGAAACTTCGAGCACCTAAAAACACAATGTTATTGGGAACTAGCTAAGCTCGTGAATGAAAATAAGGTGGCTATAGCTTGTAAGGAAATATATAGACTAAAAATTATTGAAGAACTTGATGCCATTGTCCAGATTGATATAGATAAAGATTGAATGATAAAGCTGTTTAAGAAAGATGATATTAAAGCAAAACTATGACGTTCTCCAGACTTCTCTGATGCTCTTATGATGAGAATGCTATATGAAGTGAGGAAATGGAGCATAGTTAAGACAACACAAGAACAGAAGGAAGAAGTTTATGACGAACTCCTAGACTTCAGTGAGAAGGAAGAAACAATAGAAGACTCTTTACATCCCTACTAAATAACTATGGAAAAAGAAGAAAACATACTCTCTTCCCTATGAATTACAGAAGACGAGCTCCTAGAACAGGTGAGACGAGAACGTAAGGAAGGTGAAGACTTCTCCTATGCCTTCAAACAAGAGATTGAGTTTGATATGAAGCTCTTGAAGAACAAGCGAGATAAGAAGAAAGACGAGAAACTTGTTGGAGATACAACATTGTTCAACAATCATACGGCTCTTATGGCTCGTTCCTATCAGAGCAAGAACCAAATAAAGATTAGGGGGGATAAGAATGGTATAGAGAGAGAGGTGAAGATGCTCAACCTTACCCTAACAGAGGATATGGAGAGTGCACAGATGAAGGCAATGAAATATTACCTGTTCTATGATAAGTTTGCAACAGGTGTCGCCATTGTAGGAAATGGTGGATGGGACTGAGTGTACAAAAGGAACGTATTTAGTGTTATCAACCCTCTAACGTGGGTGATGGACCCTTCTGGTGACTACTTTGTAGGAAACTATAGATATACAGGGTTCTTTGGTATGAAGACACGACAGGAGCTAAAGGATATGGGTGTTGACCCAGACACTCTTATGGATAGGAGTTATGAGAAAGGGGCTATAGAGCTTAAAGAACGTATGCAACGTATTTCTGCCCTATTCCCAGACTCAAAACTATGAAGTGAGGTGTTTGATGTTTATTACCACTTCACACACGTTAATGGTGTTAAGGTGTGGACAATAACAGCTTCCTTCGACTCAGTGTTGCTTTCCTCAGGAATTGTTAAGCCTAATAGCCCACTAGAAGCTAAGAAGAAAGAAGCAATTTCTTTCCCATTTGCCTTCTACTATTGGAAACCAGACCGAGACAATCCATTTGGAGAACGACCAGCAAATTTGATTAGGGATGTACAGCTAACTAAGGCTCGTATCAAGAACCTTCGTCTTAATAAGATGGAAGCAGAGCTCTATCCTATGTACTTGTATAATAAGGACTATGTCAGCGGTAAAGACCTCACATTTGGTTTCAATAAAGGAATACCAATTAGTACAGGAATTGATGGTGCTGCTGTAAATCTTGGTAACATTGTTACTCCTATACAGAAAGACCTTCGTGTAGACACTAGCTTCGCTGTAGAGCAAGACCTCGACCAGATGGTGGAGAGAAGCACATCCATTGGTGCTATAGTTCAGGGAACAACAACACAGAGACGAGAAACCCTTGGTACAAATCAACTTGTAGCAACAAACACAGACGTAAACCTCTCTCTTAATGAGGAAGTTCACGCTGTCGGTGATGAACAATTTGTGAAGATATGGTTTGGTGGATATTACCAAAACTTTGAGGATGGTGATAAGAAACTTGTTTATGCAGGAAGTTCTACAGGGGAACAAGCCATTGTGCTCCGAAGAGCCGATTTCATATACGAAGGAAATCTATCTATTTCTATAGAGAGTAATATAGGACAGGAAGATAGGAAACGAAAGGAGATGGCTGCGACAGTGCAGATGACTCCTCTTATACTACCAACACTTTCTCCAGCATCTAAAATTAAATATTTGAGGTGGATGGGAGAACGAGCAGGAGTTCCTACAGAGAGTATGGAGGAATTTCTACCTAAGACACCACAGATGGTTAAACAGAGCTTGGAGAATGAAGCTCTGAAGAAGAACATATTTGTTCCTATTAGCAGTGATGATAACCACGAAGACCATTTGGTTGAAATGGGAAGTGTTATGCAAACAGAAGCAATGGAAGTTCATCAGCTTAGCCATATACAAGCTATGATTGAACTAGGACAACAGCCTTCAGCAAGTGTTCCACAGGATGGTGGAGAACAAGCTATGGCAATGAGTATGGGAGCCCAAGCTATGGGGCAGGCAGGAGCCGAACTAGCTGCTTAATAACTAATAACAAGCTAATTATGACAATAGAAGCACAGAATGAAGAGCCAGAAATTGCAAAGGCTAAATATAAGGCACTACGTTTCTTTCAGGTGAGTAAGGAATGGGTAAGCCTTGTAGAAGCATACAATATGAAGGCTATAGCTCTTCTTGGAGAAGTTAAGAAAAACATTGAGACACGAAAGAAAGCTGACATTAGCTTTACAGAACTAGACAAACTTCTTTCCTATATTAAATTCATTGAACAGCTCATTTCCCTTCTGCCAACAAGTGAAGGTGGTGAAATATTTAAGAAGGAACTACAGGAACAAATTGAACGAGGTCTTAGCCACGTTTATGGTAAGGTGGAAGTTGGTTTCGACACTCCTATGTATTCAAAGGCTGATATGATTAAGAATGAATATAACGCCGCTCTTACAATAGGGAGAAAACTAGAAGAAATCATTAGTCAGTATGAACCTAAGAAGGAAGAAAGTTCTTCTCTTCACCCATACGAAGAAATTTAATGTTCTCAACCTGCTGCTTATTTATTTAGGCAGTGGTTGGCAACTTTATGCCAAGCGACTTGTTCGCATAATCCTTTTTTATTATGACTGCAGAAGCAGCTGAAGACGAAATCACTCTCGGCGGAGAGGAGGTAGGTCTTGAGGGAGAATCCATCTCGCCCTCTGAAAATGATGATGGTTCGGAACCAACCTCCGAGCAGAAAAACTCTTCTAATTGGAAGAAGATGTCTGAAACCAAGAAAGCCCTTGAGCGTGAGCTTCGAGCAGAGAAAGAAGCTAAGGCTTCTCTTAATGACGAACTTGCAAAGCTCAAAGAATGGGCTAATAGCCTATATGAAGATGAAAGCCAGAAACCTTTTGCAAAGAAGGAAGAAGCTCTCGTTGAAGCCAAAGCAGACATTCTTGAAAAGAAACTATTTCTTATTGAGAATAAAGAAGCCAAGGAACATATAGACCTAGTAGATGGTGCACGAAAGAAATATGGTATGGACTATGACGATGCTTGGGACTTCGTGAAAGCGAAACTTCCTAAGGAGAGTGTAAGTAAAACCTCTTTCGATGTAAAGACAAAAACCCCTGGTCTTTCCAAGGACTTAACTAAGGTGAGTGCAGAAGACGCCCTGTCTCTCCCTAAGGAAGAACAACGGAAATGGCGAGTTGCGAATGGTTGGGAGAAGGCATAACAGCCTATAAACATAAACAAAGGAAACTGTGTTTCCCTCCCTTATATATACTAACATAAATAAAAATATGTCAAATGACTTCGCTGGTGTTGTTAAACAACATTGGGCAAATATGATTGAAGATAATCTTCAGAAAACACTCCTTGCTACAGAGCTTTGTGAAATGGTAGACATTCCTAACGGAACTACCAAGAACCTTCCAAATGTTTCTTTCCAGGCTTCTACAGACTATACTAAGTATACAGCTGTAACCTTCAAGGATGCTAAGACAGGAACTGAACAGCTTGTAATTAACGTTACACCAGTTGTACCATTCCAGATTGACGACCTTGACGTTGAAGATAACTACATTTCTATGGCTCCAGAGCTTACACGAAATGCTAGCTATATGCTCAAGAGCCGTATTGACGGTGATGTTCTTGCAGAAGTGCTTAATGCAAAATGGAAGTATGACAATGCAGGTGTAGGGCTCAATGCTGGTACACTTACACCAGTTGCACTCACTACAGGTGCTTCTCAGAACATTTCCACTGTATTCGGAATGGCTAAGGCTCTTCTTACAAATACAGGAGTTAATGCTTCTAACCTTTGTCTCGTTGTTGATAGCTTCACTCTTGTTGCTCTCACAACTCTTGGTCTTGAAACTTTTGGTGACAAGGCAACTGAGGCTTACGAAAAAGGTTTCCGTGGTATGTTCGGTGGAATGAAGGTTTACGAGGCTTCCAACCTCACTTCTTCTACAGTTCTCGACATTGCTACTAACCCAACTGCAGCAGACTATGTTGTTGTTCAGGGGGTTACATTCACTTTCGTAGCTTCTGTAGGTACAACTGCTGGTAATGTCCTCATTGGTGCTTCTGCTGATGCAACTGCTCAGAACCTTGTTGCTGCCGTAAATGGTGCAGCTGGTGCTGGTACTACCTATGTAGAAGTGGGAGCTGACGCTCGTGCAACTCTCTCTGGTATTACAGCAACTGATGGAACTGACCTTGTATCTTTTGTTTCTAAACGTGGAGCTCTTCTTGCATCGTCTTCTATGACTGCTGCAGCAAATGACTTCCGTGTTCAGGCTCTCAACTGTGCAATTATGGAAAAGGGTGCTATCAAGCTCTCCATCCGTGACTCAGTTAAGATTAAACAACAGAGTAAGAACGGTACCCTCGTTGAGGAATACCTCGTTTACGCTCGATACGGTCTTAAAACAACTGTACGAGGAGCTGAACGAATGGTTCGAGTTCTTGTTTCTTCTATTTCTGCTGAAGCGTAAGCTTTAACAACATAGATGGTTACAAACCAGCCTCTTCGGAGGTTGGCTGAAACTATTTATATCTTTATGTAATTAAATATGTCCGAAATAACAGACCATAAGAAAGCACGAAAGCTATTAGCCATACAACAGGTTGAGGAAGAAGAGCAAAAGAAAGAGGAAATTGTTAAAAAACAACTTTCCGCCCGAACTATGCCTGTCTTAATTAGAGGAACTAAAGAGACAGCAATAATTAATTATAACGAATATAATTCAGACATCCATATTTGTATTTAATCAATATTCCCTATGAACGTAGCACAAATTATAGCACAGATGAGACGTAAGGCAAAGGTGAATACAACTCAATATTCAGATGCTGATGCCCTCATTGACCTAAATACAGGAAAGGATGAGTTCTGGTCTATCATCAACAGTACAACAGACGAAAGTTTCAACTGGGAACGATGGACTTCTGACACAGCTTCTGGACAGGGTGAATATTCCATACCACACGTTGCTTATAATGAAGCAGGTGCAAAGGTTATGAGTGAGGTGGAGGTAGTTTATGACAGCTCAACTTTCGATGGTACAGGTTCTCTTCAATATGTAAAGGCTAAACGTGTTAGCCCATCCTCTCTTGCTAATAGTTGGGAATGGTATGAAGAAAATCAACCAACATCCTCTCCTCTCTTCTTTGTAGGTGATAATAGTGTGTTTATAGCTCCTATACCACAAGGAGACCAGGCAGGAACAGGAAGAATAAGAATGACAGGTGTTCGTAAAATTGCAGACTATACACTCTCTACATCTGAAGCAGACATTAAACTCCCTATAGACCAGCAACAGGCTTTGGTTTATATGCTCATAGTGAGTGCTTTGGAACATAAAGGCGTTGATAGCAATGAAATAAACAATGCTGAGAATAGATGGCTTAGGAAGAGAAGAGAGGCTATAGCTACACTAGAGAGCAGAACAAGCTGACCATCATTCTTCACATATCCAGACGAAGATTTCAATGATACAATAACCAACTTATAATATGGCTAAAAAGATATGGAATTGGAAAAACTTTAAAGGAGGACTAGCTGATAACCCATATCTCGTACAGGAAGGACAATATCAAGAAGGGGTTAATGTTGATGTTCATACAGAACCAAATGGGTTCAAACTATCTTCCGATTTCTCTTCTGCATTAACTACAGCTTCTTCTGTTGTAGCTATGCTTGACTGAGCCGACTATGGTGAAAGTGGGGTTAGTGATGAGAGTGTCATTTATTCATTTTGTTCTGGTGGTGAAATATATAAAGGAACATCAACAACTCCTATATACACAGATGTTACGGGTTCTGCCATAGTTCAGGCTTTCGCTCTTAATGTTGCTGGAACTATAAGAATTTATTATATTACAGCAGACGGTAAAATTCATCGTATAGCCACTGATGGAACTTGATAGCTTATGCTGGAGAAATGTATATAGGAGATGTAAATGTTTTCAGAAAAATGACACAAGCTGAAACATTAACAACTTTTATGACATTCCCAGTTGAGGAAACAATAACAGCAATAACAAATTTTCAGGACACTTTCAATATATATGTTAAAATTGGTGTTCCTCTTCTTCCTCGTGATGGTAAGCAATATATAGCAAGTATAGGTGCAACAGCTCCAACTTACGTTACTATGTGGAACAAACTTCCAATATTATGAGCTTGTAATAGAGGTGGTACAGACTACGTTGTAACAGGAACTTGACCAAACTATTCAGACTTATATGCTGTTAGTGGAACACAAAGACAACTCATTCGTTCCAACTTTGAAGGTATGACTGCTTGAAGAAAGTTCTCTGGAAAGATAATTAGTTGGAAAGATGAGGTGTTTTTACTTGGTAGCAATAGAGAAAGTTGAACTCTCTATGGTAATTCAATCTTTAGACTAGGGCAATATTTCCCTTGATTACCAACTGCTTTGACAGAAATATTTAGAGGGTTGTCTGGTTGGCAGTTGTATAGCATAATGTCTAATAACAGAACCCTATATGTATGAAGAAAATGAGCATCTAATGTTTATTCTCGAACATCAATTTCCCTAGACCTTCCTTCAACTTCTTATGCTTCTTCTTGATATATAGTTAGTCCAGTTTTTGATGGTGGTAACAGGAATGAAAAGAAGAGCATAGACGAAATAGATGTCTCATATATGTGTGATAGCTCCAATCCATTCTTCCCTCACGGTGGTTCAATTCAAATGTATATGCGAACATCACCAGGTGATAGTTGGACACAAATTGGAAGTACATATACGCCTACAGACATAGGAAATATAAAGATAACAGGAAATGAAATAGCACAGGCTTGACTAAATAGTTTTTACCAAGCAGAATTTAAAGCATATATAACACAAGCATCCGCTTCTCTTTCACCTCTTGTTACAGGAATTGAAGTTCTTTATTCAACACTAAACGACTAAATATGGAAAAAGAACCTAAGGTGGTAAAGGATGAGTATGTTGAACATATACCAGAAATAATACCAACAACAGTTGATAATGTTCAAAA
>ERZ1034365.1547-NODE-1547-length-11474-cov-2.015267_pt1 | contig 11474 bp, 10 predicted proteins | sample MGYA00520615_ERZ1034365 | MGnify/ENA primary metagenome ERZ1034365 (study PRJEB33736, sample SAMEA104284505) | Azolla filiculoides | biome: Urban; feature: Water surface; material: Ditch water | place: Netherlands | collected 2015-10-28 | depth 0-0.1 m ... | reverse complement strand
GCCGGCAGTAACGCAGTTTATCGACGGCACCGGGCCTATTTTTGGCGGCAAGCTGTTTCCGTTTGTGTTTATCACCATTGCTTGCGGTGCTATTTCCGGCTTTCATGCGCTCATTGCATCCGGCACCACGCCAAAATTGCTGATGAATGAGCGCGATATCCGCATGATCGGCTACGGCGGCATGTTGCTGGAAAGCTTTGTGGCAATTATGGCGATGATTGCTGCGACTGTACTGGAGCCGGGTATTTTCTTTGCTATCAACAGTCCTGCCGGAGTCGTCGGTAAAGAGGCGGTCGACGCCGTAGCTAAAATCAATAGCTGGGGCTTTGCGGTTACCGTGGAGCAGATGCAGCAGCTCGCTAGTGATATGGGAGAAAGCACACTGTTTGCGCGCACCGGCGGTGCGCCTAGTCTGGCAGTTGGCATGGCTAGTATATTTGGCAGCGCATTCGGTAAACATCTGCTTGCACTTTGGTATCACTTCGCCATTATGTTTGAGGCGATTTTTATTCTGACCACCCTTGATGCCGGCACCCGCGTCGGGCGCTTTATGTTGCAGGACATGCTCGGAAATTTCAATAAGAAGCTGGGCGAAACTTCTTATATGCCATCGGTTATTTTGACTAGCAGTATTGTGGTAGCGGGTTGGGGTTATTTCTTGTACATCGGTGTGATTGACCCTAATGGCGGCGTCAATATTTTATGGCCGTTATTCGGGATTGCGAACCAAATGCTTGCTGCGATTGCCTTATGTGTAGCGACAGGTATTTTAATGAAATCCGGTAAGTTGAAATATGCATGGGTAACAGGTTTGCCGTTGATGTGGCTGGTAACTATCACTAGCTGCGCCGCCTACGAGAAGATTTTTAGCGCGGATATTCGTGTTGGTTTTCTTGCGGCAGCGGATGATATGGCAGCCAAATTATATAGTGGCCTATTGCCGCCAGAAAAGGCAGCGGTGGCGCCGCAGCTGATATTCAATCAACATCTGGATGCATATCTGACATTATTTTTTGTGGTGATGTTGTGGGTGGTGATTATTGATATGTTGCGCTTGTGTACACGATACCTGGCAGGCAAGCCAGTGCACAAACTGACTGAAGTCCCACACGAGCCAAGCAGGTTGGTAGAAGGTTGGGTCAGGGATTAATGCTCAAGAAATTAAAACATTTATGGCATATCATCCGTCGGTTGACGGGTGATGATGCATATGAGCAGTATCTGAAGCACCATGCCGAGTTTCATCAGGCCACGGTTGATGCGCCGCCGCCTTTGTCGCGCCAGGAGTTTTTTAAACTATGGCAGGACACTAAGTGGAAAGGCGTTAAACGTTGCTGCTGAAACCGGTGCTCGATGATGCTGAAGTGTCGCGAATAATTGAGATGGCGTGGGAAGACCGTACCCCGTTTGAAGCGATAGCCGTTCAGTTCAGTCTCAATCAGGATGGGGTCATTAAATTAATGCGCGCCAATCTCAAGCTCAGTTCCTTCAAGCTTTGGCGTGAGCGTACACATGGGCAAACTACCAAGCACGTTAAGTTAAGAAGTGCTGCTGTAACGCGGCATAAGGCTAATCACCGCGTCAAACAGTTTTGATCGTAAGGCGAACTATTCCGAGCCTATTTTTTTACTACAGATAAACATCATCACCACGCCAACCACTATCATTGGCAAACTCAGCCATTGACCCATACTGAAGCCCATTGACAGCAGCCCCAGATAATCATCAGGTTCGCGTGTGAATTCCGCTAAAAATCTAAAGCTGCCATAGCCGATCAAAAATAAAGCTGAAATCGTGCCTGTTGCACGCGGCCTGGAAGCGTAGATCCAGAGAATAACAAACAGCAGCACACCTTCCAGTGCAAATTCATACAGTTGTGATGGGTGGCGCAGCAGGTTATCTACACGTGGAAACACCATACCGTAATCAGTATTAGTGACTCTGCCCCATAATTCACCGTTAATAAAGTTACCCATGCGGCCAGCACCCAGCCCAATTGGCACTAGTGGCGCGACAAAATCCATGATTTTGAGCCAGCCGATTTGATATTTCCTGCTGAACAGCCACATTGCTGCCAGTACACCCAAAAAGCCGCCATGAAAGCTCATGCCGCCTTGCCATACGGCAAAAATCTCGGTTGGATGCTGAATAAAATAATCAAGCTGGTAGAACAGAACGTAACCCAGGCGGCCGCCGATAATCACGCCCAGCGCACCAAAAAACAAGGCATCATCCAGCATCGCCAGGTTCCAGCGGTGCCAGCTGCGGTGGTTGATTTGCCATTTTCCTAAGGCCAGAAATGCCAAAAAGCCAGTCAGGTACATTAATCCGTACCAGTGGATGCCAAAGGAGCCTAAATGAATCGCGATGGGGTCAAATTGTGGATGAACAAGCATGGGAGATTAACTTCTGTTGATTAGGGTGTGATTTTACCTAATATTTCTATCAAAGATTAAATTTAGATGTATTTATCAGTTAATTAACACCTCTGCCTAGCATTTTTGCTCCAATTCAATCAGGTGTGGCAGTGGAGCTGAGTTTCTTTGGGTATGAAAATAAAGTGCGGCACGTCATGCTGACCATTTGGCGAGACTTGTACTTTAATGGTTTATTGGTCTAGCCGTGAGCAAGTTTTTTCTGATGTAGCGCGTGAAGTATCTAAATATCTAAGTTATACGCATATGTTTGAATGGTTCGCTGTAGGCAAGGTGTACGTAATTACATATTTCTTTGGCTAGTTAGCGCCAGCTAGTCTAAAATTACACTTTTATTTAATCTTCAAATAATTACGGATTTTTATCATGCCTGTTTATCGTTCACGCACTACTACTCACGGTCGCAATATGGCGGGTGCACGCGCTTTGTGGCGTGCCACCGGGATGAAAGATGCTGACTTCAGCAAGCCTATTATTGCGGTTGCCAATTCATTTACGCAATTTGTGCCTGGTCATGTGCATTTGAAAGACATGGGACAATTAGTTGCGCGCGAGATTGAAAAAGCGGGTGGTGTGGCAAAAGAGTTTAATACCATCGCGGTGGATGATGGTATTGCCATGGGGAATGGCGGCATGCTGTATAGCTTGCCCAGCCGTGACTTGATTGCTGACAGCGTGGAGTACATGGTGAATGCGCACTGTGCAGATGCATTGGTGTGTATCTCGAATTGCGACAAGATCACCCCTGGCATGCTGATGGCAGCCTTGCGCTTGAATATTCCGGTGGTATTCGTTTCTGGCGGCCCGATGGAAGCTGGCAAGGTGAATTGGAACGGCAATACCCATAAGCTGGACTTGGTTGATGCCATGGTGGCTGCGGCGGATGATAAGGTGACTGATGAAGAGTCTGATGCGATAGAGCGTTCAGCCTGCCCAACCTGCGGTTCATGTTCCGGCATGTTTACGGCAAATTCAATGAATTGCTTAACCGAAGCGCTGGGTTTGAGCCTGCCGGGCAATGGCTCCACGTTGGCAACCCATGCCGCGCGTAAGGAATTATTCCTGAAAGCAGGCCGTCTGGTTGTTGAGCTTGCCAAGCGTCACTATGAGCAGGATGACTACAGCGTACTGCCGCGCAGCATTGCCAACCTGAAAGCATTCGAGAATGCAATGAGCCTGGATGTGGCGATGGGTGGTTCAACCAATACCGTATTGCATTTGCTTGCGGCAGCACATGAAGCCGGCGTGGACTTTACGATGAGCGATATTGACCAGATTTCGCGCAAAGTGCCTTGCGTGAGCAAGGTTGCACCGGCTACAGCCAAATACCACATGGAAGACGTGCATCGTGCCGGTGGCGTGATGGGTATTCTGGGTGAGCTGGACCGTGCCGGGGTGATCCATCGTGATACGCCGACCGTGCATAGTAAGACTCTGGGTGATGCACTGGACCAATGGGATATCAAGGTCACCAAAGATGAGGATGTGAAGAAATTCTACCGTGCTGCACCTGGCGGCATACCAACAACGATCGCGTTCAGTCAGTCCATGCTCTGGCCTGCACTGGATGATGACCGTGCAGAGGGCTGTATCCGTGACAAAGAACACGCATACTCCCAGGATGGCGGCTTGGCCGTGCTATACGGCAATATCGCTTTGGATGGCTGTGTAGTCAAGACAGCAGGCGTTGATGAATCGATCTGGAAATTTACCGGCCGTGCACGTATTTTTGAAAGTCAGGATGCTGCGGTTGATGCAATTCTGGCAGACAGGATTGTTGCGGGCGATGTGGTGGTGATTCGCTACGAAGGCCCGCGCGGTGGTCCAGGCATGCAGGAAATGCTGTATCCAACTTCTTATCTCAAATCCAAAGGTTTGGGTAAGGAGTGTGCTTTACTGACCGATGGCCGCTTCTCTGGCGGCACATCTGGCTTGAGTATCGGTCATGCTTCGCCAGAAGCTGCTGAAGGCGGTGCCATTGGTCTGGTGCAGGAAAATGACACGATTGAAATCGACATTCCTAACCGCACCATCCATTTGGCGGTGAGTGATGAAGAGTTGTCGCATCGTCGCTTGAAGATGGAAGATAAAGGCAAGGACGCCTGGAAACCGGTAAATCGCCAGCGTGCAGTATCTTCAGCGCTGAGAGCCTATGCGGCAATGACGACCAGCGCAGCGCGCGGTGCTGTGCGTGATGTTTCTCAAATCGAAGAATAAATATTATTGGCCGTTAGCTAACCGCTAATCGAATTAAAGCAAGCTTAGAGTAATTTAAATGACGCAAACCAGTGCAGTAAATAAAATTAACCCGTTAGTCGAAGCTGGAAATCATCACCTTCGTTTCATACGTGATGATAGCGGCTTGGACTACATAGAAATCGATAATGATTTTGCTACCGCTAAAATTGCCTTGCAAGGCGCGCATGTAATGGCATGGCAGCCTAAGTCACAGCAGCATCCTGTATTGTGGTTATCAAGCAATGCGCGCTATGTACAAGGCCGTTCCATACGTGGCGGTATCCCTGTTTGCTGGCCATGGTTTGGTGCGCACCCGACCGATAGCACTTTATGTCCGCATGGCTTTGCACGAGTCATGCCGTGGCAGTTGGTTGATACTGAAACGCTGAATAGCGGCGCAACACGTTTAGTGCTGCAAATGCTTGAGCCGGCGGAATCAAAAAGGCAGCTTTCCTATCCTCATTTGCTTACCATCACCATTACGATAGGTGACACTTTACGGGTGGATCTTGCTACCACCAATAAAGCGGATCATCCGTTTATGGTGGGTGAAGCATTACATACTTATTTTCATGTAAGCGATGTGTCTACTATTCATATTACAGGTCTTGATGACACCCTCTATGCAGATAAAGTGTTTAATTACGAGCGTAGAGTGGAGCGTGATGATGTGCGTTTTGATGGCGAATTTGATCGTGTGTACCTGAATACTACCGCTGACTGCGTGATTCATGATGCAAATCTGCGCAGAGAAATACGTATTTCAAAATCCGGCAGTGAGTCGACTGTGATCTGGAATCCATGGGCAGAAAAAGCCGAGCAAATGGCTGATATGGGGGCAGCTGACGAATGGCGGCAGATGATTTGTGTAGAAACAGCTAATGCACTTGAAAACTCCGTAGTGATCAGTCCCGGCAGGACACACATTATGTCGGTAGAGTATCGCGTAGAGAGTCTGTGATTATCGTTTCACGGAGTTAGGTCTGATTTCAACGGGTTTGCAATGCTGTCAACGTATGTTTATGTTAATACGTTGATTAAATACAAAATCTTGTAGATTTTCTGAGTTTGCTTAATCAAATTCGTTTTATTGATATGGTGATTATTTGATTTTGCTCACTTGTTTAAATTTAAATTATGGGTATCATAATATCGTTGTATACATAAAAAACTATTATTATTAGGCATTAATTCAAGGAGATAGCATGAAAGCTTTATTAGTAACAATCGCTGCTGCCGGTTCTATGTTTGCTGCAGCACAGGCAAATGCAGTAGATGCTGCTGCTGCACAAGCATTGGCACAAAAAAGTGGCTGTTTAGCTTGCCACAGTGTTGATAAAAAAGTATTGGGTCCATCTTACAAAGATGTTGCCGCTAAATACAAAGGTGACAAAACTGCCGAAGCGAAACTGATTGAAAAAGTTAAAAAAGGCGGTAGCGGTGTTTGGGGTCCTATGCCAATGCCGGCAAACAGCCCTCAAGTTAAAGATGCGGATATCAAGACTATTGTTGAATGGGTATTGTCACTGTAATTCAGCCGCTATGATCTGAATACAAATCTAGTTTAGATATAGTTAAAAGCCGACTTTAAGTCGGCTTTTTTATTTTTGACTAATTATTTTGATGCTTTTGAGTTAAATGGTACTTATGTAATTTACTGTGGCGTATAGAGTAGGCAAAATAAAACACGATGCCTGCCAATACCCATAAGCTGAATCTATGCCAGGTACTTGCCGGTAGAAAACTCATTAACGCACCGCATGAAATGATGCCCAAAACTGGAATCAGCGGATTCCATGGGTTTTTAAATGGGCGATGCAGCTGTGGCTCGCGAATACGCAGTACGATAACGCCGACGCATACCATGACGAAACTGGCTAAAGTGCCAATATTCACCGTTTCGGCCAGCTCTCCCAGCGGGATAAACCCTGCAACCAAGGATACGACCAAACCACACATTAAAATGATGCGTGTCGGGGTTTTGCGGTCCGGGTTCACGATGGAGAAAACCGGTGAGATCAGTCCGTCGCGGCTCATGGCAAATAGAATGCGTGTCAGTCCATACAGCAGTACCAGTAATACGGTAATCAATCCCGCAAGTACGCCGGTTGCAACCAGTGTAGATGACCAAGTATGGCCGATTCTGGCTAATGCAAAGGCTACTGGTGACGATACGTTAAGCTCGCTGTAAGGCACAATACCGGTCAACAGCCCCGATACGACAATATATACAAGGGTGCAGAAAACCAGCGAAGCCAGTAAGCCTATCGGTAAATCGCGTTGTGGATTTTTGGCTTCTTCAGCCGCTGTAGAGACCGCATCAAAACCAAAAAAATCGAAGAAAACTAATGATGCGCCAGCAAGCACGCCGACATTCTTGCCATTTTCCAAAGTGCTGAACCAGCCGAATGGCATGAATGGCTGCCAGTTGTCAGAATTGACGTGCATAGAGGCCAAGGCAATGAAAATGGCGATGGTCGATAGCTTGATAATCACGATGATGTTATTGAAACGGGCGCTTTCCTTAACACCAATACTTAATAGAATGGTCAGTATCCAGATGATCAGAAATGCGGGTAAATTAATAATCCCGCCCAGCATCGGTGCTTTGATCAGGCTGTCCGGCAGGTGCATGCCAAAGTTGCTGAGCGTATTAATGAAATATCCTGACCACCCATTGGCAACGGCGGCGGCACCGACCCCATACTCAAGTAATAGGATCCAGCCCATTATCCAGGCAATAAATTCACCAAAAGCGACGTAACTATAGCCATAAGCACTTCCCGATCCGCCAACAGACGCGGCAAGTTCCGCATAGGCCAAGGCTGCAAATCCGGACGCGATGCCGGCAATGACGAAAGATAGCACCACAGCAGGGCCTGATTGTGTCGCTGCCGCGATACCGGTTAATACAAAAATACCCGTACCGATTGCACAACCTATTCCCAGCAGTGCCAGATCAAATGCGGACAGACATTTTTTAAGCCCACTGTCTGAGTGAGCTGCGATGGTTTTTGTGCGCAATAGCTGCTTGAGCATGAACGATTTTCCTTGGGGCGGCTTTTTAAGCTGATGACTGGTTAAATGTTACAAGTTGTCAATAATCGTAAACATTAAGGGAAGTGCGGTCAATCAATACTTCGTCGTAACGGCGGCCATTAACTTTTGAAGAAGGCCTTAAGCACGGCTGCCATATATGCATGGTCAACGACACCAGCACTCTCCCGGATGCTGTGCATGGCCCACATGGGAGAGCCTACATCGACACTGGCGATTCCGAGGTTGGAGGCGATGATCGGGCCAATGGTACTGCCGCAGCCAAGGTCGGTGCGGTGCGCATACTGTTGATAAGGTACCCCGGCACGTTCGCAGAGTGTGATGAAATGTGCGGCTGTGTCGGCGTTAGTAGAATAGCGCTGGTTGGCATTGGTTTTAATCACCGGCCCTTGGTTTACCAACACATGGTGACAGGGTTCGTAAGCGCCGGGATGATTAGGGTGGTAGGCATGTGCCATGTCGGCACTGATAAAAAAACTTTGCGCCAGTGCGCGCAGCCTGTCTTCTTCGTTGAGCCCGGCGCAGGCTGCAATACGGTTAACGGTGTCTGCCAAAAAACTGCCACTGGCGCCGGTGGCGCTTTCGCTGCCAACTTCTTCATGGTCGAACAGGGCGCAGACACTGGTTGCGCTGTGGTTTTCAGCGGCCAGCAAGGCAGTCATTGCTGCATGGCACGAAGCCAGATTATCGAGTTGGCTGTCGGCGATGAATTCCTGATTGGCGCCCCAGAAGCTGCCTTTTTGAGTATCGAATACATTTAACTCAAAGGTTAGTATATCCGCTGCATCAATATTCAGGGACTGCGCGATATAAGTTAAAAACTGTCTGTCAGCGGTAATCCCATCTTCACTTTCTGCAAACAGTAGTGGCAGTTCTGTCTGTTTGTTCAGCAGCAAACCTTTTTCGTTGACTTCACGGTTCATGTGAATTGCCAGATTTGGCAGGCGCATCAATGCATCATCGAATTTCAGCAATCTTGTTTCATGGCCATTGGCAGTGCGTACAGTAACGCGCCCTGCAACACTTAAATCACGATCGGTGAATGTGGCCAGGATTGGCCCGCCATATACTTCCACACCAATCCGCACCAGGCCATCGCTGCCGAATGCGGCCTGCGGTTTCAGGCGTAGTCCCGGAGAATCGGTATGGGCACCCACGATGCGAAAGCCGCTGTCAGTGAGCGCTTGACTGCCGATGGTGAAGGCGATGATGGATGCGCCACCGCGCGTGACAAAATAGCTTTGTCCTGCTGCCAGCTGCCAACGCTGGCCTTCTTCGAGTCGGGTGAAACCTGCGGTGATAAGTTGATTTTCAACACTATTGACCGCATGCCATGGGCTTGGGCTGAGATCAATAAAATTAAGTAAGTCTTGCGCTAAGCTGCGAGTTTCGGCCGAGATTTTCATGGTGGTGGATTATAGCTTTGGTGCTGATAGCCAGTCTTTTTCAATCAGGAAGTCGGTATAGAGCTTGGCTTCTGGGCTGCCAGCTTCCGGTTTCCAGTCATAGCGCCATTTCACGATTGGCGGCATGGACAGCAGGATGGACTCGGTGCGACCGTTGGATTGCAGGCCAAAAATGGTACCGCGGTCATAAACCAAATTGAATTCTACATAACGGCCACGTCGGTAAGCCTGGAAATCACGTTCGCGCTCCCCGTATGGCGTGTCTTTGCGACGCTGCACAATAGGCAGATAGGCTTGCAGGAACGCATCGCCGACAGCTTTGTGAAAGGCAAAACATTTTTCAAAACCTAGTTCATTGAAATCATCGTAGAAAATGCCGCCAATTCCCCGTGGCTCTTTGCGATGCTTCAGGTAGAAGTATTCGTCACACTCTTTTTTGAATCTAGGGTAGAAATCCGCGCCAAATGCATCCAGCGCGGTTTTATTGGTACGGTGGAAATGAATCGCATCCTCTTCAAAGCCGTAATAAGGCGTAAGGTCCATGCCTCCGCCAAACCACCAGATGTCTTTGTCTTCAGGCGTAGGCGCTTTTGCGATAAAGAAGCGCACATTCATGTGTACGGTCGGAATGTATGGGTTGCGTGGATGGAATACCAGCGAAACGCCCATGGCTTCCCAGGGGCGGCCTGCTGCTTCAGGGTGGGCCACGCTGGCTGCCGGCGGCAGTTTGGTGCCCAATACATGAGAAAAGCCGATGCCGGCACGCTCGAATACATTGCCTTCTTCCAGCATGCAGGAATTCCCGCCGCCGCCTTCCGGGCGCTGCCAGCTATCCTGCAGGAAGTTTTTACCATCAACCAGTTCGATGGCTTCAACAATTTTAGCTTGCAGGTTCTGCAGATAACTTAACACATCATTGGTATTCATGATTCAACCTTGGCTGTTAACCTTTAATGGCACGATAGCCAATATCTTTACGGTACTGCGCGCCATCAAATTTGATGTCATCCAGGATTTTATAAGCTTGCTGCTGCGCGAATTTCACGGTTTCACCTAAAGCTGTTACGCACAGCACGCGGCCACCACTGGTAAGCACTTTGCCATCTTTCATTGCGGTACCGGCATGGAATACATGCGCATCGTGCAGCTGTTTGGGTAAACCGGTGATTTCATCACCTAACCTCGGCGTGTCCGGGTAGTTGGCTGAAGCCATGACTACGCCTAACGCAGTGCGGCGGTCCCAAATGGCTTCTGTCTGGTTCAGGGTACCGCTAATGGCATGGTCAGCCAACGCCACAAGGTCGCTCTTCAAGCGCAGCATGATGGGCTGGGTTTCAGGGTCACCCATGCGGCAGTTGAACTCCAGTGTCTTAACATCGCCATTGGGGGTAATCATCAAGCCAGCGTATAAAAAGCCAGTATACGGAATACCATCTTTTGCCATCCCCTCAACTGTGGGTTGGATGATTTCACGCATTACTTTGGCATGGATTGTGGGGGTCACTACCGGAGCCGGTGAGTAGGCTCCCATGCCGCCGGTATTCGGCCCCAGGTCTTTATCCAGCAGGCGTTTATGGTCTTGGCTAGTGGCTAGTGGCAGTATGTTCTTGCCATCCACCATCACAATGAAACTGGCTTCTTCACCTTGCAGGAACTCTTCAATCACGACACGTGCACCTGCGCTGCCCAGCTTGTTATCTGCCAGCATGGCGTCAATAGCTGCGTGTGCCTCATCTTCATCCATTGCAACGACCACGCCTTTGCCCGCAGCCAGACCATCAGCCTTGATAACGATAGGTGCACCCTGCTGCTTCACATAGTCGTGTGCCAGCTTTGCATCGGTGAATGTGGCATAAGCAGCGGTAGGAATGTTGTGGCGGACCATGAAGGCTTTGGCGAAGTCTTTTGAAGACTCAAGCTGCGCTGCAGCTTTGGTCGGGCCGAATATTTTCAGGCCTGCCGCACGGAATGCGTCTACAACACCTTGTGAGAGTGGCGCTTCCGGTCCCACGATGGTGAGGTAGATATCGCCATCGTTCTGTACGAATTTAACCAGATCAGGCACTGATGTGATCGGCACGTTCATCATGTCCGGGTCTAAGGCTGTGCCAGCATTGCCTGGCGCCACATAGACGCGACTTACTTTTGCATTTTGAGCGGCTTTCCAGGCCAGGGCGTGTTCACGTCCGCCGCCACCAATCACTAAAATTTTCATTCGCAAGTATTTCCTTGTTGTAGTTGAAATGCCATACCGCTGATTAGCTCGTTGAATTTTTGATAAGACTTCTTACGCGCTGGCGTGTTTACAGTAAGTGACTCAATTTTGATGATGACTGCT
>ERZ1034365.1542-NODE-1542-length-11501-cov-3.800070_pt1 | contig 11501 bp, 6 predicted proteins | sample MGYA00520615_ERZ1034365 | MGnify/ENA primary metagenome ERZ1034365 (study PRJEB33736, sample SAMEA104284505) | Azolla filiculoides | biome: Urban; feature: Water surface; material: Ditch water | place: Netherlands | collected 2015-10-28 | depth 0-0.1 m ... | reverse complement strand
CTTCAGCAAATGGCGGTTGGCATTGATCAGGGCTTCGTCAGCGCGCGCATCAATCACTTTCGAGTTGTCGTCCAGCTTGAACAGCCCGAGCTTGCCGCGCTGGCCGTTGATGACACGGAAATCGGTCACGATGCCAGCCAGCATCTGCGGATCGCGCGAGTCCGTCATCTCCTCCAGCGGACGCCGGATGAAATTGCGGATCTCGCGCGCCACTTCGTCAAACAGGTGGCCGGAGAGGTAAAAGCCGATCGCGGTTTTTTCCAGCGTCAGCTGCTCCTTCACGCCCCAGGGCGTGGTCTCGACCAGATCGGGCTCCTGGGTGCTGGAGCCATGGTCGTCGCCATCGCCCATGTCGAACAGCCCGCCCTGGTTGGCATTGGCTGCCGTGGCAATGGCAAATTCAAAGGCCCGGTCGATGCTGGCGACCAGCGCAGCACGGTTCAGCTGCAAGGAATCAAAGGCCCCCGCCTTGATCAGCGCCTCCACCGTGCGCTTGTTCAGGCGGCTGCGGTCCACGCGCACGCAAAAGTCGAACAGGCTGGTGAACGGCCCGCCCTCTTCGCGCGCCTTGACGATGGCCTCGATGGCCTGCTGCCCGGTGCCCTTGATGGCGCCCAGTCCATAGCGGATGACCTTGTCCGACACAGGCTCGAAGCGGTGGCGGCCGCGGTTCACGTCGGGCGGATCAAAGGTCAGGCCGAACTTGAGCGCGTCTTCGAACAGCACGCGGAGCTTGTCGGTGTCGTCCATTTCCACGGTCATGTTGGCGCAGAAGAACTCGGCCGTGTAATGCACCTTGAGCCAGGCCGTGTGGTACGCCAGCAGAGAGTACGCGGCGGCGTGCGACTTGTTGAAGCCGTAGCCCGCGAACTTCTCCATCAGGTCGAACACCTCGTCGGCCTTTTGCTCGCTGATGCCTTTTTCCGCCGCGCCCTTGCGGAAGATGGCGCGGTGCTCGGCCATTTCCTCGGCTTTTTTCTTGCCCATCGCACGGCGCAGCATGTCGGCGCCGCCCAGGCTGTAGCCGCCCAGCACCTGCGCGGTCTGCATCACCTGCTCCTGGTAGACCATGATGCCGTAGGTCTCGGACAGCACCGGCTCCACCAGCGGGTGCGGGTAAATCACCGGCTCCTTGCCGTGCTTGCGGTTCACAAAGTCCGGAATCAGGTCCATCGGCCCCGGACGGTACAGCGCGTTGAGCGCAATCAGGTCTTCCAGCCGGGTCGGCCGGGCGTCCTTCAGCATGCCCTGCATGCCTCGGCTTTCAAACTGGAACACCGACTCGGTCCGGCCATCGGCAAACAGCCGGTAGGTGGCCACGTCATCGAGCGGGATGTGGTCGAAGCTGAAGTTCTCCTGGCCCTTGTGCCGCTGGACGATGAATTCGCGGGCAATCTCAAGAATCGTGAGTGTGGCCAGGCCCAGAAAGTCGAACTTCACCAGGCCGATGGCCTCCACGTCGTCCTTGTCGTACTGGCTCACGGCCGATTCGCTGCCGGGCTGCTGGTAGAGCGGGCAGAAGTCGGTGAGCTTGCCCGGCGCAATCAACACGCCGCCGGCGTGCATGCCGACGTTGCGGGTCATGCCTTCGAGCTTTTGCGCCAGCGCGATCAGGGTCTTGACCTCTTCCTCGTTTTCCAGCCGCTCGGCCAGCACCGGCTCGGCCTGGATCGCCCCTTCGATGGTGATGTGCGTGCCCGGCTTGTTGGGAATCAGCTTGCTGATGCCATCGCAGAAGGTGTAGCTCATGTCCAGCACGCGCCCCACGTCGCGGATGGCGGCACGGGCCGCCATGGTGCCGAAGGTGACGATCTGGCTCACCGCGTCCTTGCCGTACTTGTCCTTCACGTAGTCGATGACCAGGTTGCGGTTGGTCTGGCAGAAATCGATGTCGAAGTCGGGCATGGACACCCGCTCCGGGTTCAGGAAGCGCTCGAACAGCAGGTTGTATTGCAGCGGGTCCAGGTCGGTGATCTTGAGCGCGTAGGCCACCAGCGAGCCGGCGCCGGAGCCCCGGCCTGGCCCCACCGGGCAACCGTGGGTCTTGGCCCACTGGATGAAATCGCCCACGATCAGGAAGTAGCCGGGAAAGCCCATCTTCAGGATGGTGGTGAGTTCGAACTCCAGCCGTTCCACGTAGCGGGGCCGCTGCTGGTCGCGCTCGGCCTCCTTCGGGTAGAGGTGTTTCAGGCGCTCTTCCAAACCCTCGATGGACACATGGCGGAAATAGTCTTCCACCGACAGGATCTGGCCGTTGACGGGCGGGATCGGAAAATTCGGCAACTGCGGCTTGCCCAGCACCAGCGTCAGGCTGCAGCGCCGCGCGATCTCCACCGTGTTGGCGATGGCCGAGGGCACATCGGCAAACAGCGCCTCCATCTGCGCCGCGCTCTTGAAGTACTGTTCGGTCGTGAACTTGCGGATGCGCCGCTGGTTGCCCAGGATTTCCCCCTCCGAAATGCACACGCGCGCCTCGTGCGCCTCGTAGTCGTCCGGCCCGGCAAACTGCACCGGGTGCGTGGCGACCACTGGCAACTGCAGCCGGGCAGCCAGCTGAACCGCGCCCACCACCTGCACTTCGTCTTCGGGACGGCCGGCGCGCTGCAGCTCCAGGTAAAAGCGGTGCGGAAAGATCGAGGCCAGCTGCAGCGCCACGTCGGCGGCGCGCACGGCGTCGCCCTGGATCAGCGCCTGGCCCACCGGCCCGGCCTGCGCACCCGACAGCAGAATCAGCCCTTCCGACAGCTCCTTCAGCCAGGCCAGCTTGACCACCGCCTGCGCCTTGACGATGTTCTTCGTCCAGGCGCGTGCCAGCAATTCGGACAGGTTCAGGTAGCCTTGGCGGCCCTGCACCAGCACCACCATGCGCGACAGGGCGTCCAGCTCCTTGCCAATGCCTTCCACCACGATCTCGGCGCCGATCACCGGCTTGACGCCCTTGCCCCGGGCTTCCTTGTAGAACTTGATAGCGCCGAACAGGTTGCTCAGGTCGGTGATGGCGAGGGCCGGCTGGCCGTCGGATGCGGCCGCCTTGACGACCTCGTCGATGCGGTTGGTGCCGTCAACGACGGAAAACTCGGTATGGAGACGGAGGTGAACAAACATGCGTTTGATTGTAGAAGTCGGTGACGCCCCCACAGGGCTTGACAGTTTTTTAAAATACAGTGGTGAATACCATCCTCAACATCTCCGCCTACCAGTTCGTCACGCTGCCCGATGCGCCCGCGCTGCGCGACACGCTGCACCAGCGCGCCCTGGACCTGCAACTCAAGGGCACCATCCTGCTCGCCGAGGAGGGCATCAACCTGTTCCTGGCCGGCCCGCCCGAGGCCGTGCGCGGTTTTGTCGCCCGGCTGCATGAAGACCCCCGGTTTGCCGGCATCGCCCCCAAGGAAAGCTGGTCTGCCACGCAGCCGTTCAAAAAGATGCTGGTGAAGGTCAAGCGGGAAATCATCCGCATGAACCACCCCACCATCCGCCCGGACGTGGCCGGCCCCGCAGGGCGCGCACCGGCCGTGGACGCCGCCACCCTCAAGCGCTGGCTCGACCAGGGCCATGACGACAGCGGCCGCCCCGTGGTCACGCTGGACACCCGCAACGCCTTCGAGGTGGACCAGGGTACGTTTGACGGCGCCATCGACTGGCGCATCGACAAGTTCACCGAATTTCCCCCGGCGCTGCTGGCGCACAAGGCGGAGCTGATGGACAAGACGGTGGTGAGCTTCTGCACCGGCGGCATCCGCTGCGAAAAAGCGGCCATCTTCATGCGCGAAGCCGGCCTGCCCCACGTCCTGCAGCTCGAAGGCGGCATCCTCAAGTATTTCGAGGAGGTCGGTGGCGCGCACTACACCGGCGGCTGCTTCGTCTTTGACGCGCGGCGGGCGCTGGACAGCGCTTTGTCCGTCGTAAAAATAGGAGCAGACAATGACCATTCGACGCTGGGATAAGCCCATTTTGATTCAGAAATAGCGTCGATCCAATGCAAAAGCCCGTGCAGGGAAGCCTGCACGGGCTTTTTCAAGGGCTGGGACCCGGGCCACAGGCCCCGGCGCACGTTCAGCCGCGGAACTTGGCAGCAATGGCGGCCACGCGCTGGCCATAGAGCTTGGCCGTGTCCAGATCACCCTGCGGGATTTCGTCCGTGCTGGCATCGGCTGGCGACTGCACCAGCAAGCCGACCGAACCGCCCAGGTTGTTGACGTCGTTGCGCGTGGCCGCCTTGGTGTTGCTTGGCGCCAGGCCCAGGCTGACCCAGACACCGCCGTGCTGGGAGGCCAGCGTCTGGAGCTGGATCAGCGTGACCTGCTTGTCGCCGTTGAAGCTGGCGCTGTTGGTGAAGCCACCAAACACCTTGTCCTGCCAGGCGCGTGTGAACCAGGCCTTGGACGAAGCATCGGCGAATTTCTTGAACTGCCAGCTGGGTCCGCCCATGTAGGTGGGGGTGCCGAAAATGATGGCGTCGGCTGCGCCCAGGGTCTCCCAGCCCCCTTCAGGCAGATTGCCATCGGCGTCGATGGCAAGCAACTCCGCGTTGGCAGCGGCGGCCACAGCCTGGGCCACGCGATGGGTGTGGCCGTAGCCGGAATGAAAAACAACAGCGACTTTCGTCATGGAAGACTCCTTGGGTGAAATGGAAAGCAAAAACGGGTGAACGGGAAAAACTCAGGGGGCGAGGTCAAACACCAGCACCTCGGCGTCAGTGCCGCCGGTCAGCGTGATACGGGCTTCATCCGCCAGCAAGGCCGCATCGCCTGCCGCCAGCGCCTGGCCGTTGACAGTCAGCGCGCCGCGCACCAGGAACACATAGGCCTTGCGGGCCGGGTCCAGCGCCAGCGTCGCGGTCTCGGCGCCATCGAACAGGCCGGCGTACAGGCGCGCATCGGCATGGATTTTCACGGCACCGGCGGCCCCGTCGGGCGAGGCCACCAGACGCAGCGCGCCGCGCTTGTCGGCCTGGGGAACCGTCTTCTGCTCGTAGCCGGGCTCGATGCCGCGCACGTTGGGTTCGATCCAGATCTGCAGGAAATGCGTGGTTTCGCCGGGGGCGTGGTTGAACTCGCTGTGCATCACGCCGCGCCCGGCGCTCATGCGCTGCACGTCGCCGGGGGGAATGCCCCGGACGTTGCCCATGCTGTCCTTGTGCGCCAGGTTGCCCTGCAGCACGTAGCTGACGATTTCCATGTCGCGGTGACCGTGCGTGCCGAAGCCGGTGCCCGGGGCGATGCGGTCCTCGTTGATCACGCGCAGGTTGCCCCAGCCCATGTGGGCCGGATCGTGGTAGCCGGCGAACGAGAAACTATGGTACGACTTGAGCCAGCCGTGATCGGCGTAGCCACGTTCCAGGGATTTGCGAAGGGTCAGCATGAAAATCTCCTTGTGTGGATGAACTTTAAGGCCCGCCGCCGTTCTGGAGGTCCAGCCGCTTTGATGGCATTATTCAAATGGATTGAATTTAGAAGGAACGACCATGCAAACGCCGCGTGATGCGCTGACCCCCGATGCACTGGCCATGCTGCAGACCATCGCCCAGACCGGCAGCTTTGCCGCCGCCGCACGCGAGCTGGGCCTGGTGCCCAGCGCCCTCACTTACCGCGTGCGCCAGATCGAGGACGCGCTGGACGTGCTGCTCTACGACCGCAGTTCACGCCAGGCGCGCATGACCGAAGCTGGCGCCGAGTTGCTGCGCGAAGGCGGCCGGCTGCTGCAGGAGATCGATGCCGTGGCCAACCGCGTCAAGCGCGTCGCCACCGGCTGGGAGACCCAGCTGACGCTGGCCGCCGACAGCCTGATTGCGCGCCCGGTGCTGATGGAGCTGGCTTCGGCTTTTTTCGAGCTGGCGCCGCCCACGCGCGTGCGCATCCGCGACGAAACCCTGTCCGGCACGCTGGCGGCGCTGACCTCGGGCCAGGCCGATCTGGCGCTGGGCGTGAGCATGGAGCCCGGCAATGTCGGCGGCCTCCAGAGCCAGCCGCTGGGCAACGTGGATTTCGTTTTTGCCGTGGCGCCCCACCACCCGCTGGCGCAAGGCACGGCGCTGCTGAGTGACGCAGAAATCCTGCGCCACCGCGCGATTGCCGTGGCCGACTCGGTCCAGCGCGGCGGCGGCATGACCTTTGGCCTGCTCGGCGGGCAGGACGTGTTCACCGTGCCCACCATGCAGGCCAAGCTCGACGCACAGCTGCGCGGCCTGGGCAGCGGCTTTCTGCCCGAGCCCCTGGCCCGCCCCTACATCGACACCGGCCGGCTGGTGGTGCGCCGGGTGGAACGCGCCTCCCGCCAGGTGCATGCCCGCTACGCCTGGCGGGCCATCGGCAAGCCGGGCCGCGCCCTGCAGTGGTGGCTGGACCAGCTGCAAAGCCCGGTGACACGCCAGGCACTGCTGGAACGGCACCACCATTGAAAGCGGGTAGAGTGCGCCCTATCAGCTTCCCCATCACCACAACGAAAAGAGACTGCCATGGCCACTGCCTCCCAAAGCCCCCAGCATTTCGCCGTGATCGGCGCCGGCATCGCCGGCATCACCTGCGCCCGCACGCTGGTGCAGGCGGGCCACACGGTCACTGTGTTCGAGAAAAGCGCCGAACTCGGGGGCCGCATGGCCACCCGCAGCACGCCATTCGGCAGTTTTGACCACGGTACCCAGTATTTCACCGTGCGGGATGCGCGTTTCCAGGCCGCGCTGGACACGGTGCCCGGCCTGTGCAAGGCCTGGAGCGCCAACGCCGTGCGCGTGCTGGACGCGCATGGCCGCGTCACCGAAGCCCCGCTGCCCGCGCGCGAGCGGCACTGGGTCGCGGCCCCCGGCATGAACGCGCTGGCACGCCAATGGGCGCAGCCGCTGCTGGCGGCCGGCCAGATCGAGCTGAAAACCAGCGTCAAGCGCATCGCCCCGGACGCACTGGACGCGAAACACTGGGAGCTGCACACCGAGACCGACGACGGCGCCCAGCATGTGTATGGCGGCTTCAATGGCGTCGTGCTGGCCCTGCCGGCACCCCAGGCGGCGGCGCTGCTGCAGGTCTCCGACCACACCTTCAAGGGCGCCCGTAAACTGGCCGACGTGGCCATTGCCCCTTGCTGGACGCTGATGCTGGCCTTCCCCAACGCCGTGCAGCCCGGCCTGACCACGCTGGGCCCGCAATGGAGCGCCGCGCGCAGCACGCACCACCGCATCGCCTGGCTGGCCCGTGAATCCTCCAAGCCCGGCCGCGAGCAGATCGAGCGCTGGACAGTGCAGGCCAGCGCCGTCTGGTCGCAGGAGCACCTGGACGACGACCCCGACCGCGTGATCGCCAAGCTGATCAAGGCCTTTGCTGAAGTCACCGGCATCCGCGCCGAGCCCGCCCATGCGGCAGTGCACCGCTGGCGCTACGCCCAGACCGTCAAGACGCTGGGGCAGACCCACCTGTGGGACGCCAAGTCCGGCATCGGCGCCTGCGGCGACTGGTGCATCGGCCACCGGGTCGAGGACGCCTTTGTCTCGGGACTGGAACTGGCGCTGGCCGCAGCGTAGCCCGAGGCGTCCGGCCTGGGGCGGACCCGGCCCGGTCCGGCCGGGACAAAAGTCACAGTTTTGAAACTTTGCACTGGATGTAGTCAAAAAGAATCCATTTTCAATGGTCCAATCGGAAAATTTTTGACTTTGATCGCATGTGATGCAACTGCTCCCACTTCGGTTTCATACCGGCCTGCCACGGTGCACGGGCGCCCTGGTGACCGGCCTGCTGCTGATGACCTCGGTCCATGCGCAAACCTGCGCCATTCCGGGACGTGACGGCACCGCACCGACCTCCGGCACGGTGAACCGTTATTTCAGCCCGGCCAGTGGCACCTACACCGGTGTCACCCCGATCCCGCTGAGCAACCCCATTGGCGCCACCACCGTACTCGCCCCGGGCGATCTGGCACTGGTGATCCAGATGCAATGCGCCAGCCTGACCACCAGCAACGATGCGAATTACGGTGGCAACAACGGCACGGGCCGGGGTTACACCGAACCGGGCACCTGCCAGGCCGGCCAGCACCAGTATGTGCGGGCGGGGGCGGCAACGCCCGAATCCAGCCTGGACCTTGCGGGCGCACCGCTCTCCGGCACCTACATCCAGGACGCGACCACCACCGCCAACCGGAAAACCTTCCAGGTGATCCGCGTGCCGCAGTACGCCTCGGTCACCTTGTCGGGCGGCCTCACGGCGCCCTACTGGAACGGGAACACGGGTGGCGTGGTGGCGCTGGATGTCGCCGGACAACTGAACTGGGGCGGACAAGCCATCGATGTCACCGGCCGGGGATTCCGGGGCGCGGGTTCCATCAACTGGGGCGGCACCGTTGACACGAATAACCCGCCGGACTACCGGCGCACCGTCGCCAACAACGAACATGCGACCAAGGGCGAGGGCATCGGCGGCACACCACGCTACGTCTTCAATGCCGCCACGTCCCTTCGCACTGACAACGGCACCGGCTGGGGCGGTTACGCCAACGGCGACGACGGCCGCGGGGCCCCGGCCAGCGCAGGCGGAGGCGGCAACAACCGGGATGGCAACCGGGACAACGGCGGGGGCGGGGGCGGAGGCAACGGCCGCGCTGGCGGCTACGGCGGCTACGGCTGGAAGTCAACAGGCTGGAGCGGCACCTTCACGACCGCAGATTTCGACATGCGCGGCATTGGCGGCGCAGCCTTCGGTGCGCCATCGACCAGCCGCGTGGTCATGGGCGGCGGTGGCGGCGCGGGTGGCACCAACAACTCGGGCGACCCTACCGCCTATGGCGGCGGTGCCGGCGGCGGCATCGTACTGGTCCGTGCGGGATCCATGGCCGGCATTGGCACCATCCAGGCCGACGGCCTGCCTGGCATCGCGAACGCCAACAACGACGGCGCCAGCGGCGGCGGCGCCGGCGGCTCGGTCATTGTCATGAGTCAGGCCTCCACCGTGGGGACCCTGGCCATCAATGCCAACGGCGGCGCGGGCGCCGACTCCTTCCTGGGCGGTACGCCGGCGCACGCTGGCGGCGGCGGCGGCGCTGGCGGCGTGGTGTACCGCTCCGGCGGAACCGCGCCCAGCCTCAATGGCGGGGCCAACGGGGTGACCAACACCGGCGGCGCGCCCGTGGGTGGCGCCGCCCACGGTGCCACCCCAGGCGGAGCGGGCATCGACACAGTCACCGCCACCGACCCGCCTGGCACCTGGACCGGCGCACGCTGCCTGCCAAACCTCACGGTCAGCAAGAGCGCCCTGACCCCTCTCGTGTCGGCCCCGGGGGCCACGTCGGTCAGCTACACCATCGCGATCAGCAACAGCGGCGGCACAGCGATCGGTGCAGACATTGTGGACAACACCCTGCCGCCAGGCTGGACGTTTTCGCAGTCCTCTGCCATCACCTTCGCGCCAGCCCTGTCAGGCACCACGTGGGGCGGTTTTGTGGAAAACGCCACGCCCGGCCAGCCCGCTGTGGCGAACGCGCCGGGCGGCACAGGCAACTTCGCCGTCAATGGCGCGCCGGCGGCGGCGCCCATCTGGTCCAGCCTGTCGATCCCGGCCGCCGTCAATGGCGTGCCAGGGCTGGCCACCCTGGGCTTCGTTGCGAGCGTTCCCGCCACCGCAGCCGTGGGCTGTTACCAGAACCCGGCGGGGATCAAGTACCTGGACCCGACACGCAGCACGGCAGGCCGGGAGATCACCCCCGCACTCAACAACACCGCCAACCGCGCTGGCGCCCAGGTGGGCGGTACCGCCAACACCACCTACGAGACCGCGCCAGGCAGCTCCACCACCGTGGGCGGCAGCAACTACTCCGGCCTCCCGGGGGGCTCCACCGCCGAAGACATCTGCCTGCAGGGCGATCTGTCGGTCACCAAGACAGCACCGGCCACCCTGACAGCGGGTGCCACACTCACCTACACCTTGACACCCCGCAACAACGGGCGTGCGCTCACGGACCTGACTTACGCCACGAACCAGGCCACCAGCGCAGCCAACAGCGATGCCGGTTCCCGGATTCTGTCCAACGGCACCTTGCGGGTGGTCGACACATTGCCTGCGGGGGTCACGCTGAGCGCGGCGCTCACGCCCGTGAACTGGAGTTGCAGCACCGCCGGCCAGACGGTCACCTGCGACCGGTCCGGCCCCGTGGTGCCGGTGAGCGCAAGCACCAGCCTGGAGACCCTCACGATGACAGCATGGGTCACGTCAGCGGCTTGCAGCGGCCCTGTCACCAATACGGCCACCCTGGCCGGCTTCCAGGCACCCTACAGCGACAGCACGCCCGCCAACAACACCGCCACACTGGCCACAACGCTCGACTGCAGTGCCAACCTCCAGGTCACGAAGACGAACAACCTCACGTCGCTCACGACCTTCTCCAATCTGGGGCCGTCTTCAGCGGACAACGCCACGGTCACCGATGTGGCCAGCGCAGGGCTGGGTAGCTGCACCGTGGCGTCCTGCACCGCCACTGGAGGCACGCCTGCAGCCACCTGCCCCGCCACACCCGCCAACCTGCTGGCCCCGGGCGGCACCGCCCTGCCCGGTTTTCCGGCGGGCGGGGTCGTGCAATTCGTCGTGAATTGCACCGTCACGGCCACAGGCCTCTAGGGACCATGCAGGACAGCGATGCCGCGCACGCAGTGCCGCAGGACGCGGGGCGTTACCGGGGCCGCTTTGCGCCCTCGCCCACCGGGCCGCTGCATGCGGGTTCGCTGGTGGCGGCGCTGGCCAGCTGGCTGGATGCGCGGGCCCACAGTGGCCAGTGGCTGGTGCGCATCGAAGACGTGGACACGCCGCGCTGCGTGCCCGGTGCCGATGCCGTGATCCTGACCCAGCTCGCCGCCTGCGGCCTGCAGCCCGATGCGCCCGTGGAGTGGCAATCGCAGCGCGGCGCGCTGTACCAGCAGGCGCTCGACCAGCTGGTGGCCGCCGGATACGCCTACCCCTGCGCCTGCACCCGCCGCGACATTGAGGCCGCCCTGGCCGCCCAGGGCCTGGCGCGCCCCCGCCACACCGAGCTGGTCTACCCCGGCACCTGCCGAGACGGCCTGCACGGCCGCACGCCGCGCGCCTGGCGGCTTCACACCGTCATTTTTGAACAAAAATGGCACGAACCCATCGTCAAACGGTCACAGTCAGCTATGGATTCAGGAGTCACCCCTGCCCCATCCCGTCTGCCCCCTGTGCAGGCGGGCGGTGCGGTGGTGCACTGGACCGACCGCCGCCTGGGTGCGCGCGCACAGGACGTCGCCACGGAAGTGGGCGACTTCGTGCTCAAGCGTGCCGACGGCCTGTGGGCCTACCAGCTGGCGGTGGTGGTGGACGATGGCGCGCAGGGCATCACCGACGTCGTGCGCGGCGAAGACCTGGCCGACAACACCCCGCGCCAGATCCTGCTGCAGCGCCTGCTGGGCCTGCCCACACCGCGCTACCTGCACACGCCGCTGGTGCGCGCCGCCGACGGCGAGAAACTCTCGAAGCAGCACGGCGCGCCGGCCCTCGACGTGAGCGACC